>Ga0307297_10000236_pt1 | contig 13352 bp, 12 predicted proteins | sample ER_DNA_157_FD_194464 | JGI IMG/M metagenome (GOLD analysis project Ga0307297, IMG submission 194464) | Bulk soil microbial communities from the East River watershed near Crested Butte, Colorado, United States - ER_DNA_157 | ecosystem: Environmental > Terrestrial > Soil > Floodplain | place...
CACGCGCAAGGGCGCGCGGTGGGAGGGATAAGAAGCAATCGCCAGTCGGAATCCTAAGCCGGTCCGCTCGGCATGTCCGAGAATCGCGTCAGCCACGCAACCGGGCCGATGCTGGCGGCGACGATCAGCAGGGCCGCCAGCGCGCCGTCCTCAAAACTGCCGCGGCTGGCGAACTGGTAGATCGAGGTCGCCAGCGTATCGACATTGAGCGGCCGCAGCAGCAGTGTGGCCGGCAATTCCTTCAGGCAATCCACGAACACGATGATGACGGCGCCCAGCATCGCCGGACGCAGCAGCGGCAGATGGATCTTGTGCATCGTCGTCGCCTGACCCGCGCCGGCGGCGCGCGCGCTGTCGTCATAATCGCGCGGAATCCGCTCGAACCCGGCCTTGATCATCCCGGTCGGCACCGCCAGAAACCGGATCACATAGGCGATCACGACGGCCGCGCCCGAGCCGACCAGGATCAGTCCCGGCAATGAGCCTCCGATCCATCCGGCGATGGCGTTCAGCCCGTTGTCGATTGCCAGCACCGGCGTCAGCAGGCCGAGCGCCAGCACGAGGCCAGGCAGCGCGTAGCCGGTCTGCGAGATGTTCATCGCGATGAAGCGCACCGGGTTCGGTCGCCAGCGCCAGGCCAGAATGGTGGCGAAGCCGAGCGTGAGCGCAGCCAGTGTGGCAAGGGTTGCGAACGCAATCGAATTGAAGGCGTCGCGCCCCAGCGCCATGTCGACATTCGCCAGCAGCCCGCGGCCGAAACTCTGCTGCAGCAGAAACAGCACCGGCACGAAAAACCCGAGCAGCACCGGCAGCAGGCAGGCCGCGAACGCCACGCGCCCCCGGATGCCGCTGAGCCTGGTTCGCGGCGTCAGCCGCGGACTTTCGGCGGAGAACTCGGCCGTGGTGTTGCGGCGGCCGTAACGCTCGATCGCAATCAGGCCGGCGACGATCGCCAGCATGAAGCAGGACAGCTGCGCGGCGCCGGCGAGGCTGCCGCGGTTGAGCCAGGTGGTGAACACCGACACCGTCAGGGTGCGGACGCCGAGATACTCGCTGGCGCCGATGTCGTTGAGGGTTTCCAGCGACACCAGCGCGACACCGACCGCCAGCGCCGGCCGCGCCATCGGCAGCGAGACGCGCCAGAACACGGTCCAGCGGCCGGCGCCCAGCGTCCTTGCCGCCTCGCCGAACTCGGCGCTCTGGAACTGGAACATGGTCCGCGCCGACAGATAGACGTAAGGGTAGAGCACGAGGCCGATGACGGTGATCGCGCCCGGCATCGAGCGCAGGTTGGGTAGCGCGGCCACCACGTCGCGCAGCGGAAACCACAGCGCCAGCGTGCGATGGACCAGGCCCAGCGGCTCGAACAGATCGGCGTAGACATAGGCCGCGAGATAGGTCGGAATCGCCAGCGGCAGCGGCATCAGCCACACCAGCATCGCCCGGCCGCGAAAATCGTGCAGCGAGATCACCCACGCCGTGCCGGCGCCGATCGACAGCGCCAGGGCGGCGACGCCGCCCAGCAACAGCGCGGTGTCGATCATCGCCCCCGGCAGCACATAGATCACCAGGTCGCGCCACAGCTCCGGCGCCGGATTGATCGCAAGCAGGATGATCGAGATCACGGGAGCCGCGACCAGGATCGCTGTCGCCACCGCGATGACAGAAGCGGCCCGTCCGGTGGGCAAGTTGCGGTTCACGCGGGACCGCGGGTCGCGCATGCAGGCGTCCGCTTCCCGCTCGGCTGGGCCGGGAGGGAAGCAGGCAGCAGTCGTAAAGGCTCAATTATCAAAACCGACCTTGTCCACCAGCGTTGCGGCCGCCTTGCGGTTGGCAGCGATCTTGGACATCGGCAGCGAATCGGCGTTGAGCTTGCCGTAGCCCGCGATGGTCGGGTTGATGGCGACGCCGGCGCGAACCGGATATTCATAGTTCTGGTCGGCATACAGCTGCTGCGCCTTCTCATCGGCGAGCCATTCGATCAACTTGACGCCGTTGGCCCGGTTGGGGGCGTACTTGGCAAGCAGCACGGCGGACAGATTGACGTGGGTGCCGCCGCCTTCGAAGGTCGGCAGAATGACGCGGGTTGCTTCCGCCCACGGCTTCTTGTCGGGATCCTTGTTCATCATCAGCGCCCAGTAATAGGTGTTGCCGATGCCGATATCGCATTTGCCGGCGGCGACGTCGCGCGCGGCCTCGCGATCGCCGCCCGAGGGTTTTTGCGCGAGATTGGCTTTCACGCCGCGCAGCCATTCTTCGGCCTTGGCTTCGCCATGCCTGGCGACATAGGCCGCGAACAGCCCGTTGTTGTAGATGTGCTGGCCGGAGCGGAGGCAGATCTTGCCCTTCCACTTGGGATCGGCCAGTTCCTCGTAGGTGATGGCGTCCTGCTTGACCCGATCCTTCGAGGCATAGATGACGCGCGCGCGCATCGAAATTCCGGCCCAGTGGCCGTCGGGATCGCGATATTGCGCCGGCACGATCTTGTCGATCGCCTCCGACTTGATCGGCTGCGTCACGCCGGCCGCTACGGCTTCGTCGATGCGGCCGATATCGACCGTCAGCAGCACGTCGGCCGGGCTGTTGGCGCCTTCGGCCTTCATGCGCTGCTCGAGCCCGGAGCTCGCGGAAACGACATTGACCTTGATGCCGGTGTCGGCGGTGAAGGCATCGAACAGCGGCTGGATCAGCTTGGTCTCGCGGTAGGTATAGATATTGACCTCGCCGTTCTCGGCGGATGCCATCGTGCCGCCCAGCGAGGCGAAACAAAGCAATGCTGCGGTTGCGGCAAGGGCGCGAAATGTCGTCATGAAGCTGCTCCGGCGACGATGGTGGCGATGCCGGTTTCAGTAGCGCAGCAGGTGCCGTGCTGTCCGCGACTCGATGCCGCGAAAGCACTAATTTAGAGAGATTCCATAGTTTGATTTAGAAGTGTTCCAAAACGTCCTTCGTCGCCTGCAAACCTACGACCGTGCGATCGACAGTGCCTTGCTCAGTCCGGATGAAAGCTGGCCCACCCAGGACTTGGGCTCGCGCACCAGCCTAAAGCCGAGATTGCTTGGGGGGACCCCGGCCGCGCAGCCGCCGGCGCGGGCATCGCGGATAAAATCCGTGACGTAAGTGCGGTGCTGGCCTTCGGCGACCCGAACGCCGCAATTCGAGTTCTTCGAGATCGCCTGGCTATTTTCGTCAAGCTTGGTGCGCACGAAACAGGTGCTGGTCCATTCCCAGACATTGCCTGATGTGTCGTAGAGGCCGTGCTCATTGACGCCAAAATGGCCGAACGGCTGCGGCTCGTCCGTTCCGGTCTCGCGGCTCGCTTCCCGGTCGTACCTGGCGAGCCAGCGTTTGGAAGGATCGCTGTCGTCGATCGGCAGCGTGTCGTCCTTGTAGCGGCTGCCCGCCGAATATGCCCATTCCTCGTCGGTCGGCAACCGGTAGTGCTCGCCGGTGAGGCGCGACAGCCAGGCCGCATAGGCGTCGGCATCGTGCCAGGAGATCTGTACGGCGGGACGGTCGGCGAGGGGTTTGACGCCCGGGCTCAGCGCGCGGCATCCGGCCGCGTCGACACAGCGCTGGTAGTCGGCGGCGGAAACCTGGTGCTTCATGATCGAAAGCGGGTGCGTGAAGCGGACCGAGGTCAGCGGCGCCTCGGCCTGTTTGGCTGCGCGGGTGAAATCGCCGGCGACGCGGTAGGACATGGTGCCGGGCTGCAGTTCGACGAAGGCCTGCGGGTCGCGCGGCGATTTGTCGGACGCGGCGGTCTCGTTGAGCAGCGGCGCCACCGACAGCGGACCGGCGAGGCCGGCCGCGCAAATCAGCGCCAGCTTGAATTTGAATGCAATCAGCATGGTATTCTCGGTGAAGTTCGCGCGACGGGTGCCGGTTTCAAACCGGCACCCTTGCCTTGGTGGAGGGCCGCTTAGTGGGTCTTCGGGCCCGGAATCTCCGCCGGCGCCTTGACCTGGGTCATCAGGTCGTCGTTCCACTTGCCTTCGACCTTGAAGTGCGCGGTGGCGCCGAGTTCGACCGCCTCGATCAGATTATGCGCGACATAGGCGTAGATGCCAGGCTGCAGGAACCTGTACATCGCAGCTCCCGCGGAGCCGCCGCGGATGAACCAGGTTTCGAGGCCGGTCTCCGGCGCATTGGAGAATTTTCCGGTCTCCCAGACATAGTCGCCGTGGCCGCCGATCAGATGCGGACGGCTGTCGCGGTTGGCCTGCGAATGCACGATCAGCACGTTCTCGCCGACATTGGCGGTCAAGGCATTCTTGCCGGTCAGCGCCCCGGCCTTGCCGTTGAACACGACATGGGTCGGCGTCAGCTTGCGCATCACTTCGACGGTGTCGTTGTAGGACTCGCCGGCGGATTCGTAGGACTTGAAGTTCCCCTTCTCGTCGCGTGGGACGTACATGTCCTGCTCGCCGATGTAGTAGACCTTGTCGTACTTGAGCGCCTTGCCCTTGCCGTCGTTCAGGCCGTCGCGCGGCAGCACCATGATGGCGCCGTTCATGCCGGAAACGACGTGCCAGGGGATCATCGGCCCGCCCGGGGCGCAGTGATAGACGAAGGCGCCGGTGCGCGTCGCCTTCCAGCGCAGGACCACCTGTTCGCCGGGATTGACCATGGTGAGTTCGCCGCCGCCGAGTGCGCCGGTCGCCGAATGGAAATCGATATTGTGGGGCATCGAGTTGGTGTCTGGATTGACCAGCGTCAGCTCGACGTAGTCGCCCTCATGCACCACCATCAGTGGTCCCGGCATCGAGCCGTTGAAGGTCATGGCGTGGAACGTGGTGCCCTTGTCGTCGATCACCACCTTCTTCTCCTCGATCGTGAGCTTGAACTCGATGATCTTGGGGCCCTGCCTGGTGGCCTGTTCGTGCGCATGCACGAAGGGCGGCGCGACCAACTCGACCTTCTGCCGGGGCAGCTTGAGTTCCTGGGAAAGGGCGGGTGTCGCCAGCATGAGGACTGCGGCGGCTGCACTGAACATGGCGGCTCTGCGGGTCAACATCGGATCGTTCCTTCATCTGAAGTTTTCTAACGACGCCAATCTAGGCCTCTCGCGACAAGCCTCTTTGCGCTGCAGCAACCATGGGAGGAATAGCGCGAACCTACGGAATGCTACGTAGGTCAACTGACGGTGACGCGACGTTAACCGTGTCGGTCGCGGAGATCGTGCAGTCGAGGTCGCCCGACGTCGGCCATCGTCCCGCCCAGCGCGAAGATCTGGTGAAGTGTCGGTGACCGCCGGCGGAGTGCCGGGGCGAGGGCGGACCGCCGCCGGCTACAGCAGTTTGATGGCGAGCGAGACGCCCAGCCACAGCAGCAGCGACAGAAATGCGACCATCACGGCGAAGACGGCCAGCGCTCGCATCAGCTTGCCGGCGCTGGCGCCAAATGACGATGGGCCCGGAACGGGAGCGAACGCGCCGCTTTGCGGAATATGACCGCGTATCCCGAGAATCCAGATGAACGCGTCCAGCACGTACAGGCTCATGGCCTCGGCTCCAGTTTGTCGTTCGACGGCGTGACCGCCGCGCGAAACGACGCGGCGTTACCTTGCGAACGCGCAAGGATTCGCTCAATCCGGATTTCTACGGAACCGCCGCAATTCGAGGCCGGGTTTGAGCGAGCGCAAGGTCGCGTCCGCGCGGGCGGGCTACCAAGACGGAATTGGAGGCAGACCCCCTCCGAACGACCGTGGTTCAGCCATTCGGAGACCGCTACCCAATGAGGCCAGATCTTGCCGCGTGCTACGGCCAGGAGCGATTGCCGCGCTATACCAGCTATCCCACGGCGCCGCATTTTTCGGCCGCGATCGGTCCCGGCAGCTACGCCGAATGGCTTCAGGCGATTCCGCGGCACGCCTCCACGTCGCTCTATCTGCATGTGCCGTTCTGCCGGTCGATGTGCTGGTATTGCGGCTGCAACACCTCGGTGGTTCGCCGTGACGATCCGGTCGCCGTCTACGCTGCTGCGCTTCGCTGCGAAATCGAACTGGTATCGCGCCAGATCGATCGCCGCATCAAGGTCGACCACATCCATTTTGGCGGCGGCACGCCGACCATTATGGCGCCCGAAGCCTTCGTGGACCTGATGGGGTCGCTCAGGCAGTCCTTCTTCGTGCCGCCCTCGGCCGAGATCGCCATTGAGATCGACCCGCGCACGCTCACCGGCCAGATGATCCACGCGCTCGCCTTCGGCGGCGTCAATCGCGCGAGCCTCGGCGTGCAGAGCTTCGATCCCGTGGTTCAGCGCGCCATCAACCGGGTGCAGAGTTTCGAGGAGACTGCCGCGGCGACGACAGGTCTGCGGCGGGCCGGCATATCCGGCATCAATTTCGATCTGATCTACGGATTGCCGCACCAGACCGTCGCGTCCTGCCTCGACACCGTCAGCCGCTGCGTCGAGCTTCGTCCCGGCCGGTTTTCGGTGTTCGGCTATGCCCATGTCCCGGCCTTCAAGAAGCATCAGCGCAGGATCGACGATGCCGCGCTGCCCGACAGCCTGGCGCGGCATCAGCAGTCCGAGGCGATCGCCGCAGCGCTGCAACGGGCCGGCTATGTCCGGATCGGGCTCGATCACTTCGCGCTGCCCGACGACGGCATGGCGGTGGCGTTTCGCGAGGGCAGGCTGCGCCGGAATTTTCAGGGCTACACGACCGACGAAAGCAATGTCCTGCTCGGCTTCGGTGCCAGCGCCATCGGTCGGCTGCCACAAGGATATGTGCAGAACGAAGTCGGCACCCGCGCCTATGAGCAAGCCATCGCCAGTGGCCGGCTGGCCACGGTCAAGGGCTATGCCCTGACCGGCGACGACCGGCTGCGCGCCGAGATCATCGAGCGCATCATGTGCGACTTCGGCGTCGATCTCGGCCCGGTCTGCGCGCGGCACGGCTTGTCGGCGGAAACCATGCTGGGATCGTCGTCGCGGCTGGGCGAACTGATTTCCGACGGCATCGTCGAACTCGACGGCACGTCGCTGGCGGTGGCGGATGATTCGCGCTTCCTGGTGCGCAGCGTGGCGGCGGCTTTCGACGCCCACCTCGACCGATCGAAGCAACTGCACAGCCGCGCGGTGTAACAAATCGGACGGGCCGCCGAGGCGACGGATCAGCGGTGGCCCAATGGCCGCTCAGGCATCGAGGTATACGAAGTTTTCGGGCTGGGATTCCTGCGTTCGGTCCCGCACGATCATGGCCAGCTTTTCGTCATAGGAGTGGGGTGCCGCCATTACGCCTTCCGCCGAACGTGGCGGCGCGGGTCGGGTGATGCGCCTGTCGAGTTCGGCGCGGCTCTGCGGTTCGACGAACTGGACCGCGAATCCGTCGGGCAAATGTCTGACGACGCGTCCGATACAGGTCCCCACGGCCAGCGGCGTTCCGATCGCCGGCTGAACGCTGGCCGAGATGGCGGCACCGGACACCGACATGTCGATGACGAAGCAGCTGTGGATAGCGCCGTCGGCGAAGGTCAGCGCCGAATGCGGCTTCGCCGGGATGATGCGGGCCTGCGCCCGGGCGTCGCGGATGCTGGAATCCTTCAGCTTCCTTTCCAGCCAGCTGAGCTGGCCCGCCATCTTCTCGCGGGTGGGCTTGTCCATCGTGAGTTCAAGCAAAAACCCGCCGGCGATAGTGTCGCTGATGTGGCCATCGAGCTTGCCGAAATCGCTGAAATAGGGCGTGACGCGATCCCCGATCCTGCCGACCACGGGTACGTCGACGATCATCCGGAACGGCGAAACGCGGCTGGTCCGGCACGCGAAGGTGCGCGGCTTGCCCTGCGGGTCAAACCAGTTCGCCAGCGTATAGCTTCCGCCAACGGCGATGTTGACGGCCCGCTGTTTGAGAAAAGTCTTGATCGACACGGTACAATTCCTCGCCACGAGACTCACATGTCGCGAGCACTCGGCCTTACATAACCTACAAACTTTACCAGGTAGTGACGCGGCGGGGTGTGCGAACGTTTTGGGTTTTCGGTCAATTTGTAATCAATCGAGGATCCGAAAACTCGGGGTGGCCGCGAGCCGCGGGCGTCCGCCCGGTGCCATGCTTAAGATTGCCTTAATGCTGCGGAGTTCGTTGAGGCATGCCGGCCGGCACTACGGGCGGGCCGGCGGATCGTCTTCGCCGGGGGTTTCTTCGGCCAGCACGAACAGTTTGTGCGGCTCGCGCAACACGATGCGTTGCCGGCCGCTTTCGATCAGCCCGCGCTGCTGCCAGTTCGAGAGAATACGGCTGACCGTGTGCAGCGTGGTGCCGGTCATCTGGGCGATGTCCTGGCGGCTGATCGGAAAATCGATCTCGACGCCGTGCTCGACCTTGCGTCCGGATTGCTTGGCGAGCCGCAGCAGGGCATGGGCGACGCGCTGTTCGACCTGCTGGGTCGACATCTCGACCACGCGGGTATGGGTTTCCTGCAACCGGCTGCCGACGGTCTGCAGCGTGTTGGTGGCAAGTGCTGGAAATTTCGCCACCAGGCGCGGCCACGCCGTCGATGGCCAGGTCAGCGCGATGCTGTCGTCGACCGCGGTCGCGGTCGCGGGATAGCGCGGCAGTCCGATCGCCATAGCGACGCCGAAGGTCTCGCCCGGCCCGACATAGCGCACCACGACCAGTTCTCCCCCCGGCGTGGTCTTGGTGGCGCGCACATGGCCATGAAGCAGCACAAAGAAGGAATGCGCATCCTGGCCCTCTTCGAACACCGTGCTGTTCTTCGCAAATCGCACCGAGCGGGCTTCACGGAGAATCTCGCCGAGTTCCCCGGTGCTGAATCCCGCAAACAGCGGCAGATGGGTAACCAGCGAGGGATCGACTGTGGCCATGGTTCCTCCGTCGCATCGGCGATTGCCGCGAATCTAGACTGCGATTGCGGCTCCCGATCAAGCGGAAGTTTGCGATGGCACAACATCAGTGCGCGGTATCGTGCCTAAATGGACCCCGAAGCAGGCCGCCAGGGGGCGCGCGATCGATGGAGCATAATATGCGAAGGGTAATGACGCTGGCCATATCGGCGGTCCTGATGAGCGCGGCCGGCGCGGCTGATGCCGCGGAGATCCAGGTCAAGATGCTGAACCGGGGCGCCGAAGGCGTGATGGTGTTCGAGCCCGCTTTGGTCAAGATCGAACCTGGCGATACCGTCAAGTTCGTTTCGACCGACAAGGGCCACAATGCCGAATCGATCAAGGGAATGCTGCCGGCCGACGCCACCCCGTTCGTCGGCAAGAACGGCGACGACATCGCCGTCACCTTCGACAAACCGGGCGCCTACGGCGTGAAATGCCTGCCGCATTACGGCATGGGCATGGTGGCGCTGATCGTGGTGGGCACCCCCGGCAATCTCGCCGAGGCCAAGGCGGTTGCGCAACCGGGCAAGGCCAAGCAGGTGTTCGCGACGCTGTTCGAGAAGTTGCCGACGCAAGCAGCCGAGGCGAAGTGAGGTCCGCATGGCACAGGGAGCGGTCATGACGGCGGTATCGCGCCCCCGCGCGTATCACGGCTGGCCGCTGCTCGCCGCCGGCTTTCGGCCGTTCTTCCTGCTCGGCTCGGTTTATGCGGGGCTGGCGATCCTGGTCTGGCTGCCGGTGTTCTATGGCAAGATTACGCTGGTTTCCGCATTCGCGCCGCGCGACTGGCACGTCCATGAAATGCTCTACGGCTATTTGCCGGCGGTCATCACCGGATTTCTGTTCACGGCGATACCGAACTGGACCGGGCGGTTGCCGATCCGGGGGACGCCGCTGCTGGCGCTGGTGCTGGTCTGGATCGCGGGACGGCTTGCCGTGACGTTGTCGGCCGAGACCGGCTGGCTGACGGCGATGCTGGTGGATGCGAGCTTTCTCGCGCTGGTCGCGGCCGCCGCGGCCCGCGAGATCCTGGCTGGCCGCAACTGGAAAAATCTCAATGTGGTGATTCTGGTTCTGCTGCTGCTGGGGGGCAATGTGGCGTTTCACCTCGAGGCGCATGCTGACGGCGTCGCGGAGACCGGCATCCGGATCGGCATCGCCGTCGTGGTGCTGCTGATCTCCCTGATCGGCGGCCGTATCATTCCGAGCTTTACCCGCAACTGGTTGGTGCGCGAGAATCCCGGCCGGCTTCCGGCGCCGTTCGGCCGCTTCGACATGATCGTGGTCGCCATCACTGCGCTGACGCTGTTGTCGTGGATCGCCAGTTCCGCCAGCCAGTTCACCGGGGCGGCGCTGGCATTGACCGGCGTGCTGCATTTGGTGCGGCTGGCCCGCTGGGCGGGAGACCGCACCTTTGACGAGCGGCTGTTGCTGATCCTGCATGTCGGCTATGCCTTCGTGCCGCTCGGGTTGCTGCTCAATGCCGCCTCCGCGTTCGGGCTGGTGCCGCCGGGCGCCGGTGTTCATGCCTGGATGGCGGGTGCCGCGGGCACCATGACGCTGGCGGTGATGAGCCGCGCCACGCTCGGCCATACCGGCCAGCCCCTCACCGCCTCGCGCCCGACCCAGGCGATTTATCTCGCCATCATCGTGGCGGCGCTGGCGCGCGTCTGCGCGGTGATCGAGCCTGCGCATGGCGAATTCCTGCTGAGTCTTGCGGCGTTGGGCTGGGCCGCCGCCTTCTTCGGCTTTGCGGCAGCGTACGGACCGCTGCTGGCCGGCGCCGACCGCCGGCGGCAGACGGTCGCCTGAGTCCCGAGGCCTGCGGTTTGATGCTGACAAACTGGTCAAACCGACTGCATTATGCGTTCGACGGCAAGGGCGGCCACGCCTGATCTTGCCTCGGCCCGAGGTGTGTCGAATGCGCGAAATTCTGGAATATTGCGTTGGCGGCAGCAGGCAAAACGTCCCGGCGGGCAGCGTCGTCGTGCACGAGGGCGGCAGGACCGGCCATCTCTATGTCCTGATCGAGGGACGGCTCGAGGTTATCAAGGGCGACACGGTCGTCGCCTCCATCGCCGATCCGGGCGCGGTACTTGGCGAGATGTCGGTGCTGCTCGACCAGCCCCATACCGCGACCGTGCGCGCGGCGTCGGATTCGGTGATTTACGAGATCGGCGATGCCGCTTCGTTCCTGCATCAGCAGCCTGGCGTAGCGCTCCTGATAGGCCGGATGCTGGCGCAGCGGCTCAATGCCGCCAATACCTATCTCGCCGACCTCAAGCGGCAATATGCCGGCCACGGCGATCATCTGGCCATGATCGGCGATCTCTTGCAGAGCATGATCAACCAGTCGCCGACCCAGGTCGCGCCAGGTTCGGATCGGCAATCCGACCCAAGGTTATAAGCCATTGCGGCGGATCGGTGATCTCTGCGGCTGGCCGCCGCAGCGGCGCGGCGAGGTCAATGCATTGCGCTTCCTCGGCGGAGAGCCAGAACGCTTTGCCATCATCGATATCGAGCACGATATAGACAGGCGGGCGGCCGGCCTGCAGGCCGGCATTGAAGACCCAGCTGTCGCCGAGCCGGTCGAACCAGGAGCCGTCGGGAATGAAGGGCGACTGATGCACATGGCCGGAGATCACCATCGATGGCTGATAGGTCCTGATCCATTGCACCAGTTCGACGTCGCCGAAAAAGCGCTTGCCGCCCCAGCTGGTCGGTGAATCCGCCGGCGGCGCGTGATGCACCCAGATCCATCGCTTCGGCCGGCGCGCGGCCGCCTCGCGCAATTGGTTGTCGATCCCTTGCCTGACCAGCGGCCCGTCCCACCACGGACACACCGTGAGCAGGGTGTCGCCGATCACGAGGCTGTCGCCGTCGCAGGCAATGCCGAGTTCGCGGACCTCGCCGATCCAGCGCGAGATTTTTTCGCCCTCCGCGCTGCGTTCGTCGAGGTCGTGATTGCCGGAACACAGGATCACCCGGGTGATGCCGGACAGCAGCGCCAGATATTTTTTCACGACGACGATCTGGGCATGGAAATCGACCGGCGATCCGATATCCAGCGCATCGCCGGCGAAGATCACGAGGTCGAAATTCGGCGCGGCGCTGAGCAGCCAGTCGAACTGCGGCAATGAATAATGCAGATCGGCCACGACAAGACAGCGCATAACGATTTGTCCAAATCCTCAAGAATTGGGCGAAAAAGCGGGCGACTGTATTTCAATCCGCAGAGAGCAGCAAAAATTATGCCGTGATGCGCAGTAGAAAGGCTCGTCGTCCCGGGCATCCGCGTCTCGATTTCACTCGGGTAGAAAGACGTCGATGGCCACCAAGCCCGGCCACGGGAAGCTACGCCTTTGCCACCGCGTGCGAAAACACTACTTCGATCAGGGTGCCCGAATGCGGGCCGGTCTTGATGTGGAATTGCGCGCGGTTGGCTTCGACCAGCGCCTTGGTCAGCGACAGGCTGAAGCCGGAGCCGTCGGAGGACTGATCGGACGGAGCGTGGGTCCGGAACGGCTCCATCGCGGCGGCGACCTCGTTGTCGTTGAGCCCGTGTCCGGTATCGCGGACCCGCAACACCACCTCGCCGAAATCCGACAGCGCGGTGGAGACGATGACCTGGCCGCCGGCATTGGCGAGATGGATGGAATTGCCGATCAGGTTCAGCGTGATCTGGCGCAGCGCGCGGGCATCGGCGATGACCGGAGGCAGCGCATGCGCCAGCGAGGTGCGGATGATGATGCGTTCGCGGTTGGCCTGCGGCTGCATCACCGCGACGCAGCTTTCCACCAGTTCGTTGAGGTTCTGGTTGGCGAAAGCGAGGTCGAGCTTGCCGGTCTCGATCCTCGAAAGGTCGAGCAGGTCGTTGATGATGGTGATCACGCGCTCGCCGGAAGCGCGGATGTCCTTCATGTATTCGACATAGCGCTCGTTGCCGAGTGAGCCGAAGCGCTCGCCGATCATGACTTCGGCGAAGCCGATGATGGCGTTGAGCGGGGTGCGGACCTCGTGGCTGATCCGCGCCAGCATGTCGGCCTTGGCGTTGGCGGCGCGATCGGCCAGCCGCCGCGCCTGCTGCAGCTCGTTCTCGTTCTTCCTGGTTTGCGACAGGTCGCGAAACACCGCGAAGAAGTTCGGGCCGTCGGGCCGGGTCCGTCCCATGGTCATCGACAGCGGGATGATGCCTCCGCCGCGCTCCCGGCCGAGCGCGTCGCGGCCGTGGTCGAGCAGGCTGGCGAGGCCGGCGCCCTTGAGGCTCTCCAGATAATCCTGCACCACGCGCTGGCTTTCCGGCGCGAACAGCCCGGCGATGCTCATCCGAACCAGATCGGCGCCGTCGTAGCCGAACAGCGCCTCGGCGCTGCGATTGCACGAATTGATGTTGCCTTCGCCGTCGAACATCACGATGCCTTCGGCGGTGGTGTCGAGAATGGCGCCGAGCTCCTCGGCATTGGCGTGACCGACGGCCGAAGGTTCGCTGGCCGGGACCGCCT
>Ga0307297_10000237_pt1 | contig 13249 bp, 10 predicted proteins | sample ER_DNA_157_FD_194464 | JGI IMG/M metagenome (GOLD analysis project Ga0307297, IMG submission 194464) | Bulk soil microbial communities from the East River watershed near Crested Butte, Colorado, United States - ER_DNA_157 | ecosystem: Environmental > Terrestrial > Soil > Floodplain | place...
GACGCCGGATTTGCGGGAGATCGCGACGCACTGGCTGCTATTCTCGACCGGCCGGACAACATTCCCTTCATCAGCCGGCGCGGCGGCATTGTCTACAATCTCTGGAAGGATGCGAATAATCCGCGTGGCCTGTGGCGGCGGACCACGCTGGCTGAATTTCGCAAGCCGAACCCGGCATGGGAAATCATCCAGGATATCGACAAACTTGCCGCCGATGACAAGGAGGACTGGCTGTTTGCCGGGGCACAGGCGCTGCCGGGAAGCGGCGCGCGGATCCTGAGCCTGTCGCGCGGCGGCAGCGACGCCGTCACGTTGCGGGAATTCGATATCGAGACCAGGGCCTTCGTCACCGAGGGCTTCACGCTGCCGGAGGCAAAAGGCGGCGCGGCGTGGATCGATGCCGATACGCTGCTGCTGTCGAGCGCCTATGGCGATGATATGGCGACCAATTCGGGTTACGCCCGAACCGTCAGGCTGTGGCGGCGCGGCACCGACGTGCGGCGGGCGCCGGTGCTGTTCGAGACCGCGCCCGAGCACATGATCGTCTACGCCAGCATCGACCGCACCGGCGTGACACCGCGCGTGTGGTTCATCGAACAGCTCGATTTCTTCAACCACAATCTGTGGCTTGGTGACGAAAATGGCGCGCGACAAAAACTCGATCTTCCGTCAGACGCGGAAGTGGAATCCTATGGTGACTGGCTCGCGGTGAAGCCGCGCAAGCCATGGACGGCGGGAACGCGGACTTACGCGTCCGACACCGTGCTCGGCATGTCGCTATCGGGCTTTCTGGCGGGAGAGCGCGATTTCCGGATTCTGTGCGAAGCGGGCGCACGCCGCGCGGTGCAGCACTTCTTCTGGGCCGGCAACAGACTGGTGATCTCCATCCTCGACGAATTGCGGCCGGTGTTCGAGGTCTGGACGCCGACCGCCAATGGGTGGACCCCTGGCAAATTGCCGGGCCTGCCCGAGATCGGCGTTGCCGATGTCTGGCGACTTGACGCCGAGGAAGCCGAAAGCAACGGCGACTTGCTCGCCAACGTCCAGGATCCGGTAACGCCGGCCTCCCTGATGCTGATCGAGGGCGTCAATGCTCCCATCGTGCTGAAACGCGCCCCGCGGACTTTTTTCGCTGATGGGCTCGTGGTCACCCAGCACGAGGCGGTTTCGATCGACGGTGAGCGCATTCCCTATGTCCAGACCGGACCGGCGGCCCTGACCGGCGAGGCGCCGGTGCATCTCAACGCCTATGGCGGCTTCGGCATCTCGGAACGGCCCTATTACCGCTCGGCGATCGGCAAGCTCTGGCTCGAACAGCGCGGCACCAGCGTCATCGCCAACATCCGCGGCGGCGGCGAGTTCGGCACGCGCTGGCACGATGCCGGACGCTATGCCGGCAAGCGGCTGGCGCATGATGATTTCGCCGCCGTGGCCGCCGACCTGGTGCGGCGCGGTGTGTCCCGGCCGGGCCGGATCGCGGCCGAGGGCGGATCCAATGGCGGCATCCTGATCTCCAACATGCTGACGCGCTATCCGGAGCGTTTTGGAGCGCTGTTCTGCACCATCCCGCTGATCGACATGCGCCGCTACACCAGGCTGCTGGCGGGGGCGAGCTGGATCGCGGAATACGGCGATCCCGACAAGCCGGAGGAATGGGCCTGGCTGCAGACCTATTCCGCCTATCACACCGCGGTGCCCGGCCAGAACTATCCGCCGATCCTGATCGCCACCACCAAGCGGGACGACCGCGTCCATCCCGGCCACGCCCGCAAGATGACGGCCAAGCTGCAGGCGATGGGCTATGAAGCCTATCTCTACGAGCCGGCAGCGGGCGGTCACGGTTACGGCAAGGACAACAAGGAGCGCGCCGCGTTCACGGCGCTGGGCTATGCGTTCCTGAAGAACAAGATCGGCTGGCCGGATCGCGGCGCGTGATCGTCAATGCGAGTCGAGCAGCCGGCGCTAAAACGCCGGCCGTTGACAGGCTTCGGCGCCTCACGCGCCGCCCTCAGTCCAGCTTCGCTTCCATCCCGCGCTTGGTCGCCGGCCGCGCCATCAGCGTGTTGTACCAGCGCTCGACATGGGGAAAGTCCTTGAGATCCACCTTGTGGCGCGGGTGCCGCCAGGCCCAGCCCAGAATGGCGAAGTCGGCGACCGATAGCGGACCAGCGACGAATTCGCGGGCCGCGAGGCGGCGATCCAGCACGCCATAGAGCCTTACTGTTTCCGCCGCGTAGCGCTTGAGGCCGTAGGCGCGCTCCGCCTCGTTCTCCAGCGCGATGAAGTGATGCACCTGGCCGGGCATCGGCCCAAAACCGCCCATCTGCCACATCAGCCATTCATAGACCGGAATACGCTCGATCAACGGAGCGGGCAGGAATTTGCCGGTCTTCTCGCCGAGATAGAGCAGGATGGCGCCGGATTCGAACACGCTGACGCGTTTTCCGCCCGGGCCGTCGGGATCGACAATGGCGGGAATCTTGTTGTTCGGGCTGATGGCGAGGAAATCCGGCGCCATCTGCTCGCCCTTGCTGATGTTGATGGGGAAAACCTTGTAGGGCAGCCCCATCTCCTCCAGCGCGACCGAGATCTTGCGGCCGTTCGGCGTGTTCCAGGTGTGCAGCTCGATGGTCATTTTTTGGTTTCCCCCGCTAAGCGGGGTATCCAGTACCCCGGAACCTGCTGACGTTACAACCACCGTCGCCGCCGGTACCGGCGGTGACACTATGCGCTGTTGACGGAGCGGCCTTGGCTGTGGAATCTCCGCGCCGCCGCCGATAGATTGCGCACGCTCCCGCCCTTTCGAGAACACCGCCTTGTCCAAATCAGCGTCCCGCGCCCGCCTCGCCGAGATCATTCGCAAACGCTCGTTCGGGCGAGGCGAGATCACCCTGGCATCCGGCCGCAAGAGCGATTTCTATTTCAACCTCAAGCCGACCATGCTGGATCCCGAAGGCGCCACGCTGCTGGCGGAACTGACCTTCGAGGCGCTGAAGGACGATCAGCTCGATTATATCGGCGGGCTGGAAATGGGCGCGGTGCCGCTGGCCGGCGCGATCGCACAGCTGTCCTGGATCAAGGGCCACCCGATCGCGGCATTCTTCGTGCGCAAGAAGCCGAAGGAACACGGTGCCCGGCTCGCGGTCGAAGGACTGGCCAAGGGCGAAACCCTGCAAGGCAAGCGCGTGGTGATCGTCGAGGACGTCACCACGACCGGCGGCTCGGCGCTGAAGGCGGTCGAGGCGGTGCGCGATGCCGGCGCCGAGATCGCACTGGTCTTCACCATGGTCGACCGCGACGAAGGCGCCGCCGATGCCTTCGCACAGGCCGGCCTGCCGTTCCGCTCGCTGTACAAGGCCGGCGAATTTTTGAAGGGGTGATGCTTTCTTCCGCCCCGCGCAACGGGGAGAGGTGAAGAAAGAAGCATTTTCCTTTAGCGATCACTTCCCCGGTCACCGCTCGTTTACCATCCCGCCCTAATGTAAAGCCGTCCTGAGGGCTATTCGCCGCGGACGTTTGTTGCGTTGGGTGGAGTGTGCGTTGCGTAAAGAGTTGACTGATCCGCGCATGCGGCGCCGCATGATGCTTGTTGCCGCCGCCGTGCTCGCTGGCGCCGTTGCCGTGACGCCGCGCGCAGCGTCCGCCGAAGGCCTGTTCGGCTTCCTGTTCGGCGGCGCCCCACAACAACAGCAGCAGCGCCAGGCTGCGCCACTGGCTAATTTCTTTGCCGATCCGTTCGGCCTCAACCAGCAGCCCGCGCCGCCGCGCCAGCTCGCGTCAGGCTCCGGGCCGGCGTTTTGCGTGCGCAGCTGCGATGGCAAGTATTTTCCGCTGATGCGCGGCAGTGCCTCGCCGGTTCAGATGTGCCAGGCGTTCTGCCCGGCCAGCGTGACCAAGGTGTTCTTCGGCAGCAGCATCGACGGCGCGTCATCCAGCACGGGCGAGCGCTATGCCGACTCTGAGAACGCCTTCGCCTATCGCAAGGCGCTGCGCGCCGATTGCACCTGCAACGGCCGCGATCCCGCCGGTCTCGCCCCGGTCGATCTCACACTCGACAACTCGCTGCGGTCGGGCGACGTCATAGCCACCACCTCGGGGCTGGTGGCCTATACCGGCGTCAAGCTCGGCGCCGCCCAAACCGCCGAATTCACCCCGGTCGCGTCCTATCCGGGCCTCACCGCCGACGTCCGCGCCCGGCTCGGCGAGTTGAAGGTGGCGCCGGTGAGCGCCGAAACGGTCGCCGCCAGCGCGCCGGAGGCAAGCCGCGATGTCGCGCTGCCCGCGACGTCGGAGCCGAAAGCCGTTTCGACCAGGGCGAAGCGCGCCGAAGTGAATTAGACGGACCGAACGCGCATCACCGCCCGACGATGACGCCGATCACGTTCGGCGCCGACAGATATTTCTCCTCGATCTGGGCGCGGGCGGCGGCGCGGTTTTCCGGCGTCAGCAGGCCGCGTTTTTCGGCCAGGATCATCCAGCAATAGCCCCACCAGTCCGTCAGCATGCCATGATCATCGACGAGGTCGTAGCCATGCTCGGCGGCGAAAATGCGCGCGTGGGCTTCGTCGAGCCGATCGAGAAAGGCGTGGTCCTCGCCGGAAAAAAGGCCGTCGCTGAAATCGTCGGTGGTGTAGCCCCACACCGACATGCAGACCGCGTTGAACTCACGGTCGATCTGGTCGTCATCGACGATCCGGCGGCGCGAGGCTTGGTGCAGAAGCGACAGCGAACGGGCAAAATCAGCAATGCGGGTGAGTGCGAATTGATCGAAGGCAATGGTGGACATGTAGTCCTCGCGAGCTTGGAGAGACCATAGATATTGTGTGCGTAATGCGTCGAATCACCATGATATATCAAAGACTTGCTAAAGTGTTCTTAATTCGTTCCGCCATAGAAAGATGCTTGCAGGGATCGCAAGGTCGCCAAACAATTTACAAATGCCGGGGATATTCAATCCGGGGTTGCCACCCGCCGTGGCGGGGCGATCCGGGTCTCAACGGAAGCAGGGAAACGGCATGCGAGGCATCGTGGCTTTTGCGATCATGACGGCCATTCTTGCCGTGATCGACGCGGCCTTCTTCAAAGGCAAGTATCTCAAGGATTCGCAGGAGGCGATCACCGGCCTTGCATCGATTTCAACGCAGATCGGGCGTCGTTAAGACCCTGCGCGGCGGGCTCACATCGCCGACAAGAGCTTGTCGCCGCAGTAATTTGCGTAGAATTTACCGCCGCATTGCCGCTTGATGGCGGCGCAGCGCGCGGCCGGCGACGCATCCTTGGCAACGCTGAAAGAACAGCCGAGGCCATCGGCGCTCTTGCCGGCCTTGCCGGCGGCGAAGGCAGCGCTGGTGGCACTGATGCAAACCACCAAGAGCGCCGCGGCGGCGATTTCGATCATCAATTTCATGGCGCGGTTCTCCTCCAGGACAATCGTGGTATCCTGCCGTTCAAACCCGATGATAACACCAAAGGGCGCCCGCAAGGAGGCTTCAAATCGGCCCGGTCCTTGCATAAAATCATATCAGCGCAGTGCACAATACCCCAGCTGTTTCGATAACGGCGCAAGGCGCGTATCATTTCGCCGGCTACTCAGAGCTTCAGGGATTTGCGACTTGCCAAAACAACCTCTCCCAGGGACTTTTCCGGCGCCGGGCCAGCCCCTCGACGAGTTGGCGCTGGCCGAGATCAAGAGCGCGATCCTCGTCAAGCTCAGGCTGGCCGTCGGCAAGGACGCCGCCATGGCGACACGGCGCGACTGGTACAAGGCGGCGGCGCTGGCCTTGCGCGACCGCATCGTGCACCGCTGGCTGATCACGGAAAAGCAGAGTTACGACGCGGGACGCAAGCGGGTCTATTACCTCAGCCTGGAATTCCTGATCGGCCGGCTGTTCACCGACGCGCTGAACAATATGGGACTGTTGCCGGTGTTCGAGACGGCGCTGGGCGATCTCGGCGTCGGTCTGGCTGATTTGCGCAAATGCGAGCCGGACGCGGCGCTCGGCAATGGCGGCCTCGGGCGGCTGGCGGCGTGCTTCATGGAGAGCATGGCGACGCTGGCGATCCCCGCCATCGGCTACGGCATCCGCTATGATTTCGGCCTGTTCCGCCAGATCATCGCCGACGGCTGGCAGCAGGAATATCCGGACGAATGGCTCGGCTTCGGCAACCCCTGGGAATTCCAGCGCCCGGAAGTGGTCTATCACGTGCATTTCGGCGGCGGCGTCGAACATGTCGAGGTCAAGGGACGCGACCGAACGATCTGGCATCCGGCGGAAACCGTGAAGGCCGTGGCCTACGACACCCCGATCGTGGGATGGCGCGGCCAGCACGTCAACGCGCTGCGACTGTGGTCGGCGCGTTCGCCCGATCCGCTCAATCTCGGTGTCTTCAACACCGGCGACTATCTCGGCGCCAGCGCCGAGGAGGCCCGCGCCGAATCGATCTGCAAGTTCCTGTATCCGAATGACGAGAGTCCGGCGGGCCGCGAGCTGCGGCTGCGTCAGGAATATTTCTTCGTTTCGGCCTCGCTGCAGGATCTGGTCACGCGCCATCTCTCCTCCGACGGGCAGTTGCGCGGGCTGGCCTCGAAGGCCGCGGTGCAGCTCAACGACACCCATCCGAGCCTCGCCGTCGCCGAGCTGATGCGGATTCTGGTCGATCTGCACAATTTCCGCTGGGACGAGGCCTGGAAGATCACGGTAGCGACGCTGTCCTACACCAACCACACGCTGCTGCCGGAAGCGCTGGAGACCTGGCCGGTCGAACTGTTCGAGCGGCTGCTGCCGCGCCATCTCGAAATCATCTACCGCATCAATGTCGGCCATCTGGCGCTTGCGGAATCGCGCTGTCCCGGCGACGACGATTTCAAGGCTTCGGTCTCGCTGATCGACGAGCGCTCCGGCCGCAAGGTGCGGATGGGACAGCTCGCGTTCGTCGGGTCGCACCGCATCAACGGCGTCTCGGCGATGCATTCGGACCTGATGAAGGAGACCGTGTTCCACGATCTCAATCATCTCTATCCGGCGCGCATCACCAACAAGACCAACGGCATCACCTTCCGCCGCTGGCTGATGCTGGCCAATCCCAGGCTCACCGACCTGTTGCGCGAGGCCTGCGGCGAGGCCGTGCTCGACGATCCCATCCAGCTTTCGCTGCTGGAAGCCCGCGCCAGCGACGCCGCGTTCCAGCACAAGTTCCGCGCCGTCAAGCTTCACAACAAGGCCGCGCTGGCGCGGCTGATCGGCGAGCGGCTCAACGTCAAGGTCGACCCGGGCGCGCTGTTCGACGTCCAGATCAAGCGCATGCACGAATACAAGCGGCAACTGCTCAACATCCTGGAGGCGGTGGCGCTCTATCACGCCATCAAGGACGACCCGCAACGCGACTGGGTGCCGCGGGTAAAAATCTTCGCCGGCAAGGCGGCGGCGAGCTACCGCTACGCCAAGCTGATCATCAAGCTGATCAACGACGTCGCCGAAATCGTCAACAACGACCCCGCGATCGGCGGGCGGCTCAAGATCGTGTTCCTGGCGGATTACAATGTCAGCCTCGCCGAGGTGATCATCCCGGCCGCCGACCTGTCCGAACAGATTTCGACCGCCGGCATGGAGGCCTCCGGCACCGGCAACATGAAGCTGGCGCTGAACGGCGCGCTGACCATCGGCACGCTCGACGGCGCCAATATCGAAATCCGCGACCATGTCGGCGCGGAAAACATCGCGATCTTCGGCATGGAGGCGATGGACGTGGTGGTGCGGCGCAAGCAGGGGCTGGATGCGAGCGACGTGATCCGACGCTCGCCGGAACTTTCGCGCGCCATCAGCGCGATCGGGTGCGGCGAATTTTCCCCCGGCGATCCCGACCGGTTCGAATCGATCGCACACGCGCTGCGCCATCTCGACCATTACATGGTCAGTGCCGATTTCGACTCCTATTATCAGGCCCAGCGCGGCATCGACGCGCGCTGGCAGGTGGTGCCGGCCTGGACCCGGGCCTCGATCCTGAATGTGGCGCGGATGCCGTGGTTCTCGTCCGACCGCACCATCCGGGAATATGCCGAGGAGATCTGGAACGTGCCGGTGCGGCCTTCGCCGCTGCCGGCGCTAGAGGAGCCGGAGGCACAACGCGGCGGCACCCGCTGATTTTGGCGAGCGGAAATCCATGACCTCCGACGTCATTGAATTCAGTCGTACCGGCATGATACTGCGCGGCAGGACCGGAGAATTTCATGCTGACCAAGGCCCCGCACCTTTTCGACGACGCCACAAAAGTGACCGCCGGCGATAGCCGTTGGCAGGGCCGCACCAGCGACGATTACTGGGCCTTTGTCGGGCCGTTCGGCGGCGCCACCGCCGCCACCATCCTGCGGGCGCTGATCGATCATCCGGAGCGCGCCGGCACGCCGCTCGCCCTCACCGTCAATTACTGCGCGCCGATCGCGTCCGGTGCCTTCGATCTCGACCTTCGCCTGGTCAAGGCCAACCGCTCGTCGCAGCATTGGTGCGTCGAGCTTACGCAGGAGGGCGGCGAGGTAGCGACGCTGGCGACGGCGGTGTTCGCCGAACGCCGGCCGTCATGGTCGCACCAGCCGGCGCCCTTTCCGCACGCCGCGCCATTCGAGCAGATCCGGCCCTATCCCAAGATCAAGGCATCCTGGGCCAATCAGTATGATTTTCGCTTCATCGAGGGCAATCCGGACTTGGCCGGAGCAACGCCGCAGGCCGAACTCGCCAGCGCCTATTCCAAGGTGTGGATCGGCGACCGCGTTCCCAGGACCATCGATATGCTGTCGCTGATGTCGATGTCGGACGCGTTCTTCGCCCGCATCTTTCACGTCAGGCGCGAGTTCGTGCCGTTCGGCACGGTGTCGCTGACGACCTATTTCCACGCCGACGCGGACGATCTCGTCGCCGAGGATACCAGCCGCGTGCTGGCGGTCGCCGATGCCAAGATCTTCAACAAGAGTTACGGCGACCAGAACGGCGAGCTTTGGTCGCCGAACGGCCGGCTGCTCGCAACTACGACCCAGATCGCGTATTTCAAGGCCTAGATGTCCGAACCCAACCCTGGCGCCCCGCGCATTGCCCTGCTCGGCATTCCCATCGAGATCGGCGCATCGCAGCGCGGCACGCTGATGGGGCCGGATGCGCTGCGCACCGCCGGTATCGGCCGCGTGCTCGAACAGCTCGGATTTGCCGTCGAGGACCACGGCAATCTCGCTATCGCAGCCGCTTCATCTGCCGACGGGCCGCCGCCGGCCAATGCCAGATATTACGACGAGATCAAAGGCTGGATTCGCGCGCTCAGCGAACGCGCTTTTGGGCTCGCGCGCTCGGGCGCGATCCCGCTGTTCATGGGCGGCGATCACAGCCTGTCGATGGGATCGGTGAACGGCGTCGCGCGTTACTGGCAGCAACAGGGCCGGCCGCTGTTCGTGCTGTGGCTCGACGCCCACGCCGACTACAACACGCCCGACACCACCGAGACCGGCAACATGCACGGCATGTCGGCGGCGTTTTTGTGCGGCGAGCCCGGCCTCGACGGAATGCTCGGCGACCAGCCCCGCGCCCCGATCGGGACCGACCAGCTCGACCTGTTCGGAATCCGTTCGATCGATCCGCTGGAAAAACAATTGGTCCGCGACCGCCGCATCGCGGTGGCCGATATGCGCGCGATCGACGAGTTCGGCGTCGGCGTGCTGATCCGGCGGGTGATCGAACGGGTCAAGGCACGCGACGGCGTGCTGCACGTGTCTTTCGACGTCGACTTTCTCGATCCGGCGGTAGCGCCCGGCGTCGGCACCACGGTGCCGGGCGGCGCGACCTATCGCGAGGCGCACCTCGTCATGGAGCTGCTGCACGATTCCGGCCTGGTGCGCTCGGTCGATATCGTCGAGCTCAATCCGTTTCTCGACGAACGCGGCCGCACCGCGCGGGTTGCGGTCGAATTGATCGGCAGCCTGTTCGGCCTGCAGATCACCGACCGTCCGACCCCCAGCAATGCGGTGTTTCCGGACAATAGCTGAAGCGAGAAGGTGTCGTTATTTCTCGCCGTCCCCGCGAAAGCGGGGATCGATAGCCATCGGCGCTGATTGTTTGCCGAAAGACGTCTGACCGAGAAGCTGCGCGCTCACTCCGCCGCGAGCTTGAGATCCGGTGCGGCGGCTCGGACGTCGGCGTCGACCTGGGCTTCGAACTTGGCAAAGTTCTTCTGGAACATGCCAACCAGCGCGCGGGCGGTCTTGTTGAACTCGGCCTTGTCCTTCCAGGTGTTGACGGGATCGAGAATTTCGCTCGGCACGCCGGGCAGCGCGGTCGGTACCGCGAAGCCGAAATACTTGTCGGTGCGGAATTCGACGTTGCGCAAGCTGCCGTCGAGGGCCGCGGTCAGCAACGCCCGGGTCACCTTGATCGGCATCCTGGAGCCGGTGCCGTATTTGCCGCCGGTCCAGCCGGTGTTGACAAGCCAGCAGTCGACATTGTGCTTCGCGATCAGCTCGCGCAGCATGTTGCCGTACACCGAAGGATCCAGCGGGAGGAACGGCGAGCCGAAGCAGGTGGAGAATTCCGGCTGCGGCTCATTGCCGAGGCCGCGCTCGGTGCCCGCCACCTTGGCGGTGTAGCCGGACAGGAAGTGATACATCGCCTGCGCCGGCGACAGCTTGGCGATCGGCGGCAGCACGCCGAACGCGTCGGCCGCCAGCATCACCACGTTCTTCGGATGGCCGGCGCGGCCGGTGCGCGAGGCATTGGGGATGAAATCGAGCGGATAGGCCGAGCGGGTGTTTTCGGTTTTCGACCCGTCGTCGAAATCCGGCACCCGCGTGTCCTCGTCGAGCACCACGTTCTCGAGCACCGCGCCGAAGCGATTGCTGGCGGCATGGATCTCGGGCTCGGCTTCCTGCGACAGCTTGATGCATTTGGCGTAGCAGCCGCCCTCGAAATTGAACACGCCGTCATTGCCCCAGCCGTGCTCGTCGTCGCCGATCAGCGTACGATTCGGGTCGGCCGACAGCGTGGTCTTTCCCGTTCCGGACAGACCGAAGAAGATGGCGGAATCGCCCTTGGGCCCGACATTGGCCGAGCAGTGCATTGGCATCACGCCCCTGGCCGGCAGGTAATAGTTCAGCGTGGTGAACACGCTCTTCTTCATCTCGCCGGCATAATAAGACCCGCCGATCAGGACGATCTTGCGGGCGAAATCGATCGCGACAACGTTCTCGGACTTGCAGCCGTGGCGTTTGGGATCGGCGCGGAAGCTCGGGATGTCGATGATGGTGAGTTCGGGCACGAAATCTGACAGTGCCGACGTCTCGGGCCGGATCAGCAGCGTACGGATGAACAGCGAGTGCCAGGCGAGTTCGGTGAACACCCGGGTCTTGATCTGGAACGACGGGTCGGCGCCTCCGTAGAGATCCTGCGCGAACAGCGTCTTGCCTTCGGCGTGCTTGAGGAAGTCCTGGTACAGCGCCTCGAACTGCTCCGGCGTGATCGACTGGTTGCCCGCCCACCACATCTTCTCGGTGGAGGCATCGCGAACCGTGAACTTGTCCTTCGGACTGCGGCCGGTGAACTCACCGGTATCGGCGCACAACGCGCCGTCGGCCGACAGTACCGCCTCGCCCGCGGCGAGCGAGTATTGATAGAGCTGCGGCGCGCCCAGATTCCAGTGCACCTGCTTGAGATTTTTTAAGCCGAATTTATCGGCGCCGAAGGCACCGTTTCGTATACCCGTCTCTTGCACTGAAGAATCCTCCTGGAACCCGCGTATCTCGGTCGCGCGAATGCCGCCAGACGCGCCTCTATCGCGGTGACCTGCCAATATAGCCCTTCGGCCTCGGTCCGGCGACCTAATACTCATGAACGCCAGCCTTGCCAAGCCGATCCCGTGGTATTTGGTTTATTCCAAGGCGGGGTCATTGATGCGGCTCAATCGCGGCGCTGATTTGTGACCATTGGCCGTCGTCGGAGGCGTGATAGCGCGACCATTTGCTGTGATCACAGTCGCGGCAACTGCCTATTGCGGTGCACAATCGGCGATGGCTAGCGCGACGCTCCCTCGCCTATCAGCGCAAACGGACCCCAGAACGCCGGATAGGCATTTTTGGGCGACGAGGGATCGGCGAGATACGCGAGCATCGCCTGACGCAGCGCTTCGGCGCGGCCGATTTTCGGCTCGGATGAGAGGCGATCGAAGGTAGCGATGGCGAGCCGGGTGGCGGCTTCCGAATCGACCGCCCAGTGCGAGACCAGCAGCGCGCGGGCTCCGGCGTAAAAAAACGAGCGCGCAAGACCCGACAGCGCTTCCGCACCCGGCCGGTCGCCGGCAATCGTATTGCAGGCCGACAGCACCACCCAGTCGGCGTTGAGTTTCAATTGCGCCACTTTCGCTCGCGGTCAGCAGACCGTCGTCAAGTTCGGTTGGCTGTTTCGGAAGGCTCAGTGCCAGCGACGGTTCAGCGAGCCCCTTGACGTCACCGGCGACGAGGCCGTGCGTGGCAAAATAGACGATGCCGTAATCAGCCAGCGGCGCCCGCTTGACGGCGGCCTCGCTGGCGGCGCTGCCGAGATGAACCTCGGAAGCGGCAACGCCGAGGCTTTTCGCCACCGCATTGAGTTCGTCGGCAGTATCCGGCAGTTGCGGCAGCGCGCGGCCGAGTGCTGCACGATCGACGCCGGCGCCGCGCCAGAAATCGGTATAGGCTGCCGCCGTGACCCCTCTCGCCGCGGACCTTGCCGGGGTACGCCTGTCGCCGAGACCCTCCTGCGCCGGGTTGAACAAGGGATCGCCGAAGCCGGTCATCGGCTTGACGCCGAAATCCCTGCGGGCAACGGCCCGCAGCGATTTCAGGCTGGCGACCGACGGCAACACCGAAACCGCGTGACGCTTCAGCAGCCAGGCGGCATCCCGATAACCCTCGAGTTTTTCAGGGATCGCGGCAGGCGGCTTCTCGGTCACCAGCAAATGAAACGGCAGCGCCGTCAATGCGCCCGAGGGGACGATCAGCAGACCGCGCTTGTCCTTCACCAGCGGCTCGACCGAACCCAGCAGATGCTGGTACAGCCAGTTGGCGAATTCGAGATTGAACAGGGAGGATTTGCCGGTGGCATCGCTGGCGTTGGCGACGTCCAGCCCACGGCGGAAATCGGCGACCAGCCCGGACAGCCCTTCCGAGCCGCGCCCGATCGGCTTCCAGTCAAAATTCTCGCGCGTGATCGCAACGACGAAGCTGTCCTTCACCGTGACCGCG
>Ga0307297_10000238_pt1 | contig 13214 bp, 11 predicted proteins | sample ER_DNA_157_FD_194464 | JGI IMG/M metagenome (GOLD analysis project Ga0307297, IMG submission 194464) | Bulk soil microbial communities from the East River watershed near Crested Butte, Colorado, United States - ER_DNA_157 | ecosystem: Environmental > Terrestrial > Soil > Floodplain | place...
CCGGCGGTCCGTGGTCGAATGATCCGTTCCCGCGTGATCAACGCCATTGGTCTGACGATGACGGCAACGGTGCTGGTCATCGTGTTGATCTCCAAGTTCACCAAGGGCGCCTATATCGCGATCATCGCGATGGCGGTGATCTTCGTCTTGATGAAGTTGATCAGGCGGCACTACGAAGCCGTGAATCAGGAGACCGCGCTTGTCGAGGGTGAGGATCTGACGCTGCCGAGCCGAGTACGAGCCGTGGTGCTGGTCAGCAAGCTGCACAAACCAACGCTGCGGGCGATCGCGTTTGCCAAGGCCGCCCGGCCGAGCACCCTGGAAGCGCTCACGGTCTCGGTTGATACCGATGAGACGGCGCGCCTGGTCAAGGTCTGGGAGGAGGCCGACACCGGGGTCCCGCTCAAGGTCATTGCCTCGCCCTACCGGGAAGTGACCAATCCGATCATCGATTACGTCAAGAACCTTCGCCGAGAGAGCCCGCGGGACGTGGTGACGGTGTATATCCCGGAGTACGTGGTCGGCCACTGGTGGGAGCAGATCCTGCACAACCAAAGCGCATTACGCCTCAAGGGCCGGCTGCTCTTCACTCCGGGAGTCATGGTGACGTCTGTGCCTTTCCACCTCGCCTCCTCCACCAAGGCGGAACAACGGATCGAGCGCGAGACAGCTCAGGAAAACGCCCGCCGCCACCTGTACACCGGCTAATGAGCGCCAGCCTCAGCGAGCGGAGCTAGCAAATGTGCGAGGAGGGAGCAGATGCGTCCTTTGCTCTGCCAGCGACGACGAAGTAGGCGGATTCCAAGCGCGATGCGCGAGCCGCGCCCAAAAAAGGGGCCGTGTTATCTTGACGTCAAGATAATTTGGTAATGGCTGATGGAGGGCTCATGAGTGTGAACAGCTTCGGCGCAAAGACAACCCTCCAGGTTGGGGAGGAGTCCTACCAGATCTTCCGGCTCGACGCCGTTGACGGATCGGACTCGCTGCCGTACAGCCTCAAGATCTTGCTGGAGAATCTGCTGCGCACCGAGGACGGCGCCAACATCACTGCCGACGACATCCGCGCGCTGGCCGGCTGGGATCCGAACGCCGAACCGAGCGAAGAGATCCAGTTCACGCCCGCGCGAGTGATCATGCAGGACTTCACGGGTGTGCCGTGTGTGGTCGATCTGGCGACGATGCGTGAAGCGATGGCAGAGATGGACGGCGACCCTTCCAAGATCAACCCGCTCGCGCCGGCCGAGATGGTGATCGATCACTCGGTGATCGCGGACGTGTTCGGCACAGCGGACGCCTTTGTCAAGAACGTCGAGATCGAATACAGCCGGAACCACGAGCGCTATCAGTTCTTGCGCTGGGGTCAGACTGCATTCGACGATTTCAAAGTGGTGCCACCCGGCACTGGCATCGTGCATCAGGTCAATATCGAGCATCTGGCGCGGGTGATCTTCTCCCGGGAGGTCGAGGCCGACGGCAAGGCCGAGGTGTACGCCTATCCGGACACGTGCGTCGGCACCGACTCCCACACCACGATGGTCAATGGACTTGGCGTGGTCGGCTGGGGAGTGGGCGGGATCGAGGCCGAAGCAGCGATGCTCGGCCAGCCGGTCTCGATGCTCATTCCTCGGGTCGTTGGCTTCAAGCTCTCAGGTGCGTTGCGCGAGGGGACGACCGCAACTGATCTGGTGCTGACGATCACCGAGATGCTGCGGCAGCACAAGGTAGTGGGCAAGTTCGTCGAGTTCTACGGTCCCGGCGTCTCCCACGTGCCGGTGGCGAACCGGGCAACGATCGGCAACATGAGTCCGGAGTACGGCTCGACCATCGCGATCTTTCCGATCGACGGCAAGACGACGGAGTACCTCAAACTGACTGGTCGCAGCGAGCAGCAGATCGCGCTCGTGGAGACCTACGCGAAAACGCAGGGGCTGTGGCACAGCGACGACAGCGAACCGAGGTATTCGGAGTATCTGGAGCTTGACCTGGACACCGTCGTGCCCAGCATCGCGGGACCCAAGCGTCCCCAGGATCGGGTACTGGTCGCTCACGCGAAGCAGGGATTCCGCGAAGCGCTTCGCGATTACGTTTCTCCCGAAGAGCTGACCGGCTACGACGAGTCGGTGGATGAATCGTTCCCGGCATCTGATTCGCCGAGTCGCGGGGGTGGCAACGAGTCAACTGCGCCGCACGAATACGGCGAAGAGGCCGCCGATATCGACCGGCCGAGCAAGAACGTGGCCGTGACGCTGAGCGAAGGTACCTCATTCGAGCTCGACCACGGTGCGGTGGTGATCGCAGCGATCACGTCGTGCACGAATACCTCCAACCCCACCGTGATGATCGGAGCCGCGCTGGTCGCCAAGAAGGCGGTCGAGCGGGGGCTGAATCGCAAGCCCTGGGTCAAGACGACCCTCGCGCCGGGGTCCAAGGTGGTCAGCGACTATTACGACCGCTCCGGTCTGACGCCCTACCTGGACAAGCTCGGTTTCAACCTGGTCGGTTACGGCTGCACGACCTGTATCGGCAACTCCGGGCCTCTCATCCCGGAGGTCAGTGCTGCCGTCCAGGAACATGATCTTGCTGTGGTCTCGGTGCTGTCGGGCAACCGGAACTTCGAGGGCAGGATCAACCCGGACGTCAAGATGAACTACCTGGCGTCGCCGCCGCTGGTAGTGGCATACGCGCTGGCCGGCACCATGGACATCGACCTGATGAACGACTCGCTCGGCACCGACGGGCGAGGCAACGAGGTACACCTCGCCGACATCTGGCCGACCGAGGCAGAGATTGATGAGATCATCTCCGCGGCCATCGGGGCCGAGATGTTCACCGAGTCGTACGCGGATGTGTTCGCAGGTGACGAGCAATGGCAGTCCCTGCCGACGCCGGAGGGCGAGATCTTCGCCTGGGATCCCGACTCGACCTACGTCCGCAAGGCGCCCTACTTCGATGGCATGCCTGCCGAGCCGGCACCGGTTACTGACATTGCGGGAGCGCGGGTCTTGCTCAAACTGGGTGATTCGATCACCACCGATCACATTTCTCCGGCTGGCTCGATCAAGCCGGACTCGCCGGCGGGGCGGTACCTGTCCGACCATGGCGTGGAGCGCCGGGATTTCAATTCCTATGGGTCGCGGCGGGGCAATCACGAGGTCATGATCAGGGGAACCTTCGCTAACATTCGGCTCCGCAATCAGCTCGCACCGGATACCGAGGGCGGATTCACCAAGGACTTCACGGCGTCGGACGAGCCAATCACAACCGTCTACGAAGCGTCCGAGCACTACCTCGCCGCAGACACCCCGCTGGTGATCCTTGCCGGCAAGGAGTACGGCTCGGGCTCCTCACGTGACTGGGCGGCGAAGGGCACGGCCCTGCTCGGCGTGAAAGCTGTCATCGCCGAGTCGTACGAGCGAATTCACCGATCCAACCTGATCGGCATGGGCGTGCTGCCGCTGCAGTTCCCCGAGGGCGAAAGTCTCAGCTCTCTAGGTCTGACCGGCGAGGAGACCTTCGACATCGTCGGGATCACCGGGCTGAACGAAGACCGGATCCCGAAGACGGTCAAGGTCAACGCCGGTGATGTGAGCTTCGACGCACCGGTGCGCATCGACACTCCGGGTGAGGCCGACTACTACCGCAACGGTGGAATCATGCAGTTCGTGCTGCGTTCGTTGATCAAGAAGTAAGGCGATGCGGCGGGCGCTCGCGATAATCGGGGCGGCCGCCCTGCTGGTTCTCACGGGTTGCTCGCTGATCGGTCCGCTGGCCGTACCGTCCGAGCCATTTGGCGACTTTGTTGTGGGGGAGTTCGGTGGCATCGACGGCCGTCAGAACATCTTGTATGTCCGTGCGGACGGAGTTGCTCTGCTGGTTTCTCCGCAGCCCGCTGCCGGCCGGCTAAGCAATCAAACGCTGGGCCGGCTTCGGACCCTGCTGACGTCGGATCAGTTCCGGCAGGAAGTGGCAAGAGACGCGGAGCGAAAGAAGCGAGCGCCCGTGCCCGTCTGCGCCGACCAGATCACGACTGAGGTGACCATGGGGAGTCTGTCGATGAGCCGTAGTGATCCATGTCGCGAGAAATCTGAGCCCACGCCGGCGTTCGACGAGATCACGAGCATGGTCGCTCCGGCGCTGCGGGGCAACTTCGACGGACCGGCCGACACAGCTGAGCCGCGGCTGTTGCCGATGTCGCTGCAGCGTACCCAGTTCCAAGATCGACCGGCTTATGCGATCAAGGTCGACGCCGCCGGACGCGCCATGATCATGATTTCCGGCCGTACGTCTGAGTGGCACTCGTTGTCGGTACAGCAACGCGACACCGTACGCCTGCTCGTGGCGCGCGTGATCGAAAAGCCTGTCGCACCCTGTACTTCGCAGGCAGACTACCGGTTGCATGTCGACACGGAGCCCGCCGTCGAGGGACCTGATTGCGGGTTTCCGCAGCGGCAGCTGGAGTTCCACGCGCTGACCGCGATGCTGGAGGACGCTTTCGGCGTCTGATCAGCGCGACACTAGCCTGGATCCGTGGGCCTATGGACCGACCATGCGTTACCGCATCTGATGGATCGGGTGCTGCGTACGCCGGAGGTGAATGCGCGGCGTGTCAAGGTATGTCGGGGATTGCACGGCCGCGTCCTGGAGATCGGCTTCGGAACCGGCCTCAACCTTAGTCACTACCCGGCAGGGGTGAGCGAAATCCTTGTCGTCGAGCCCTCGACCTCTGCGCTACGGCTTGCGGAACCGCGTAAGGCAGCAGTATCCGCGCCAGTCGATCATGTCGGCCTTGACGGTGCCCGGCTCGATCTGCCCGACGGCTCGGTGGATTGTGTGTTGTCGACGTACACGTTGTGCACGATTGCCGATGTGGATGCGGCACTTCAAGAGGTCCATCGCGTGCTCAAGCCGGACGGTGCGTTGCATTTCCTGGAGCACGGCAGGGCTCCTACGGAGTCCGTCCGCCGTTGGCAGCATCGGCTCCATCCGCTCCACAGCCGCATCGCGGGCGGTTGCCATCTGGACCGGCCGATCGAGGAGTTGATCACTCGCTCCGGGCTGATGATCGGCGACTTGGAAACGGGATACGGCGACGGCCCGCGGCCCTTCAGCTACCTGTACCGGGGTCGGGCCCTGCGGGCTGGGTGAGGCTTGTGCACGCAGCTGTGATGCGACGGCCGCCGGCGTCCCGATCCTTCGTGATCTTGGCGAGAATGGGGCGTCATTCGAGCGCGGTCACGATGGGATCGTTCACCCAAAGCCACATGTCGCTTTCCCCCAAGTCCCATCACTTCTGGTAGCGCGGGAGTAGTTCCACCAGGGTCGAGTCCAGCCCGGTGATGATAGTCGCGCGGTCAGCCGATCTCGATCGCGTTCTTGATCTTGGCCGCGTACTCGTCGATCTCCCCCGATCCGTAGTGAGTTCGAGGCCAGAAGAAGCCGCGTAGGCCATCGCCCTTGGTTCTCGGCACTACATGCACATGGAGGTGGGGGATGGACTGGCTGACGACGTTGTTGATGGCGACGAATGTTCCCTGTGCTCCGAGAGCGTCGAGCACGGCGCGGGCGACCCGTTGCACGCCGATCATGAGAGGCGGTATGAGGCTCTCCGGCAGGTCCAGGAGCGTCTCGACATGGCGAACCGGAGCTACCAGGACATGACCTTTGAACACCGGCCGGTGATCGAGGAAGGCGATGACGTGCTCGTTCCGCGTTACAACCGCCGCGTCGAGCTTCCCGCTGACGATCTGGCAAATCACATCGCTCACCGGCACGAGATTAGTGTCCGCGAGCTGTGCGGGCAGTAATTGGGTTCGCTGTCAGGTCTCACTACTGCATGCTGGAAGGTGTGAGCCTGTCCAGTACTCCCCGTAGCACCCTGACCCGTCTCCGTGAACGGGCCCGCACCGACGTCGCAGACTTGTACGCCGTGCTGGACGCCGGCCTGATCTGCCATTTGGGACTGCTGCGGGACGGCTCGCCAGTGGTCGTTCCCACGGGATATGCGCGTGTCGCTGACACCATCTATCTCCATGGCTCGACGGGGGCGGGATATCTGCGGGTTGTGGACGGTGCGCCGGTCTGCGTGACCGTGACACACCTCGACGGGATCGTTTATGCCCGCTCGGTGTTTCACCATTCGATGAACTACCGCAGCGCAGTCGTGCACGGTTTGGCTCGTGACGTCACGGACCCTGATGAGAAGTGGGCCGCACTTGAGGCGATCGTGGAACACCTCGCTCCAGGATCGTGGACCTACACGCGACAACCGAATCAGCGGGAACTTGCCGCGACCGCAGTGGTCGCGTTGAGCTTGGCCGAGGCCAGCGTGAAGGTTCGCACCGGGCCGCCTAGCGATGACGCCGACGACATCGCCGCCGGTGGTCGCTGGGCCGGCGTACTGCCGGTCCGCATGGTCTTCGATCCACCCATACCGTGCCCGACAACAAACGAGGGCGATCCCGTCCCGCCACAGGTCCGGAATCGGCCGGTCCAGCTGGCTATCGAACAAGATTTCTAATACGCTTCACGTGTGACCAGTGCCGCCTACGTCCCGCCCGGGTGGCCGAGCGAGGTGCGACCGCCAGGAGTATCAGGCTGGGAAGCGACGGCTATCGCGTATCTGTTGGATTGCTGCCCAGCAGACTTTCGTGCCTATCGTGTGCTCCGCAACCATCCTGTGGTGCTCGCACAATTCGCCAGTCACTTCGTCGAAGGCCAGCACGACGCGTCGCAGCGAGCACTGGCGGAGGTGCGCACAAGCCTGTCCGAGTACGTCGAGCCTGACGTCGTGGATGCTGCTACCGAGGCCTGGCTGGAGCAAGGGGCCCGGCTGGCCCGGACCCGCCGGTCCGTGAGTCTGTTGGCTGAGGCGCTGCGCGGCCGGGTCTTCGTTCGCAAGCTTTGAGGCGGCGAACCCGCGACGTGTGCTGGGCCACACTTGGCATCGCGCGGCGGCCGAACACGTAAACTCAAGCCCATGTCGGCCGCCCCGTACGGACTGTTGAGCTCGATCCATAGCCCACAAGACCTACGGAACTTGACCGAAGATCAGCTCCAGGAGCTGAGCCTGGAGATCCGCTCGTTTCTGATTGAGCAGGTGTCTCAGACCGGGGGCCACCTCGGACCGAATCTAGGCGTCATCGAGCTGACACTCGCGCTGCATCGCGTTTTCGAGTCGCCGCGAGATCCGATCATCTTCGACACCGGACACCAGAGTTATGTGCACAAGATCTTGACCGGCCGGCAAGATCAATTTCCTACGCTGCGGCAGCGGCATGGACTCTCGGGGTATCCCAGTCCCAGCGAGTCCGAACACGACTGGGTGGCGAACTCGCACGCATCACCCGCGCTCTCCTACGCCGACGGGCTGGCGAAGGCTATTCGGTTGCAGGGCAAGGGCGGGACCGTTGTGGCGTTCGTGGGCGACGGCTCGCTCACTGGCGGGATGGCATGGGAGGCCTTGAACAACATCGCCGCCTCTGAGGACCTGCCATTGGTGATCGTGGTGAACGACAATGGCCGGTCCTACACACCCACCGTTGGCGGCCTGGCGCGATACTTGACCGGGCTGCGCACCAATCCCCGCTACGAGCAAGTTCTCGACCTCGTCAAGCGCAATGTCAGCCGCGCGCCGTTGCTGGGTAACGTCGCTTATGACATCCTGCACGGCATCAAGATCGGGCTGAAGGATGTTCTCGCCCCGCAGGGCATGTTTTCCGACCTGGGTCTGAAGTACATCGGGCCGATCGATGGCCACGACATCCTCGCGGTGGAACGCGCCCTGCAGCAAGCCAAGCAGTTCCGGGGGCCGGTCCTGGTGCACTGCTCGACCCGCAAGGGCAACGGCTTCAAGGCCGCCGAGAACCATGAGGAAGATCGCTTCCACGCTGTTGGCAAGATCAATGCGACAACCGGCGAGGCGCTGGGAGGTGCGGACCGACAGACGTGGACCAATCTGTTCTCCGACGAGCTGCTTCGGTTGGGTAGCAGCGATGAGCGCGTGGTCGCCATCACCGCGGCCATGGTCTATCCCACGGGGCTGCACCGTTTTGCGCAGGCGTTCCCGGATCGCTGCTTCGATGTCGGCATCGCCGAGCAACACGCCGTGACGTCGGCGGCCGGTCTGGCGATGGGTGGGTTGCACCCAGTCGTCGCGGTGTATTCGACATTCGTGAATCGCGCCTTTGATCAAGTGCTGATGGACGTGGCGCTACACGGGTGCGGAGTCACCTTCGTGCTCGACAGGGCCGGTATCACCGGGCCGGATGGAGCCAGCCATCACGGCATGTGGGATATGTCGATCTTGCAGGTGGTGCCTGGCATGCAGCTGGCCGCACCGCGCGACGGCACTCGGCTACGCGCGGCGCTGGCCGAATCGCTGACGATTGACGATGGCCCCAGCGTGATCCGCTTTCCCAAGGGTTCCGTTGCGGCCGACCTACCAGCGGTTGATCAGCTGGATGGAATGGACGTACTCCTGAGGACTGAGCAGCCGAGGGTGCTCGTGGTCGGCATCGGCCCGCTGGCCGAGACAGCTGTCGCAGTCGGGCGGCGACTCTCGGATCAGGGCATCGGTGTGACGGTTCTGGACCCGGTATGGGCACTACCAATCAATCCCGCACTGACTGCGCTCGCCGCCGATCATGAGCTGGTGATCACGATCGAGGACAACGGTGTCGTCGGCGGTTACGGCGCACGGCTCGCGCAGCAGTTGCGCTTTGCAAGAGTTGAGACACCGATACGGGAGTTCGGCCTCCCGCAGGAGTTCATACCCCACGGCGGCCGCTCGGAGTTATTGGAGGAAGCTGGGCTGACGCCGCAGAACATCGCGCGGTACGCGGTCGAGGCCGTCGTGCGATCGGACGAACCTTTCGACCAGCAGCCCACTCGCGCCGACATGTCAGAACCCAGTTGAGTTGAGCTCGGTGCGATTCTGACGGATCGGTGTCAAACCTGGACCACGGATGCCCGTACGTGGCGAGTGTGCAGGAGACGGGTGAGGTCGGCCGCCTCGCTGGTCAAGATTGTGTCGCCGGGATCAACGAGCAAGGCGACGTGAGCATCGACCACGTCACGAGTTCTACTTGTTCCCAAAAGCTCACCGACGCGTTGAGCCGCCAGGCGGTCGAGCGAAGCGATTGCAATCCCACGAAGAACTGGGAGCAGGTTCGCCTGGCGGGCTCCATTGCGCCAGACCTGCGCGAGAGCAGCAGCGCTTGTGGAGATGGTTAATTGATCTCTGCGAGCCTCTTCCAACACCGCTCCGACCATCCGGTTTCGACGGTCGACCGCCAGCAGCGCGCCTGCATCCAGGATGAGCGCCACCTCAGCCTGCACGACGCTTGGTTGAACCTTGTCCATGCAAGATGGCGGCCGCAGCCTCGAGCTCTTCCTCGGTAAATGCCCCGTTCTCCGCTTGCCACGCGTCCAGCGCCTCGCCGAGCAGTTGGTTACGCAACATCGCCTCAGCTGCCTCGCTCATCCAAGTCGAGACGCTAACGCCTCTCTTTGTGGCGGCTTCGCGGACTGCCGAACCCAGCTCAGCTGGGACGGCGACGGACAAGCGATCGACATTCATGAATACGATCGTAGTGCATACTCGCGTGTGCAGGCACTAGGAGCCAATAGGCACTGAGGCGACTCCGAGTGGCAGGAAGCGGCGGCCCAGTATCCGTTCCGAGATGCCCTCCCGGTCGAGATACGGCGTGATGCCGCCGAGGTGGAAGGGCCAGCCGGCGCCCAGAATCAGGCAGAGATCGATATCCATAGGCGCGGCAACAACATCCTCGTTCAACATCAGGCCGATCTCGGATGCCACGGCGTGCAGCGCCCGCTCGCGAACCTGCCCTGCGGTGCTTGGCCGGTCGCCGACGACGAACAGCTCGGCCGTCTCCTTGCTCACATAGGGCTGGCCGTCGGCGGTCCAGTCGTAGATGCCGGGCCTTCCGGAGGCCACCAATGCCTGCAGATTCTGCGAGATCGGGAAGCGATCGCCAAAGGCTGCCTGCAGATTCTCCACCACGTGCAGGGCAACAGCCGGACCGACCAGCTGAAGCAGGACGTACGGCGGCATGGGCAGGCCGAGCGGTCGCAGCGCGACATCGGCCACTTCGACCGGGGTTCCCTCGTCGACGGTCGCGAAGATCTCAGCCATCAACCGGAGCAGGATCCGGTTCACCACGAAACCGGCCGCATCCTTGACGACCACGGCAGTCTTCTTCAGCGCCTTCGCGACGTCCAATGCCGTCGCCAGAGTGTCCTCCTCGGTCGCGGGACCGCGGACGATCTCAACCAGCGGCATGACCGCCACGGGGTTGAAGAAGTGGAAGCCGACGACCCGCTCGCGATGATCAAGATCGGCGGCCATCTCTGCGACGGATAGCGAGGACGTGTTAGTAGCCAGTACGCAATTATTGGAGACATGCTTTTCAAGATCGGCGAGCACTTGCTTTTTGATCGACATCTCCTCGAAGACCGCCTCGATGACGAAGTCGCAGTCGGCGAAGTCGATCAGCTCGGTGGTGCCCGATATCAGCGCCTGCAGCCGGTTTGCCGCATCGGAGGAGATTCGCCGTTTGGCACGTAGTTTGTCGATCTCGGCCGTGACATAGCCCAGGCCTTTGTCGACCCGCTCTTGATCAAGATCAGTGATCACCACCGGTACCTGCAGCCGGCGCAGGAAGAGCACGGCGAGCTGGCTGGCCATCAAGCCGGCACCGACGATTCCGATCTTGGTCACCGGTCGGGCCAGTGTCGCATCAGGAGCACCTGCTGGTTTCCTGGCCCGCTTCTGAACAAGATCGAACGCGTACAGGCTGGCTCGCAGTTCCGGACTCATGATCAGATCCGCGAGCGCTTGGTCCTCGGCGGCGTACGCCGCAGCCCGGTCTGCGGTCTTTGCGGCCGCCATCAACTCAAGCGCCCGATACGGCCCTGGGGAGGCGCCGGAGACTTTGCTGTCAACGAAGCTGCGAGCTGCTGCAAGCGCCGCATCCCAGGCCGTCCCGCGATCGATGTCGGGTCGTGACACGGTCTGCGAGCCTGCGACGATGTGACCCGCCCAGTCCAGCGAGCGAGCGAGGAAGTCGGCGCCATCGAAGATGGCGTCCGCCAGGCCGAGCTCGTACGCCTGAGCGCCGCTGAGCATCCTGTTCTGGTTGAGTGGATTCTCGATGATCAGCTGAACGGCCCGGTCGGCACCGATCAGGTTGGGCACGATGTACGCCCCGCCCCAACCCGGAACTAGGCTTAGTGACGTTTCCGGTAGAGCGATTCCCGAGGCGGCAGCGGAGACCGTCCGGTAGTGGCAGTGCAGGGTGAGCTCCAGACCACCGCCCAGCGCGAGCCCGTTGAGAAAGGCGAATGTCGGCACCGGGGACGTAGCCAGCTTGTCGAAAACGGCATGCCCGATCCTGGCGATGGCCAGCGCCTGCTGGCGGTTGACGATCTTGGCAAATCCGGTGAGGTCGGCGCCTGCGGCCAGCATGAAGGGCTTTCCGGTGATCGCGATCGCGGCTACGTCACTGCGCGCGAGTGCGGCATCGAGTGCTCGATTCAACTCGCCGAGACCACCCGCACCCAAGGTATTCGGCCGAGAGGGACCACGCCCGTTGTCCAGTGTGATCAACACCGCTGTTCCGGCTGTGCGGGGCAGGATGATGTCTCGGCTCAGGGCACGGGTCACGACCTCGGCCTCGCTGCTAGCCGAAGCCGCGGCGATCAATTCATCGAGCTCATCGGTTCTCACGCTGCCGCCTCGACCTCGGAGCCGAAGTGGGGATTCTCCCAGATCACGGTGCCGCCCATGCCGAGACCGATGCACATCGTGGTGATCCCATAGCGGACTTCCGGGTGCTCCCGGAACGCCCGCGCCAGGTGGATCATGAGTCGGACCCCGGAGCTGGCGAGCGGATGGCCGAGGGCGATCGCACCGCCGTACGGATTGATCCGCTGATCATCTGCGGCGAGTCCGAAATGATCACAGAAAGCGAGTACCTGGACTGCGAACGCTTCGTTGATCTCGAAGGCGCCGATGTCATTGATCGACAGCCCAGCCTTCTTCAACGCCTTCTCCGTTGCCGGGATCGGCCCGACTCCCATGACCTCGGGATCCACACCGGCGAACGCGAACGAGACCAGTCTCATGGCTACTGGTAGACCCAACTCGGCGGCGACAGTCTCGGCTGCCAGCAGGCAGGCAGTCGCTCCATCGTTGAGGCCTGCCGCGTTGCCGGCTGTGACGCGCCCGTGGGGGCGGAAGGGAGTGCGAAGAGCCGCCAACGCCTCCACGGTGGTGCCTGGTCGAGGCTGCTCATCTGTTACCGCCAGCCCCCAACCAAGCTCGGAGCTCGGCGTCGCGACAGCAACAAGCGACTCCTGTATCACGCCCGCGTCATACGCACTCTGTACGCGTTGCTGGCTGAGCGCTGCGAAGGCGTCGGCCCGGTCCTTCGTGATCCCCGGAAAACGATCATGGAGATTCTCCGCGGTGGATCCCATGATCAACGCGGACTGGTCGACCAGCTTCTCGGTGACGATCCTGGGATTCGGATCGATGCCCTGACCGATGGGATGGCGGCCCATGTGCTCCACGCCTCCGGCGATGGCGACGTCGTACGCGCCGAAGGCGATTCCCGAGGCTGTCGTCGTTACTGCGGTCATAGCGCCTGCGCACATCCGGTCGATCGCAAAGCCGGGTACTGAACGCGGAAGTCCGGCAAGCAACGCCGCCGAACGCCCAATGGTCAGGCCCTGGTCGCCGGTCTGGGTGGTAGCCGCGATCGCGACATCGTCGACGCGTGCCGGTGGCAGCTCCGGATGGCGCCTCAACAGCTCTCGAATGCAATCGACGACGAGATCGTCCGCCCTCGTCTCGGCGTACATCGATCCGGCCTTGCCGAAGGGGGTACGCACGCCGTCGACAAAGACGACATCTCGATTCTCACGAGCCATACCAAAATATTACTCATCAGTAACTATGACGGCTGATGAAGGGCGCAGCCGCTTGTGGCGCTTTGTGTGCGGACTTTCGGTCTCACTGGATGATCGTGTACGTCGAAAGCCGAGGCCGATCGCCAGGCCGATGCAGACCACGCCGATGCCCAGCCAAACGGGCAGCGCCGGAAGCTGGCGGATAGTCGCCGCGCCAGCGAAGGCCGCGGCCGGTGGTGCTACGCCAGTGAGGAGGCCGGCCCGACCGGAACCGATGATCGCGA
>Ga0307297_10000240_pt1 | contig 13190 bp, 14 predicted proteins | sample ER_DNA_157_FD_194464 | JGI IMG/M metagenome (GOLD analysis project Ga0307297, IMG submission 194464) | Bulk soil microbial communities from the East River watershed near Crested Butte, Colorado, United States - ER_DNA_157 | ecosystem: Environmental > Terrestrial > Soil > Floodplain | place...
CAGAATTAAAGTCTAGCGGGGTTTTTGAGCCTCGGCGAGCGCATTTTGCTGGTTCCAGCCATGCGCGGCCGCTGCCGCGGCAAAGGTAGCGCGGATGGAGCGCAGCGCAATCCGGGGCCAGCCTCTAATGTTGATTCCCGGATTACGCCAGTGGGACGACGCTTCGCGCCGGCCCGCTGGCTCCATCCGGGCTACGAGACCTTGGCCTCGAGCCACTCCCCCGCCGCCTGCGGCTTCACCCATTCGAATTCCGGCAGCTGATGCCGGAACCAGGTGAACTGCCGCTTGGCATAATGCCTTGTATCGGCGCGGCCGGTCTCGGCAGCCTCGTCCAGGCTGATCTCGCCCTGAAGGTAGCGGATCAGCGCCGGCACGCCGTGCGCCTTCATCGCCGGGAGCAGGGAATCGAGTTTTCGCGATGCCAGGGCCGCGACCTCGTGCAGCGCGCCGGCCTGCAGCATCGTCGCAAAACGGGCATCGATCCGCGCATAAAGCTGGTCGCGGTCGGGCTCCAGAAACAGCGCGCGAAATGAGTCCGGCGGCAACAGCGGCGGCAGGCCGTCGCGATGCCAGTCGATCAGCGAACGCGAGGTGGCCTCGACCACTTCGAGCGCGCGGGCGATGCGGCTGCGATCGCGCGGCTGCAGGCGTTCGGCAGAGGCCGGGTCGCGCCGCGCCAGTTCGGCATGCAGCGCCTCGACGCCGTCGCGCTCCAGCCGCGCGCGCACGCCATCGCGGATCCCGGCCGGGATCGGCGGCACCGCCGACAGCCCCCGCGTCAACGCCTTGAAATACAGGCCGGAGCCGCCGGCGAAAATCGGCAGGCGATTTTGCGTGCGGACTTCCGCCAGCGCCCTGGCCGCATCGGCCACCCAGCTTCCGGCCGAAAAATTCACCGCGGCGTCGACATGGCCATAAAGCCGGTGCGGAACCGCCGCCTCCTCTTCCAGCGTCGGCCGCGCGGTCAGCACGCGCAGGTCGCGATACACCTGCATCGAATCGGCATTGATGACGACGCCGCCGGTTTTCTGCGCGAGCGCGAGCGCGAGCGCCGACTTGCCGCTGGCGGTCGGCCCTGCGATAAGCACCGCCTTGTCGTATTCCACGGTTGAAGCCACTTAGATGTCTCTCGTCGCCACGCTGATCTGCAATCCCGCTAACCCCGCGCTCGATAGCACGGTGGTGGACGGCGCGCGCGCCGTTCTTGGCCAACCCGGTCCGGCGCAATGGCTGTTCGACGAGGTGGCGGTCGATATTCCCTTCGAAGGCCGCGGCGATATCAAGGCCGTCGCCAACCGGTTGCGCGAGGCGCGCGGCGATCTGCCGATCGACATTGTGGTGCAGCCTCGGGCGCTCCGGCGCAAGAAGCTTTTTCTGGCCGACATGGATTCCACCATGATCGACCAGGAATGCATCGACGAACTGGCGGATTTCGCCGGCCTCAAGGCGCATGTTGCTGGGATCACCGAGCGCGCGATGCGTGGCGACATCGAGTTCGAGCCGGCATTGCGCGAGCGCGTCGCGCTGTTGAGGGGCCTGCCCGTCAGCGCGATCCACGAAGTGCTGAAGACGCGGATCACCGCGACGCCGGGCGGCCGCGAGCTTGTCATGACCATGCGCGCCCATGGCGCCTATACCTGCCTGATCTCCGGCGGCTTTACCCTGTTCACCCGTGCAGTCGCGGCCGAAATCGGATTTCAGGAAAACCGCGCCAACGAATTGCTGACCGGAGACGGAAAATTGACCGGCGAAGTCCGCGAGCCGATTTTGGGCCGTGCCGCCAAACTGGCAACCCTGATCGAACTGCGCGAAGCCTTCGATCTCGACGACATCGACACGCTGGTAATCGGCGACGGTGCCAACGACCTCGGCATGATCGAGGCCGCCGGCCTCGGCGTCGCCTACCACGCCAAGCCGGCGGTAGCGGCGGCCGCGGCGGCCAGGATCGACCACGGCGACCTCACGGCGCTTTTGTATGCGCAGGGCTATCGGCGCGACGAGTTCGTGGACGCGTGATCTCTCACACGTCGTCTTGCGACGTGCCTGCCCTACTGCACGCTCAGCGCCACGAACCGCAGTTCGCCTTCGGCGTTCGATACCAGCAGCAGGACGGATTTCTTGCCGTCCTTCTTCAGCTGATCGACGCGCTTCTTGATATCGGCGGCGTTGGCGACCGACTCCTGCGCCACCTCGACGATCACGTCGCCGGCGCTGAGGCGTTTTTCGGCGGCGTCGGAGCCGGTGTCGACCCCGGTGACGATGACGCCCTTGACGGTGTCCTTGATCTTGTAGCGGGTGCGCAGATCCTTGCTCAAGGTGGCGAGATCGAGGCCGAGCGCCTTTTGCGTCACCAGCTTCTCCACCGGTTCGTCCTTGGTCTTGGCCGCCGTCTGCACCGCCTTGTCGTCCTGCAGCCGGCCGAGCGTGACCTTGCGGATCTCTTCCTTGCCCTTGCGGATGACGACGACGTCGACCTCCTTGCCGACCGCGGTGTCGGCCACCACGCGCGACAGGTCCTTGGGCTCCTTGATGTCCTTGCCGTCGAATTTCACCACGACGTCGCCGGGCTCGATGCCGGCCGGTTTCGCCGGGCCCTTGTCCTCGACGCCGGCGATCAGGGCGCCGCGCGCCGGTTTGATGCTGAGGCTTTCGGCGATTTCGTCGGTGACCTGCTGGATGCGGACACCGAGCCAGCCGCGGCGCAATTCGCCGAACTGCCGCAGCGAATCGACCACGCCAACCACGGTCTTGGACGGCACCGCAAAACCGATGCCGATCGAACCGCCGGTCGGCGAGATGATCAGCGTGTTGACGCCGACCACTTCGCCGTCGAGATTGAACAGCGGACCGCCGGAATTGCCGCGGTTGATGGAGGCGTCGGTCTGGATGTAGCTGTCATAGGGGCCGGTATTCATGTCGCGGTTGCGGGCCGAGACGATTCCGGCAGTGACCGTGCCGCCGAGGCTGAACGGATTGCCGATCGCGATCACCCATTCGCCGAGCCGCAGCTTCTCGGAATCGCCGAACTTCACCGCGACCAGCGGCTTGGCCGGCGGCTTGAACTTGAGCACCGCGAGATCGGTCTTCTTGTCGACGCCGACCAGCTCGGCCCTGATCTTGGTGCCGTCGTTCATGATGATGTTGATCTCGTCGGCATCCGCGATGACGTGATTGTTGGTCACCGCAATACCGGAGGTGTCGACGATGAAGCCGGAGCCGAGCGAGTTGGTCTTGCGCGGCTGCGCCTCGCCGCCCTTGGAACCGCCTCCCGGGCCGCTGCGGCGGTTCTTGAAGAAGTCGTCGAAGAACTCCTCGAACGGCGAGCCCGGCGGCAATTGCGGCATCGCGCCCCGGTCGTTGCCGGAAGATCCGCCCTTGGCCTCGACCGTCTGCGAGGTCGAGATGTTGACGACGGCGTCGATCACCTTCTCGGCGACGTCGGCGATGCCATCGGGGCCTCGCGCCATGGCTGGCGCCGAGACTACCGGCGCGGCAAGCAGGCTTGCGGCGCCAAGGCAGATCGCCGCCATCAGCGGGCGCAGACGATAGCTCGGGTAAGGAATCGCACCGGTCATATCGGCTTCTCTCTTTGCGAACGGGTCGGAATCTGGAGGGCACAGTGCGCCCGAACAGGTCTGTGGCGCAAGCATCTGAGGCCGCCATTTCGGCGAAAAACCGACGCCGCCGGCTCACGATCGCGTTGATCCCGCAACCTTTTTGCCGTGGCGATCGGCAGTCACATCCGAGGGTTCGCGCTATCCCGCGCCCCGGAATGACGGGATGCTAGCGCCGCACGAACCAGATCAGGACGAGGCCGAGGACCGCCGACCCGATGCCGACGATGCGCAGGATGTTGTCCGGCGTCGCCATCGCACTCTGCATGGCCCGGCGCATCCAGGCCGGGCTGGCCGCGAACAGCAGGCCTTCCAGCACGAACAGGATGCCAAGGCCGATGAGGAAGTCGGCGAACGCTATGGACCTCATCGGACTGAAACCTCACCCTTGGTGTTGTTTTTTGATTGCCGTTGATCGTAGCAGAGGGCGAAGCGGCACTCCGCTTCGCCCCGAGCCCGTTTCAAAACTGTCTTACGGCTTCGGCGCCGCCGGTGCCGCCGCCGCAACCGGCGGCTTGCCCGACGAGTTGCTGAAGAACTTGAAGAAGTCGGAGTCAGGCCGCAGCAGGAAGCGGGTATCGCTGGCGCGCAGCCCGGTCTCGTAAGCCGTCATCGAGCGGTAGAATGCGAAGAAATCCGCATCCTGGCCGTAGGCTTCGGCAAACAGCCGGTTGCGTTCGCCGTCGCCCGCGCCGCGCACCTGCTCGGCGGTGGAGTTGGCGTCGGCGATGATGACGGTGGCTTCGCGGTCTGCCCTCGACCTGATCTCCTGCGCCTTCTGGCCGCCCTGGGCGCGGAACTCGGCGGCTTCGCGTTGCCGCTCGGTCTGCATCCGCTGGTAAACCGCCTGGCTGTTCTGCTCCGGCAGATCGGCGCGCCGGATCCTGACATCGACCACCTCGATGCCGTAGCCGTCGGCTTCCTTGTCGAGTTGCTCGCGGATCCGCGCCATCAGGACTTCGCGCTCGTCGCGCACCACCTTGATGAAGGTGACCTCGCCGAGCACGCGGCGCAACGAGGCGTTGAGCAGCGTGGTCAGCTGGATGTTGGCGGCCTGGATCGAGCCGATGCTCTGGTAGAACCGCAACGCATCCTTGATACGATAGCGGGCGAAGGCATCGACCACCAGGCGCTTCTGGTCCGACGCGATCACTTCCTGCGACGGATTTTCCAGATCGAGGATCCGCTTGTCGATATTGATCACGGTATCGATGAACGGCGCCTTGAAATGCAGACCCGGCTCGGGGACGACATCGACCGGCTTGCCGAGCCGCACCACCAGCGCCTGCTGGGTCTGCGACACCGTGAAGACCGAGCTGTAGCCGATGATTGCCACGACAAACATCGCGAGCAGCGCGATAATACCTGTGGTTCCGGACCTCATCGGGTGGCTCCGCTCTGCTGTTGCTGACCGCTCGCCGGCGCGGCCTGACGCCGCGGCGACAGTTCGCTCAGCGGCAGATACGGCACGACACCTTGTCCGGATTGTCCGGACGACGAACCGCCGCCGTCATAGATCAGCTTCTCGGCATTGCCGAGGATGCGCTCCATGGTCTCCAGATAGATGCGCTGGCGCGTCACATCGGGGGCCTTCTTGTATTCGTCATAGACCTTCAGGAAGCGCGCGCTCTGGCCCTTGGCCTCGGCAATCGCCTGCTGCTGGTAGCCTTCGGCGACCTGCAGGATCTGCGCGGCGCGGCCGCGCGCGTCGGGAACGACGCGGTTGGAATAGGTCTGCGCTTCGTTCTGCAGTCGCTCAAGGTCGGCGCGCGCCGCCTGCACGTCGCGGAACGCGTCGATCACCTGCGCCGGCGGATCGACCTTCTGCATCTGCACCTGCGCGACCTGGATACCCGACCCATAGGAGTCCAGCGTCTTCTGCATCAGATCCTGCACGCCGGCCTCGGTGGTGGTGCGGGCGCCGGTCAGGATCGGCTGGATGTTGGAGCGGCCGATCACTTCGCGCATCGCGCTTTCGGCCACCGCCTTCACGGTGCCTTCGGGATTCTGGATGTTGAACAGGTAATTGCCGACGCCGTCCGGCTTGATCCGCCACAACACGGTGAAGTCTACGTCGACGATGTTCTCGTCGCCGGTCAGCATCAGGCTTTCTTCCGGTACGTCGCGCATGGTGCGGCCGCGCCGCGCCGGATCGTCTATCAGGCTCATGCCGATGTTGATGGTGGAAACCCGCAGCGCCTTCGGCAACAGCACGGTCTCGATCGGGTACGGCAGATGATAGTTCAGGCCCGGCTGCACCGTGCGCACATGCTTGCCGAAGCGCAGCACGACGCCGAGCTCTTCGGACTGGACCCGGAAGAATCCGGACAGGCCCCAGATCACCAGGGCCACCAGCAGGATGATCGCGACGCCCATGCCGCTGAAATACCCGCCCGGCAGCAGTTGCTGAAGCCGGTCCTGGCCGCGGCGCAGAAGATCTTCAAGATCGGGCGGCCTCGGCCCCGCCGATTGCGGGCCGGAGCCCCATGGCCCCTTCGGACCGGAGCCCCACGGGCCTCCGCCTTGATTCTTCCACGGCATCGACAGTCTCCTTCGCGGGCCCGAGGCAAAGACGCCCGGCCCTCGCAATATCTGATCGGCCTTATAGGGGACCGCCCCGGCCCTTACAACGCGGCTTGTTGGCTCGCAGGAGCTATGCTGGCACCGGCTTTTGTCAATGTTAACGTCGCCGAACGCAGTTAATGCGGCTTTCGCCGACGATATGTCACATAGGAATAGTCGGCGCTGTCGTCCGGACCGGCCGGATTCCGCACCCGCGCAACCTCCTCCCAGCCGGCGGGATCGATCAGAAACCATGTGTCGCCTTCGGGCCGGGCGTGGACCTCGGTGACTTCCAGACGGTCGGCGATGTCCATCCACTGCGCGTAGATTTCGGCGCCGCCGATCACCGCGATCTCAGTGGCGAAACGCCGCAGCGCGTCGCCGGTCGCGACCGCGCGGGCGGCATCGAACGTCGTCGTCACCACCGCCCCGGCGGCGCGATAGGCCGCGTCGCGGGTGACGACGATGTTGGTGCGCCCGGGCAGCGGCCTGCGCAGCGAGGCAAACGTCTTGCGTCCCATCACCACCGGCTTGCCCAGCGTCAGCGCCTTGAAGCGCTGCATGTCGGATTTCTGTCGCCACGGAATCCCGCCGGCCGCACCGATCACCCCGTTCTCGGCAACCGCGACGATGAAGACGATCACCGGACGGGCATTCGCTGTCGCGGTCACACCGCGACCTCGGCCTTGATGTGCGGATGCGGGTCGTAGCCTTCCAGGACAAAATCCTCGTAGCGGAAGGCGAAGATGTCCTTGACCTCGGGATTGATCTTCATGGTGGGCAGCGGACGGGTCGGACGCGTCAGCTGCAGCTTCGCCTGCTCGAGATGGTTGACGTAAAGATGGGTGTCGCCGAACGAGTGAACGAAATCGCCGGGCTTCAGGCCGGTCACCTGCGCCACCATCATCGTCAGCAGCGCATAGGAGGCGATGTTGAAGGGCACGCCGAGAAACACGTCGGCCGAACGCTGATAGAGCTGGCAGGACAATTTGCCGTTGGCGACATAGAACTGAAACAGGCAATGGCAGGGCGGCAGCGCCATCTTGTCGATTTCGGCCGGATTCCAGGCGCTGACGATCAGCCGCCGCGAATCCGGGTTGCGCTTGATCATGTCGATGACGTTGGAGATCTGGTCGATGCTGCGGCCGTCCGGCGCCGGCCACGACCGCCATTGCGAGCCATAGACCGGGCCGAGGTCGCCATTGGCGTCGGCCCATTCGTCCCAGATCGAAACCCCGTTATCCCGGAGGTACTTGATGTTGGTGTCGCCTTTGAGGAACCAGAGCAACTCGTGGATGATCGACTTCAGCGGCAGCTTCTTGGTGGTCAGCATCGGGAAGCCGGCGGCCAGGTTGAAGCGCATCTGATGGCCGAAGACCGACAACGTGCCGGTGCCGGTGCGGTCGTGCTTCTCCGCGCCGTCAGCAAGAATCCGTTCGAGCAGGTCGTGGTACTGATTCATGGCGTTCGACTGTTCACCCGGGGGAAAAACCACTCTTAGCGGCCGGAGCGCCGATCGACACGGCGATTCGGCTCGCGACCGCGATTATACCCGGAAAAATGAGGTTCCGGGCCGCCGTCGGCAAGGCCCGGAAAGCCACCTTTTCCGCCCTGCCCCGATCATGGCCCGCGGGCCTCAATGGTGATGATGCATCCGCTTGCCGCCATATCCCCGCAGTTCGGCATAGCGCCGCATCTGACCCGGGGTGAGCAGGGCCGCAGTTGAGAGATGGTATTTGAGATGGGCCTCGCGCAAGGCGCCTTGCGTCGTCGCCACCGCAGCCGTGGAGGCTTTCAGGCTTTCCGGGGTCACGATTCGGTCGGCAAACTGCCTGTCCAGTTCGGCCTCCTGCTCGATCAGTTTTGAGCCGAGCGGCACCGCCTCCAGCTTCATGGAATCGAACAGACGCTGGACGCTGGCGCGCTGATCCGCCGTCAGGTCGAGCTTGTCCGCCAGTTCCAGCACATGGGAAGGGCCGGGGTAGCCGTTCAGCTCGGCGGCCAGCGCCAGTCCCATGCCACGACCGGCGCCCAAGTCCGCCACCTGCTGCTCCGACAGCGCCTTGATCGGACGCGTCTGCATCCCGGCATAGGGGGTTTGGGCAGCGGCGGAGCCTGCAAGCAGGAGCAGGCCGGCGATGAAGGGAAGTCGGATCATGAGCTTCGCCCTGAACAGGTAACTGGCACGTCGCTGAAGCGACGCGCCATCGCTAGACCGAAGCATGCTGAACGCCGCCCGGCCGGCCGTCAGCCTAAATCAAGATCGGCGCCGGCAACATTAAACCTGCGCCATGCAGGCAACCCGCAGGTACCGATTGCGTGAACGAGGATCAGTTCGCCGCGGGCTTGACCACCGGCGTCCATTTGGCGATTTCGCTCTTCACCAAGGCCGCCAGCGCGGCGGGAGACCGGTCGTTACCTGCCGGGATGACGCTGCCGAGATCGAGCAGGCGCTTGCGGACGTTTTCATCGTCGAGCGCCTTGACCACCGCCGCGTTGAGCTTGGCGACGATCTCGGGCGAAGTTCCCTTCGGCGCGAAAATCGCGTTCCAGGCCTGGGCCTGGAATGCCGGCAGGCCGCCTTCCTTGGTGGTCTGAAGGTCCGGCAGCGACGGATTGCGCTCGGGCGTCGCGATCGCATAGGCCTTGATGGTGCCGCCCTTGATCTGCGGCACGGCGTTGACGATCTGGTCGCACATATAATCGACCTGACCACCGACCAGCGCATTCATCGCCGGGCCCGTGCCGTTGAAGGGAACGCCGACCGGCTTGATGTCGAGCACCGAATTCAACAGTTCGCAGGACACGTGGGAGACCGAGCCGACGCCAGCATGTGCGGCATTGACCTTGTCGGCATTGGCTTTCACGTAGGTGACGAATTCCTTGAGGTCCTTGGGCGCAAAATCCTTCTTCGCCAGGATCAGGATCGGGGTTCCGGCCAGCAGCCCCACCGGTTCGAAATCCTTTTCGGGATGATAGGCCAGCTTGGGGTACAGCGGCACCGACGCCGCATGGGTGCCCATATGCCCGGTGATCAGCGTATAGCCGTCATTGGCGGCGCGCGCCGCGCGGGTGGTGGCCGTGGTGCCGCCAGCGCCGACCACGTTCTCGATGATGATGCTCTGGCCCAGCGTCTGCGCCATATGCGAGGTGACGATGCGCGAGATAACGTCGGTCGGACCGCCGGCCGCGAACGGCACGATCATTGTGATGGAGCGGGTCGGATAGGCCGGCGCCTGGGCCTGCGCGGGAACCGCGCTGAGGCCGGCAAGTGCAGCCAGACCACCGGCCGCCAGCATGCGATTGTAGAGATTCATCAGATTGTCCTCGCAAAAAACCGGGTTAAATAATGGGCGGCGTAAACCGGCCAGCACTTAGTCACAGCGCCGCATCCGAAACCAGACTTCCGGATGCGGCGCCGCGACGCATGTCGGTTCCGTCAGTTCTCGGACTCCACGAACACTTCTTCGCGCTTCTTGCGCAGCGATGGCAGAATCGTCAGCACCAGCAGGGCCGCAGAGATCAGCATCAGCACCGCCGATAGCGGGCGGGTAGCGAACACCGTCCAGTCGCCGCGCGAGATCAGCAAGGCGCGGCGCAGGTTCTCTTCCATCAGGGGTCCGAGCACCATTCCAAGCAGCAACGGCGCCGGCTCGAAATCGTGCTTGATCAGCCAGTAGCCGAGCAGCCCGAATACGCCGGCGAGGATCACGTCGGTCGGCGCGTTGTTCACCGAATAGATGCCGATCGAGCAGAACACCACGATCGAGGGGAACATCAGGCGATACGGCACGCGCAACAGCCGCACCCAGATCCCGACCAACGGCAGGTTGATGATCAGCAGCATCAGGTTGCCGACCCACATCGACGCGATCATGCCCCAGACCAGTTCGGGCTGCTTCTGCATCACCTGCGGTCCTGGCACGATGCCATGAATGGTCATCGCGCCGACCATCAGCGCCATCACCGCATTGGGCGGAATGCCGAGCGTGAGCAGCGGGATGAACGAGGTCTGCGCCGCGGCGTTGTTGGCGCTTTCAGGCGCCGCCACCCCCTCGATCACGCCCCGGCCAAACTTCTGCGGATGCTTCGACAGCTTCTTTTCCATCGTATAGGCCGCGAACGAGGCGATGACCGCGCCGCCGCCCGGCAGAATGCCGAGGATCGATCCCAGCACCGTGCCCCGCAGGATCGCCGGCGCGGAATCCTTCAGATCCTTCTTGGTCGGCATCAGGCCGGTGACCTTCTGCTGCACCAGCTGGCGGTCGCTTTCGCCGCCCGCGTCGAGATTGCGGATGATCTCGGCGAAGCCGAACAGCCCCATCGCCAGGGTGGCAAAGCCGAGGCCGTCGGCGAGTTCGGGGATGTTGAAGGCCATCCGCGACGCGCCGGTCTCGATGTCGGATCCGACCATCGAGAGCAGCAGGCCGAACACGATCATCGCGATCGCTTTCAGCACCGATCCCTTCGCCAGCACCACGGCGAAGATCAGGCCGAGCACCATCAGCGAGAAATATTCGGCGGGCCCGAAGGCCAGCGCGAGCTTGGTCAGCGGCGCGCCCAGCACCGCGATCAGCACGGTCGCGACGCAGCCGGCGAAGAACGAGCCGATCGCCGCGATCGCCAGCGCCGGGCCCGCCCGACCCTGCTTGGCCATCTGGAAACCGTCGAGCGCGGTCACCACCGAACCCGCTTCACCGGGAATGTTGACCAGGATCGAGGTGGTCGAGCCGCCATATTGCGCGCCATAATAGATGCCGGCGAGCATGATCAGCGCGCCGACCGGCGGCAGGCCGAAGGTGATCGGCAACAGCATGGCCACCGTGGCAATGGTGCCGATGCCCGGCAGTACGCCGACCAGGGTGCCGACCAGCGCACCGATCAGGCACAACAGGATGTTGACGGGAATGGGAATAGACATGCCGCCGAGGAAAGCGGGGGTCCACTGCACGAGCTGGAATACGACGCCGAAGCCGAGACTGAGATTTGAAAGAACGTCACCCATTACACCCTCACCGGATCATAAATTTCGGCAGCATCTGCAATGGCAGACCCAGCGCGTAGGGAAACAACAGGCTGCAGAAAGCCGTCAGGCAGACGCCGACGATGATGGTCTGCTTCCATTGCGTTTCCGGCGTGCCCAATGCCGAAATCAGGAAGCTGGTGAATGCCGCGAAAATCAGGCCCATCGGGCGGATCGTCACCGCAAAGGACAGGATCGCCACCGATACGAAAAACGGGCCGCGCCACGCATATGTCGTGATGTGCTCGCCATCTTTCACAAGACCGACAATCGTTATCGCGATGCCAAGCCCCAGCAGCAGGTAGGCGAACATCCGGGGCGCGGTTCCGGCGCCGAAGGAAAATCCGCGCATGCCCTGCAGGTCACTCGATGCCCACAACGCGAATAACGCGATGGCAACCATCGCCAATCCGCCGACGAAATCCTGCGGACCGCGTATCCATTTCGGCATGATGTATTTGACCGGTCCATGACTCGGCGTATCACTCATCGTTTCGCTCCCCCGCACAGGCTTGTCGCCCATTCTGTCTTTGGATGGCCTTGATGCCGGTCCGGCCAACCTGCCTACCGATTTTCGTCAGATAACGCCAGCGAAACCCAAACACCCCCCGGCCAGCAGCATCCAGAGCGGATTGAGGCGGGTCGCAAAGGCCAGCACCCCAGCTGCGACGGTGACCAGGGCGGCGGCCCAGTTCCGGTTCGAGGTCAGCGCCAGGATCAGGCCACTGGCACCCATCAGGCCGATCGAAAGCGGCACTAGCGCCGCCTGGATGATGGCAGGCCAAGGCGACCGGGCCGACCGCGCCAGCAGCCGGCTCACATAATAGGCAACGACAGCGGTCGGGCCGCACATCGCCAGCGTGGCCACCAGCGCCCCCGCAACCCCGCCGACGGAATAGCCGATCAGGGTCACGATCAGCACATTCGGCCCCGGCGACATCTGCGATATCGCGAACACATCGGCGAACTGCCTGTCCGTCATCCAGTGGTGAACATCGACCGCTACCCGGTGCATTTCCGGAATGGCGGAATTGGCGCCTCCGACCGCAAACAGCGACATCAGTCCGAAGGTCCAGGCCAGCGTTAGAATGGGATTGGGTTCCGAATTCATGCCGCGACCCGCCGTGCGACGAGGGTGATGGCGATACTGAGCGGAATGGCCACCAGCAACACCGTCGGCAGCGGCAGCCGCAGCAGTCCGATGGCGACGAACACCGCGGCCAGAATCAGCAGTCCGACCAGGTCGCGCCGCTTGATCAGCGGCATCATCATTCGCAGAACCACCGCCAGCAGCAGGCCAACCGCCACGCTGGACACCCCGGCCAGAATGCGCCGCAAGGCATCGATTTCGCCATAGCGCGAATAGAGCGCCGCCAGGATAGTGACGATCACCACCGGCGGACCGACCAGCCCGGCGAAGGCCGCGATGCCGCCGGGAATGCCGCGAAAGCGGGATCCGAAAACCACGCTGAGGTTGACGATGTTGGGGCCCGGCAGAAAATGGCACAGCGCGAAGGTCTCGTTGAACTCGTCCGCCGTCATCCAGCGATGCTGGTCGACGATGCTTCGCCGCGCCCACACCAGCACGCCGCCGAAGCCAGCCAGCGACATCCTGGCGAACGCCACGAACAACTCGACCAGCCCCGGCGGGACCGGCGCTGACGAGGTCGGGAGTTCCGGCGCCGGCAGCGGGGCCGGCGGTGAATCCGAAGGCATGGCCGAGACTTAGAACGAGGGCTCGGCTAGGCCAAGCCCGATTCGGCAAGTGCCGCCTCGCCGGACCGGATTACCGGCCACGCCCAAATGCCGTTCGGGCACTGTCTCTCCGGGCAATTGCTCTCTATATACCTCCATATTAAGGCTGCCGGCTCGCCGGCTGTGGAATGAATGGCCGTCGCAATATGCCATTCGGAGCCGGGCAGTTTTGGCGCCTCCACCCGAGCCCACAGCGTCGATTTCGCGGGTTTCGGCGCCATGGGCGCAACGGCTGC
>Ga0307297_10000241_pt1 | contig 13179 bp, 10 predicted proteins | sample ER_DNA_157_FD_194464 | JGI IMG/M metagenome (GOLD analysis project Ga0307297, IMG submission 194464) | Bulk soil microbial communities from the East River watershed near Crested Butte, Colorado, United States - ER_DNA_157 | ecosystem: Environmental > Terrestrial > Soil > Floodplain | place...
GAGCGTCAGCGGGCTGTTGGCGTCAGCTTCCTTCATGGACTGAAGGCTAGCAGAGGTTATTTGAGGTACGCAACTCATTTTGACGGGCGGATGCCGCGCAGCGCGCTCCGGTTGTCCTTTACAGGGGCGCAATTTCGCTGCCCATTGCAGAGATGTCGCTATTTCGCTCGTCACCTGTCCGTTGCCGGGCAGGTGACGCAGCAGCCGGTGCAGCGCGGCGCCGCGCCAGAGCGTCTACTGTTTGCCTGCAACGGCTCACTGGCGGTAATCTTGGTTCACGGGTCCATTGGCACGGTCGCCCGCCATGAACGATCTAAGCATCCGGACCATGCGGCCGGACGAAATCTCGATAGCGGTGAGATGGGCCGCAGCTGAAGGCTGGAACCCCGGCCTCGCCGACGAGGCCTGCTTCGCCGCCGTCGATCCGCAAGGCTTCCTGATCGGCGAACTCAACGGCGCACCGGCCGCGACCGTCTCCTGCGTCAACTACAGCGCAAGCTTCGCCTTCCTCGGCTTCTACATGGTACGGGAAGACTTGCGCGGGCGCGGCTATGGTCTGCGCATATGGGCTGCGGCCATGGCACACGCCGGGCCACGCCTGATCGGGCTGGATGGCGTGGTGGCGCAGCAGCCGAACTACAGAAAATCCGGGTTCGAGCTCGCCTATGCCAACGTCCGTTACGGTGGCGTCGTCGCCGCACCGGTCGCACCGCAGGCTGGTGTTATGGAGCTGGCCGAAGTCCCGTTCGCGGCTGTAGAGGCGTGCGACGCGACGGTGTTTCCGGCCCCGCGCCGCGCGTTCATGCGCGCCTGGATCGACTCCCCCGGGCATGTCGGTTGCGCCCTTATGCGCGATGGCAGGCTTGCGGGCTGGGGCGTGATCCGTCCATGCCGCAAGGGCTGCAAGGTCGGCCCGCTGGTGGCCGACGACCGCGCCGCCGCCGAGGTGGTGCTGTCGGCCTTGCTCGCCGGCGTCGGAGGTGGGGAGATCTTCCTCGACGTTCCCGGCATCAACCGCGACGCGGTCGCGTTGGCGCAGGACCTCGGTCTCGTGCCGGTGTTCGAGACTGCGCGCATGTATACCGGTGCGATCCCGCCATTGCGGCTCGACCGGGTATTCGGCGTCACCACCTTTGAGCTGGGGTAGTGTCCATGCGAACAATGGTGAGGTTGCGCTCTCTCTATCGGGAATGACCGCTTCTGTCGCGCAAAGCGGACATTTGCCGGATTGTCGATGTCGGACAAGCGCCAACAGCGGACAGGCTCACGATTTCGACGTGCCACTTCCAGGGAGATTGAAACATGCCACAAGGGCCTGACACATACGAGTCCATGACTGCTCTCTACGCTGATCCGGAAAATGTCGAAGGGATAACCTATGGAAAGCGGTGGCTACGCCACGAGTGGAGTCAAATCGTGGAAGAACAGCCCACCGATAACATTGAAATACAAACCATAGTCATGGCCATCCACGGGGGTGGCATCGAGGCCGGCACAAGTGAGATCGCTCTTGCTGCGGCCGGTTACCATCCGGCCACACTGGCTCCGTCCACTGATGGTTACGGATTGCATAATTTCTGGCTATTCGAAGGCTTGTTGACGTCCGGCAACGGCGACTTGCATGTGACAGCTTCCCATTATGATGAGCCAATAGCTACCGAGCTGGTGGAAAATTCTCGACGATGCCTCAGCTTGCATGGCTGCAGGGATTCTCAGGCACACGGGGTAATTCAGCTTGGCGGACTTGACCATGAGCTACGGGATATCGTTCTGGAAGAATTGGAAGCTGCAGGGATTGCAGCGGAGATTACCACCAATCCGATGCTGGATGGCAATCTCCCGGACAACATCGCAAACAAGACAAGAATAGGTGGTTGCGCCCAACTCGAGATCGGGACGAACGACCGAAGGCTCCTGTTCGGGACCAACACCCGGGCGCAGCGGAAGAACACAACAAATGCCCGGTTTTGGCGATTGGTCGGGGCTTTGCGCAAGTCAATGAGCCGCGTGTAAATCGCAGCGACCAATCTTGTGCGTCGACATCGAGATCGTATGGCGCACCCGCCAGGCGAAACCCGCCGCATGATTCGGGCTATCTGGGTTCGCAGCACGAACCTCCCGGTGTTGGTGTTCGGACGAATGGCGGGTCTTGCTGCAAGGGACGGGCAGGGCGATTTCGGTGGGCCGTTTAATTCGCGGGAAACGCTCAGCCGTATTTCAGCTTCATCAACAGGATTCCGCCAGCCAGCACGATCGTTATCGCATTGGCGGCGACAAGCGGTGCATCTCCGGAAAGCAGGCCGTACAATAGCCAAAGCACGAGGCCAAGCACCATGACGAGCAACATTCCAAGCGAAATGTCTTCCGTGGAGCGGGTCCGCCAGACCTTCACGAACTGCGGGGCATAGGCAAGGGTTGTGCACGTTGCGGCAGCAAACCCCAGCAGCTTGATGGCAAAAGCTTCCATGTTCGCCTTATAGCATCGATCCGGAGCAAGAGGCCGTCATTTCAGGATGACCGCTAGTGGGTGGCAAAGCTGCGGTTCACGGGCATGTCCGCTCCTGGTGGAACGGAAGTGGGATTTCGGGACCTTCAGGTGGTTGAAGACGTGGTCTGGTTCCAAACCTGGACCCGGGCTTTGAAACGTCGGCAACCCCCGTTATGATGTCTTACCAGGAGCGGCAACCTTCTGGCGGCAGGAGAGGAGACCTCGGTTTCGAGTACGAATTGAGATGTACCAACTACGGGGTTGAGAGTGCCGGACCAATTACTCTCGACGCGGCGAGGATCGACACAACAAACGCACCGATCGCGAGAGCCGTTCGGAAGTTATGGACACCGGACCATCGCGTTAGCTCCAACCCCAGCTCTGCTTCACTCAGGCGCTTTTCCGCAAAGGACAGGTTTGCACGGCGAAAGTAGAGAAAGTATGTAGACATGATCGCAAGACCAAGCGCCGCTGCAAACCACGACACTGAGCTTTTGGCTGGATCAACCAGAGTTATACCCGCAGCCGACACGAGAGGGAGAACTGTGGCGGTGATCGTCAACGGCGCGTAGTAGCGGTACAGCCGCGGTCCGAAGTCGTGGTGCAGCCGATAAAACTCACTGGACCTCAGGGATCGAAAATATGGAACGAGCAGGACCGCTTCCGTAAAGAGGCTCCCGGCGAAGAGCCCGAGAACCGATGCAGTTAATATCATGAGCGTTTCAATCATGCTCTTATTCGGCTCCAGGCTTTGGTCTGACATAATGGGCCGCAGTTCGCGTCATCAAGCGGCGGTTGACGTCGGGTATCGTGTCTCCTGGCGGACAGGTCGCGAATTATGAGCCTATCGCGACATCGTTGGCAACGTTCGCATGGGGTTCAAAGCTGACTCGGGGGCAATGACCGCTTTTGGCGCAACGCGGCCATCCGGCCAAATGCCCATTCCGCCAGGTGCAAACAACGGGCAAGGATATCTCTCCCAAACCCATATGGACAAAACCGGCAACGAGTTCACTGGCGCACTCACATTAGAGACCAAGCGTGATCTCGGCCCAGCGCATCACCGTATTGCTGTTGAGAAACTCGATCACGCTGGGCTCGGTAGCCGCCGGCCGGTCGTGACCGAGCAGAGCTGTCGCTGCGATCATGTCGCAGCGTTCGTTAAAGACGACCGATATCGCCGTCTTGCCGGGCTGGTTGCGGGCATTGAGCGTGTAGGCGCGGCTGCGGCCTTTCATCCACGCAACGCTGATCGGACGACCGGAGCCAAGCGGCGAAGCTTCGCCGACGAGAACAAGATCTCCCATCCGATCCAGATCTTCGTCGTCGGCCACGCCGGTGGTGCAATTGCAAAACCCTATCTTGGCACGCAGATAGATGTTCACCTCGGCACCGCAGTCAGCCGCCTTGCAACGGAACGCCTTTCCCTTCCCCCACTGATCGATGGGGAAGGGCCAGGCCACCTCGGTCCATACCGGCACGGTCGCAGTTGCAGCCGCGTGACGTGGCAGACCGAACCACGCCAACGCAGCCGCCAGTACGCACCCGAGCGAGGCTGCTGCGACGGCGATACCAGCTACCCTTCTCATCGGCATCACCGTTCTCGCTTCCGGCTAGTTGCTGGCGAGATACATCTTCGCCGCCGCAATCTCCGGCCGTTCCGTGTCGGCGTTCGCCGTCAACGCCACGAGTTGCTGATAGTTATGTCGCGCCGCGGCCTTGTCACCGAGCGTGTCGGCTGCCTTCGCGGCGCCTGCGTAGGCCTGGAAGCGGTTCGGCTCCTTGGCCTTGGTGGCCTCGAATGCCGCAAGCGCCTCTCTGGCCATGCTGCGATCCAGCAGCATGAAGCCGTAGAGCTCGCGCGCCGGCGCCAGCGGGCCCGGCGTGACCACATGCTTCTCGGTCTTGTCCTCGGCGTCCGCTGCAGCACTCATGGCCTTGAGAGCCTCGTCGTACTTGCCCTCTGAGTGAAGCACCCAGGCAGCGGCAACCTGACGCTGGATGTCGACGATCTGCGACCAATAGTTATCCTTGGCTTCGCGCAATTTGTCGGCCAGTTCTGCAAGCTTCTGGATGTCTGCCTTGGCGGCTTCCGGCTTGCCGGAGCGCGCTGCGCCGAGCGAGCGCGCGAAGTGCGAGATCGCCATCGCGTAGTTCAAGCCGCTCGGCCTGACAGTTAGTTGCGAGGCGGCGTCCCAGTCGCCGCGGTCGATCGCATAACGGGCTGGCGAGGCCGCCAGCGCATAGTCGGCCGCCGCTACCGTCGCCTTGAAGTCGGTTTCCTTTATCATGTCGTCGATGACGGCGCGCGCCCGCTGGTCCTGGGCGAGCTGAAGGTGGGCATAAACCATGTAATCCTGCGCGTGCAGGTAATTTCCCACCGACTTCTCGGCCTTCGCTGCTTTCACGGAAGCGGTGTTGGAGGCGATCGATTCCTTCCAATAACCGACGCGGGTGTAGATGTGCGACGGCATGTGCTGGGCATGCGGCGCTGCCGGCGCGATCGTGGCATAGCGGTTGGCGGCGTCGAGGCCCTTTTGCGCCGTCGCTGGATAATCATAAAGGTGGATCAGGTAGTGGGTCACGCCCGGATGCTGCGGCAGCCGTACGGACATGGGCTCCAGGATTGCGGCGCCTTTGGTCTGCTGCGCGTAAGTCTTGTCGTTCAGGTCTGCTGATGTGTTGAGCGTGATGGCGTAGGCGATCTGGGCCTCGTCGTCGTCCGGGTATTTCGCTGCGACCTGCGCCTGCTTGTCCCGCAGCGCGCGCATGCGCTGGGCGTGAGGGATATTGTCGTAGTCCGCGTACATCACCATCAGTGCATCGATGTAGTCGCGTTCGCGCTCGGTCTTGGCTCCGATCTCCCTGGCCTTCGTGATAGCGGCGAGGCCAGGCGCGAGGTTCGGTCGCGGGATCGCGGCGTGCGGATTGTCCATCAGCGTGAGCGCGATGCCCCAATACGCCATGGCACATGTTGGGTCAGCCTTGATGACCTCCTCAAAGACCTCCCTGGCGTTGATGTACCAATAGGAGTGCTGATAGCGCATCCCGCGATCGAAGCGGCGCTGCGCAACCTCGTTGCAAGAGGTCTTGAAGTGCACGTTGCCGAGCTGCTGATCCACCTCGTCTTGCGCGGCCACCAACGGTTGGGACGTTGACAGGAAAAGAACCGCGACGGCGACACCGATTGGAGACTTCCGCATGGATTTCCTCCCTCTGGCTGATCTGGCAAGAATGGATGGCACTATACGACTTTCGCTCCTCTACCGGTACCGCCGCATCATGTCAGTGCAGTTGACCTTTCGGTCCTCCCGGCAAATAGCTTGGATGCGTCCTTGGGGTCCGATTCAGGTCAGTGACGACATCGGTCGACGACGCGACCCACGTCTGCTTCCCGACTTATGCGATGCAGCAAGATCTCGTTTCACCACCTCGTTCGCGGAGCGAGAAGGGAAGCCGGAACCTCAAGACCAGGCGGGTTTTCGAGTTGATGAGAGAAGGACTTGTGGCCCACATCGCGGAGCGCAGGCCGGCGGGGTGACGCGGCGGAAAGATGGACGCCTCAGGCAGCTCCCGCTAAAGAGTTCCAGTCTGTCCTGTCGGAATCGGACTGAGGTGCGCGGACATGATGGTCCGGCAACGTTTTCGCGGCCTTTTTCAGAAGTACCTGCTCGTGCTCTTTATGGCCGTGGCGATTCCGCTTGCGATCAGCGGTATCATCGAAGCCTGGCTCGGCTATCGCGACCAGCGTGCGAGGCTCGATCAACTGCTCGGCGTTCAGGCGAAGGCTGCCGCGTCCGAGATCCAGGGTTTCATCGACGGCATCACGAACGAGCTTGGCTGGTTGGTCCAGCTTCCCTGGACTGACTATCCCGACGAGCGGCGGCGGATCGACGCGCTGCGCTTGTTTCGCCAAGCCCCTGCCATCGTGAGTCTTGCACTCCTCGACTCCGGGGGACGAGAACGCCTTTACGTGTCACGTACCGGCCTCAATCGAATTGACAGCCGCGCTGACCGATCCACCGATACCGCATTTGTTGGCGTCCACTCGGCCCGGATCTGGTTTGGCGACGTGAGCTACCACCGGGGCTCCGAACCATACCTTACGGTTGCGATCTCCGGAAACCGACCGGCGGTCGGCGTGGTAATCGCCGAAATCAACCTCAAGCTGATCTGGGACGTGATATCGGCTATCAAGGTGGGAACGACCGGCCTCGCCTTCGTGCTGGACCGACCGGGTCGGCTCATTGCTCATCCGGACATCAGCCTGGTCCTGCGCGGAGCGGAGGAAGCGACATCCAAGCCATTCCAGGCCATGCGCGATGCAATCGGCCGCGCGAGAGCGGGTTTCGCAACAGGCCTGGACGAGCGGGGTCACGGGGTTGCCGCTGCCGCTGCTCCCGTTCCGGGTCCCGACTGGACTGTTGTGGTCGAACAGCCCCTGTCCGAAGCTTTCGGACCCATCTATGCAGGCTTGTGGCGGACCGCGGGGCTTCTCCTGGTCGGCACCATCTTTTCAGGCCTGCTCGCCTATGCGCTGGCGCACCGGATGACCGAGCCGATCCGGCTTCTCGAGGAGGGGACTGAGCGGATCGGAGCTGGACATTTCGATCACCGCATCAGCATTGAGGCGGGAGATGAGTTTCAGCGTCTGGCCGACAGTTTCAACAGGATGGCTGCCGAACTGTCCCTCGCGCAGGAGCACCAGGAGCGTATTGCGAGACTCAAGCGGTTCCTCGCCCCGCAGGTCGCCGATCTCGTCGATCGAACTGGCGACGACAGCGTGTTGGAGGGCCGCCGCACCGAGGTGGTCGTTGTATTTTGTGACTTGCGAGGCTTCACCTCATTTTCTGCGGGGGCAGCGCCGGAGCAAGTCATGAGCGTGCTCTCGGAGTACTATGAGGCGCTCGGCAGGGCCATCACGACATTTGCTGCGACACTAACCAGTTTCTCGGGTGACGGCCTGATGGTTCTCGTCAACGCACCCGTTCCTGTCGAAGAACCGGCGCTGAGGGCCGTCGATCTGGCTGTGGAGATGCAGAGGAGCGTGCAGGAACTCATCGCCGGCTGGCGAGCGCAAGGGTACCAAATCGGGTTCGGAGTAGGTCTTGCCAGTGGCTCGGCAACGGTTGGGCGGATCGGGTACGAAAGCAGGTTCGACTATACCGCCATCGGCAGTGTGGTAAATCTCGCAGCCCGCCTGTGCGCGTCGGCAGCCGACCAGGAAATCCTGATGAATGCCGAAGTCGCCGAAGCCGTGAAGGACAGGCGCTTGTTGAAAGGACTCGGGAACCGTCCGATCAAGGGCTATGATGAGGTGATACCGGTCTTTGGAATCTCGTTTGATGCGCCATCCAGGATCCAAGCCGACGGGAATGCGCATTCAGCGACTAGGTGAACATCACAGGATCCGCGCTCATGGGCGACCAAGTGATGCCGGTTGGTGCAAACACGGCCAGCACCGGATTCGAGTCGGTAGGGTGCACCAGGGCATTCGATCGGATCAGGCGGCGAGACTTTCTCGCGCTGCTGGGTGGCGCCTCAACTTGGACGTATCCGTCACGCGCGCAAAGACAGGCCATGCCGGTCATCGGCTATCTTTGCCCAGAGTCGCCCGGGCCATTCGCCAGTCGGCTCAAGGCCTTTCACGAAGGACTCGGCGAAACTGGCTTCGTCGAAGGTCGCGATGTCGCAATCGACTATCAATGGGCGGAAGGACAGTACAAGCGATTGCCGGCCCTGGCTGCAGATCTGGTCGCCCGGAATGTGGACGTCATCGTTGCGGTCGGCGGCGCTCCCGTGGTGCTCGCGGCGAAAGGTTCTGCCGGGAGTAAGACGATCGTCTTCGAGATGGGTGGCGACCCAGTCCAATTGGGTGTGGTGGACAGCTTGTCGCGGCCGGGCGGCAATATCACGGGGGTTTCGAGCTTGAGCGTGGAAGTGTCCCGGAAGCGGCTTGAGTTCATGCACGAACTGTTGCCAACGGCAGTTACATTGACCGTGGTCGCCAACCCTACAAGTCCAACCGTCAATTCACAGTTGGAGAACCTTCGTTCCGCTGCCGAAATTTTGGGAGTGCGCCTGCAGGTTCTGCGCGCCAGCAGTGAACAAGAGTTCGAACCTGTATTCTCTACCGCTCAGGTATCGGCGGGCGGACTCGTCTTCACGTCGGACCCCTACTTTGCGTTTCGCAGTGGGCAGCTTGCCGCGCTCGCCCTGCGATATGGCGTGCCCGCAATCACCCAGTCCCGCGATTTCCCGGTTGCAGGAGGCCTGATGAGCTACGGAGGGGATTTTTCTCAGTCGCATCGTCGCGCTGGCAATTATGCCGGACGGATTCTTCATGGCGAGAAGCCTTCTGATCTGCCGGTTCATCTTGTCACGAAGGTCGAACTCCTCATCAACGTGAAGACCGCCAGGATTCTCGGTATCGAGGTTTCACCCTCGCTCATCAGCGGCGCCGATGATGTGATTGAGTAGAGCTGCGCGAACTGACTGTACACGGGCTGCATCGAGCCGGACGTGGTTCTCTCCATCTCTCAGGCTCGTCTCGGCGATACCGGTTGGCAGCCGTTTCCAATCGCTCTTTAGTCCCGCAAAATCACCGGCTCACCTTCGGCAATCACCACGCTTAAGGAAGCAGTAACCCTGAAGAAGAATGCAACTCTGCCTGTCTCAATCTCTGCATAATTTTCAATAAATTGGAACGACCAGACAGGGTCGCGCTTGTCCAAGCGCAATCAGTTGCGTCAGGAGTTTGCCAGTGAGGATTTGGGCAGCGCTACATCGCCTGGTTTTTCAGCCGGAGCGACACTCGACGCCACCCGCCAAACCGTTTGACGACGGCCTTGTCGATATCGCCCGATTGCTCGCGAACGAGGAATCGAGCCACCACGACAAGGATAGCCGTGCGATTCAAGGGCAGGGCACCGTCCGTCGGAAATGAAGGCTGATTTCACTGTATGTCCCGCCCCGTTTGTGACAATCCTCGCCCACACGGCGGGGCTATCCGGGGGAGGTGGACTGGCGGAACACGGGGAAGGATCGAATGACCCCTCATCAGTTTCGACAACTCGCGGCTTACAATCGCTGGGCGAATGCCCGCTTGTATGCCGCTGCGATTGATTTGCCGGATAAGGCATACCGACTGCACATCGGCGTCTTCTTCGGCAGCCTGCACGGGACTCTCAACCATCTGCTACTGACTGACCGCCTCTGGTTAAAGCGTTTGACGGGGGAAGGCGACCACCCGAGCCAGCTCGGTGCAATTCTCTATGATGACCGCGCAGAATTGACTCGGGCGCGTGTCGCCGAAGACGCACGGCTGATTTCCGTTGTCGAACAATACGACGAATCGGCGCTGACCAGTCTGTACAGCTACAAGACCACTTCGGGGATGCCGCATTCTCAGGTTCTCGCAGATATCCTGCTACACCTGTTCAATCACCAAACCCATCACCGAGGACAGGCGCATGCCTGCCTGTCCATTCTCACCGGCGAAGACCCGCCCCCATTGGACTTGCTGGTTTTTCAGCGGGGTGGCACTGCGCCCGATCTGCAAGCATTGTTCCGACCGAACCGGCAAACGTAACGGGGGAAACCCTATGGGGCCCTTTGGGGAGCCAGTCAGTCAACGTCACCTGATGCTGAGAACTTGCCGGCGTCTCGGACGATTCAGTGCCAGACAATCTCCGGCACCCTGGTCGCCGGCGGCGTGTTGCGGCTGCGGGTGGTGCGGACGATGCCGTCGATGATGGTCATACCGATGCCGGGCAGGTCGCCGAGCCGCACGCTGTCGAGCATGGTCTTGCCCGGGGACTGCTGCGCCTTGTCCATGATGACGAAGTCGGCCGATCGCCCGACCTCGATCAGGCCGCAGTCGAGTTCGCGCATCCGCGCGGTGGTAGCCAGGAGATGACGATCGGGGCTGAACGCTAGGCGCGCGACCGTTTCACCGCCTACACGATGTGGAAATCGTTCACGCTCAGGTCGGAGTGGTGCACGTTCTGCAGAGTGATGGTCGTGTTGGCGTCGACCGTGACGATGGTGTTGTTCCCCGAGGCCGTCGCGGCCGCCAGCGCCGCCGCCGCATCGGCGAACACGCCGTCGTGGAATTCGATCACGTCGCCGCTGCCGGCGATGAAATCGGTCACGACGTCCTTGCCGAAGCCGGCATGGAACACGAACGTATCGCTTCCCCCGCCGCCGGTGAGCCGGTCGTTGCCGGCTCCGCCGTCCAGGACATCGTTCTCGGTGCTGCCGTTGAGCGTGTCGTTGCCGGCGCCGCCCCGGAGCGTATCGGTGCCGCCGCCGCCGTTCATCGAGTCGTTGCCGTCGCCGCCATCGAGCGTGTCGTTGCCGAGCCCGCCGTTCATGGAGTCATTGCCGTCGCCGCCGGACAACGTGTCGTTTCCGGCGCCGCCGGCGATGGAATTGGCGCCGCCATTGCCGGTGAGCGTCTGACCGGTGGCGCTGGTCCCAACCAGATTCTCGAGCGTCGCGTCCAGCGCGTAATCCGCGAGCGTGGTGCGGACGGCGTCGGTGCCCTCGCCGAGGAGCTCGAAGACGAAGTCTCCGGAGTCGTCCACATAGTAGGTGTCGTTGCCGAGGCCACCGGTCATCGTGTCGGCGCCGAGCCCGCCATTCATGGTGTCGTTGCCGTCGCCGCCGGTCAGGCTGTCGCTGCCGGCACCGCCGCTGAGCGAGTCGTTGCCGAGCCCGCCGATGAGCGTATCGTCACCGGCGGCGCCCGTGATGCCGTTGCCGAGATCGTTGCCGATCAAGGTCTGGCCGGTGGTCGCGGTGCCGACCAGGTTCTCGATCTCGGCGCCGAGCGTATAGCTCGTCAGCGAGGTGCGCACCGTGTCGGTGCCTTCGCCGGCGTTCTCGATGACGACGTCACCCGCGTCGTCAACCGTATAGGTGTCGTTGGCGAGGCCGCCGGTCATGGCATCGGCTCCGGCACCGCCGCTCAGCGTGTCGTTGCCGTCGCCGCCGTTGAGCGTGTCGTTTCCGGCGCCACCGGTGATGATATTGGCGAGCGCATTGCCCGTGAGCACCTGGCCGGTCGCTGCCGTGCCGGTCAGCCGCTCGACCTCGTCGCCGAGCGTGTAGGCGGCAAGCGCGGTCTTCACGGTGTCGGTGCCTCCACCGGCGGTCTCGATTACCACGTCGCCGGCATCATCGGCCGTGTAGGTGTCGTTGCCGAGCCCGCCGGACATCTGGTCGGCGCCGATGCCGCCGGTGAGCGCGTCGTTGCCGTCGCCACCGTCGAGCGTATCGTCGCCCGCGCCGCCGTTGAGCGTATCGTTGCCGCCATCGCCCAGCAGGGTATCGCCGGCGCCGGTGCCGGTGATGCTGTTCGCCAGCGCGTTGCCGCCCAGTGTCTGGCCCGAGGCCGCGGTGCCGATCAGGGTCTCGACATTGTCGGTGAGGGTGTAGGCGGAGAGCGCGGTCCTCACGGTGTCGGTGCCTTCTCCGGCATTCTCGACGACCATGTCGGTCGCATCGTCGACGTAGTATGTGTCGTTGCCGAGCCCGCCCGCGAGCGTGTCGGCGTCGGCACCGCCGGTCAGGCTGTCGTTGCCGTCGCCGCCAAGGAGCGTGTCGGCGCCGGCACCGCCGACCAGCGTATCGTTGCCGGCCCCGCCGTCGAGCGTGTCGCTGCCTCCGGCGCCGGTGATCGCATTGGCGAGCGCATTGCCGGTCAAGGTTTGGCCGCTTGCCGCGAGGCCGACCAGGTTCTCGACATTTGACGCCAGCGCGTAGGCAACGATCGAGGCGCGGACGGTGTCGGTGCCTTCCGCGGCGTTCTCGATCACGAGATCCCCGGCGTCGTCGACGTAGTAAATGTCGTTGCCGGTGCCGCCGGTCATCCGGTCCGGACCGCCGAGGCCGTTGAGCGTGTCGTTGCCGCCGAGGCCGTTGAGCGTATCGTCCTCGCCGGTGCCGGTCAGCGTGTTGGCGCCGGCCGTGCCGGTGAGCGTGCTGCCGGCCACGTTGGTGAGGGTGATCGTGAACGCCTTGTCGAAGACGAGCCCGCCCTGGTCGGTCACCCGCACGGTGATCGTGTGCGAGGCGGCGCTGTCGTAGTCGAGCAGGCTGCCGTTCGCCACCGTGACCTGGCCGGTCATCGCGTCGATCGCGAAGCGGCCGCCCGCGTCGTTGAGCAGCGTATAGGCGAGCGTCGCTCCGGCATCGGGGTCATGGCCTGTGACGGTGCCGGCCACGCTGCCATTGGCCGAATTCTCGGCGATGCTGCCGCCCGACAGCGCTGCGTCGTCGGGCGCCGAGTTCGCGTTGGCGATGTAGGTGATCGTCACAGTCTTGGGCGCGCTGTCGAGCTGGCCGTCATTGACCGCGTAGCTGAAATAGGCGTCTCCGGTGAATCCGGCCTCGGGCGTGAACGCATAGGCTCCTGTCACGGGGTCGATCGTCACCGTCCCGCCTACCGCCTCGCCGTACCAGTCGGTGACGAGTGTGAAGGTCAGCGCGTCGCCCTCGATGTCGCTTCCCGCCAGCAAGGACCCGGTCACGACCGTGTCCTGGTCGGCGGAGGCCTGCTGTGGCGCAGCCGCCGCGACCGGCGCGTCGTTGACGGCTACGATCGTGATCGTCACGGTCTTCTCGGCGCTGTCCGCTGTGCCGTCATTCAGCACGTAGCGGAACGATGCCTCGCCGGAGAATTCCGC
>Ga0307297_10000242_pt1 | contig 13145 bp, 15 predicted proteins | sample ER_DNA_157_FD_194464 | JGI IMG/M metagenome (GOLD analysis project Ga0307297, IMG submission 194464) | Bulk soil microbial communities from the East River watershed near Crested Butte, Colorado, United States - ER_DNA_157 | ecosystem: Environmental > Terrestrial > Soil > Floodplain | place...
TCGCCTCGGTCTCCTCGCGGTCGGACCCGTCGCCGGTGCCGAGCACGATGACCTGGTTGGCGGCGTTCTCACCGTCGAACGTCCAGGCGAAGTCGGCGACGTTACGGCCGAGCTCGAGGGCGAGGCCGGGCCGGTGGACACCGCGGGCGGGGTGGTGGGTGCGTACCGTCCGGGTCGTCGCCGTCACATCGACGGACAGGTCGAACCCGTCGTCGAGGGAGGTGAACTCGGTGATGGCGTCGAACCCGTTGAGGTGTTCGTGGTGCAGGTAGGTGCGGTCGCGGAGCACCCCGGTGGCCGGCATGTCGGTCCCCAGGTTCAGGTCCGATTTGCCGTAGGCGGGGTCCTGGAGGTGGTGCACGAGGGTGTCGGCGATGACGGCCTGGTCGACACCGTGGAATCGGAGTCCCTCGTCGAGCGATAGGGCGACCCGGTCCCAGTAGATGCCCCCGTCGCCGACCGGGCAACCGAGCGTGATCTGGACGAACTCGGGTTGGCCGGTCACCGGGCTGCGCAGGGTGACCTCGAGGCGGTTCCAGACGTCGCGGGGGGTCGAGTCGTCGATGTCGGCCTGGACCGATTCGATCGGCTTGGGGAGGGTCTCGACGGGTCCTCCCCCTTCGGGTTGGGTGGAGATCGTCTCGGTGGTCGAGAACCGGTCGAGCCGGATCCCACAGCCGTCCGGTGGCGGTCCGGCCCAGCCGTTCGACGGGATGAAACAGCGGGCCACCAGGGTCCACACGTCACCCTCGGGGGTCGACACGGCGTCGGCGGTCCACACGAAGAACTGGGATGCCTGGATCCCGTAGCGGGGTACCCCGCTGTCGGGTTGGGCGAGGCGCAGCGACCGGGTGCCGGTGACGGCCCGGTCGGTCGGGTTCGTCGCCGAGTACACCGAGTCGGTCCGGTTGGCGAGCGGTTCGAACGGGGACAGGGCCCCGATCCGCCAACCGGTCAGGCCGGTCTCGAAGTCACCGTTGATCACATGATTGGTGCGTGACGCCTTCCCGATGTTGCGTCGGGTCAGGTACCAGAGCACGCCGCGGGCGGTGACCGCCAGGTGGGTCTTGGTGACCGCCGGCCGCACCGCGACAGCCCAGGTGAGGAGCGTGTCGTCGCGCCACACCTGGATCTCACGGAACCGGTCGTCCAACAGGAGCCGGGCCTTCGGATCCGAGATCGGGAGGGTGAACGTGAACTCGTCGGGTTCCCCCAACCGGTAGGTGATGGCGCCGATGGTGGCGTTCTCGAGCTCACCGTACGGTTCGCCGTGACGGTCGACGACGACGAGACGCCGGGCGGTCACCGGTAGCCGGGCCGGTAGGTGAGCGTCCCGGACGCCCCGTCGAGCGTGAAACTATTGGTTCCGGGGGTGAGGGTCGGCCACCCGGATCCGGGGGCGAGGTGGCTGTACAGGTCGACCCCGGCGGCGGTGGTGATGGTCCGGGTCCGGCCGTCGAGGACGGCGCCGACCGGGATGTTGACGAGGGTGAGCGCCGGGCCCGGACCGGTGGTGTCGAGCGTGACGGTCGCCCCGGTCACCGCGGTGAGTTCGATCCGGTACCGGTCCGACGGCGCCGACCCCGGGTAGGCCACGACCGTGTCCCCGTCGACCAGGGCGACCGTCTGCTCCGGGCCGTACCCGTAGGGGTCGAGCGCCTCGAACGTGGCGAGCACGTCAATCCAGCCGGTGTGGAGCGAGGCCAACTCCACGTCCATCCCACGGGGCCGGCCGTAGAACCGGCGTGCCACCGAGGCGAACCCGGGAAGACGGATGTCGAGCGCGACGTCGATCGGCGACGACGCCCACGCCCCCTTCAACACCTCGAACTCCGCCATCCCCGAGGCGGCGTCGGCCCCGTCGACACCGACCTGGATGGTCAGGACCCGCCGGGCGTCGACATCGACACCGGCCACATCACCCGGCGACATGCCACGCTCGCTGTCGGCGCTGCGGGGGACGGCGAGACCGAGCCCGGTGATCGGCCCGGTCAGGACGTAGCCGGTCCCGGCCCCGACCGTCACCCCGCCCAGCTCGACCTGCCAGTCCATGGTGACCGTCACCGGTCCCGCCTCGTCGTGTGCGCCCAGGACAGCTTGGCGTTGATGGCGTCGACCACCTCGTCGGCGGAGGCGTTGGCCACCGTCTTCACGTTGATCGTCTGCCCGCCGCCACCGATGTCACCGCCGACCGGGAGGAGCGAGGCCGGTGGCCGGGCACCCGAACGGATGTTGGCGACCTCGTCACGGGACAGGACCCATTCGCCGGCCTCGAGGATCCTCACGACCTCCTGCCCCGACCGTCCGGCGATCGGACCGTGGGACCCGGCGTGCAGCTTGGGGATCTTGAAGTCGGTACCACCGCCGGGGATGCCAGGGATGTCCGGGATCGAGAACCCCTTCCCGCCGATCGTGTCGTTCCAGATGTCCTTGATCGCCTTCGCCATCGCCTTGAACGGGGCGCCGACGACGTCCGCCAGTTTCGAGAGCCCTTTGCCGAGCTTGTCGGGGAGGTCCTTGAAAAACGAGACGAGCCCGTCGAGGATCTCGACGGCCTTGTCCTTCGCCGCCAGCACCGGGTCGACGATGAACGCCTTCACCAACGCGAACCCGGTTTGGACGGTCCGCTTCGCGCCATCGACCGCGCCGCCGATCGCTTCGCCGACCTTCGAAAACACCCAGACCGCGGCGTCCTTAATCATGGAAAACGCCTTGTCGACGAACGCCCGGAACCAGTCGACCTTCGTGTAGGCCAGGACCAGGATGGCGATCAGCGCCACGATGGCCAGCACCACCAACAGCACCGGGTTCAGGGCCATCACGAAGTTGAAGGCGGCGGTCGCCCCGGTCGCGATCCCGGTGGCGACCGCGCTCGCGGCCAGGGCGATCTTCTGCGCGACGAGGGCGGCCTTGTTGGCGATGAACGCCGCGGTGGACTTGGCCACCCCGACCGCCGAGGTGACCATCGACTTGCCGAACTCGAGCGCCTTGGTGCCGGCCGTCTTCAGGGCGGTCCCGGCGGCGGTCGCCTTGTCGACGACCGCGGTCTTGACCTTCGACCCGAACGTCGCAGCGCTCGTCGCCGCGGCCTTCAGCTTGTCGCCGGCGTACATGGCCTTCAACCGGATCGTGTCGAGACCGCTCGACGCGGCGGACTTGCCGGCCCCACCGATCGATTTCGACTTCGCCAGGAACTGGTCGAAGTTCGTGTTCAGGTGCTTGACCTTGTCGGAGGCGCCGGTGACACCGTCCTTGAGCGCCGTCCACTTCGCGGCGCCGACTTCCGCCGTCTTGATCGCCAGGAGCGACACGGCGACCGCGGCGAGCGCCGGGCCGAGCACGGTGAAGTGGTCGGCGATGAACCCGATGGTCGTGGCGAACCCGGAGCCGAGCGTCTCGACGAGGGTCTTCACGGTCGGCAGGACCGCTTCGACCTTCGGCCACTGTTCGACGGCGAAGTCGGCGACGGCGACGGCGAGGTCGACGAACGCGGTGACGATCGGGCCGACGACGTCGGCGACGTCACCGAGGACCTTCGCCCAGTCGATGCCCTTGATGGTCTCGACGACGTCGCCGACGACCGGGCCGACCTTGTCGAAGACGTCGCGGAGCTTGACGCCGATCCCCTCGAGGGTCCCGGCCAGCCCCGACGAGGTGACCTCGTCGCCGCCGTCGGTGAAGGCGGCGAACGCGGCGAGGAACCCGCCGGCGATCTCGTCGGCGAGCGGTGCGACCCGTTCGACCGCGTCACCGATGGCGCCGAACACCCGGAGCGCGATCGGTTCCAGCTTGATCAGCACCTTGTTCTTCAGCATCTGGAGCTTCTCGCCGAAGTCGGCGGTGTCCTCGCCGGCCTGGCCGATCGTGTCCGATCCGTTGGCGATGGCGTCGAGCATCCCGCCGACCTCGAACTTGCCGCCGGCGATGGCGTCGGCGAGGTCGGGGCCGGCCCGCTGCCCGAACAGCTCGATGCTCTTGGCGGTCGCCTCGGTGCCGGGGCCGAGCTTGGTGATCTCGTCGACCACCCGCCGGAACGTGGCCGGGACGTCCTCGCCGGCCTTGGCCAGTTTCCCGACCCCGGCCTTCATCCCGGCGAACACCGTCTCGGTGTTGACACCCTCCTTGGAGAACTTCGCCAGGAGGGCGACCGACTCGTCGAACCCGAACCCGAGGTTGCGCAACGGGGCGCCGAACTGGACGACGGACTGGCCGAGGGCGTCGATCCCGATCCCGGATTCCTGGGAGGCCCGGAACACCTTGTCGAGCGTCCCGGCCTGGTCCTCGACCGCGACGCCCCAGTCGCCGAACACCCGGGACAGGGTGTCGATGTTGGTGGTCAGGTCGGTGCCGGTGACCCGGGACAGGTCGAGGAACTGGGCGGACAGGTCCTGCAGGGGGACACCGGTCAGGCCGAGCCGCTTATTCAGGTCCGTGATCGCCGTCGACGCGTCGTCGAACGACGTCGGCACCGCCGTGGCCACCGCCTTCAGGTCGTCCTGCAGACCGGTCAACGCCGCACCGGTCGACCCGGTCCCGGTGCGGATCTTGTCGTAGGCGTCGTCGAACGAGGCGCCCATGTCGAACAGGGCCTTGCCGATCCCGGCGGCGCCGACCAGGGCGACACCGAGCCCGGCGCCGGCAAGCTTGCCGATCCCGGCCATGCCCCCGGTGAACTTCGCCCCGAACGACTTCGCCCCCGACGACCCGGCGGCACCGAGCTCGGCGTCGAGCGCCTTACCGATCCCCCGCCCGGAAGGCACGATCGACACGTAGGCCGTGGCCAGCTCGACTGCCATGGCCACCTCCTCGGCGGGTCAGATGGGTGGTCGGGGCTTGCGTGCGTCGAGCAGCCGTCGGGCCTGGGCCTGGGTCACCTGGGAGGCGTCACCGGTCGTGACCGTGTCGGTCCCGACACCGGGCCGTGAGATCGGTTTCGGCCGGTCCTTCTTCTTGCCGCCACCGCGCTGCCAGTTCGCGATCCGCAGGGCGTCAATCGTGGCGGCGGCGAGCTGACGGTCAAGGGTCCAGGTGGTCCCCTCGGTGCCGTTCACCGACCGCCACGTGGCGGCGTCGGCGGGGAGCTGGCGCAGGAACCGGCCGAGCCGTTCCCACGACAGGTCCTCGGTGCCGAGGGTGCGCCACAGGTTCATGTTCCAGAACTGCTGGAGGTCGAACTCGACGGCCTCCTCGTGCTCGGTCAGGAACTCGAGGAGGCCGGCCCTTCCCCCAGGGCCTCGGCGTCGAACACCGAGTCCCAGTAGGTCATCAACATCATCGCCGTTCCGCCGGCGGCGGCGAACCCGTCGTAGTCGTCGATCACCGCCCGGGCCTTGCCGATCACCGACGGGTCCGTGTTGAGCCCCTCGACCTCCTCATCGGACAGCAACGCCGGCCCCCGGAGGTGGAACGTCTTGTCGCCGATCGTGAACGGCTTGGTGTCCCGGCGTTTCACGTCCTCCATGAAGGCGAGGAAGTCACCGGAGGCGTCGACGAACTGCTTCGGTTTCACCGGCCGCGGTTTCGTCGTGCGAGCGTTGGCGGAGGTGCGGCTGTTGGTGGTGCGGGGCTTGGCGGCGGGCATGGGTGGGTCTCCTCGGGAGCGGGCGGGTGAGCGGGCACGGGTGGTTCACGGGGATGACCGGGTGCCCGCTCAGGGGCCGGCCACCCCCGCGACCGGTCAGACGCCGGCGGGGAGCCCGTCGAGGCTGCTGAACATCTTCGTGGCGCACACCCCGTCACCGTCGGGGTAGGCGGTGACGGTCAGCTCGTAGCCGACCGGCTCGTCGTTCTTGTAGACGATCTCGCCCCTCTCGGTGACCTGCCCGATGGCGATCGTGGTGCGGATCACCTGGAGCCCGTCGATCACGTCGAACCCGAACGTGCGGGGGTCCGGGGACGGGGTCCGGATCTCGACGGTCGCCGGCCCGTCGTCCTCACCGGTCACCGGGGTCCCCTTGTAGTACAGGCCGACACCGGCTGCTGTGGTCTCGATCAGCGTGAAGCTGAACGTCGCCTTCGAACCGGTGATATCGGTGCGGACGACGGCACCGTTCTGCCACGCCTTGTGCTCAGTGACCTCGTCCTCGTGTGCTTCGGTGATCCCGTCCTCGGAGATGTAGCCGAGATCGACGAACCCGGTACCCCACATCGCCTCCGGGGTGGCCGGCAGGACACTTGCCGGGGGTCCGACATAGGCGGCGCCGGTCAGGGCGACCAGGACGTTGGCTGCATTCAGGGTCATGTCCGCTCCTACGCGGTCGGTGCCACCCGGGACGGGTGACAGGTTGGGTACGGGGTGAAAACCGAAAACCGGGATTTCCGGTTTTCGGCGCGACTTTCTTCAGGGGGAGCCACCTACGAGTGGCCTACAACGGGTCAGCGGGGTGATCGGATCCGGACCCACAGCTCGACGGTGAACGTGACCCGGGGTTGGGCGGAGATCGGGTCGGGGAGCTCGACGGGGCCGCCGGCCTCGACGACCCGGTACACCTGGATGCCACGGTGGACGACACCCTGGGCGGCGTGGACGACGGCCCGGGCGTTCTGGGCCAGGTCGTGGGCGGCGGCGACCGTGCCGGCCCAGGCTTCGACGGCGACTATGGCCCGGTCGACGACGGGGAGGGCCGGGTCACGGCCGGCGCCTCCGAGGAGCCGGACGGTGATGAACTCCGGTGGCCGTGGGGTCTCGACGCCCCGGGTGACGGGGACCGCGTTCTGGTCGGGGAGGTTGGGGAGCTCGGTGCGGAGCCAGACGCAGATCAGGTCGACGGCGTCGGGGGCGACGAGCAGCTCGGCCATCAGGCACCGGCCTGCAACGACGACGACAGGCGCCGGGTCTTCGCCTCGGCCAGCATCGCCTCCGGGGTGGCGGTGATCACCGACGCCCTGGCCCGGGTCCGGCCGACCATCGACGACGCCTCCATGCCGGGCCCGGCCGCCGAGGCGATCCGACGGGCCCTCGCCAGCAGGTCGGCCTGGACCGCCGGTGACTTCAACAGCGCTGTCACCGCCTTGCGGTCGACGGTCACCTTCACGTTCTTGGCCATCAGCCGGTCACCTCCCGGAGCGGTGCGACGACACCCTTGGTGGCACCGTCGTACGGGTTGACCCACACGGCCGGGACGCCGTCCACTTCGAAGGTGCGGCCCCGGAGAACGACCCGGTCGGCGGCGTGCAGGTCGGCGTTCGCCGGCAGATAGAGGGTCGGTTCGGTGACCACGGCCAGGCGCCCGTCGGCCACCTCCGAGGTGCCGCCGGGGTCGAAGGCGCACCGGCGGATCGAGTGCGTCACGGCGCCGTAGACGAGGGCGCTGTTCTGGTAGCGGTCGGCCTCGACGGTGGGTCGGATGACGCCGACGGTCTCGCCGATCATGCGACCGGGTCGATGTCGTCGGCGTACCAGGGGAACGGGTTGAGCGACCCGGCCACCGGCACCCAGCCGGACACCTCGACCGGGTCGTCCCGGCTGGTGCGCAGCGACCACAACCCCCGGTTCGAGGTCCGGTAGCGGGCGACGATCGCCTTCTCCTGCGGGGTCAGGTACAGGCCGGCCGCCGTGGTGAACGACCGGGACTCGGTGAACGGCCCGGTCGTCTGGGACAGCTGAGACGCCGAGGTCGGGTTGCGGTACACGCGGGCGGCGACCTCGAGGGTGACGGTGTGGATCTCATCGGGGACCGGCACCCCGTCCCAGGTGACCCCGGCCACCGACCGGACAAGCGACGAGACCGCGGCGAGGACCGCCTCCGCCCGCGCCACGTCGGACCCGCAGAGCGGGGCACCGAGCCACACCTCGAGAGCCTCCAGTGGCGCGAGCGGGGCGGCGACCATCAGGCGGTCATGTCGAACGACACGGCCCGGGTGGCGTCGAGGGTGGCGGCACCGACGAACGTGTCGACCACCGACTGGTCCTCGAGCTGCAGCGGGTTGTAGTGCTGCAGCCAGCGCAGGGCGAACCCGTCCTGGGAGACGGTCGCCGACTTCGCCGCACCCTCCGGGTTCCGTGACGGGCGGGTCACGTGGGCGAAGGCGTCACGGTGGTAGGCGACACCGGTGCCGTCGGTGATGTTCGGGTCCGAGATGATCGTGAACCCGAACAGCCGACCGATCGTCGCCTCACGCAGCACCCCGTCCGACCCGGACTCGTTCACCTTCTGGAGCAGCTCGTCGCTCAGAGCGGCGACCTCCGCAGCCGGTGAGAGCGCGACGAACCGGTCCGACATCGGGACCTTGCGCCGGTTGAGCTCACCCCGGGCGGCGATGAGGACCGCCCGGATGTTCGTGTTGGTCAGCGTCGGGATACCGGCGGCCGAGGCGACCCCGTTCATCTCGGCGATCAGCGGGGCGGTGACCCCGTCGACGACCGATTCGGCCTGGGGGCGCAGCACCTGCTGCTCGAGGCTGACGAGCGTGAACGTGGCGAAGTCGTCGGGGAGCCGGACCGCCGAGTACACCTGGTCGTCGAGGGTCACCGGGACGGTGTCCTGGTCGAGCTCGTCGAACACGATCGCCGCCCGGGCGGCCCGGTTGGCGGCCGTGTACGTGCGTGCCGCGGCGGCGGTGATCGGCTTCGGGACGTTGATCGTCTGACCCCGACCGGAGACGAACTCGGCGGAGAAGTCCTGGCGGACCGTCCGGGGCAGTGACGTCAGGTAGCGCAGGGCGGCCAGCGTGGAACGGGCGGCCTGCTCGGGGGTGTACAGGGTGTGAGCCATGTCGGAGACCTCCTGAGGTCATGGGGTAGACCGCGGCGACCGACATGGGGTCGTGCGGGTGGTTCAGTGGCGGAACATCCGCTCACCGATCTTCTGGATGTCGGTCTCCTCGACGGGTGTGTCGGGGTCGCCGTTGCCCGGTTTCAGCTGTTCCCGGGGCCGGCCGCCGGGTGGCGGTGGTGGCTTGTCGTCGCCGGGCTTCGCGCCCAGCGATTCCTTGTAGGCGAGGAGCTCGTCGGCGTCGGCGAGGAGCTCCTCCTCGGTGTCGCCGACTAGACGCTTCAACAGGGCAGGGTCGAGGCCCTTGTCGATCGCCACCCGCAGCCGGGTCCCGGTCGCCGTCGCGGTGCCGAGCTCCTTGGTGAGGCGGGCGTTCTCCTCGGTGAGCCGTTCGGTCTCGGACTTGTCCTTGTCCTCGATCGCCTTCAGGCGGCCCTCGAGGTCGGTCGCCCGGCGTTCGGCTTCGCGCCGTGCCTTGCGTTCCGCGTCGAGGGCCTTCTTGCCGGCGTCGCCGAGGTCGGCCTTGTCGGGCTTGTCGGCGACCTTCGTGTCGCCGGTGGTGTCGGTGTCGTCGTCGGCCATCGCGGCCTCCTTGGGTTGGTGGGATCCGACGTCGCGTCGGGGTTGTCAGCGGTAGACGGGTTCGGCTGAGCAGCCGCACCCGTCGTGTGCTTGGAAACTGGTGGAGCTCGGGTGGCCGGCCAGGTCGGCGCAGAACGGGCACGGGTTGCCGGAGGTGACCCGTTCCCACCCGGTGGCCCGGGGGTCCTTGGCCAGGCTGGAGGTGATGGTGTCGCGGCCACCGCCGAGGACGAGCCGGCTGATCGCCCCCGACGACAGGACGAAGGCGTTGGCCATGGCCTGGTCGGGTGACGTTCCCCGTTTCGCCGCCGACTTGGCGGAGTAGAGCGCGGTGACCTTCAGGACGGTGTCGAGCTGGCCGGCCGGGACGGGGTCGGCGAGCACGACGGTGGCGGTGCCGGGGATACCGGCGGCGGTCCGGAACGCCCGGAGGTAGGCGGCGGCCAGGTTGGTGGAGGTGACCCGGCGCCGGTCGATGATGGCGCCGACGGCGGTGGCCCACGCCGGGTAGGTGCGGTCGAGGTTCGTCCAGTCCATCGCCGGCCACAGCGCCTTCAGTTCGAGCAGGACCTGGGCTCGCAGGGCCAGCTGGGCTCGACGGTGGGTTTGGGTGAGCGGGGCGCCGACGGCCACGCAGGATCAGGCGTCCTCGAGGTCGGCGGCGTCGGCCTGCGGTACCCGCAGGGTGGTCGGTACGGCACCGGTGAACCGGAGAGGTCCGAGCCCGGAACGGATGGCGGCGTCGACCGGTTCGACACCGGAACGGATGAGGACACCCATGGCGTCGGCCTGCGCCTTCAGTTCGGCCGGGTCGACGGTGACGGCCGGGTCGGTGGCCTGATGTTGCAACATGTCGCCGAGCTGACCGAACGGGTCGCCGTCGGCCGCGAGGGCCTTCCATTCTTCGACGTCGGTCTTGGACACGCCGGGGATCCGGGACCACAGGGCGGCGGGGGGGACGCCGAGCATGGTGGCCATCTTGCCGAGGGCGTCGGCGGCGGTGGCGAGGGACCGCACGGAGGTGTCGGCCCAGGTGACCTCGGCCATGACGTCGGCGGCAGCCTCGCGGTCACCGTCGATGTGGGCGCCGAGCCGGAGCAGCTGCGCCCATGATTCGCCGGCGGACAGGCGCCGTTCGGCGACCTTGGCGTCGAGCTCGGCCCGGGCCGCGGCGAGCGCCTCGGCGGACAGGTTGATCATGTCGCCGGTGAGGGCGTGGACCGGGGTCTGGGTGGACGCTGCCAACGTCTTGATGTCGGTCTCATACGCCCGGATCATCCCGTCGAGCGGGGTCTCGGGGAGGGTCCCGAACTTGGTGTCGGGGTCCTCGGCGACGAGGAGGTCGTCGTGGCGGAGCTTCAACTTGGCCCGGGTGGCGGCCTCGTCCCCGTCTGGTTCGGCCATCCCGGCGACGGTCCTCACCTTCCAGGAGTTGAAGTGCTGGATCATCAGCCGGTCGTAGGTCGTCTTGTTGATCCGCTTGGCCAGCGGGATGACCGGTTCGATCTCGCCGTCGGTGCGCCCGTCGAGGTCCAACATGTTGGTGAACCGGACGACCGGGCAGACGCCGGCGGTGTGCGGCCGGGTGTCGGTCACGGTCAGCCGGCCGAGCACACCTGGGGACAGGTCGGGTCCGGGGCGCAGCACGTAGGTCGCCTCGGCGTCGGTGAGCCACCACTGGCCGGGCCCGGTGCTGCGCAGGGCGTAGACCGGCCAGTCGTCCTCGGCCGGGTCGGTGTAGAAGGCGAGCATCTTGCGTGGCGACACGCCCCGTAGGACGGCCATCGGGTTCCCGGTCAGGTCGTCGACACCGGGGGCGGCGGTGGCGTAGGAGCAGCCGTAGGCGAGCATCGCCCGGTGCACGGCACCTTGGCGGCGGCCGAGCCCGTTGGCCTGCCACAGCCGCCACGACCTCGAGTCGTCACGGGACTCCGGGGTCCGGTACCCGTCGACCCGCATCGCCTGCGCCACGTTCGTCACGACCAGGCTGAGCCATGGGGTCTTGGCCAGCTCGACGAGCGCCTTCAGTTCCTGGGTGGCGGCGTTCGGGGTGCGGACGTCCTCGTGCTGCCACCGGTACCACACATCGATCACGGCCAGCCGGGCCCGTTCGGCCTCGAACGCCGGCACCAGATGGTCGGTGACGAGCTCGACGACATCAGCGGGGTTCATCGGCATGTGCTCACCAGACCTTTCCCGTGCGTTTCGTCGGCTGGGAGACCAGACCGAACAGGGCGAACGTCGCCGCTTCGAGCGGCGCGATGTCGGTCGAGTCCTTCGGGGCCCATTCCCACAGGCGCCCGACGAACTTCTTCTTCGTCGCCGCCAACGCGATGGTCAGCACCGGCTGGTCGACGTGGTGGATCGTGGCGGCCTCGACCTCGTCGACGAACATGCCGCACGCCTGGCCGACGTCACGGCCCGTCAGTGACATGACCGGCACCTTGCGCTGGCCGAGCTCGATGATCAGGGCACCGGCCGGGCTGGCCGGGTTGAGGGCAACGGTGACCGGGTTCCATTCCCGGACGAGCTCGTCGACCCGGGCCGGAACCCACGCCGACCCCCGGCCCGTTTGAACGATCTGGATCTGGCGGTGACCGTCGCCCCGTTGGCCGGCCATGGCGATGGTCGACCACTTCCGGTCAGGGGAGACGGCGACGGCGAACGCCACCGGTGTCGGACGATCAGGCTCCCGGCCGGCGAGCACCGCCCACCGGGCCATCTTGATCACCGTCGAGCTCGTCGACCCGGGCCACACCGACAGACGCTCAGCAGCGAACTGCTCGTCGCCGAGCGCACCCCGCTCCCGGGCGATCGTCTCGTCGGTCATCCGGTAGCCGAGCGCCGGGTTCCCCGCCGTCCAGTTGCGGCGGTCGTCCAGGTCGACCTTGTCGTAGGAATCGTCGGGCCCGGTCGGCTTCGGGGACCACTCGAGCCAGGCCAGCGTCGGGTCACCACCCCGGCGACCCCGGTCCCGGACCGACTCGATGTGCTCGGAGTCGTTCTTCGGTGACGGGACGGTGAGGGCGTAGACGACCTGCGGGTTCGGGAGCGCCGACATCGTGGGGAGCAGGGCGCCCATCGCAGCCCGGGGCAGCTCCTGGGACTCGTCGCACATGAGCCGATCGACGGTGAATCCCCGGCCCGACGAGCGGGAGCGGGCCACGAAGCGGAGCCGTTGCCCGGTGACGAGCTCGATCCCCTCCTCACCGTGCGAGGTCCGGATCCGGGCGACCCGGCGGCGCAGGTCGTCGGACCCGTCGATCAGCGTCTTGATCCGGAGGAACGCCTCCTGGCTGGTCTTGAACTCATGGGCCGAGTGGAGGATGAGCCGCTCACCGAGGAGGAACAGGGCGGCGAGCTCGATCACCTCGAAGATGGCGCCCTTGCCGTTCTGGCGGGCGACGAGGAGCGCAGCCTCGAACGCCGACCACCGACCGTCATTCCGTTCGGCGAGGATGACCCCGACGGCGTAGGACTCCCAGGGGTCGAGGAGCAGACCGACCGAGGCGGCCAGCTCGACCGCTTCAGGACCCGATGACGTCACCGCCGGCGGGAAGGTCGCCACCCTGGGCTGCTGATCGCCGATCAGTTCGGCGGGCAGCGAGATCGTCGACAACGCTGCCCCCCTTCTTGGCCGGCATCTCGTCGAGGTCGGCGAGCACCGCCCGGAGCTGGTTGGCCAGCGGCGCCAGCACCGACAGGGATGCGTCGTTGTCGACAGCCCGGGCCAACCGGTCACGCAACGCCTCGAGGGTGGCCCTCCGGTCGCCGCTCTCAGACGCCTCGACCAGACCCACGGCGACCTCCCAGCGTGGTGGCGAAAATGCGTAGGGAGAGAAGGGAGCT
>Ga0307297_10000243_pt1 | contig 13130 bp, 10 predicted proteins | sample ER_DNA_157_FD_194464 | JGI IMG/M metagenome (GOLD analysis project Ga0307297, IMG submission 194464) | Bulk soil microbial communities from the East River watershed near Crested Butte, Colorado, United States - ER_DNA_157 | ecosystem: Environmental > Terrestrial > Soil > Floodplain | place...
CTTGCCCTCCTGGGCCAGCAGCACAATCACGGCGGAGGTCATCGTCTTGGTAATCGAGGCGATCCGGAAGTGAGTGTCACCGCCCGGCGGCACGTCGGCCCCCCGTAGCGTCGTGCCGACGGCAGCCGTGAAATCGCCCTGCGGGGTACGAACCTCGACCACGGCACCAGGAACCAGCAGCTCCTTCGCGGTCGCGTCCACGGTGGCCCGAAGCGCGGCCAGATCGATCGTCTTCACCGGCGACGAGCCGCTCGGCGTGGTGGCCGGGGCCGACGCAGTCGACGGCGACGAGGCGGTCGTCGAGCAGCCAGCGATCAACAAGACCACGCAGACCGTCAGCCCAGTCACCAGGACCGACCCACGTCCTCGCGCGAACCGGCACCGTCCGACACCAGACCGCATTTCCTGCTCCGATCAGCCGGTTAACGAGCTGTCGCCGTTACGGACCGCGTCGACGACCCGTCGGATCGACTGTATGACGACCGGCGCGTTGTCGATCATGATGTTGTGACCCGAGTTCGTGTTGGTGATGTGCACCGTGCCGGGCACCAATGCCGCGAGCTGGTTCTGGGCAGCCGAGTTCGTTCGGTCGATGACTGCCCCGAAGTCTGGCGGCGTGTCGGGCGGCAGCTCACCGCTCTTGACGAGCTTCGGAACGACATCGACGAACTTGTCGCTGGCTGTGAGCACGACGACCGGCATGGGCCTCAGCGGTGCTGCTGCCGCGGTCTGGTCCAGGGTCTCGTCGAAGTCCTGGCGTTCTAGGTCCGGGTACTCCGCGATGGCCGCCTCCGGCCGGGCATTGAGCCGCTTCCAGATCGCCCATTCCTCGGGGGTCATCTGGGCGCGGAGCTCCGGCGTGAGGACGTCGACGAACACGATGCCTTTGACTTCGTCGGGATGCTGGGCTGCGAAGACTCGTGCGATCGTGCCGGCGAAGGAATGCGCCGCGAGGACGTAGGGCCCCGGTACGTCGGCCGCCTTCAGCAGCGCCACGAGGTCGTCGACCCCGTCTTGGGGGCTGGTCGGCTGGGGCACCGGATCGCTAAGGCTCAGCGTCGCATCGAGGTGCGGCGCGCCCGGTCGGTCGTACGCACACACCCTGGTGAACTTGCCGATCGTCGTGTACACCTTCGGCGGCTTCTGGTCCGCGGCGTGCCAGAGGTCGGACGCCGTGTCCGTACCGGACAAGAGCAGCACCGTGGGCGATCCGCTGCCGCGGCACTCGACGTACATCGATCGACCGCCGCCGATGTCGACGCGCTTGGCGAAGTTTTTGCTCGGTTGGTCGGCAGCCGCGGTGGCTCCTACGGAGACCAAGCTCGAAACCACTATCAGCGCAGCACCGAACAACGTTGCTTGACGACTGGCTCGCGTTCGACGCCTGTACAGCCCGCGCGTCCCGGTGGAGATCATGTACACCGCCCGATCTGTGATCATCGTCGCCGACTGGCTCGACTACAGAAGTGGCGTATGACCAGATGGGTCAGAACCGGCAAGACCGACCCAAAACAGACGTCGCCCCCCACAAGAACTTCGAGAATGAACGTACACCAGCAGTGCGCAGCTGCCTAGACGCTTGGTACTTGCGGTTCGCCCTCGACGCACGCAAGCGGTTCGACGCCTGGGTTCCAATCGCAAATAACTCTTGCCGAACTCCCCCAGCCGGTGCCTGCTCCTCGCCCTTCCGCCGGCGCCCGACTTCGCGTCGTTCCTACGCTCGGTCATCTTCCGGACGGGATGATCACCGCAGGCCTGGTCGACCGCGCGATCGACCAATGGGAGACCGAGTTCGGCCGGTCGACCATCAAGAACACGGTGTCCGCGCTGGTCCTGGTACTCGACGAGGCTGTCCGCGACGGCCATCATCGCTCGCAACCCGGCCAAGGACCGGGCCCGTCGCCGCACGGCCGGCCGCTATTTTCGCAGCTCGGAAGCGAGCGTGACCTCGCTCTGCCCACGTCGCCATCCTTGAGCAGTTGGTGGCTCGCTCGCCGCTCGGCGTCATTGAGGGCGGTAGGCAATGTCGGTTGAATGCACGTCCGACTAGGTCGGATGGAGTGGATCATCTAGTCGGGCTGGGGCTGGTCCGCCGCGGACTGTGCTGCGGTCGCGACGACCGGTCCTGCAGCACCGCTTCGCCCTCGGCGGCGAAGCGGGCGACCCAGCGGTGCGCGCACTGTCGTGATACCCCGACTTCGTTGCCGTACCTGGCTGACTGCGATCCGTTGACCGGGCAGCTGATACTAGCCTAGGTGTACTCGGTCATGACGTTGGTGACACTCCGGGCCGGTCCCGCTCGTAGCGGCATCCGTCCCAGGGCTGCGTCGCCTGGCTGAGGACTATGAGGTGGAACAGATATGTCGACCGTATAGAGATCTGGACGCTCGTCCTCGAACCAGGCCCGATACTGAAGCCAATTCTGGACGGCCATTCGATCCCCGCACCGGAGCGGGCCGGACTCTTCCATGCCAGCGTGGTCGGGCCGTTCGCTGGGGGAACGTCCAGGATCCTTCCAGGATCACGGGTCGGGACAGTACAGCCCGGGTGAGGTAGTTCGAGCCGTCCATGATCGGCAGGCATCAGGCCGATCGTCTTCACAACCGCCGAAATGAACGCTGATGGAGCTGTCGTCGGTGCGGGTCGCGGTGATTTTGTTCGCGTGCGCTTATTTTTTCGAAAGAGGCTGTTGTACAGCGAGATCGGCCCGAAGGCGTCGACCGGGACCTCGCGCACGGTCAGCTTGTGTTCCCGACAACCCGGTCAGGGTCCGCGCTCACGTAGAAGGGCCTACACCGGCAGGTACCGGAGGACAGCAACACGGACCGCTGATGCCGACACACCAGCGCGACTCGCGTGGAACAGTCCCGATCACGCCGCACCGCTGGGCGCCGTGCTCGGTCAGTCGCGACGGTCTCTGCGGTCGTCTCGTCGGTCGTCTCGCCGGCCTGTTCGGCGGTTGACGCCATGCGCAACCACCGCGACAGTACCGACGGCGGCAGCGGTCCGCGCCACCGGTCTGGGCCCAACCACACCGGGCCGGCCCATACGTCGTGCGGCTAGGGGCATGTCAGATTTCTCCTTCTGCGGTTGCTAGCTGCTCGGTGCCCTCTTGGGCTGCTTCTACTTCCTCGTCAGCCTCGATTGCGGCGAGTAGCGCCTGAATGGGAATGCGGCCACTAGCCACCAGCTGACCGCCCGAACGACGCACCGCAGAGGCAAATGGTGCGGCCCAGGTGTTCTCCCAAACCAGTACCCCGGCCGAGCTGCCAGGCTCGATCGCAGCGGCGAGCGAGGTCACGTCCTCCTCGCTGAGCAGCATCGCCAGCTCCGACTCATACCCCCGCAACTCTCCGATCTCTCCCTCCTCAAGGTCGGAAAGCTCAAACGCCTCAAGCGACCCGTCGGCATCCTTCTTCAACACCAGCAGGTCAAGCACCCGGACCAGATCACGTTCGACCAGATCGAGGAGCGCGGGTGCAATCTGCCCGTTGAACTTGCTACCCGGGAACTCGACCACAATCCAGTCCACCGGCCCCAACTCATCGACACCATCGACTTCGCCCACCAAGACCGTCTCCTCAGAGTGATATGCGGATCGTCAAAGACTCATTCCTTGCCGTCCAGGTCATCGAGAGCACCTGGACTAAGCATGCACCCTGTGTGCCGGGCTCGCATCTCGAATCGTGTGAGGACCCGCCGGTCTGTACCGCTGGTTGGGTCGACGCCGACCGCGGGCCTGATCAACCACCAGCCGCCAGGGTGGCGGCCCGTGCCCTCGCGGCCACCGCAGTTGGCGCCCGCCCAACCTGGCAGGCGCTGACGACTCATCCCTCCAGCGTGATGCCGTCGGTGTCAGACACGACGACTTGCCAGGTGCGATCAGCAGTCGCGGACGGCAGGCCGGCCAGCGTCCTGGCCGGCGTCAAGCCGGTCCACGGCCTTTACGCCAGCTTCGCCGGACTGATCGTTGGCGGGCTCACGGCCAGCACCCGACTGGTGGTGATCACGACGACGAGAGCGGCGGCGCTGGCGGGCGGCCTCCGCCCTGGAAGGCGTCGCAGAGAAACAGCGGCCCGACGCCCTGATCCTTCTTACCCTGCTCGCCGGCCTGATCATGGTCGTGGCGGCGTTCGCCCACATCGGGCGGTATCTCCGATTCGTCTCCCACTCGGTGATGCTCGGTTTCCTGACCGGCATCGGCCTCAACATCATCCTGAGCCAGGTGCCCGACATGCCGGGCGTCAAAGCCGTCGGAAGCATCGGTTGACCAAGGCCATCAACGCGCTGGCCGAACCGTCAGATCGTGTGGGCCGCGCTCGCCGTCGGCCTCGGGGCTCTGGCCCTACAGGTCCTGCTCGCGCGCACGCAGCTCGGGCTCTTCAGCTGCTTTCCTGAGCGCCGCCAGCCGGGTCGTGCGGCCGGCGCAAGATGCCTGATGTTTCCCTACGGACACTACGTCGTGGGAAATCATGGTCCCAAGCGAGATCAGTCGTTCGACCTCGAGATGAGTACGAGAAGGCAGCAAACTGCGCCGAATCTGAAAGGGGTGGCGCCGTGGAACTCGGTGCGTTGTGTCTGATCTTGGCCGCGATCTTTGTGTGGGGGATGTTCTCCGCACGGGCAGCCGCTATCTCGACACCGATCTTCTTCGTGGCTACTGGTGTCGTCATGGCGCAGGGCTTGAAGCTGCTCCAGCTTGACTCCGATCCCCACCTGATCAAGGTGGTGGCTGAGGTCACATTGGTCTGGGTGTTGTTCGCCGACGCCAGCCGGGTGCGGATCGCCGATCTCTCAGCGGACCGCGGGCGCTACGTGCGGCTGCTGGCTCTGGGTCTTCCCCTGACCATTGCGTTGGGCGCTCTTGCAGCCGTTGCCGTGTTGGGAGTGAGTCCGTGGTACGCCCTCTTGCTGGGCGCCGCCCTGGCCCCGACGGACGCGGCCCTCGGCTCCGCAGTCATGTCGGACCGCCGAGTGCCTCGTCGAGTCCGCCAGACCCTCAACGTGGAAAGTGGCCTGAACGATGGCATTGCCACTCCCGTCGTCACTGTTGCTATCGCAGGCATCGCGACCGCGGCAGGTCTGGACCACGAAAGTGCGGGGCATGCGCTGATCGGTCTCCTCCTCGGGGTGGTGGTTGGCGTGGTGATCGGCGCCGGGGGCGGCGCCTTGCTACGGATCGCGCGACGCCGGGGCTGGAGCTCCGACGAATTCGCCGGCCCAGCGGTGCTGGCCCTTGCCCTGATCGCGTACCTGGGTGCGGTGCTGATCGACGCCAACGGCTTCGTGGCCGCCTTTGTCGCAGGCAGCGCCTACGGCGCCTTCGGCGGCCGGGGCGGGGAGAAGGAGATCTACTACGTCGAGCAGACCTGCGGTCTTGCATCCATGATCTCCTGGTTTGTCTTCGGCGCCGTCATCATCCCGGCCCTGGCTGCGGGTTGGACGTGGCACATCGTGATCTACGCGGTGCTCAGCCTGACCGTGGTTCGCATGCTGCCCGTGGCGATTTCGCTCCTAGGCTCACGAATGGACAGGGCCACCGTGCTCTTCGTCGGTTGGTTCGGACCTCGCGGGCTAGCCTCGATCGTTTTCGCGCTCATTGCTCTGGAGGACCTGCACGGCGTAGCGGGGCCGATCGATGAGGTGGTCGGTGCGATCGGTCTGACTGTGCTTCTCAGCGTGGTCGCCCATGGGCTCAGTGCACGACCACTCGCCGGTCGATACGCCGCCAGCCGTGGCCAGCTGGACGAGTCGCTACACCCGGAGCCGGCCGTTCGGCGGTTCGTCAGCCAGGCGCCTGATAGGCACGAAGTTCAGTGAACCGTTGCGGCAAGGCACTAAATTCAGCGCGAGCCCGCTCTGTCGCATCGGCACGTCGAGATCGACGCGATTTGCTCGGCCAGTGACGCGCACCAGCGCAGAGGCGTATCGGAAGTAGCTCAGGCCCGCGCGGCGGGACCGTCTCTGAGCCCGGGCAATGGAGGTCCCGCTGGCCGCTCTCGCCACTGATGGCCGAGGCGACGCGGATTTCGCTGAGCCTGCGCGTTGCCGTACGAGAGATTCGGGCCGAGGAGCATGTCGCTAGGGCCTCCACCCCTGGGGACACTGTCGGAGGAGCCAGGTATCAGATGACGGCCGATCTCGAGGCGATGGACCCTCAGTCGCGCAATGTGGCCGAACTGGGTTCTGGCTGCTCATGCTGTGCGGCAACAGGTCACGCTCGATGCTGGTCATGCCACAATGCTCTCCAAGTGCCGGGGGCCAGGGCGCCTCGGTGCCGAACAGCGACTGGTCGAGCACTATCCGGCCTCGAGCAGTCACCTCGACCATTCCGCTCAGACCGAAAGGGTCCGCTTGTGTTCAGGTACTACCTGGTAAAGCGTTGCTCGTCGTCGTATCGAGAGGGGTGGGGCGGATGAGCAGCTTGGTCACCTATGAGGATGGGCAGCCGTTTCCGGGTGTGATCGGGCGTACGAGCGACAAGTCGAGCCCTGCCTGGCCGACGCCGCCCCGGGCGCCCGAGGGAGCACCCAATGTAGTGATCTTCGTCCTCGATGATGTCGGATTCGGACAGTTGTCGAGTTTCGGCGGTCTGGTCGAGACGCCTGTCCTGGACAGGTTCGCGGACAGCGGGCTGCGCTACACCAACATGCACACGACCGCACTCTGTTCGCCCTCGCGTGGGGCGATCCTGACCGGGCGGAACCACCACTCGCTCGGCCTGGGTGTGATCGCGGAGTTCTCCACCGGTTATCCGGGCTACAACTCTGTTCTGCCGTTCGACAAGGGCATGTTGAGCGAGATGTTGCTGCCGCACGGCTACAACACGTTCCTGGTCGGCAAGTGGCACCTGTCGCCGCCGGAGCATGAGACGCCGGCCGGGCCGTACGAGCGTTGGCCGCTGGGCCGCGGGTTCGAGCGGTTCTACGGCTTCCTGGGCGGGGACACCAACCAGTGGTTCCCCGACCTGGTCTACGACAACCATTCCGTCGAGCAGCCTGCGCAGCCCGAGGACGGCTATCACCTGAGTGCCGACCTGGCCGACAGGGCGATCGAGTTCATTCAGGACGCGCACGTCAACGCCCCGGACAAGCCGTTCTACCTGCACTATTGCACCGGCGCCGGTCACGCGCCGCACCATGTCCCCACGGAGTGGGCCGACAAGTACAAAGGCAAGTTCGACGCCGGCTGGGACGAGTACCGCAGGGTGGTCCACCAGCGCCAGCTCGAGATGGGCATCATCCCGGCCGGCACCGAGTTGTCCGCCCACGACCCCGACGTTCCCGAGTGGGACACCCTGCCGGAGGATGCCCGGAAGGTGTTCGCGCGGATGATGGAGGTGTATGCCGGGTTCGTGAGCTACACCGATCACCAGTTCGGCCGAGTGGTCAGCTTCCTCGAGGAGATCGGAAGGCTCGACAACACCTTGTTCCTGCTCATCTCCGACAACGGCGCAAGCTCTGAGGGCGGTCCGGTCGGATCGCTCAACGAGATGATGTTCTTCAACGGTGTCCCCGAGTCGATCGAGGACAACCTCGAGCGCATCGACGAGCTGGGCGGCCCCAACGTGTTCAACCACTACGCCTGGGGATGGACCAACGCGGGAAACACCCCGTTCCGCCGCTGGAAGCGGGAGACCTACCGCGGCGGCACCACCGACCCGTGCATCATCTCCTGGCCCGACAAGATCACCGCACGCGGTGAGATCCGGACCCAGTATGGGCACATCATCGACCTGGTGCCGACCGTGCTGGACGCCCTCGGGATCACACCACACGCCACCATCCGTGGTGTCACCCAGGCCCCGATCGAGGGCGTCAGCTTCGCCCACACCTTCAACGACGCCGAGGTTGCGACCCGTCACCACACCCAGTACTACGAGATGTTCGGTCACCGGTCCATCTACCACGACGGATGGCGCGCGGTCTGCCCCTGGCCCGGACCCACCTTCACCGAGGCCGCGCAGAAGGGACGCCACTACGGCAGCCCGATCGACGCCACGGTGCTCGCCGACATCGAAGCCAACGACTGGGAGCTGTACGACCTCACCACCGACTATGCCGAGACCAAGAACGTGGCAGCCGACCACCGCGACAAGCTGATCGAAATGATCGGTCGCTGGTGGGCCGAGGCGGGCAAGTACAACGTAATGCCCATCGACGGATCAATGCTGGAACGCTTGAGAGTCGAGCGTCCGACCATCGCCAAGCCGCGCGACAGATTCGTGTACTACCCCGGTGGCTCACCGGTGCCGTTCTCCGCGGCACCCAAGGTCTACAACCGCGCCTTCAGCATCACCGCCGACGTCCAGATCCCCGAAGCCGGCGCCGAGGGCGTCCTCGTTGCCCACGGCGGCCGGGTGGGCGGCTACTCCTTCTTCGTCAAGGACAGCCGACTCCACTTCGTCTACAACTTCCTCGGACGCGACTTCTTCACAGTCGTCTCCAACACCGAGGTGCCGGTCGGCGAGGTCTCGCTCACCTACGAGCTGGAACCCACCGGCGAACCCGACTTTGCTGCCGGCAAGGGTGTACCCGCCAGCGGCCAGCTGTACATCGACGGGAAACTGGTCGGAGCCGTCGACATGCCGCACACCGTTCCAAACGTGTTCAGCACCGAGGGACTCACCTGCGGTCACGACGGCGGCAGCCGCGTCGCGCCCGATGACTACCAGGATGACTTCGCCTTCACCGGCACGCTGAAACGCGTGACGTTCGACCTCTCCGGAGATCTCATTACCGACACTGACACCGACATGAAAGTCGCCATGGCGCGCCAATGAGCTCTGGCACTGAGCCATTACCACGGCCGCGCAGCGCCGGGTCGCCCTCGAGCTGTTCGTCGGCGACCAGGGTGGCCAGTTCATGGTGCACCATGCCCAGTGCTCCTACTATCGGCAGCTGCTCGGGGCGGGCGTCCGGATCTACCTGTATCCGGCGCCGTTCGTCCTTGCATTCCAGGCACTTCTCCGTCGAGGGCCACACGGGCGTGATCGGCTCCAGCAACATGGACACCAGGTCCTTCAACCTGGATTTCGAGGTGTCCATGATGTGCACCGGCGGCTCGTCGTTCGTAGTCCGGACGCGCGAAATCTGAAGACATGTACCGCTCACTGTCCCCGCCAGATGACGCTGGAGCAGCGGAAGACCCGACCGCTGGCCGAGCGGTGGGTCGACAAGTCACGCGGCTGACATCCGCCGTCGAATGAGCAGTACAAGGTGTCGCGGTTCATGCGAATCACCGTCTGTGATCGAGTGGAGCCGGCTCCCGGTTGTGAGTCCACCGGTTCAGGCCGCCGGCCCCCCTTGAGCAAAGCCAGCGAGCATCCGGTTGCTCTCTGCGCGACCGAAATTATCTACATTCACCTGGGAGAGCCCCATGTTGACCGCTCGTTTCTGGCGAAGCCGACGCGCTGCCGCCCTCGCCGGAATCATCTTCGCAGTTCTGCTGATCACTGCTATGACTATGCTGCGGGTTGCGCTGAGCGAGGGAAGTCTGCAATCACTGCAAACCGACGCTTCACGGCGGACGCTCATCCGAATCAGCCTCAACCTTGTCCCGTTTGCCGGCATCGCCTTCTTGTGGTTCATCGGGGTCGTGCGCGAGCAACTCGGCGTCATCGAGGACCGCCTGTTCTCAACCGTGTTTCTAGGCAGCGGACTGCTCTTCCTGGCAATGGTGTTCGTGGGTACGGTTACCTCGACCAGCCTCATGGAGATGCTTGCCGGGGCGAATGTGAACGCCGACATCTGGGCGTTCGGCCGGAGCTCGACGCAGGCACTCATCTCTGTCTACGCGATGCGGATGGCGGCGGTGTTCACGCTCTCGGTCAGTACCCTCGGGCTCCGCACCTCGGCCATGCCGCGCTGGGTCTCCTTTCTCGGATACGCCGTCGCCTTGGTGCTGTTGGTAGCAGCTGGCGAGCACAAATGGACCCAACTCGTGTTCCCCACTTGGGTGCTCTTGGTAAGCGTCGCGATCCTGTTCACCCGTCCGCCGGCTCGTCCCAGCGTCCCCGAATAACCTCACTCCGGCACCGCCGGGACCGCATAACGGGCAAGATCCGGTCGCTGTGTCGATCGTGGGACGAACATGTGGCATATCTCGTTCTCCGACATTCGGCGGTGCGCGATCTTGCTCGGGCTGGAGCTGTTGGCGGCCGCAGACCTTGTCTGAACTGTTGCCGTTGCACCCACTCTCGAGAATGTGGCAATTCTCGGACTGATCGTGCTGATTCGCACGGTTCTGAGTTTTCGCTCGAAATCGAGATCGAGGGCGTCGCGCGCTCGCGGCGAGCGGCGACTAGCGGAGCGAGCCACATCGCACATGCCGCCGCGCGCAGCGGTGACAGCAGCTGATTCCCACCACTCCCATGATGGTCCCAACGCCCAACGGCCAACGCAGCCCGGGAATACCCAGACAGCGGCTCCCGCCGCTAAGCTCGACCGGGCTGGGCTCGCACACTAATGAAGACCGCCAAACACCGTTGCTCTTACAGACCCGCCGAAGGAGAAGCACTATGGGATTTCGAGATCGCGGACGCCGCGATGACGCTTCGGACCTGCAGCGATATCAGATGCGCGAGCAGTTGCTGACCATCGGGGACGACTACTGGATCGAAAACGAGTCCGGGGAACGCGCATTCAAGGTCGACGGGAAGGCAGTGCGGCTACGCGAGACCTTCGTGCTGCGGGATGTGGCCGGGGCGGAAGTGGCCAAGATCCAGGAGCGCAAACTAAATGTTCGCGACTCGATGAAAATCGAGCGCGACGCCGGGAACGCGACCGTTCACAAGGCATTGGTCGGTCTGCGAGACCGTTTCAAGATCGATGTGGACGGCGGCGCCGACATGAGCGCACACGGCAACCTCGTCGATCACGAGTACGAGATCGAGTGCGACGGCGACACGGTCGCGTCGGTGTCGAAGAAGTGGTTCCGGGTCAGGGAGACGTATGGCGTCGAGATCAAACCCGGCCAAGACGACGCGCTCATCCTGGCAGTTACGGTCTGCATCGACGCGTTGACCCGTGACTGAGTAGGCGGCAGCTCACCCCTCGCCCAAGCATCATCGAGTTCACAACATGAAGCACCCTTAGATCGCCGCATATTCGGTCTGCCCGGACTTCTCAGCTCAGCAGCATCAGGCGCCGACGTCGTTAGCTCCTGGAGCGATTCACTATTCGTACATGGGCATTGTCAAACGACTTGTGTCGTAGCCATCGGGCGGTTGAGGGCGGGCCGATGATCCAGCAACGGTACTCACAGTTCCAGCCCCACTTTCGTAGCGAGTCGAACGTCAAGTCCGAGGCAGGACGAGCTCACCTCGGCGCGGCATGCAAGCTCTACAGGTTCGGCGTGGTGGCAGTCGGGGCTCGGCGCGTTGGCGGACAATCCGGATGTGCCTAACGTCGAGCCCGAGATCCTGACCCCCGCCGGACGCCGCTGGGTCGAGCGTGCACAGCGTCCGCTCGACGTGCTCGCCGTCGTCTTCCTAATCGATGTGATCTTGATCTGGAGTTTCCCGGACGGACCGGCGGCATTTCTGAACACCCTGAACGTCATCGCGTGGATCGTCTGGGCATGCTTCGCGGTGGACTACGTCGCGCGGCTGCTGTTGTCCGTAGGGAAGGCCAGGTTCGTCCGGACACACAAGTTGGACCTGCTCATGGTCTTGCTGCCGATGCTGCGGTTGCTGCGGATCTTCCTGCTCCTGCGTCGCAGCCTCGCGTCTGTGAGCACGGAGAAGATCGCCGGGTCGATCGTGAGCATCGTGGTCGCGGCCGTGTTCGTCAGCGCCTTCTTCATGTGGCGCGTGGAGTACAACGCGCCCGGCGCAACCATCACCACTTTCCGCGCCGCGATGTGGTGGGCCGTCGTCACCACCACCACAGTGGGCTACGGCGACTACACACCTGTCACGCCTGTGGGCCGTGGGATCGCCACGGGCGTCATGATCGTGGGCATCGGACTGATCGGAACGGTGAGCGCAACCGTCGCAGCCTGGTTCGTCACCCGACACAGCGAGCCCACCGACGAGGCGTCGGTCGACATTGAGCTTGCGGCCGCCACGACCGCCGACTCCCAGGCCCCGTTGCTGGATCGCCTCGACGAACTTGCCGCCAAACAGGACGAGATTCGCGCCATGTTGATCGACCTGCAGGGACCACCGACCGGCGACTGAGACAGACCCATTGCTGCGCCGTGGCAGCCCGGCTCTGGCCTGGCCAGCGACTGCAGGATCACCCGTTGCGGGTGAGTCGCCTTGGTGTGACCTTGGCGCCTAGTATGGGGGCGCTCGTCGCGCGCTTGGGCGACGGCGCCTTCGCGATCTCAGTGACACTCCCCGGTTAATTTGCCGATCCGGCTGGGCCGACGACGGTCACCTCGGCTCCTCCAAGAAGCTGTTCGGACCCTCGGTGGGCCGGAGTGGAGTGTAATTCCCCAGCGACGGGGGTCGTCCTGAATAGCCTCAGCGGAGCATCACCCGGTGGTGCAACATCGGTCGGCCTAACCCGGCTCTGGCGCTGGCCGACCGGCGTCATTGTCCCGCTCGCCGACCACGCCAAACGCTCCTATCCCTGACGACGCCAGCTGCTCCACGATCTAGCCACCCACAACGCTGACTATGAGAAGCGTGCCGTGCTGAGGACTCGCACACCGGCCAGCCAGTCGGGTTCCGCTACCACTATCGGAAGTACCCCCTCAATCCGCGCAAGCATCATGTTGGACACACCCCATGCACCGCCGGAAGTTGCTCGGGTCAGCCTGACCGCCCCGGCGGTATGTACCCCCTTTGGGTGGGTGTGACGATGAGCCTCCACAAGCTCACAGCGGGGGCCGGGTATGACTACTTGACCCGGCAGGTCGCGGCGCTGGACGCGACCGAGAAGGGTCACACCGGGCTGGCGTCTTACTACACCGAACGGGGTGAGACGCCCGGGATGTGGACCGGTTCCGGCTTGGACGGGATCGACGGCCTAAGCGTCGGCGACCCGGTGACCGCCGAGCAGATGCGAGCGTTGTTCGGCTGCGGCCTCCACCCGCTTGCCGAAGTGCGACAGGAGCAGCTGGAAGGACCGGACCTCTCCCCTGGCGACTATCAGGATGCGGCCCGTCTTGGAGCTCCGTTC
>Ga0307297_10000245_pt1 | contig 13100 bp, 12 predicted proteins | sample ER_DNA_157_FD_194464 | JGI IMG/M metagenome (GOLD analysis project Ga0307297, IMG submission 194464) | Bulk soil microbial communities from the East River watershed near Crested Butte, Colorado, United States - ER_DNA_157 | ecosystem: Environmental > Terrestrial > Soil > Floodplain | place...
GAGTTCGCTCGCGGATATTTTCATCTCGCGCGTTGCGCGTGATCGGCGCCGGTGCGGGCCTTGTTTTGGCCGCGGTTGCCCGCGACATTTGGCAAAATGAGATTCCGATTTCCGTTCAGAGCCATCGCGGCCGGCACCTTCCTAGTCATGACAACGGCAGCTGCGCTTGCGGTGAGCTGCGGCACCGGCAGCTTCGAGGCGTGGCTCGACGATTTCAAGGCTGAGGCCGCCGCCAAGGGAATTTCCCAATCCGCCATTGCATCGGGCCTCGGCGGCGTGACGCTGGACAAGAGCGTGCTCTCCCGCGATCAGTCGCAGCGGGTCTTCAGCCAGAGTTTTGAGGAATTCTCCGGCCGCATGGTCCCTCCCCGGCTCGCGCGCGGCGCCAACATGTTGAAGCAGTATGGTTCGGTGCTCTCGCGCATCGAAAAGGACTACGGCGTGCCGGGCGAAGTGCTGGTGGCGATCTGGGGGCTGGAGACCGACTACGGCGTCAACATCGGTAAATTTGCCACGCTGCGTTCGCTGGCGACGCTGGCTTACGACTGCCGGCGGTCGGAGATGTTTCGGGCCGAATTGATGGACGCGTTGCGCATCGTCGAGCGCGGCGATCTTGCGCCATCCGACATGCGCGGCGCCTGGGCGGGCGAACTCGGCCAGACCCAGTTCATGCCGTCGTCCTGGATCAAGTATGCGGTCGATTTCGACGGCAACGGCCGCCGCGACCTGCTGCGCAGTGCGCCGGATGTACTGGCCTCGACCGCCAATTTTCTCGCCGGCCATGGCTGGCAGCGCGGCAAGGAATGGCAGGCCGGCGGCGCCAATTTCGCGGTGATCAAGCAGTGGAACAAGAGCGAGGTCTATTCGAAGACGATCGCTCACTTCGCCACCCAACTATCCCGCGCGCCCTGAATACTGACACGCTGGAGCCGATCGCCCGGAGAGGCAGAGTTACTTAGCTGAGAAGGCGTTCCCTTCGAATTGTTCAGTTGCACCGCAATAATATGATTATATATTCATCTCATGCATGCGAATCACGCATGAGGTAACCCGCCTTGTAGCCTGCAACTGGGGATATTACTGGCCTGCAGTCGATCGGTTCCAATAAAAGGCCTGTTCTTCCTGCGGTAGACAGTGTGTCGCCATAACGACAACTCCGCATTTTCACGGAGTTTTTATCGCACTTCGGCTGGTTGTGGGGCACAGAGCGCCGTTTGCCCAGCCAATGCGGGACGGTTAATCCTTCGTTACCGATGCCATGCGTTTTTCACCTAGCTGCATCGCAACATTGGAACTTCTGCATTGCGGTGTATCCTTTATATTCATTTCAACGATGAGGCTTCCTCTAAGAGCTGAATCGCGAATTCAAGGAGACTACCAATGTTGCTCTCGCTCATCCGCATGATCCAGGCGTTCCGGGACTATCAGCGCAATGTCAGCGAATTGTCCCAGCTTAGCGATCGCGAACTGGCCGATATCGGTCTGGATCGCTCGGACATTCCGCGCGTTGCAGCCGGTACCTATAACGGCTGATTCGTTTCTCAGCTGACTGACGAACGGATAACGCCCGCCTCGCTGCGGGCGTTGTCGTATCTGCGGTGCATTCCACTGAGCCTGAAAACGCGCTACCTGTCTCGCCCATGAACGCCAGCAAATCGCCTTCTGAAACCGTCCATATCATCGGCGCAGGCCTCGCCGGCTCGGAAGCCGCCTGGCAGGTTGCCAATGCCGGCGTGGCCGTGGTGCTGCACGAAATGCGCCCGGTGCGGATGACCGAGGCCCACCGTACCGACGGCCTCGCCGAGCTGGTCTGCTCGAACTCGTTCCGCTCCGATGACGCTGCCAACAATGCCGTCGGACTGCTGCATGCCGAAATGCGCCGGCTGGGCTCGCTGATCATGCGGGCCGCCGACGCCAACCAGGTGCCCGCCGGCGGCGCCCTGGCGGTCGACCGCGACGGATTTTCGGCCGCCGTCACCAAAGCCCTCAACGATCATCCCCTGATCGAAATCGACCGGACCGAGGTCGCCGGCCTGCCGCCGGCGGACTGGGGCAATGTCATCGTCGCCACCGGACCCCTCACCTCCGCGCCGCTCGCCGAAGCCATCCGCCAACTCTCGGGCGAGGATGCGCTGGCGTTTTTCGACGCCATCGCCCCGATCGTGCACCGGGATTCCATCGACATGTCGGCGGCGTGGTTTCAGTCGCGCTACGACAAGGTAGGCCCCGGCGGCACCGGCGCCGACTACATCAACTGCCCGATGAACAAGGAGCAGTACGACGCCTTCGTCGAGGCCCTGATCGCGGGCGAGAAGACCGACTTCAAGGAGTGGGAAACCAACACCCCTTATTTCGATGGCTGCCTGCCGATCGAGGTGATGGCCGAGCGCGGCCGCGAATCCCTGCGCCACGGGCCGATGAAGCCGGTCGGGCTGACCAATCCGCACGATTCGACCGTGAAGGCCTATGCCATCGTGCAGCTGCGCCAGGACAACAAGCTCGGCACGCTCTACAATCTGGTCGGCTTCCAGACCAAGCTGAAACACGGCGCCCAGCAGCGCGTGTTCCGCACCATCCCCGGGCTCGAGAATGTTGAATTCGCCCGGCTCGGCGGCCTGCATCGCAACACCTTCCTGAACTCGCCGAAGCTTCTGGACACGCAGTTGCGGTTGCGGGCGCAGCCGCGGCTACGCTTCGCGGGACAAATGACCGGCTGCGAGGGCTATGTGGAATCCGCCAGCATCGGCTTGATGGCCGGACTCTACGCCGCCGCCGACGCCCGCGCCGTGGCGCTGGCGCCGCCACCTTCGACCACGGCGCTGGGTTCGCTGCTCGGCCACATCACCGGCGGCCATATCGAGACGATCGATGCCGGCCCACGCTCGTTCCAGCCGATGAACGTCAATTTCGGGCTGTTTCCGCCGCTGGCCAGCGCCCCCACCAAAAAAGCTGATGGCACGCGCTTGCGCGGCAATGAAAAGACTGTGGCGAAGAAGCAGGCGATGAGCGCGCGCGCGCTGTCTGACCTCGATCGCTGGATTGCCGATCATTTGCGCGTTGCAGCGGCGGCGTGAATTCCATGAGTCTCCCCAAAGAGGACGCCGCCGTGCTGTCGGCGCGATGGACCGAAGGCGTGCTGTTGAAGCGCGACGTGTTTTCGACCGTCGAGCGCGGCCGCTTTCGTGGGCCGGCCGGCGAAGTCGATGCCGTGCTGCGCCGGCTGGACCAGGTGCCTTGGTGGTCCTACCTCCCGGCGCGTCATCTGTTCGGCCGCGAGGCCCGCGCGCTCGCGCTGGCGCGCGACCTGGACGTCGGCCCGGAGCTGCTGTGGTCCGGCCGCCAGGCGCTGGTGCGCGGTTTCATCAATGGCGTGGCGCTGCAAATGGCAAAGCCGCATGGCGATGCCGCCTATTTTCGCTCCGCCAAGCAGGCGTTGCGAAGAATGCATCGTGCCGGCATTTGCCACAACGACCTCGCCAAGGAACAAAACTGGCTGCGCGGCAATGACGGCCGCGCCTATGTCACGGATTTTCAACTTGCCGCCTGCTTCAAGTCGCGCGGCAAGCTGTTCCGGATTGCGGCGTATGAGGATCTGCGACATCTCCTCAAACACAAGCGCAGCTATGCGCCGGAAGCACTGACGCCGGCAGAGCGCAAGATCCTGACACGCAAATCGGCCGTCGCCAGTATCTGGCTGATGACCGGCAAGAAGGTCTACCGTGCCATCACCCGCGGCTTGTTCAACTTCACCGACCGCGAAGGCGGCGGCCGGCGGCTGGTCAACGACGCGCCGGTCCTGCTCGAGTTGATCCGGAAAAACCCCGATGTCCACGACGCCGCCATTGTCGCCTTCGCCGACCGCCGTACCGGCGTCGGGCTTTATGCCTTTGTGGAAGCCGAGCAGCCCGCGCTCGAAGCACAATTGCGCAGCGAGCTTGTGGCTGCCAAGTGCCCAAAGCCGCCGGAGCATATCCAGGTGGTACAGGCACTGCCGCGCGATGCCGCCGGCAAGCCCCGCACCGAGATCCTGCAACTGGTGGCGATGAACCAGCTCGACCTGATCGAGCCGATGATGACCAGCGACGCCGACCGCGCCTTCCTCAAGAGCATTCTGGAGGCGAGGAAGAACTTGCGGGACCGGTTCAATTTCGAGGCGAGCGATCTGAATTCGCGATAGCTCTGGCGCGTCAACCGCCGCCAAATTCCTTCGAGCGCGACGCCCGCCACAGCGTCCACAACGTACCAAGCCGCGACGTAACATGGGGCACGAACGGATCGTTGTCCGCGCGCGACATCCGCTGCAGTTCGCGGCGGACCAGCGCCAGCGGCAGGAATACCCGCCTCGCGTCCGGCGGCAAATCCGCCAGCAGCGCGAACGCCGTCTTCAAATGCTCCCGCGCCTCGCCGGTTAGCTGGTCCAGCGCCGCGCGGGTTTTGGGCGTCTGCTTGCCGGCAAAAACTTCTTCCATCCCGCCACCATGCTGCTGCAGCAACTGCAGCGGCACGAACAACTGGCGGCGCGCGGCGTCCAGCGGCAGCGCCGCGATCACCTGGGCGATGCCCTGCGCGAGCCCGGCATGGCGCGCCAGGTGCTCGGTCTCGTCGGATTGGCGGCCGGCGATCACGGCGCCGAGCGAAAACAGCCCGCACGCGGTATCGTTGATATAGCCCTCCAGCGCCGCTAAGCTCGGCATCGGATCGTTGTAGAGATCGAACTGGTGTTCGTCGATTAGTCGCGACAGTCGCTCCACCGGCAGACCAAAGCTGCGGATCGCGAGGTTTAGTTCGGCTGCCACCGGATTGCCCTCGACGCCGCCATGGCCGGATCCCGCCAGCATGTCGGTCCACCATTGCAGACGGATTTCACCGGGCAGCGGTTGGCTCACCTGCTCGCGCACCCGCGAAATCTCGACATTGAAGGCATAGATCGCCAGCAGCGCGCGGCGCTGCTCGGACGGCACGAACAGAGTGGATGCGTAGCGGGGAAAATCGTGGCTGCGCACCAGTTCGGCACAGAGCGCCGCGGATTCCCGGCTGCCCTCCGCGCTGCTCATGCCACCGCGATCAGCGCCGCCGCGACGCGCCGGCGCTCGCCGATCATGATGTTGTAGGTGCGGATCGCCGGACCGGTCTGCATCGGATCCAGCACGACCTTCACGGCGCGCAACGCCTCGCGCAGGCTGGAGGGCGGCAGCCAGACCTCGGTGCCGGTGCCGATGATCAGCGTATCGATGCCATCAGCGGCGGCGAATACCCGCTGCAGCGATGTCTTGTCGATGTCGGCAGCCCTGACCACCGGCCAGGCCCAGATCGCATCCGGCAGGCACAGCAGCGAGCCGCGATGCGACATCTCGGCGAAGGCGAAGCCGCCCTTGCCGTAGGCCTCGATCGGCGCCGATCTCGGAAGATGCGGAGCGTCCGAGGGAGCAGGCATTGTTACTTCTTTTTTGGCTGGCCCGGCTTGGTCGGCGTATCCGCCATGTCGCGGTGGGTGCCGACGCCGAGATAGATCAGGATCGGGGCTGCGATGAAGATCGAGGTGTAGGTGCCGACCAGCACCACGCCGAAGATCATCACTGCGGTGAAGCTATGGATGGCATGGCCGCCGAACATGAACAGCGCCAGCAGGGCCAGCGTCACCGTGAAGTGGGTAATGATCGAGCGCGATAAGGTCGAATTGATGGACTCGTTGAGCAATTCCGGCATCGGCATCTTCTTGTAGCGCCGCAGCATTTCCCTGATCCGGTCGTAGATCACGACGGTGTCGTTGAGGGAATAGCCGAGGATGGTCAGGAGCGCCGCGATACTGGTCAGGTCGAAATCGACCTGGCTGATCGACATGAAGCCGATGGTGAGAACGATGTCATGGACGTTGGCGATCATGGCGCCGAGCGCGAACTGCCATTCGAACCGGAACCAGAGATAGATCAGGATCGCCAGGATCGCGAGCATCAGCCCGAGCATGCCATAGGCCAGCAATTCGCTGGAGACGCGCGGGCCGACCACCTCGACGCGGCGGTATTCGACGGAATCGCCGAGCGCGGCGCGAACTTTCTGCACCGCCGCCTGCTGTGCGGTGTCTCCGCCGGGCTGTTCGGCGACCCGGATCAGCACATCGGCGGGTCCGCCGAATTGCTGCAATTGCACATCGCCGAGCCCCAGACCGCCCAGTGTCGACCGCATCGAGGCAATGTCGGCGGCGCCGGTCTTGGCCTGCACTTCCAACAGCGTGCCACCCTTGAAGTCGATGCCGAAATTCAGCCCGTGGGTGAAGAACAGGATGATCGCGACAATCGAAAGCAACGCCGAAATCGGAAAACTGATGCGGCGAAAGCGGGTGAAATCGAACTTGGTGTCGTCGGGCACGATTCGCAGCGACGGCAGCCAGCCGAAGCAGGCGACCACCGTCAGCACGGCAATCAGGACACCGAGTCCGATGAGAACGAATTGGGTCACAGCGGATGCATTCCCTAGATCGGCACGGTCTGCGGCCGCTTCCACCTCACCCAGGTCGCGACGATCAGGCGGGTGAGCGTAAATGCGGTGAATACCGTGGTGATGATGCCGATGCCGAGCGTGACCGCGAAGCCGCGTACCGGTCCGGTGCCGATATAGAACAGCACGGCGGCGGCGATGAAGGTGGTGATGTTGGAATCCAGAATCGTCGACAGCGCGCGCTTGAAGCCGGCGTCGATCGCGGAAATCGCGGTGCGTCCGCCGCGCAATTCCTCGCGGATGCGCTCATAGATCAGCACATTTGAGTCGACCGCGATGCCGACCGTCAGCACGATGCCGGCGATGCCGGGCAGCGTCAGTGTGGCGTTCAGCAACGAAAGGATGCCGAAGATCATCGCGACGTTGATGGCGACCGCGATATTGGCGAACACACCGAACAGCCGGTAGGTCAATAGCATGAACACGATGACCAGAATCGAGCCGACATAGGCGGCAAGTTCGCCCTTCTCGATCGAATCCTGGCCAAGGCCGGGACCGACGGTACGCTCCTCGATGATGGTCAGCGGCGCTGGAAGCGCGCCCGCGCGCAGCAGGATGGCCAGGTCATTGGCCTGCTGGACGGTAAAACTGCCGGAAATCTGTCCGGAACCGCCGGTGATCGGCTCCTGGATGACCGGCGCGGAGATCACCTTGCCGTCGAGCACGATCGCAAACGGCTCCTTGACGTGTTCGGTGGTCGCCTGGGCGAACTTGCGCGAGCCCGACGTATTGAACTTGAACGACACGATCGGCTGACCGCTGCGCTGGTCAAATCCCGGCTGGGCGTCGGTGAGATCGCCGCCGGAAACCAGCACCTGCTTCTTGATCACCTGGGGCTGGCCTGACGGTTCGGCGCTCGGCAGCAATTCCGAATCCGCCGGTAGACGACCTCCAGCCGCCTGGTCCGGCGGCACCGTGAGATCGACCATCCGGAATTCCATCTTGGCGGTCTTGCCGAGCAATTCCTTCAGGCGCGTCGGATCCTGCAGGCCCGGCACCTGCACCAGAATGCGGTCCAGGCCCTGACGCTGGATCAGCGGCTCGACCGTGCCGAGTTCGTTGACGCGGCGTTCGACGATCTGGATCGACTGTTCGACCGACTGCCGGACGCGTTCGGTGATCGCGGCCTGCGGCACGTTGAGCCGGATCAGCCCGCCGCCCGCGTCGGTGATTTCAAGGCTGCGCTGGCCGCTGGAACCGAGCAGGCCACCGAGCGGTTGCGACAGTTCGCGCAGTTTTGTCAGCGCGGCCGCTACATCGGTGTCCTTGGTGATGCGCACTTCGACATTGTCGTTGCGCACGGTGAGCCCGGTGTAGGGGATCTTGGCATCACGCAGCGTCTTGCGGGTGTCGTCCCGAACCTGATCGAGCTTGTCCTTCTTGACCGAGTTGGAATCGACCTCGAGCAGGATATGCGAGCCACCCTGCAGGTCGAGGCCGAGCACGAGATGGCGCTGCGCCCATTTCGGCCAGCTCTTGACGGTGGCTTCGGGGAAGAAATTCGGAACGGCGAAAAGGCACACCACCAGCGCCGTGAGGATGATCGCCAGCGCCTTCCACCGCGTGAAATACAACATCGAGTTGACCCGTCAGATCTTGGGGGATACGGCGCGCTAAAGGCTAGCTCGCGGACGTCTCGTCCTTGTCCTTGGCGGGCTCGGCCTTTTCCTTCGCCGGCTCGCCCTTGGCGCGGACGCCGGAAATCATCTGCCGCATCTGTCGCACGCGGACGCCGTCGGAGATTTCGAATTCGATCTGGTCGTCATCGACCACTTTTGTCACTTTGCCGACCAGGCCGCCCGAGGTGACGACCGTATCGCCGCGACGGATGTTCTTCACCAGTTCGGCGTGTTCCTTCACCTTCTTCTGCTGCGGCCGCAGAATCAGGAAATACATGATCACGAAGATCAGCGCGAACGGCAGCAGCGACATCAACATGCTGTTGGTGTCGCCACCGGCCGCGGCCTGGGCAAACGCAGGAGTAATCAGCATTCGGACAATCCTCGTGAAACGGGGGTAAACCGGCGACCCATCGGCGTCAGGCCGGTTCGGTCAAATTCGCGCGGACTATAGCGGCCAGCGCCCCAATTGCAACGCTGCAGACCCCTCATTTGCAGCGCTTGCGGCTCCCGGAAAGGCCCGATATGGGTGCGCAGTCAGGAACCCGATCCATGCCGAAAAAGTCCCGGAAAACCGCACCTCGCGCCGCCTCCAGCGCCGATCCGCGGCCATCAAAGCCAGCCGCGACAAAACGTCCGGCAGCCGTCGCCAAGCCGGGTGCCGAAGAACGAATCGCGCGCGCGCTGGAAGCCATCGTCTCCCATTTGTCCGCTGCATCGCCGTCGTCGGGCGCCGCCGACTCCCTCGGCGGCGCCGACGCCTTCGTCTGGCACCCGAACGGACGGCTGGTGCCGGTGCCGCGGGTCAGCCGGGTCGATCTCGGCCTGCTCAAGGGCATCGACCGGGTGCGCGATATCCTGATCGAAAATACCCAGCGCTTCACCGACGGCCTGCCCGCCAATAATGTGCTGCTGTGGGGCGCTCGCGGCATGGGGAAATCGTCGCTGGTGAAGGCGGCGCATGCCAGCATCAACGTCGGTCGCAAGCCGGCCAAACGCCTGAAACTGGTCGAGATTCATCGCGAAGATATCGAGAGCCTGCCGGCCCTGATGGACCTGCTGCGCGGTTCGAATTTCCGCTTCATCGTGTTCTGCGACGACCTGTCGTTCGACGGCAACGACGCCTCCTACAAGTCACTGAAGGCGGTGCTGGAAGGCGGCATCGAGGGCCGTCCCGACAATGTGATCCTGTACGCAACCTCCAACCGCCGGCATCTGTTGGCGCGCGAGATGATCGAGAACGAGCGCTCGACCGCGATCAATCCGGGCGAAGCGGTCGAAGAGAAGGTCTCGCTGTCGGACCGGTTTGGTCTTTGGCTCGGCTTTCACCGCTGCAGCCAGGATGAGTATCTGGCGATGGTAAAGGGCTATTGCGCCCATCACGGCATCAAGCTCGCGGAAGCACAACTGGAGCACGAAGCGCTGGAATGGTCGACCACGCGCGGCTCGCGATCGGGCCGCGTCGCCTGGCAGTTCACGCAGGAACTGGCGGGGCGGCTCGGCGTACGGCTCAAGCCGGACTGATCCGGTCAGCCGCCGGCGGCGTGCCGTTGCGACGGCGCCAACGGAATGATCAAAAGCCCGAGCAGCGCCACCACGGCCAGCATGGCCCAGGCCTCGTTGACACTGGTGGCGAAGGCCGCCTGCTCGATCGTGGAAGCCGCGGCGGACAGATCCGAGGGAAGCCGGTCGAGCCCGATCGCCTGCGCGACGGTGATGTCGCCGGCGATCAGGCGCTGGCTGATGGCTTCGGCATGGCCCGCCGTTCGTCCATAGAGGATCGTATCGATCAGCGCGATCCCCACCGCGCCGCCGAGGTTGCGCATCATGTTGAACAGACCGCTGGCATCCGGCACCTGCTTGTGCGGCAGCATCTCCAGCGCCAGCCTGGTCGGCGGCAGCAGGCAGAACATCGCCGCGAAACCGCGCAGGACCTGGGGCCAGAACATCTCGTCGAAATCCGCGGTGCGGCTTTCAAACGCGCTCAGGCCGAGGCCAATGGCGAACAGGCCAAATCCAAACGCCGACAGCCAGCGCGGATCGACCCGGCTCTCCAGCGCGCCGGCAATCGGCGCGGCCACCAATTGGGCTGCTCCCGTCACCAGCATGATCGCACCGATCTGCAACGGGTTGTGCTGCCGGACATAGGCGAGAAACACCGGCATCAAATAAACCGCGCCGAATAATCCGACGCCGAGGCAGAAGCTGAGCCAGCAGCCGACCGAAAACGAAGGCACCTTCAGCGTAGTTAGTTCGACCACCGGCTGCACCGCCTTCAGCGTTCTGACGGCGAACCCCGCCGTGGCGGCCGCGCAGAGCGCGAACAGACTGAAGCAGACGGCGGAGAACCAGCCGTCGTGCGGGGCCTGCTTCAAGCCGATCTCCAGGCTCGCCAAGGCCACCGCCATCAGCGCGAGCGAGATTCCGTCGAAATGCTTCAGCTGATTAAGGCGAGGCCTGCCCCGCGGCAGCAGGAACGGTGTCGCGATCACCGCGATGACGCCAGGGACGACGTTGATCAGGAACAGCCAGGGCCAGGAATAATGGTGCGTGATCCAGCCGCCGACCACCGGCCCGACCGTCGGCGCCAGCACGGCGACGATGCCGGCGATGGTACCTGCGACCGGATGGGCGCGCGCCGGAAACAGCAGGAAAATGCCCGAGAACACTGCGGGGATCAGCGTGCCACCGGCAAAGCCCTGCAGGACGCGGAAGATGATGAGCGACGGGAAATTGGTGCTGAAGGCGCAGCCAACCGACGTCACGGTAAAAACGAAGATCGCAATCACGAACAGCCAGCGCAAAGTGAGGACACGCGTCAGCCAGCCGGTCAGCGGAATGGCGGTGATCTCGGCGATCAGATACGCCGTCTGGATCCAGCTCATGGCATCGGGCGATATTCCGAGCGCATGCTGGATCGCCGGCAGCGAGGTCGCCACCACCTGAATGTCGAGGATCGCCATGAACATGCCGAGGCACATCAGGACGAAGCCGAACCAGGTGGCAATCCTTGCCGGAGTAGTCCGCCAGATCATGGGACGTCGCAAACCATGGTTTTACGCGGCGCGCCAGAGGCGGTTTGGGGATGACTGCGAACCGCAAGCAGCCAAGCGCTGAGATTTGTTAAAAACGGTGGCCGGCCACGGCAGGCCTAAAGGTTACGGAATAGCCGACCCGTGCGATAAAGTACACCGGGCCGCGGCTCACCCACGGCCCTCGTCTCCGCGAAAGCGGAGTTCCAATCCGGCGTGGTTCGCAGGCGCCTGAAATACGGGATCGCCTGGTCAACGACCGGGCGATCCCAGTTGCAGGTGTGGAAGCAACGTCCGTGCGGGGGGCTGCTCGCCTCACGCCCCGTTGAGGAATTGAAGCGGGTCAACCGGGGACGATCCCTTGCGGATCTCGAAGTGGAGCTGCGGCGACCCCACTTCTCCCGACTGACCCGACTTGGCAATGATCTGGCCGCGCTTGATCGTGTCGCCGCGCTTCACCATCAGTTCACTCGCATGGGCATATGCGGTGACGTACCCGTTGGAGTGCCGAACCAGAACCAAATTGCCGTAACCCTTGAGTTCATTTCCGGAATAGGCGACGACGCCATCCTCCGCCGCCTTGACCGGCGTGCCTTCCGGCACCGCAAGATTGATGCCGTCGTTCGACTTGCCGTTGGTCTTGGCCCCGTAGCTCGTGATCACCTTGCCGCGCACCGGCCAGCGGAATGTCGGAAGCGCGCCGGTTGCTTCATTGGCCTTGACCGGAGCTTCAGCCGTGGGCGCGTCTTCCACCTTGGCCGTGGCGCTGGCGAGCCGCGCGCTTTGCGGGGGCGTGCCGGCCGATGCGGCCGTCCGGGTCGCCGGGGCGGACTGAGCGGCAGCAACGGCGGCCGGCTGGGCGGCGGGCGCCGCGGCGCTCTTTGCGCCCGGCACATTCAGTTTCTGGCCGAGCTTCAGGGTGGCCGATGAATCGAGGCCGTTGGCCCTGGCGAGATCCGCCACCGGCACCTGGTTGCGCCGCGCGACACTGAGCAGGGTGTCGCCGCGATTGACGACATGAACCGTCGGCGCGGCCGCAACAGCCACGGGCTTGCTGGCTGGCGCCGCCAGGGCGGGTACCGGCGCCGCGGCGGCCGCGGTCTGGCGGGGAATGATCAACTGCTGGCCCGGCGACAGCGCGCGCGGCCCCTTGTAGCCATTGGCCTGCAGGATCGCGGCGGAGGAAACGTTGTAGCGGCGCGACAAGGTGTCGAGCGTATCGCTGGTGCCGACGATGATCGTGGTGCCGGCCTGCGCCGATGCTTGGGCCGGCGCGCGAACGGCCGCGACCGAGCGCGGAGCGACGGTGGCCGTCGTCTCGATCGGCTGATTTGTCGGCGGCGTGTAAGAGGCCAGTCCGCGCCCTCCTCCGGACACGCCGGAATGTGCGGCCGGGTAGGACTGCGGCGCCGCGATCGGCGGCGGCAGCGGCTGTGACTGGTATTGCGCTTGCGGGCGGGAATATTGCGGCAGCTCGCGGCGCTCGACCGCGGGCGTTCGCACCGAGCTGGTCGTTTCCGGCTGCGACGCAAAGGGATTGGAGAGGTTGTCTTGCGACAGGCGGGTCTGCATGTCGGCGCTGCAGCCGGCAAACCCGAATGACATCAGCGCCAGCGCCGCGACCTGCGGAACGCGACGCGAGTAAAGCAACTCGACGACACGGGACATGGTTACTCACTCGTACGCAACAAATTACTGATTTGAGTAAACACGCACCCAGTAAACAACCGCTTAACCCTGCGAATAAGATGTTGGCGGAACTGCCAATCCGGGTTCTTACAGCTCGCGGGCAATACCAGGCAGCGCCGGCACGAAACGCACGTCCACCAGCGCCTTGCGCTCGAAGCCGGCTTCGGTCCTGGTGATGCGGACCAGGGTCTGGGTGCCCCGATGCGGCCCGACCGGGGCGATCAGAATGCCGCCGGGCTCCAGCCGCTGCGTTAATGCTTCCGGG
>Ga0307297_10000247_pt1 | contig 13066 bp, 9 predicted proteins | sample ER_DNA_157_FD_194464 | JGI IMG/M metagenome (GOLD analysis project Ga0307297, IMG submission 194464) | Bulk soil microbial communities from the East River watershed near Crested Butte, Colorado, United States - ER_DNA_157 | ecosystem: Environmental > Terrestrial > Soil > Floodplain | place: USA...
ACCCGGCCAGCTCAGGCTCCGCGTTCTCGACTTCGTGCACCGCCACGCCTGGGCCGTCAGGGTCGGGCCCAGATTCCACGATGTGACTTCGGTCGTGACCGTTTGAACCGGCAGCATCGGCCCGATTATCAGACCCGATCTGAATCGCCTGGCCGTCAGAATCGGTAACAACGCCAACCATTGGGGTCTCCTGGACCTCGACCTCGAGGTGAAAGACGAACCCGACAACCTCTTCCATGAACGCTTCCATCATGGCGTTGAACATGTCGCCGCCCTCGCGCTGATATTCCACCAACGGATCGCGCTGCGCCATGGCCCGCAGGCCGATGCCTTCACGGAGGTAGTCCATCTCGTACAGATGCTCGCGCCATTTGCGGTCGAGGACGGTCAGCAGGACGCGGCGCTCCAGCTCACGCATGACCTCCGTGCCGAGGCTCTCCTCGCGCTGGTCGTACGCGGCCTGAGCGTCGGTTTTGAAGTCATCGGTCAGCATCTGCCGGTCGAGGTCGTCGCGCTCCTCGTACTCCGCGCGTACCAAGGACACTGGGTACAGCGTGTTCATATCGCTCCACAGCTGCTCCAGGTCCCAGTCCTCGGCAAAACCTTCTGTCGCTCCGAGCACGTATTGCTCGATCACCGTGTCGACAGTTGACCGCAGTCGAGATTCGACATCGGCGCCCTCCAGCACCTTGCGACGGTCGTTGTAGACCGCATGGCGCTGGCGGTTCATCACGTCGTCGTACTTGATGAGGTTCTTGCGGATTTCGAAGTTCTGCGCTTCGACCTGGCTCTGCGCGCTGGCGATCGAGGCTGTCACCCGCTTGTTTTCAATGGGCACGTCGTCCGGCATCTTGAGGGCCTGCAGGACCCAATCGACGATGTCGGACTTGAACAGCCGCATCAGATCGTCACCGAGAGACAGATAGAACCGGCTCGCTCCCGGATCGCCTTGGCGCCCAGAACGACCACGTAGCTGGTTGTCGATCCGGCGTGACTCATGCCGTTCTGATCCGACGACGTAGAGCCCCCCGAGCTCGACGACCTCATCGTGACCGGCTTCGGTTTCTTTCTCGAGGTCCTCCAAGAGTTCCGGGTAGAGCTTCTCGTACTCCTCGGAATTCTCCAGTGCGTCTATGCCGGAATCGTGCAGCTTCTTGTCGGCAAGGAACTCGGCATTTCCACCCAAGATGATGTCGGTCCCGCGGCCGGCCATATTCGTAGCTACCGTGACCGCACCCTTGGCGCCCGCCATGGCGATGATCGCTGCCTCACGTTCGTGCTGCTTGGCGTTGAGAACCTCATGCTTGACGCCGGCGCGCTTCAGCAGCCCGGAGAGGATCTCGGATTTCGCGACTGATGCCGTGCCGATGAGCACCGGCTGGCCCTTCTCGTATCGCTCAGCCACATCGTCGACGATGGCCTGGAACTTTGCCTCCTCAGTGCGGTAGATCAGATCGCGCTCGTCACCGCGGATCATCGGCATGTTCGTGGGAATCGGCACGACGCCGAGGCCGTAGATCTTCTGAAATTCGCTGGCCTCGGTGAGCGCTGTGCCCGTCATCCCGGCGAGCTTGTCGTACATGCGGAAGTAGTTCTGCAGGCTGATCGTGGCGAGGGTCTGATACTCCTCGCGGATCTGGACGCTCTCTTTGGCCTCGATGGCCTGATGCAGACCCTCGTTGTAGCGGCGTCCGATCAAGGTACGCCCGGTGTGTTCGTCGACGATCAGTACCTCGCCGTCGATCACCACGTAGTCACGGTCGAGCTTGAACAGCTCCTTGGCCTTGATGGCGTTGTTCAGGTACGAGATCAACGGTGTGTTCGCGGACTCGTACAGATTGTGGATGCCCAGCCAATCCTCAACCGCATCGATCCCAGCCTCATTGATCGCGACGGTCCGTTTCTTCTCATCGACCTCGTACTGCTCGTCGCGGCGCAGCCGGTTCACCAGCTTGGCGAACTCGGGATACCACTTGACGGTGTCCTCGGCCGGTCCAGAAATGATCAGCGGCGTACGCGCTTCGTCGACCAAGATCGAGTCGACCTCGTCCACGATGGCGTACTGATGCCCGCGCTGTACGCAGTCCTCCAGGCTGAGCGCCATGTTGTCGCGCAAATAGTCGAAGCCGAACTCGTTGTTGGTGCCGTAGGTGATGTCGGCCTGGTACGCCTTCCGGCGGTCGGCAGGATTCATCTGCGAGAGGATGGCCCCGACGTCGAGGCCGAGGAAATGGTGGATACGTCCCATCCACTCCGAGTCGCGTTTGGCCAGATAGTCGTTGACGGTGACGATGTGCACGCCGCGGCCGGTCAGGGCGTTGAGGTAGGACGGCATGGTCGCGACCAGCGTCTTGCCCTCACCGGTCTTCATCTCGGCGATGTTGCCCATGTGCAGTGCGGCGCCGCCCATCACCTGGACATCGAAGTGCCGCTTGTCGAGAACCCGGTGGCTGGCCTCGCGTACGGTCGCGAAGGCCTCGGGCAGCAACGACTCGAGCGTCTCGCCTTTGTCGTAGCGCGCTCGAAACTCGTCGGTCTGGCCGCGGAGCTCCTCATCACTCATCGCGACGAAGTCATCCTCGATCGCGTTCACCTGCTTGGCGACGTTGCCGAGCTGCTTGAGAAGCTTGCCCTCACCTAGGCGCAACAACCTATCCATCAAAGCCACGGAAATTGGGCTCCCTCACGTCGTTTCATTACCTGCACGGATTCCAGCGCCGATATGTTCCCTCTATGCGGCTCGGCCTAGGCGCCAGGATTCTTCCATCGTAGAAGCGCCGCAACGCGCCAACCATGGTAAGCCAGCTGGAAGGAAGAATCCGACGACGCGATCAGCCGCGAGCGACGACAAAGTCTGCGGATTCACCCGCGTAGGGCCTCGTGAGCCGGCTTGGTTGGTTCGTTTTGACGGCTGTGCTGCGAAACGCACCCATGGAGCCGGCTTGGTTGGTTCGTTTTGACGGCTGTGCTGCGAAACGTACCTATGGAGCTGGCTTTGGTGGTTGAGCTGCCGGATCAAGGGGGACTTCAGGACGTTCAAGCCAGGCGTCAACAGGCAGGGCCCCCTGCTACGGCCGGACCCTCGACTTCCTAAGCACGCATGCACCTGGCTCGAGATGCTTCCTGGGTTCAGGCCGCCGCGAGGGCTGGCGCCAGGTCGCCTCGCGGGACAACCTGCACAGTCTCCAAGCCGAGCCACTCCGCCATGATCTTCAGCTCAAACGCTAGCTCGGCTGCCACATCGAAGGTGTCGTAACCCGGCTCGATCCAGGCGGCATTAACCCGCAGCACACCGCGCGCTCTATCGGCCTTGAGATCGACCCTGGCGACGAAATCCTCACCGAGGAGGAACGGGTAGACGTAGTAGCCGTGGATGCGTTTCGGCCCCGGAACATAGATCTCGATTCGATAGACGAAGTCGAACAGGCGCTCCAGCCGTGTTCGTTCGAAGATCATCGAATCGAAGGGGCTGAGCAGCGCGCGAGCGTTGATCCGACGGGGCACCCGGGCCTCGTGCCACAGGTACCAAAGACCATTCCCAGATCCGTGTACGACCACGGGGATCAGCTCACCGCTCTCGACGAGTGTCGAGATGGCTAGCCGGGTCATGTCTCGCCGGGTGCGGAAATAGTCACGTAGCGAAGACTCGCCTGCTATCCCCAGAGCACGTGCGGCGCACCGAATGAGACCAGTCACCGAATCCTGTGGTGACGGAGTCGGGAGGGCGAGCACCGCGCCCGGAATCACCCGCTCGGGCAGGTCGTAGACCCTCTCGAACTGCGAATTGCGGAACGCCGACGTCACCTCGCCCACATAGAACAGCCACTCCAGAACGGTCTTGACCCGTGACCAGTTCCATCCCCAGTTGCTGCGATCGCGCTGCTCTACAATCTCCAGGTCTCTGGCGCTGATTGGGCCTCGCGCGGCGACCTCGTCACGAACAAACGGGATGAGGTCGGCATTCTGTTGTGCGACTCGCTCCACCCCTGTCCAGACATCGCGGAAGCCGGGCTGCATGCGGAACCGGAGCAGAGGCTGGAGAGAAACGTCGATCAGGCTGGCCGCGTGGCCCCAGTACTCGAATAGCCGACGCGGTGGCTGATAGGCGGCACGTTGCAAGAGAGCTGAATCGTAGGGTCCTAGCCGGGAGAACAGCGGCATGAAGTGAGCTCGGGTGACGACGTTGATGGAGTCGATCTGAAACTGAGCCAGGCGGTTCGTGACCGACTGGACGTCCCGCATCGTTACCGGTCGCCCGAGTCTCGGGACACCAAAGCCCTGCGCAGCGAGCGCAATCCGCCTCGCCTCAGCCTTGCGGAACGTCTCCCGTCGCACCACCCAGACGTTACCCACACCCACTGACACAGGGGAGGCGTACGAGCAGGCGTAGCAAACCTAAGATGCTTGAATTCCAGCCAGCCACAAACTCAAGGCTGACTAGGGAGCCAACCACCACGTTTGGCTAGCCTGCTCGTACGCCTCCCCTGTGTCAGTGGGTGGCGAATCAACGTCTGTGAGGTGCGGATCAGGAGACCAACTCGTAGGTCATGTCGAGGCGGATCACGCCGTAGTCGTAGCCCCTCCGGCGGTAGACCACGCTCGGCACCATGTGTTCGGAGTCGACGTAGAGATAGAAGTCGTGGCCGACCAGCTCCATTTCGAGCAGCGCCTGATCCAAGCTCATCGGCACCGCGGGGTGCAACTTCTCACGCACCACCATGGGACCCTCGCCGCGGACCTCCATTCCGGCAACGGTGTGCAGTGACGAGCCGTTCGTCTCGGCTGCTCCATTCTCGATCAGCGGAAGCTCGGCCGCAGCTTGGTGCAGTGAGCGAGGCGATCGGGAGCCACGATGTACGCGCTTGCGGTCGGCCGCCTTGCGAAGCTGCGCCATCAGCTTGTCCAGGGCCAAATCGAAGGCTGGGAGTTTGTCCTCCGCCGCGGCCTCAGCCCGTACCACCGGGCCTTTGGTGCGAAGTGTGATCTCGACGCGGCTGGCTTGGTCATGCTGTCGTTTGTTCCGCTCTGCTGACACCTCGACCTCGACCCGGATGACCCGGTCGTCGAGCTTCTCGAGTCGGCTGATCTTCTCGTCCACGTAGGAGCGGAACTGATCAGACAGACTGCAATGTCGGGACTTGACGACAACATCCATGTCTACCTCCATCGAGGAGTTGGCGGTGCGAGTAACGCGACTAGGCGAGCATGCGCCCGGCGTTCGGTACCGACTCTCGGCAGCTTTGCGGAGTCGGTCCAGGAATGACGAAGGCACTTGCCGCACCCCGATTTCGCCCTGACATGAAATCCCCCTGGTGCGCAAGCGCCATAGACCGACGCTAATCCCTGCTATCGGGTATTTCTACTGCTTCCTGGGATCCTCACTGACTTCTCAGTCCGCGAACGTTCGGGTCCGCACGCGTGCCGTGGCTGCGACCGTTGCGGCACCGAGCACCGGCACTCCGGCCTCATGCAGGACGCGGGCCGCCTCCGTAAGGCTGCTGCCAGTTGTCACCAGATCGTCGACAATCACCACCGCGTCAGCCTTGATCAGCCGCCGTAGTCGGAAGGCGCCAGCCAGGTTCTTCTGGCGGGCGCGCGCGCCCAAACCCGCCTGATCGGCGACCGGCCGAGCCTGCACAAGCATGGATCGAGCCGTTGTTCGGTATCGCTTGCGGAGACGACGGGCAGCGATGCGGGCCATTGCGTTGGTCGCATCGAAGCCACGTTCGCGTACGGTGCGGGGGGCGGAGGGCATCGGCACCAGCACAATCTCGGCGGCGACGACGGCGTACCGCACGTGGGTCAGCAAGGCATCCACGCTCAATGCCAGCCGTTCGGCGAGGATGCGAGTCAAAATCAACGCCTGTCGCTCCTTGTGCGCATTGATCACTCTGCGCAGCAGGTCGTCGTATACGGCGGAGGTGACGGTGAGCGGGAAGCCGTCCGGCCGCGGAACCGGAACGCTGACGAATGGCTGCCGAGTCGCGAGCTCACGGCGGCAAGCCGGGCACATTCCCCACCAGGGTCGCCCGCAGCCATGACAGCTGGCGCCAAGCAGCAGGTCACCGGCCGCCGCTCCCCAGTCCTGAAAGCCCACCGGCTGAGTCTGCCGCGTATTGACCTCGGCCTCCGCTGGCAGGGGAAAATCTGTGGATAGTCACACGAACAACGTCATCCGGGATAGGCAATGCTGCTGACTGCGTGATCAAGGAACGGCTGCCATTGATTGCCGTCGTCCTTCCAGGTACCGCCCTTGCTTCCGACGACGATCGCCGACTGCGTCTGAGGTGAGACGGCAAGCTCATCAGCGTCCCAGGTCTGCGCCTCGCCCTTTTGACTGATGTGTGAGGCATCGTGAGCCACCCGGAAGAGCGTGGAGCTTCCCTCCGATCTACTCAACACCAATAGGTTGGTGGCATCCAGCCAGGCGACATCGGCAATGTTCCTGATCGGGGTCCCGGATTGGCTGGTGTCAAGAACTCGCCAGGCCTCGACCGTGGGCTGGTTCGAGCGGATGATGCGTACCAGCCCAAGCTCGGAGCCATTCGCCGTGCGGCGCACCAGTGCCATTCGCGTGCCGTCAGGCGAGATCTTGAACGCCGTGACGTTCTGCAGCACAGGTGAGGTGATTTCATGCTTTGTGTTCTCGGGCGTGAACATCCAAAGTCGTTGCCGGCCACCCTGTTTCCCGACTTCCCAGATCTCGCCGTACCGGCTGAATTGCGGCCGTAGCAGTTCGGTAGCTCCGTTGAGCAAGCTAGTGGTGGATCCCCCGGGCGTCATTGGTGCCCGGCGTAGCGTCGTCCGGCCGTTGGTCGTGACGGCAAGGTCGGTGTTGGTCACCGACACAGCTACCGCGTCGACCGGATCCGTCGTTCGACCCAGCGGTCCAGGCACCGGATTGCTGGTTGGCGAATCCGTGGACGGCGTGACCTGTTCGACCGCGCCCTTCTTGACGGCGTACGCCTGCTCGCCGGCCACGGACGGAATCGGCGCAAGGTCTCGGGAGATCGCGTCAACCAAAATCACCTGGCTGCTCGGGTCGGCCCCGGGTACCCGGTACGGCTGTTGGTTGACCTTGATCACCACGCCCTTTACCCCGCCGACTTGCTTGAGGGTAAAGGCGATCTGGGCAGCCAGCAAGCTGCGCTGAGCATCGGAGAGATTCAGTATCGAGTCACCCAGCTGTACCTCTGCGATGCCGTCGGTGATGGTCACTGAGTCGACGCTCAGGCTGGTGTTCGGTGGGATCGATGTGGTTACAGCCGGCTTGAGCCAGAGCGATGGTCCGTTGAGCAAGGCCTTCATCAACGCGGACGCAACGTTGGCGGGATTGCTCAGTGCCGGGAGGTAGATCGGGTCAGGGACCATTGACCTGCCGTTTCCGACGAAATAGAGGTCGTAGGGCTGGTAGAAGAATTTGAAGGAGACCTCAGCCACCCACAGTCCAGGCGGATTCTCAATCCGCCACTGGCCATTCTCTTTGGCGAGAACGAAGCCGTATCGCAGGATCTGATTGCGAGCGACGTAGCTACGGTCTTTCTCCAGCGAGCCCACGACCGTTCCCTCGAGTTTGACGGTCTTTTCACCTGTTGGTTTCACTGTGCCTCGGTAGATGGAGACACTACCCTCTGGGCTCCACTTCTCCGCAGCCATCCGGGTCAGGAACTGCCTAGCCACCGAGTAGTTGGGCTGATAGTTCGATGTCGCCCTGAGGTAGCCTTCGACGATCTGCCGCGGCGTATCGCCCGGAGCCGGAGGCGCGACTTCGACGTTCACGCAGTTCTGGCACGGCGGTTGTTGTCCCTCAACCACCTCAATCGGTCCAGACGTCGGGACATTCACGCAACCGGCCGTCCACAGCACGCTGGCGAGCAGGGTGAGGATGATGGCTAGACGACCCCGTGCCCACCTCACGATGGGCTCGCGGTTGTCTCTGCGGCGGCTGCGCGTCGCGGGGCTGCCGACGGCGGTGACGCGGGTGAATGCGGGGCCAGAGGAGCCGGCGCCTCGAGTCCATCGAGACGGGTGCCGCCCGGTCCCACAAGATCCCGCGGCACCAGCGGCAGCGGTGAGGTTTCGAGTATCGCGCCCACCTTCTTGGGCAGCGTGAGCCGAAACTGAGCGCCCATCGCCGGCCGGCCCCAGGCCGTGAGCCAGCCGCCGTGCAGATTGGCATCTTCCATGGCGATCGCCAAACCGAGGCCAGTGCCACCAACTGTCCTGGCGCGCGCCGCGTCTCCGCGCCAGAAGCGGTGAAAGACCTGCCTTGCTTGGCTCGCTTCGAACCCCACGCCATGGTCCCGGACTGCCACGGCAACTGCTGCGTCGTCGCTCTCGATCAAGATGTCGATCGGATGGCCCTCACTGTGCTCGATCGCGTTGACGAGGAGGTTTCGGAAAATGCGTTCGATCCGCCGGGTGTCGACCTCGGCCTTGGCCTCGCCGCTTTCATGCACCGTGATCTCGGTCTGATAGGTCTCGGCCAATCGCTCGTTGGCCTCTACCACTCGATACACGAGATCGCGCAGATCGACCTCCTCGAGGCTGAGATGTGCAACCCCAGCATCGAAGCGCGAGATCTCCAGCAGATCACTGAGTAAGGCATCGAATCGGTCCAGCTCGTTCTGCAAGAGCTCAGCAGAGCGCGCAGCAACAGGGTCGAAGTCATCACGCGCCTCGTACAACACTTCGGCGGCCATCCGGACAGTCGTCAAAGGCGTACGCAGCTCATGCGAAACATCTGAGACGAACCGCTGCTGGACCGCGGAGAGCTCTTCGAGGGTGTTGATCTGTTTCTCCAGTTCAGAGGCCATGTAGTTCATCGATGTCGCCAGCCGGGCCAAGTCGTCCTGTCCCCGCACCTTCATCCGATCGCGCAGGTTGCCCGAGGCAAGGCTTTCGGCCGCTTGACGGGCGGCACGCACCGGAGTGACGACCTGACGGCTTACCAGCGCGGCGATGAAGGTCAGCAAGATCACCAAGATCGCGCCGGTCGTCACCACTGCATAGCGCAGCACGGCGAGAGTGGCGACCTCTTGAGTGAGCGGGAACATCAGGTAGATCTGATAGCGGCCGGTGCCGAGCAAGGTCAGAGTCGCGCCTGCTACCAGCCCTGGCACGGAGGGCTTACGGTCGCGGTAGTCAATCTGGGTCGGCGTCATCACCAGCTCGCTGCTCTGCTCAACCCGCTGGCGCAGCACGTCGGGGATGCTGGTCACCGCTGCGCTGCCGGCGGTGATCGTCTGGCCGTGCGCGATGATGATCACTTCGTACTGCTCGGCGCGACTTGCGAAGCCGGTAGCCAGGTCGAGCAGCAGTTTGTCGACGTTGACCTCACCGGTGAGATCAGCGGCGTAGAGCTGAGCTTGTGCAGTGTTGACAGCCTGGCGGGCTTCGTTCTTCGCGGTCTCTTTCTTACCGTCGATCACCCCGATGGTCGCTTGTTGCATGAGCAAGAAACCACCTAGCACGAGTACCAAGACCGAGGCTAGGAAAACTGTCAAGACCACGCGCAGAGGCAATGACCGCCACCACCAGTTGGCGGGGAACCGCCACCACTTGGACCTCAGGATCCTGGGAGTGGAAACCATCTGCCGACGCCTATCTGAGCGGCCGCCTAACCGGGACAGCGGCTATCGGACCTGGGCGGTTTCGCCGGCCTTGTAGCCGATGCCGCGTACGGTGACCACGATCTCGGGATGCTCGGGATCTCTCTCGATCTTTGAACGCAGCCGCTGCACGTGGACGTTGACCAGTCGCGTGTCAGCGGCATGGCGGTAGCCCCACACCTGCTCCAGCAATACCTCGCGACTGAACACCTGCCATGGCCGTCGGGCAAGGGCGAGCAGCAGATCGAATTCCAACGGTGTGAGCTGGATTTGCACGCCGTCTCGCTTGACCGAATGCCCGTCGACGCTGATCGCGAGATCACCGATCCGCAAGGTCTCGACATCGACTTCGTCGGAGGCCGGCATGCGGCGTAGCCGAGTCTTGATTCTGGCGACAAGTTCCTTGGCCTTGAAGGGTTTAGCGACGTAGTCGTCGGCGCCTGCTTCGAGACCTTCGACGACGTCGATCGTGTCGGTCTTGGCCGTCAGCATGACGACCGGTACTCCCGACTCGGCGCGAATGTCGCGACACACGTCGACACCATCGCGACCTGGCAGCATCAGATCCAGCAGCACCAGGTCGGGCTTGGCCTCCTTGAACGCCGAGAAGGCCTTGTCTCCGTGCGCGCACCAAATCGGCTCGAACCCCTCATTGCGGAGCACGATGGAGAGCATCTCGGCCAGCGCTGCGTCGTCGTCAACCACCAGCACCCGGCTGCGCGCCCCTGCACTCTTGGTTGTTTCAGACACTGGTACCCCTTCGGTCATAGGGAAATAGGCACCGACCTCTCGGTGGGCAGACCCGCGATGACCTTTATCATTCTGCGACTCTGCGACGTAATCCTATGCACGTTGGAAACAAGCTTCACAGCATTGCCAAGATCTCCCAGCTGTGGCTAGTTGATCTCGGGCGTCTCCAGCCACGTCGAAAAAAATGCGATTTCACTCTTCTGACGACGCAGCACGGTACGCCACAACTCGAGCGGCCGGCCACCGAAGACATCGTCGTAGTCCGCCGGCGCCAAATGCCACATGCCTTCTTCGATCTCGGACTGCAGCTGGCCAGCGGCCCAGCCGGCGTACCCGGCAAAGATCCGCAGATCGCGATAGGCACCAGAAACGATCTCGATCGGGGTATCCAGATGCAGCAGGCCGACGGTCTCAAAAAGCGGCCGCCAGCCTGGCGGCTCCTCGCCGTCCGCAGCGACGCTGGCCAGGCAGATTGCGCCATTAGGCGAAACAGGGCCACCGTGAAAAAGCATTTTCGGCTCCGACACGGTGCTCACCCAGTCCGGCAGCACCGCATCCAGAGGGGTCTGTGAAATCTCGTTCAAGATCACCCCGAGTGCGCCGTCCTCATCGGCGTCCAAGATCAGGATCACGGTCTGGTTGAAGACTCCATCGACGAGTGTGATGCTCGCCACCAGCAGATCCCCGGCAGCCGGATCCCAGCTTTTCGTCGGCTCGATCCTTGGCTCGCTCATGCGGCAAGGCCATCCGCAGCACTGCGAGAGCGGCGCTGCACAATCAATCGAAGCAACAACAGGCCAACCGCGATGCCGACCCAGTCCGCTAAGACATCAAGCGGATCGCCTGTTCGGTAGCGGTACCACAGGTGCTGAATCATCTCGCTCGCGACGGCATGCGCCGCGAAAGCTCCCACGACGAGTGCGACGGTATGCCGCCGGGGCCACTGCCGACCAACGCCGCGCAGTGTGACAGTCAGCAAGATCAAGAGCACCGGGAGCGCGAACCCGACAGCATGCTCGAGCTTGTCTGCATAGGGGAACCATGCGGGTCGCGGCGGACCGGCAATCCGATACAGACCCCATAACTGCAGCGACACCGCCAGCAGCGCTGCTGCAGCGGCTAGATGCCAGCCACGCAGGACAGAGACCTGCGCACGATGGGGCAGAGCTGTGTACGGCATCTTCTCAAAGCACAACTTCGGTGTCGGTCGGTAATTCGGTTGGACCCCCGGCTGCTCGCCGTACGGCCGCCGCCACCGTGTGATGCACATCGGCGTGAAACACGCTGGGCACGATGTAGGCGGCGTTGAGCTCGTCGTCGGTGACGACGCCGGCAAGAGCGCGGGCAGCAGCCAGCAGCATAGTCGAGCTGACGTGCGCGCAGCGGGCATCGAGCAGCCCACGGAACACCCCGGGGAACGCCAGCACATTGTTGATCTGATTCGGAAAATCCGAACGCCCGGTCGCCACAACTGCGGCATGCTGGGAAGCTTCTGCGGGATCCACCTCGGGGTCGGGATTCGCCAGTGCAAAAACGATTGACCGGTCCGCCATCGCGGCCACGTCGGAACCAGACAACACACCAGGCGCCGAGAGCCCAATGAATACGTCAGCGCCGACCACGGCCTCCCTGACCGAACCGGTGAACCCGAGCTTGTTGGTGTTGTTCGCCAGCCACTCCAGCTCGCCATCCAGATCCGCGCGGCCACGGTGCACTACGCCATCGACATCGGCCACCACAACATCTTGGGCACCGGCGGCAAGCAGCAACTTGATGACCGCGGTGCCAGCCGCACCCGCGCCCGACATCACAATCCGCACGTCGGCGATCTGCTTGTCGACCACCCGTAAAGCGTTGTAGAGCGCCGCCAGCACCACGATGGCGGTGCCGTGCTGATCATCATGGAAGACCGGGATATCCAGCTGCTGCCGTAGTCGGCGCTCGATCTCGAAGCACCTTGGCGCCGAAATGTCCTCCAGGTTGATGCCGGCAAAGCCGGGTGCGACAGCACGCACGACCATGATGATCTCGTCGACGTCTTGGGTGTCCAGGCAGAGCGGCCACGCATCGATGTCGCCGAAGCGTTTGAACAGCGCTGCCTTTCCTTCCATCACTGGCAATGCCGCCTCGGGACCTAGATTGCCCAGCCCAAGCACCGCGGACCCGTCGGTGATCACCGCAATGCTGTTCCGCTTGATGGTCAGCCGGCGAGCGTCATCGGTGTTCTTGGCGATTGCCAAACACACTCGCGCCACACCGGGGGTATAGATCATGGACAGGTCATCGCGGTTGCGGATGGGATGCTTGCTGTGCATCTCGATCTTGCCGCCCAGATGCATCAGGAACGTGCGATCGCTGACCTTGCCGATCACCACCCCGGGTACGCCGCGCATCGCCTCGACCAGCCGCTCGGCATGCTCGGTGTCGCGCGCCGCACACGTCACGTCGATCCGCAGTCGCTCATGTCCAGAGGCCGTCACATCAAGCGCAGTGACTGCCCCGCCGGCCTGCTCAACAGCCGTCGTCAACTGGCTGACCGAGGTTCCTCCCGTCGGAACGTCCAGCCGTACAGTGATCGAATAGGAGATGGACGGCACCGCTGTCACGGAGCCGATCCTCTCATGGCCGGGACGGCTGCCGGGTCTCCGTAGCCCGGCTGGGAGCGGCGGCTGCGCTGGCCACGGTTGCTGCCCACTGGCTGATGT
>Ga0307297_10000248_pt1 | contig 13060 bp, 9 predicted proteins | sample ER_DNA_157_FD_194464 | JGI IMG/M metagenome (GOLD analysis project Ga0307297, IMG submission 194464) | Bulk soil microbial communities from the East River watershed near Crested Butte, Colorado, United States - ER_DNA_157 | ecosystem: Environmental > Terrestrial > Soil > Floodplain | place: USA...
CACCGGAGGCCTTCAGCACATGCACCAGGGTTTGCGTAACGGTGTAGCCATACATCACGAAGGCATCGATCCTGTTGCCCTCAGGGAAGTACTTGACGAGAAACTCGTCGAACGCCTTCATGCCGGCATCGTTCTTCCATTCCGGATCGGACGTATCCTTCGTGTATTGCGACGAGATGATGCCCTGGCCGTTTTCGAAGCCAGCCGGCTTCATCACGCTGCCGATGGACGCCGAGACGCTGTTGAGGAAATGCGCCGGTTTCCACTCGATTTCGCCCATCTTCTTGATCGCCTGCGCCGCGAATTTCGGCGTGGTGATGTTGACGAACACATCGGCGCCGCTCGACTTCAGCTTGACGATATTCGAATCGATGGTCGGCTGCGTGGTTTCATAGCTTTCTTCGGCAACGATCATCGACGCTGCCTTGGCGCCGAGGCCGTCCTTCAGGCCCTTGAGATAATCCTTGCCGTAATCGTCATTCTGGAAGAGCACGGCAATCTTGGCGTTCGGCATTTCCTTGAGAATGTACTTCGCATAGGCTTGGGTTTCGCTCTGGTAGTTGGGCTGCCAGCCCATGGTCCAGGGGAAGTTCTTCGGATCGTTCCACTTGGTGGCGCCGGTGGCGACGAACAGCTGCGGCACCTTCTTCGAGTTCAGGTATTTCTGGATCGCCGTGTTCGACGGCGTGCCGAGCGGATTGAAGATCAGCAGCACTTCGTCGCTCTCGACCAGCTTGCGCGCCTGCTCAACCGTCTTCGGCGGGCTGTAGGCGTCGTCATAGCTGATGAAAGTGATCTTGCGGCCGTTGATGCCGCCCTCGGCATTAACCTTCTTGAAGTAGGCTTCTGCGGTCTTGCCGATGATGCCGTAGGCGGAAGCCGGGCCGCTGTAGGGCGAAATGCCGCCAATCTTGATCTCGGTATCGCTGGCGCCGGAATCGTATTTCTTCTGTGCGAGTGCGCCGCTGCTGGTGGCGGCAAATACTGCGAACGCAGCCGAAGCAATAGCAAGTTTCTTGGTTGTTGAAGGCATTCCAGATCTCTCCATTTTCTTAATGTTGTGCGCGACTTATGGCATGGCGCGCAGGGGCCTTCAAGAAAAAGCCCCTGCGCGCGTTGGCGCAGGGGCCGGTTCCTTGGCAGTCGGTTAATCCGCCCGGCCGTCAGTTGGTGACGTCGGCCTCGATGATGCCACCGAAGCGGTCCCAGGCCTCGCCCTTGAATCTTACGAGCTGAACCGCCGAGATCGGGGCAAAGTCGGTGGCGCTGGTATTGATCTTGATACCAGGCAACATGCCGCCGAGTTCCAGATCCTTGATGCTGGCTGCCTGCTTCATGACGTTCTCCCGCGTGAGATTGTCGCCGCACGCCTTCAGCACGTGCACCAGGGTTTGCGTAACGGTATAGCCATACATCACAAAGGCATCGATCCTGTTGCCTTCAGGGAAGTACTTGGCGAGAAACTCGTCGAACCCCTTCATGCCGGCATCGTTGACCCACTCCGGATCGGACGTGTCCTTCAGGTATTGCGATGAGATAATGCCCTGTCCGTTTTCGAAACCAGCCGGCTTCATCACACTGCCGATCGAGGCCGAGACGCTATTGAGGTAGTGCGCCGGCTTCCATTCGATCTCGGCCAGCTTCTTGATCGCCTGCGCCGCGAATTTCGGCGTGGTGATGTTGACGAACACGTCGGCGCCCGACGACTTGAGTTTGACGACGTTGGAGTCGATGGTCGGCTGCGTGGTTTCGTAGCTTTCTTCGGCAACGATCATCGACGCCGCTTTCGCACCAAGCCCATCCTTCAGGCCCTTGAGGTAATCCTTGCCATAATCGTCGTTCTGATAGAGCACGGCGATCTTGGCGTTGGGCATTTCCTTGAGGATATGCTTGGCATAGGCCTGTGTCTCGCTCTGGTAATTGGGCTGCCAGCCCATGGTCCAGGGGAAGTTCTTCGGGTCATTCCACTTGGTGGCGCCGGTGGCGACGAACAGCTGCGGCACCTTCTTCGTGTTCATGTATTTCTGGATGGCCGTATTTGGCGGCGTTCCGAGCGGATTGAAGACCAGCAGCACCTCGTCGCTCTCGACCAGCTTGCGCGCCTGCTCGACCGTCTTCGGCGGGCTGTAGGCATCGTCATAGCTGATAAAGTTGATCTTGCGGCCGTTGATGCCGCCCTCGGCATTGATCTTCTTGAAGTAGGCCTCTGTGGTCTTGCCGATCACGCCGTAGGCAGAAGCGGGTCCGCTATAGGGCGAGATACCGCCAATCTTGATTTCGGTATCGGTGGCGCCGGTGTCGTACTTCTTCTGCGCGAGCGCACCGCTGCTGGTCGCGGCAAGCATCGCGACGGCAGCCGAAAGGGCTCCCAATCGCAATTGGTTGAAAGGCATTTGGATCTCCCTGATCTCGGTTTGAATGTGTCGTTTGCTTTTAGCTGGCGCACTTTGCGGCGCCTGATCACATTCAATACCTTTCGCGGGTTGCCATCAAGAAAAAGCCCCCTGCGACAGGGTCGCAAGGGGCTTTTTATTGAGCAGGAATTTTCGTTATGTATTCCGCTAGGTGGAATACGTATCTCTAGCCCTTGCGGAATTTGCCGAGCATGTGCTGGGCCACGATGGCGACCTGCCGTGCGCCATGCGGCACCAGGAAGATCACGAGGAACAAGAGCACGCCGAACACCGCGCCGGAGAGGCCCTTCGAAATTCCCTCGGCGATGTTGGGCACGAAGATGATGAAGGCGGAACCGACGATCGATCCCGGCAGCCAGCCGACCCCGCCGACCACCATGCCGAGGAACAGCGAGATCGCCAGCGTGATGGTGTAGCCGTCGGGCGCCACGAACTGCACCGCGATCGCGCCGAGGCCACCGGCCACACCGGTGATCCCGGCGCTGACGCCGAATGCCAGCGTCTTGTAAAGCGCGACGTCGACGCCCATCGCGGACGCCGCGATCTCATTGTCCCGGATCGCCATGAAGGCGCGGCCGGAACGCGACTTCAACAGGTTGACCGAGGCGATGTAGATACCGATCGCGACGGCGAGCGTGAAATAATACAGCCACCTGTCCTGCGAAATCGGCAGGCCGAACGGCGCATCGGGCTTGGTCACCACCAGGCCTTGCACGCCGCCGGTCCAGTGTTCGAACACGCCGAGCTTCAGCAGTTGCGGCATGGCCACCGCCAGCGCGAAGGTCGCCAGCGCCAGATAGATGCCGCTCAACCGCAGCGCCGGCTGGCCGAACAGGAACCCGAAGCCGAAGCAGATCAGGCCGGCGACGGGCAAGGTCAGCGCGTAGTTCACGCCCATATGTTCCATCAGAATGGCGGATGTGTAGGCGCCGACCGCGTAGAACGCGCTCTGGCCCAGCGAGAACTGGCCACTGCCGCCGGTCAGGATGTTCAGCGCCAGCACCGCCAGCGCATAGATCAACAGCATCGTGAGCTGGAACACGATGAAGTTCTTCACGAACATCGGCCCGATGATCAGCAATGCCAGCATCACCAGTGACGCGCCGGTGCCGAGCGTCATGGCCCGCTTTGGAACGGCCTCGACCGCCGGTGCCTCGTTTGCGGTTTCCTCGATTGCGCTCATGATCAAACTCGCTTCACGATGGGACGGCCAAACAGGCCAGCCGGTTTGAGAACCAATACGGTGATGATAAGCGCCAGCGCGATCGGCAATTTCAGTTCATTGCCGACGCCGGGGATATAGGTCCCGGCCAGATTTTCGAACACGCCGACCAGGAAGCCGCCGACCACAGCGCCGAGCGGACTGGTCAATCCGCCGAGCACCGCGGCGGCAAACCCGTAGATCAGCACGCCGCCCATCATGTTCGGTTCCAGGAACACCACCGGGGCGATCAGGATGCCGGCGATCGCGCCGATCGCCGACGCCATGCCCCAGCCCAGCGCGATCATCCAGCTGGTGTTGATGCCGACCAGCCGTGCCGATTCCGGCAACGAGGCGGCCGCGCGCATGGCGAGGCCGATCCGGGTGAACTGGAAGAACAGATAGAGCAGGATCAAGAGCCCCACGGTGACGCCGATCATGCCGGCCTGATGGGTGGAGATCAGCTGGCTGCCGAGGAAGGGCGAGGATCCGAACGGCGTCGGAAACTGCTTGATCGTGAAGTCCCAGGTCAGCCCCGCGACGCTGTTGACGATGGCGAACAAGGCGATGAAACCGGCGACGTTGGTCAGAACCGGCGCCTTGGCAAGCGGCTTGAACAGTGCGCGCTCGATGGCGATGCCGCCGGCGAACGAGAACGCCAGTGTCAGCAGGAAGGCCCACCAGTACGGCACCCCCCACTGCATCAGCTGCCAGGCGACGAAGGTCGAGAACATCGCCATTTCGCCCTGGGCGAAATTGAGGTGGTCGATCGCCTGGTAGATCATGACCACGGCGAGCGCCATGCAGGCATAGATCGCGCCGGTGGCGACGCCAGCCAGGACTTGGTTGATGAAAAGTTCCACGGCTGCGTTCCTCAATAACCGAGATAAGATTTACGGACATCTTCGTTGTTCGCGATTTCGTCGGCGCTTCCCGACATCACGATGCGTCCGGTTTCGATGACGTAGGCCCTGTCAGCGAGCTCCAGCGCCAGTTGCGCGTTCTGCTCCACCACCAGGATGGTGACCTTGTCCTCGCGGTTGATCTTGCCGAGGATCTTGAACAGGTCGCGCACGATCAAGGGCGCGAGGCCGAACGACGGCTCGTCCAGCAGCATCAGCCGCGGGCGCAGCATCAGCGCGCGGGCGACCGCGAGCATCTGCTGCTCGCCGCCCGACAGCGTGCCGGCCTGCTGGGTATGCCGCTCCTTGAGGACCGGAAAGTGATCGTACATGCGCTCGATGTCGGAGGTGACGCCGGCCCGGTCCTTGCGGGTGATCGCGCCGAGCTGCAGGTTCTCCTCCACCGTCATGGTGGTGAAAGTGCCGCGGCCCTGCGGCACATGGGCGATGCCGAGCCGGACGATGTTTTCGGTCGAACGGCCGGTCAGCGATGCACCGTCGAACTCGATCGAACCGGTCGAACGCACCATGTTGCAGATCGCGCGCAACGTGGTGGTCTTGCCGGCGCCGTTGGCGCCGAGCAGGGTGGTCAGGCTGCCTTCCTTGAGGCCGAATTCGAGGCCGTGCAGCGCCTGGACCTGGCCGTAGTAAGCCCGCAAATCCTTGATATTGAGCATCGCGGTCATTGGTCCTTGCTCCCGAGATAGGCCTTGATGACATCCGGGTCGGACTGCACCTGGGCCGGCGTGCCTTCGGCGAGCTTGCGCCCGAAATTCAGCGCGACGACGTGATCGGCGATCGACATCACGAGACCCATGTGATGCTCGACCAGCAGGATGGTCATGTGGCGGTCGTCGCGGATCCGGCGGATCAGGTCGCCGAGCACGTGGACTTCCTCGTGATTGAGGCCGCCGGCGGGCTCGTCGAGCAGCAGGATCTTCGGCTCGGCCGCCAGCGCGCGCGCCAGCTCGACGCGCTTCTGGGTACCGAACGGCAGGCCGGACACCACGGTGTGGGCGACGCTGTCGAGGTCGAGATAGCTGATGATCTCGTGGACCTTCTTGTTGAGTTCGGCTTCGCCGCGGCGGACCCAGCCGAGATTCAGCGAGTCGGAGATGATGTCGCTGTTGGTGCGGGCATGGGTGCCGACCCTGACGTTGTCGAGCACCGAGAGATTGGGGAAAAGTGCCACGTTCTGAAAGGTGCGGCCGATGCCGATTTCGGCGATCTTGTGGGCCGGGCGCGTCAGGATGCTCTGGCCTTCCATCAGAATGTCGCCGGTGCTGGGCTGATAGAGCCGGGAGAGGCAGTTGAAGAGCGTCGTCTTGCCGGCGCCGTTCGGTCCGATCAGGCCGAGGATCGCGCCCTTGTGCATGTCGAACGACACACCGTTCAACGCGATGATGCCGCCGAACACGACGCTGACGTCGCGAACCGCAAGCAGGGGGCTTGATCCCTGCGCGAGCTGTGCCTGCATCATCGGGTCCCGCCCAGTTTTCTTTCCGGGGCGGAATGACCGCGCGAATTTTTCCGCCGGTCGCAACGATAATGATGAAGACTACCTGATCCCCTCAACCACACGTGCAACTTTCCCTCCTGCTTTCAACTTCTTGTTTTCATTTTTTGATTGTGGCGCCGCGCCGCCGAGCGCCGCTTCGATGTTCCTTACCATCGCCACGAGGCGAGGTCCAATATCGCTGCGCAGCCGGTCTTCCGTGAAGCGGAATGCCGGCGCGCCGCAGTTGAAGGCGTAAGGACCGGTTCCGTCATTGAGCTTCAACCCGACGCCGACGGCATGAATGTCGTCATGCCACTCGCCGGCCGAGATCGCAAAACCGAGCTTCTCGATCGTCTCGCCGGCGCGTTCGATGCCATCGCGCATCCGCGGCCAGCGGCTGCCATAGTGCTCGCGCAGTTCGCGCAACAGCACCGCGCGCTCGTCGTCCGGCAGCGCCCAGATATAGGCGCGTCCCATCGCGGTGGTGGCAATCGGGACTCGCGAACCGACGTCCAGTTGCACACCCAGCGTCTGGCCGCGGCTCTGGCCGAAATAGATCATGCTGGTGCGGTCACGGCCGCCGACGGCGACTGCCCCGCCGGTTTCGCGCATGAGTTCCTCGCGGAACGGTTCGGACAAATGCCGAACGCCGAGATTTGCAAGGGCGGCATACCCCAGCGCCATGGCCGAAGGCGCCAGCTGATACTTCTCGAACCGTGGAACGGGTGTAAGGTAGCCCAGCTTGGTCAAGGTATAGGTCAGCCGCGAAACGGTTGGCTTTGGCAGTTTGGTGCGGGCCGCGATCTCTTGATTGCCGAGAAGCCCGTCGTTGGGATGGAATGCGCGCAACACATCAAGGCCGCGGGAAAGTGCGACGACGAAGCTGCGATCGGTCGCCACTTTCTTGCCTGGACGCTTCATTGCCTGCCGCTGGACGGACCTCGTTGACAAGCGACGTGCTTCAAAATAACCCTCCGTGTCAAGGTGTGGAATTAAATTTCGCAGTGCGAAATCAACGGAAGATAGCTACTCGACGCAAGTCGCCGTGGGTCGTAGCCACTCAACGCAAGTTAGAAATAATCCAAGAACAAAATCTCCAGGGAGAGTCTCGTGAACGAAGTGGTCCAGCTCGAGCGTCGTGACGTCATCGCCATCGTCACCGTCAACAGCCCGCCGGTCAACGCGTTGAGTGCCGCGGTGCGGGGCGGCATTTTCGAATGCATCAAGAGCGCCATTGCCGATCCGCAAGTGCAGGCGATCGTGCTGACCTGCGGCGGCCGCACCTTCATTGCCGGCGCCGACATCACCGAATTCGGCAAGCCCCCGAAGCCGCCGGGCCTGGCCGAGGTGCTGGAGACGATGGAGAATTCGCCGAAGCCGATCGTCGCCGCCATTCACGGCACGGCGCTCGGCGGCGGCCTCGAGGTCGCGCTGGCTTGCCATTTCCGCGTCGCCACCAAGGAGGCGCGGCTCGGCCTGCCCGAAGTGAAGCTCGGCCTGCTGCCTGGCGCCGGCGGTACCCAGCGGCTGCCGCGCGCGGTCGGTCCGGAACTCGCGGTCAAGATGATCGTCGGCGGTGACCCGATCAGCGCCGCTGAGGCGCTGAAGAACGGCCTGATCGAGGAAATCGTCGAAGGTCCGGCGTCGGGCGGCGAGAGCTTCGCCCGCAAGGTGCTGGCGGAGAAGCGCCCGCTGCGCAAGCTGCGCGACGACGACTCCAAGCTGGCGGCGGCCAAGGCCGACCGCTCGATCTTCACCAATGCGGTCGCGGCCCTGACCAAGAAGGCGCGCGGGCTGGAAGCGCCGTTCGCCGCCGCCGACGCGGTCGGTGCCGCGATCGACCTGCCGTTCGACGAAGGCCTGAAGAAGGAGCGCGAGGGCTTTCTCAAGCTGGTAGCCAGCGACCAGTCGAAGGCGCAGCGCTATGCCTTCTTCTCGGAGCGCGAAGCCGCCAAGGTCGCCGGCGTGCCGGAAGGGACAAAACCGCGCAATGTCGAACGCGTCGCCATCATCGGCGCCGGCACCATGGGCGGCGGCATCGCGATGTCGTTCGCCAACGCCGGTATCCCGGTGACTCTGATCGAGACCGGCGAAGAACAGCTCAAGCGCGGCATGGGCGTGATGCAGAAGAATTACGAGGCGACCGCCGCGCGCGGCGGCATTCCCGCCGACGCGCCGGCCAAGCGCATGGGCCTGATCACCGGCAAGGTCGGGCTGGAGAACGTCAAGGACGCTGACCTGATCATCGAGGCCGTGTTCGAGACCATGGCGATCAAGAAGGAAGTGTTCGAGGCGCTCGACAAGTTCGCCAAACCCGGCGCGGTGCTGGCCTCCAACACCTCCTATCTCAACATCGATCAGATCGCCGCCGTGACCAAGCGCCCGCAGGACGTGCTCGGCATGCACTTCTTCTCGCCGGCCAACGTCATGAAGCTGTGCGAGATCGTGCGCGCGGAAAAAACCGCGCCGGACGCGCTGACCACCGCGGTCGCGGTCGCGCGCAAGATTGCAAAGGTTCCGGCGGTGGTCGGCGTCTGCGACGGTTTTGTCGGCAACCGCATGCTGGCGCAGCGCGGCAAGCAGGCGGAGAAGCTGCTGTTCGAAGGCGCGCTGCCGCAGCAGGTCGATGCGGTGGTGACGAAATTCGGCATGCCGATGGGGCCGTTCGCGATGGGCGATCTGGCCGGCCTCGACATCGGCTGGCGTTCGCGCCAGGACCGCGGCATCAAGTCCGAAATCGCCGACGCGCTGTGCGAAGCCGGCCGCTTCGGCCAGAAGACCGGCAAGGGCTATTACAAGTATGAAGCGGGTTCGCGCGCCGCACTGCCGGATCCTGAAGTGGAAAAGCTGATCGACGAAACCCTGCAGCGGCTCGGCCGCAAGAAGCGCGTGGTCAGCGACGACGAGATCCTCGAGCGCATGATGTATCCGATGATCAACGAAGGCGCGCGGATTCTGGAAGAGAAGATCGCGGCGCGTCCGAGCGATATCGACGTGATCTGGCTTTACGGCTATGGCTGGCCGATCTATCGCGGCGGCCCGATGTTCTATGCCGACCAGGTCGGCCTCAAGCACATCGCCGACCGGCTGTCCTTTTATGCCAAAGAGACCAACGATCCTTCGCTGGAGCCGTCACCGCTGCTCAAGCGTCTCGCCGACGAAGGCAAGACCTTTGCGTCGCTGGCGCAGTCCGCGAAGGCGGCGTGAGTGGGCCGATTTCCCCACCCCACGTCATTCCGGGATGCGCCGTCAGGCGCAGACCCGGAATCTCGAGCTTCCGGGTTCACGCTTCGCGTGCCCCGGAATGACGATCTCTCTGTTATGCATTCTCGCTGAAGGCCTGCATGACCCACCCCGGCGAACAATTCTATCCGGAAGGCGTCCGCTGGGACGATCCGATCGCGCGCGGCACCTTGCCCGATCTGTTGTCGGCGGCGGCGGCCGAATATGGCGCGCGGCCGGCGATCGAATTCCGCGACCGGCCGATTTCCTATGCCGAACTGGGGGCGATGGTCGAGGTCGCGGCCGCCGCGTTCCTGCGCGCCGGCTACGGCGCCGGTCATTCGGTGGCGCTATTCCTCGGCAATTCGCCGGATCATCCGGTCAACTTCTTCGGCGCGCTGAAGGCCGGCGCCCGCATCGTGCATCTTTCCCCGCTCGACGGCGCCATCGCGCTGTCGCACAAATTGAGCGATAGCGGCGCGCGCGTGCTGGTCACCAGCGATCTGGCGACGCTGTTGCCGACGGCGCTCAAGTTCCTCGAAAAGGGCCTGGTCGACCGGCTGATCGTCTGCCAGGACGACGACTGGGGCGCGGTCGGCAATCCGCACACGCCGATTCCGGACCATCCCGCGATCGTCACCTTCAGGACATTCATTGACCGCGTCACCATGCCTTCGGCATGGCCGCAGCTTTCGGCCGACGATGTCGCGCTGCTGCAATATACCGGGGGCACCACCGGCCTGCCGAAGGGCGCGATGCTCAGCCACGGCAATCTGACCTCGGCGGTGTCGGTCTACGACGTCTGGGGGAAGCCGTCGCGCGCCGAGCGCAATAACCCGATCGAGCGCGTGATCTGCGTGCTGCCGCTGTTTCACATCTTTGCGCTGACCGTGGTGCTGCTGAGCTGCCTGCGGCGCGGCCATCTGATTTCGCTGCATCAGCGCTTCGATGTCGAAGCCGTGATGCGCGACATCGAGGTCAAGCGCGCCACGTCCTTTCCCGGCGTGCCGACGATGTGGATCGCGATTGCAGCGCTTCCCGATCTCGACCGGCGCGATCTGTCGTCGCTGGTCAGTTGCGGCTCCGGCGGCGCGCCGCTGCCGGTCGAAGTGGCCAGGGTTTTCGAGCGCAAGGTCGGCATGAAACTGAAGAGCGGCTGGGGCATGACCGAGACCTGCTCGCCCGGCACCGCGCACCCCAAGGAGGGGCCGGAAAAGCCGGGCTCGATCGGGCTGATGCTGCCCGGGATCGAGATGGACGTGGTCGCGCTCGACGACCCGGGGAAAGTTCTGCCGGTCGGTGAAACCGGCGAAATCCGCATCCGCGGGCCGAACGTCACAAAAGGCTACTGGAACCGGCCGGCGGAGACCGCCGAGGCTTTCGTCGGCGACCGTTTTCTCACTGGCGATATCGGCTACATGGACGCCGACGGCTATTTCTACCTGGTCGACCGCAAGAAGGACATGATCATCTCCGGCGGCTTCAACGTCTATCCGCAGATGATCGAGCAGGCGATGTACGAGCATCCCGCCGTGCACGAGGTGATCGTGATCGGGATTGTCGACGACTATCGCGGCGAGGCGGCCAAGGCCTTTGTCAAGTTGCGCGCCGGCGCGGTGCCGTTCAGCCTGGACGAACTCAAGGCGTTCCTTGCCGGCAAGCTCGGCAAGCACGAAATTCCCGCGGCGCTCGAATTCGTCGACGAACTGCCGCGCACCTCGGTCGGCAAGCTCTCGCGGCACGAACTGCGCAAGGGCCTGCCGGCGCCGGAAAAACAACCGCAACGGGCAACCGAAGTCGCTAAACACATCGCGCAATATCGAATGTAGTTCATTCGTACACAGGAGGATCCGATGGATCTCAGCTTCAGCAAGGAAGAAGTGGCGTTTCGTGACGAGGTGCGGGAGTTCTTCAGGAACAGCGTGCCGCCGGAGACGCGCAAGAAAATGGTCGAGGGCCGGCATCTCTCCAAGGACGAGATGGTCACCTGGTGGCGCATCCTCAACAAGAAGGGCTGGGGCGTCTCGCATTGGCCGAAGGAATATGGCGGCACCGGCTGGAGCTCGGTGCAGCACTACATCTTCAACGAGGAACTGCAGATGCATCCGGCGCCGGCGCCGCTCGCCTTCGGCGTCAGCATGGTCGGCCCCGTCATCTACACGTTTGGTAACGAGGCGCAGAAGAAGCGGTATCTGCCGCGCATCGCCAGCGTCGAGGACTGGTGGTGCCAGGGCTTTTCGGAGCCCGGCTCCGGCTCCGACCTCGCTTCGCTGAAGACAAAGGCCGAGCGCAAGGGCGACAAGTACATCATCAACGGCCAGAAGACCTGGACCACGCTGGCGCAGCACGCCGACATGATCTTCTGCCTGTGCCGCACCGACCCCACCGCGAAGAAGCAGATGGGTATCTCCTTTATCGTGTTCGACATGAAGTCGAAGGGCGTCACGGTGCGCCCGATCGAGACCATCGACGGCGGCCACGAGGTCAACGAGGTGTTCTTCGACGACGTCGAGGTGCCGGTCGAGAACCTGATCGGCGAGGAGAACAAGGGCTGGGATTACGCCAAGTTCCTGCTCGGCAACGAACGCACCGGCATCGCCCGCGTCGGCGTCTCCAAGGAGCGGCTCCGCCGTATCCGGGAGCTCGCCTCCAAGGTCGAATCCGGCGGCAAGCCTGTGATCGAGGACCAGAAGTTCCGCGAGAAGCTGGCCGAGGTCGAGATCGAGCTGAAGGCGCTGGAATTGACCCAGCTGCGCGTCGTCGCCGACGAGAACAAGCACGGCAAGGGCAAGCCGAATCCGGCTTCTTCGGTCCTGAAGATAAAGGGCTCGGAAATCCAGCAGACCACCACCGAGCTCCTGATGGAAGTGATCGGCCCGTTCGCCGCGCCCTATGACGAGCATGGCGACGACGGCAGCAACCAACAGATGGACTGGACCGCCCAGATCGCGCCGAGCTATTTCAACAACCGCAAGGTTTCGATCTACGGCGGCTCCAACGAGATCCAGCGCAACATCATCACCAAGGCCGTGCTGGGGCTTTAGTTGTCATTCCGGGGCGCGCGTGAGCGCGAACCCGGAATCTCGAAATTGTGGAAACCGGAGATTCCGGGTTCACGCGAAGACGCGTGCCCCGGAATGACTCGCTTCTAAGTGCAGGAAAGTAAGCAACATGGATTTTGATTTGTCCGAGGAGCAGCGGCTTCTCAAGGAAAGCGTCGACGGGCTGTTGAACGATTCCTACGATTTCGAATCGCGCAAGAAATACCGCGCCGAGCAGGGCGGCTGGAGCAGGGCGGTCTGGGGCAAGCTCGCCGAACAGGGGCTGCTCGGCCTGCCGTTCTCGGAAGACGACGGCGGCTTCGGCGCCGGCGCGGTCGAGACCATGATCGTGATGGAGGCGCTGGGCAAGGCGCTGCTGCTGGAGCCGTATCTGGCGACCGTGGTTATCGGCGGCGGCTTCTTGCGGCGCGCTTCGGCCGAGCAGAAAGCCGCGCATATCCCGGGGATCATCGACGGCAGCAAGACGTTCGCATTTGCGCAGCTCGAGAAGAATTCGCGCTATGACCTGCAGGACGTCTCCACCACCGCCAAGAAAAAGGGCGACGGCTGGGTGATCGACGGCGAGAAATTCGTCGTGCTCAACGGCGAGAATGCCGATACTTTTGTGGTCACCGCGCGCACCAAGGGCGGCCAGCGCGATGCCGGTGGCATCGGCGTGTTCCTGGTGCCGGGCAACGCCAAAGGCGTGGCGAAGAAGGGCTATCCGACCCAGGACGGCCTGCATGCCGCTGACGTGACGTTTACGGGCGTCGAGGTCGGCG
>Ga0307297_10000249_pt1 | contig 13044 bp, 10 predicted proteins | sample ER_DNA_157_FD_194464 | JGI IMG/M metagenome (GOLD analysis project Ga0307297, IMG submission 194464) | Bulk soil microbial communities from the East River watershed near Crested Butte, Colorado, United States - ER_DNA_157 | ecosystem: Environmental > Terrestrial > Soil > Floodplain | place...
CGTCGCCATCAGCCTTGCGGTGTTTGGCACCAATCTGTTCGGCGATGCGCTGCGCGACATTCTCGACCCGAGGCAGCGCGGCTGATGACCGAGGCACGGGCTGAAGACACGGTTCTCGATGTGAAGAACCTGCAGACGGTGTTCTTCACCGCATCGGGGCTGTTCCGGGCGGTCGACGATGTGTCGTTCCACGTCCGCCGCGGCGAGACGCTGGCGATCGTCGGCGAATCCGGCTGCGGCAAGAGCGTCACCGCGCTGTCGATCATGCGGCTGGTGCGGGATCCGCCCGGCCGGGTGGTCGGCGGCAGCGTGACGCTCGAAGGCACCGACCTGCTCGGCCTCGACGAGGCCGAGATGCGCGCGATCCGCGGCAACCGCATCTCGATGATCTTCCAGGAGCCGATGACGTCGCTCAATCCGGTGATGCGGATCGGCGACCAGATTACCGAAGCGGTTCGGCTGCATCGCAAGCTGACCAGCAAGGAAGCCTGGAACAAGGCGGTCGACATGCTGCGCCTGGTGCGGATACCCGAGCCGGAGCAGCGGGCGCGGGAATATCCGCATCAGCTCTCCGGCGGCATGCGCCAGCGCGCCATGATCGCGATGGCACTGGCCTGCCGCCCGGCGCTCCTGATCGCCGACGAGCCGACCACCGCCCTCGACGTCACCATCCAGGCCCAGATCCTGGCGCTGATCGTCGAGCTGCAGCAGGAGCTCGGCACCGGGCTGATCCTGATCACCCACGATCTCGGCGTGGTCGCCCAGACCGCGCAACGCGTCATCGTGATGTATGCCGGCAAAAAGGTCGAGGAAGCCGGCGTCGAGGCGCTGTTCGAGAATCCCCGGCATCCCTATACCCGCGGCCTGATGGCGTCGATGCCGGCGGTGGCGACGTTCGGCTCCAACTCCGACGTGCGGCTGGTGGAAATTCCCGGCATGGTGCCGTCCCTGACCAACCTGCCGCCGGGCTGCGCCTTCGCGCCGCGCTGCCCGCTCGCGATCGAACGCTGCCGCGCCGAATATCCGCCGTTGCAGGCCTGGGGCGATAACCATTTGGCGGCGTGCTGGCGGGCCGCGGAAACGGCGGCCATGCCATGACCGACGCAACCCCGCTGCTCGAGGTCACCGACCTCGTCAAACATTATGCGGTACGCGGCGGCGTGCTGCGCCGTCGCGTCGGCACGGTGCATGCCGTCGACGGCGTCAGCTTCACGGTCGGCGTCGGCGAGACGCTAGGGATGGTCGGCGAATCCGGCTGCGGCAAGTCGACGGTGGCGCGCAGCATCCTGCGGCTGGTCGAACCGACCAGCGGCAGCATCCGGATCAACGGCCTCGATATCACCCATCTCGGCAAGGCCGATTTGCGCCAGCACCGGCGCTGCATGCAGATCATCTTCCAGGACCCGTTCGCCTCGCTCAATCCGCGCATGACGGCGGGCGATATCGTCGGCGAGCCGCTCGGCGTCCACGGCCTCGCTACCGGCAACGCAAGGCGGGAGCGCGTCGCCGAATTATTCGACCAGGTCGGCTTGCGGGCCGACCAGATGCAGAATTATCCGCATCAGTTCTCCGGCGGCCAGCGCCAGCGCATCTGCATTGCCCGCGCGCTGTCGCTCGGCCCCGACCTGATCGTGTGCGACGAGCCGGTATCGGCGCTCGACGTCTCGATCCAGGCCCAGGTGATCAACCTGCTGATCGACCTGCAGCGCGGGCACGGCTTTTCCTACCTGTTCATCGCGCATGACCTCGCCGTGGTTGCCCATATCAGCCACCGCGTCGCCGTGATGTATCTCGGCCGCATTGTCGAGATCGCCGAAAAGGCCGAATTGTTCGCCAATCCGAGGCATCCCTATACCCAGGCCCTGCTGGCCTCGGTGCCGGTGGCGGATCCGAAGAAGAAAACCCTGAAGCCGATGATCGACGGCGACGTCCCGAGCCCGATCAACCCGCCCTCCGGCTGCGCGTTCCACACCAGATGCCGTTATGTGATGGACCGCTGCAAGGTGGACACGCCGGCGCTGGCGGATGCGGGGCCCAAACACCAGGTGGCGTGCTGGCTCAACGAGGGCACGGGGCGGGCGTTGTAAATTCCATCGTCGTCCCTGCGAACGCAGGGACCCATAACCGCCGGCGTCCGCGGTGACGACAAGTCGTCGAACAGCTTGCTGAAATCGATGGATCACGCGGTATGGGTCCCGGCTCTGCGCTCGCTACGCTCGCTTGGCCGGGACGACGAGGATGTTTTAATCCCCCGCCTCGATCTCGACCACGATCTTCCCCGTCGTGACCTGCTCGCCTTCCACGACATCGATCGCCGTAATGGTGCCCGCGATGCCGGCCGTATGCACATGCTCCATCTTCATCGCTTCCAGCGTCATGACCGGCTGACCGGCCGCGACCCTGTCCCCCGACTTCACCAGCACCGCCACGACGCGGCCGCTCATCGCCGCGCGGACCCTGCCGTCGCCACCGTTGGATGCCGCCGTGACCGGGGCTTGCAGGGTCAGGTCGCGCACGCCGAGCGTGACGCCCCGGTGCAAGACGGACAGCCGGTCGCCGTCGCGCAGGAACCTGGCCGATTCCATCAGGCCAGTGCTTCGGAAGCGGATGCTATCGCCGTCGATTTGGTCGATCTCGAACCGGTGCTCGCGACCGTCGAGGCTGACACAGTAGCCGCCGTCGCGCTCGCGCACGACTTCGAGCTCATGACTGCCGTGGCCGAGGTCGAGGCGGAGGGGGATCGGAAACGCCGCGGCCAGCGTGCGGCCGCTGCGCCACGGCGGCGCATGGGGATCGCTGACATAGAGCAGCAGCGCGGCCAGCGCCGATTTGGCAGGTGAACCGGCGGAACCCGCCAGCAGATCGTCGCGATGTTGGCCGATGAACGCCGTGGTCGCCTCGCCCTTCGCAAAGGCCGGATGACGCAGGCAGTCGATCAAAAATCCCTGGTTGGTGGTGACGCCGAACGCCGCGACCTGTTCGAGACCGCAAATCAGTTTGCCCCTCGCCTGTTCGCGGCTTTCGCCGTGGCTGATCAGCTTGGCGATCATCGAGTCGTAGAACGGCGGAATCTCGGAGCCGGACTGCAGCGCGTGCTCGACGCGGATATCGCCGGGCATTTGCCACAGCGCCATGCGGCCTGATTGCGGCATGAAATCGTGGCCGGCGTCTTCCGAGCACAGCCGCACCTCGATGGCATGGCCGGAGAATTTTATCTCTTGCTGCTTGAGTCCGAGCGGTTCGCCACTGGCGACACGCAGCTGCAGTTCGACCAGATCGAGCCCGGTGATCGCCTCGGTAACGGGATGTTCGACCTGCAGCCGCGTATTCATCTCCATGAAATAGAACTCGCCGGATCGATCGAGCAGGAATTCAAGCGTGCCCGCGCCCTCGTACCCAATCGACCTGATAGCGGCGACCGCGACCGCGCCCATCCGCGCCCGCAATTCGTCCGACACCGCCGGCGACGGCGCTTCCTCGATCAGCTTCTGGTGGCGCCGCTGCACCGAGCAGTCGCGTTCGCCGAGATGGATGGCGTTGCCATGGCGATCGCCGAACACCTGGATTTCAATGTGGCGGGGATCGGCAATGGCCCTTTCCAGGATCATGGTGGGATCGCCGAATGCGCCCTGGGCTTCGGATCGCGCGCTGCGCAACGCATCCGGAAACGCCGCGGCATCCGCGACCAGTCGCATGCCGCGCCCGCCGCCGCCGGCCACCGCCTTGATCATGACCGGAAAGCCTATTTTGCCGGCCTCGGCCAGCATGACGGCGTCGCTCTGGTCGGCGCCCTGATAGCCGGGCACGCAGGGCACGCCCGCCGCCAGCATGATCGTCTTGGCGCCGGCCTTGTTGCCCATCGCCTGGATGGCTTCCGGCGACGGCCCGATGAACACCAGGCCGGCATCCCGGCACGCTTGGGCGAAATCCTCGTTCTCGGCGAGAAAGCCGTAGCCGGGATGCACCGCGCCGGCGCCGCTGGCCTTGGCCGCCGCGATGATCGCCTCGATCCTCAAGTAGGATTGCGACGGCAGCGCCTCGCCGATGCCGACGGCCTGGTCGGCCTCGCGGACGTGCAGGGCATCGCGGTCGGCGTCGGAATAAACCGCCACCACGCCATGACCGAGACGCCGCGCGGTGCGCATGATCCGCAGCGCGATCTCGCCGCGATTGGCGATCAGGATCTTGTGGAACGGGGTCGGCTTGACCTGCAGCTTCATGGCCGCGCCACCGAGAACTGCATGGGCTGGGGCTCTCGCGCCTCGGCCTCCCTGCAGATCGCCAGCACCTGCGCAAGCACGCTGCGGGTATCGCGCGGGTCGATCACGCCCTCGTCGAGCACGCGGGCGCTGGTCGAGAACACGTCCATCTGGCCGTCGAACACGCCTGATATCTGTGCCTTCATCGCATCGATCTTTTCCCGCTCGATCGGCTTGCCGCGCCGGAGCGCGGCGGCCTCGGTGACGATCGCCATGGTTTCGGCGGCCTGCTCGCCGCCCATCACCGCGGTCTTGGCGTTGGGCCAGGAGAAGCAGAAGCGCGGATGAAAGCCACGGCCGCACATGCCGTAATTGCCGGCGCCGAACGACGCGCCGCAATAGATTGTGATCTGCGGCACGGTGGCCGAGGTCACCGCCTGGATCATCTTCGAGCCGTGCTTGATCATCCCTGCTTCTTCATAGGCCTTGCCGACCATGTAGCCGGTGGTGTTGTTGAGATAGAGCAACGGCGTGCGCGACTGGCAGCAGGCCTGGATGAAATGCGTCGCCTTGTTGGCGCCGGGAACGTCGAGCGGGCCGTTATTGGTGATGATGCCGATCGCCTGGCCCTCGATGCGGGCGTGGCCGCAGACGGTGGCCGGACCGTAATTGGCGCCGAATTCGGTGAAATCGGAATCGTCGATGAAGCGGGCGATGGCCTGGCGCATGTCTACCGGCCGCTTGTGGTCCATCGGCATGATCCCGAGCAGTTCTTCCGGGTCATGGCGCGGCGGACGATGCGAGACCGTATCAGGGGCTGGCCGGTCCCACTGCAGGTTCCTCATGATGTCGCGCGCGATCCGCAGCGCGTCGCGGTCGTCCTCGGCCAGATAATCGCCAAGGCCGGAAATGCCAGTGTGCATTTCGGCGCCGCCGAGCTCTTCTTCCGTGGCGATTTCTCCGGTCGCGGCCTTCAGCAGCGGCGGCCCGGCCAGGAAGGCGCGGGTGCGGCCGCGCACCATCACGATGTAGTCGGACAGTCCGGTCTGGTAGGCGCCGCCGGCGGTCGACGAACCGTGCGTCACCGTCACCACCGGAAGCCCCGCCGCCGACAGCCGCGCCAGATTGCGAAAAATGTTGCCGCCCCGGATGAAATCCTCGACGCGGTAGCGCAGCAGATTGGCGCCGGCGCTTTCCACCAGTTGCACGTAAGGCAGCTTGTTCTCCAGCGCCAATTCCTGCACCCGCAGCGTCTTGTCGAGGCCGTAGGGCTGCAGCGCGCCGGCGTCGATGCCGGAATCATTGGCCGAGACCATGCAGCGGATGCCGGCCACAAAACCGATGCCGGCGATCAGCCCGCCACCGGGAACGCTCTTGTCGGCATCGGATACATCGAACATGTAGCCGGCCAGCGTCGACAGCTCGATGAAAGGCGTGCCGGGATCAAGCACCAGCGCCACGCGCTCACGCGGCAGCAATTGCCCGCGCTTGTGAAACCGGTCCTTGGCGCCGGCCGACGCCGCCCGCGCCCGTTCTTCCAGGCCGCGCATCCGCGCAATCAGCGCAAGCATGCCGTCGCGGTTGGCCTGAAAGGCCGCACTGTTCGGGGCGATGGTGGATTCAATGATGGCCATCTACAATCCTGTTCGTCATTCCGGGGCAGCCCGCAGGGCTGAACCCAAAGTGCGCAATTGCGCACCGGGGAATCTGGAGAAAATCAGCGCGAGATTGCGGGTTCGCGCTGACGCACGCCCCGGAATGACGAATTGGTGCATTGCTTGTACGCACCCGCCCGCCGCCTCAATTCGCCTTCTTCGCCAACCCGAGGCTCTCGACCACCTTGCGCTCGGACTCGATCTGCTCGGTGACGAATTTCCGGTAGTCCTCCGTGCTCTTGTAGTTCGCCACCATGTCGTACTTGGCCAGGTTCTCCAGCAACGCCGGCTCCTCGATCGCCTTCTTGAAGGCGTCGTGCAGCTTGGCGATCACCTTCGGATCCATCCCCTTTGGCCCGGCGATGCCGAATGGCGAATCGAACACGAAGGGGTAGCCGAGCTCCTGCATGGTCGGCACGTCGGGCCAGTTCTTCGATCGCTGCGCGGTCCAGATCATCAAGAGGCGCAGCTTGCCGGCGTCGACCAGCGGCTTCCAGCCGGTGCCGTCGGCCTGCAGCATGGTATGGTTGCCGAGCACCGCGGCGTTGGACTCGGCATTGCCCTTGAACGGCACCTGGGTGAACTTGACGCCCGCCTTGGCGGCGATCTGCTCCATGCCGATGTGCAGCGACGTCGCAGCACCCGGGGTGGCGTAGGTGACCTTCCCCGGATTGGCCTTGGCGTAGTCGATCACATCCTGCCATTTCTTGAACGGCGTATCGACATGGGTGGTGACGCCGAAGGTGTAGCCGGTGAGGTGAACGATATAGCTGAAGTCCTTTTCCGGATCCCACGAGGCCTGCTGCATCAGCGGCAGCCGGAACACGGTGATCGGAATCTGCGAGATGGTGTAGCCGTCCGGCTTGGCGGACGCGGCCATCGTCGCCGGGCCGACCGCGCCGCTGCCGCCGGGCTTGTTGTCGATCACGATCGGCTGCCCAAGATGCTTCGAAGCCGCCTCGGCGATGGCCCGCATCGCGATATCGGTGGCGCCGCCGGGAGGCCAGGGAATGATCAGCGTGACCGGTCTGGACGGATAGTCCTGGGCCATCGCGGCCGGGATCGTCCACAGCAGGCTTGCGGCGGCAACGATCAGCGCGATGCAACCCTGCGGGACCCGATGGTGGCTGGTTCTCACGATGCCCTCCTGTTCCTGTTGAAAGCTTTCTCGTCATTCCGGGGCGCACGTAGCGCGAACCCGGAATCTCTAGATTCCGGGTTCATCGCTGCGCGGTGCCCCGGAATGACAATCCAGCTCAACGCCCGATCCCGAATATCTGCCGGGCCTCCGGGGGGCTTGCGATTTCGCGCCCGGCGTTGCGCGCGCAGGCGGCGATGCCCTCGACCAACTGGCCGTTCGAGGTCACCTTGGTGCCGTCGCCGAGATAGAACGTGTCCTCCAGCCCGGTGCGCAAATGACCGCCGAGATCGGCGCAGCGCTGGTGCAGCGGCCAGATTTCCGCCCGCCCGATCGCGGTGACCTGCCAGTGCGCCTCCGGCAATTTCAGCTTCAGCAGGATCGGCAGCAGTTCCGGATCGGCCGGCATGCCCGAGGCGACGCCCATCACGAAATTGTATTCCAGCGGTCCTGAATACATCCCGGTCTGCCGGTACATCCCGACGCAACGCACGATGCCGACGTCGAAGCATTCGAATTCCGGAATCGTGTTCGCTACTTTCATGACGTCGAGATAGTCCTGCACCTTCTCGACCGCGTTATCGAACAGCATCGGCGGCCAGGCCCAGCTATTGTCGGCCTTCACTTTCAGATAATTCAGCGAGCCGGCGTTGCAGGCCGCCATTTCGGGTTTTGTTTCGCGCACGCAATCGAGCGCGCCCTGGTAGTTGGGCCCGGATGTGCCGGTGGTGTGGTTGATGATGACGCCGGGACAGGCTTCGCGGATCGCCTGCTGGATCTCGCGGGACACCGCGACTTCCCATGACGGCAGATGTCCCTTGCCCGGCGCCTGCTGGCGCAGATGGATGTGCATCACGCTGGCGCCGGCGTCGAATGCGGCCTTGGCCTCGCGCGCCATTTCTTCCGGGGTGACCGGCACGTGATGCTGCTTCGGGTCGGTCAGCACGCCGTTCAGCGCGCAGGTGATGACGGCCTTATCGCTCATGGATCAGCCTTTGGATCAGCCTTCGATCGCTTCAGGTCGCGGGTGCGCACGTGCACGATATTCGCCACGGATCATGCGGCCCGCGGCGTTCGAGTTCTTGCGTCCATGCGCTGTCGCCGGTTCCGGACCGATCTCAGGCCCGGCCCTGCCGAAGGCCAACGAGCGGAGCGCCGGGATCGCTGCGGTAGATCGCGAGATCCCGCGATCCCGAGAAAATCGCGCGCGGCTTCAACCCATAAAACCGGCGGATCGAATGGCTGAAGTGGGTTGAGTCGGGATAGCCGATGTCCTGCGCCAGGTGCGCGAGGTTGATGTCCTGGTTGGCGAAGTGAAGCAGATGCCGCGCCCGCTTCCAGGCCCGGAACGCCCGGAACGAGATGCCGGTCTCCTGCTTGAACAGATGCAGGAAGCGCGACGAGGAAAGTCCGGCTTCCGCCGCGCAGCTTGCCGCCGTCACCGGCTCGCCGCAGAACCGGCCGATCTGGGCAATCGACTTGACGACGCGCGGGTCGAGGCAGCGCGACGGCAGCGCTTCGCCGAAGCACATTGTGTCGAACGCCGCGTTGCTGATGTCGTCGCCGCCCTGCCGCCGTCGCAGCTCGCAATAGGCGGCGCGGATGCGTTGCACGAAATACGGTGCATTGGCGCCCGAGAGCCGCGCGGCCAATTCCTCGAAGGCGCCTTCGCGAACGCTTTCCGGCTCGATCACGAGAGCGATCACCGAGCGATGGTCGCTGGCGATGGTATGGCGCACGTTCGGGGGCACGACGGCCAGCTCGCCATGGCTGTCGCGGCCGTCCGCGGTGGTCAGCCACAGTCCCCCCTCGATCGACACATAGACATGAAACGCACCCGGGCAGCGCTGGCGCGGACGGCCGAGCAGGCCGGCGTAAAACACGCGCTGCGGCGTAATCAGCATCAGATGGCCGGACTGATGGCGCTTGTCGTCCATGGTCAAATCCTCCGAGGCACGGCTCTTTTTGGCCGCCGCGTTGGATCAACCATAGCGTCATTCCGGGGCGATGCGAAAGCATCGAACCCGGAATTTCGAGATTCCCCGGTGCGCACTTGCTCACCTGAGGTCTGGTGCTTCGCACCATCCCGGAATGACGGCTTTCAGGTCCGCCGCGCGACCTTCTGCTGCTCGCCGGCCAGCGTTTCCGCCGCGACCGCCCTTCGGTAGCCGTCGCGCGCCTGCAGCCGTTGCCAATAGGCGGCTACGTTGGGCCCGAAATCCCTGGCCAAACCGATGTTTTCGGCCAGCCGCAACGCGTAGCCGATCGCGATATCGGCCGCGGTGAAGCGGCCGGCGACCAGCGTCTCCGCATTGGCCGTGGCGGCCTCGACCGCCCGCAATCGCCCCAAAAACCACTTGGCGTAGTCGCCCGCCACCTGCGGATTGCGCCGTTCCTCGGGCTCGAGCTGGCTGTAGCGGAGCACCAGCGTCTGCGGGAAGGTCAGCGTCGCGTCGCTGAAATACATCCAGTTCAGGAACGCGCCATAGGCCGGCTCCTCGACCCCCACCACCAGCGGTGTCGGCCCGTGCCTAGTACCGAGATAGTGGCAGATGCCGGAGGATTCCGTCATCCTGGTGTCGCCGTCGATCATGAAAGGAATGGTGCCGAGCGGATTGATCGCGAGATATTCCTTGGCGAACACCCGCGGCGGGAACGGCAGCATCTTCAGTTCATAGGCAAGCCCCATCTCTTCCAGCATCCACACCGGCCGGAACGAGCGCGCGGCGTGGCAATGATAGAGCGTGATCATCCGGCGTTTCCTTTTCCTGATTCAACCCAGTCTGGAACGCCGGAGCGCCGTCCGCAACGATATCTTCGCCCCGGACCGCTGCAGTCAGAGATTCGCTCTCAGCAGGGAACGGCGGTCGAGCGATGTCATGCCTTGCTCCGAAGTGCGTTGAACCCAACAGCCCGCGAACGTCGTGCCTTCGTTGCGTGCAGTGTCGAAGATATCAGCTCCGGCATCTTGCGTTTACGCGCTGATCAGCTAGTCGACACAAGACGCCGCGCCGGCAAGGCGCAAGCTCACTGCAGCGAGGAAAGGCCAGGTTGATGGATTTTGAGCATAGTCCGAAAGCGATCGAGCTGCAGGGAAAACTGTCGGCATTCATGGCGAGCCACGTTTATCCCGTGGAGCATCTCTATCAGGAGCAGGTCGGGAACGGGCATCGCCATCACCGGCCGCCGATCCTGGCGGACCTCAAGCGCCGGGCCCGCGCCGAGGGGCTGTGGAATCTGTTCCTGCCCGGCGACCACGGCGCCGGCATCGGCAATCTCGACTATGCGCCGCTGGCCGAGATCATGGGACGGGTGTCGTGGGCCTCCGAGATCTTCAACTGCTCGGCGCCGGATACCGGCAACATGGAAGTGCTGTCGCTGTACGGCAGCCCGCAACAGAAGAAGCGCTGGCTGGAGCCGCTGCTGGCAGGCGAGATCCGCTCAGCCTTCTCGATGACGGAACCGGAGGTGGCTTCCAGCGACGCCACCAACATCCGGTGCAGCATCCGCCGCGACGGCGGCGACTACGTCATCAACGGCCGCAAATGGTTCACCTCGGGCGCGATGAGCGAGGATTGCAGGATCCTGATCGTCATGGGCAAGACCGACCCCGATAATCCCAACAAGCACCTGCAGCAATCGATGGTGCTGGTGCCCCGGGAGACGGCGGGGGTTCGCATCGTCAGAGACATGCGCGTGTTCGGCTATGACGGCGCTCCATCAGGCCATCCCGAGATCGTCTACGACAACGTCCGGGTGCCGGCGGAAAACATCCTGCTCGGCGAAGGCCGCGGTTTCGAGATCGCGCAGGGCCGCTTGGGCCCCGGACGCATCCATCACTGCATGCGGCTGATCGGTTGCGCCCAGCGCGCGCTGGAGCTGATGTGCGCCCGGGCGCAGTCCCGCGTCGCCTTCGGCAAGGCGCTCGGCGAACAGGGCTCGGTGCGCGAGGACATCGCAAACTCCTGGTGCGAGATCGAGCAGGCGCGGCTGCTAACGCTGCGCGCCGCCGAAAAGATGGACCGCGAGGGCAACAAGTCGGCGCGCGACATGATCGCGGCGGCCAAGGTCGTGGTGCCCAGCATGGCCGCCCGAATCATCGACCGCGCCATCCAGATCCACGGCGCCGCCGGCGTCTCGCAGGACACGTTTCTGGCCGAAGCCTACATGTACGCCCGCTTCATGCGGCTCGGCGACGGCCCGGACCAGGTGCACCTGGCGCAGTTGGGGCGCGGGTTGCTGAGGCGGTATGGGGCGGCGGGGTGAACCGAGCGCGCGACGTCTTGCTTACCTCTCCCCGCAAGCGGGGAGAGGGAGAAAGCTCATGCATTGCTGTGCTTCCGCAATTCCAGCCGTGCGATCTGGTTGCGATGGACTTCATCGGGACCATCCGCCAGGCGCAACAGCCGTGCGGTGGCATAGGCGGCAGCGAGGCCAAAATCGTTGCTGGTGCCGCCGCCGCCATGGGCCTGGATCGCCCAGTCGATCACCTGGCAGGCCATGTTCGGCACCGCGACCTTGATCATGGCGATTTCGGCTCTGGCTTCGCGGTTACCGACGGTGTCCATCATGTGCGCGGCATGCAGGGTCAACAGCCGCGACTGTTCGATCATGATGCGGGATTCCGCGATGCGCTCCTGGGTGACGGTCTGCTCCGACACCGGCTTGCCGAAGGCGACGCGGCTCCGCGTCCGCACACACATCTTTTCCAGCGTGCGTTCGGCCAGCCCAATCAGCCGCATGCAGTGATGGATGCGGCCGGGGCCGAGCCGGCCCTGCGCAATTTCAAAACCGCGGCCCTCGCCGAGCAGCATGTTGCCGGCGGGCACCCGGACATTGTCGAACACCACCTCGGAGGCGCGGTCGGGCACGCCATAAAATCCGAACACCGGGATCGGCCTTAAAACCTTGACGCCCGGCGTGTCCATCGGCACCAGGATCATCGATTGCTGGCGATGGCGGTCCGGATTGTCCGGATCGGTCTTGCCCATGAAGATGCAGATCTTGCAGCGCGGGTCGGTGGCGTTGGTGGTGTACCATTTGCGACCGTTGATGACGTAGTCATCGCCGTCGCGCCGAATCGAGCTTTCGATATTGGTGGCGTCGCTGGAGGCCACCGCCGGTTCGGTCATCGCAAAGCAGGAGCGGATCTCGCCTGCCAGCAGCGGCTTCAGCCAGCGCTGCTGGTGTTCCCGGGTGCCGTAGCGCGCCAGCACCTCCATGTTGCCAGTATCCGGCGCCGAGCAGTTGAACAGTTCGGGCGCCAGATGCGACCGTCCCATCACCTCGCACAGCGGCGCGTATTCGAGGTTAGTGAGGCCAGCGCCATGCTCGCTTTGCGGCAGGAACAGGTTCCAGAGCCCCGCCTCCCTCGCTCTTGGCTTCAATTCCTCGACCACGGGATAGATCTTCCAGGGTCCGAGCTCCTCGGCCTCCCTGTAGAAGCGCTCTTCGTTCGGATAGACGTGGCGCTCCATGAACGATTGCAGGCGATGCCTGAGTTCGCCGACCTTCTGGCTTTGCTCATAGAACATGATCGGCTCCCTACTTCTTCGCGCCGGGCAGCGTGCCCATCATCTTGCACAGCACCGATAGCATCACTTCTTCGGCACCGCCGCCGATCGAGGTCAGGCGGCTGTCGCGATAGGCGCGGCTCACTTGCGTCTCGTTCATGAAGCCCATGCCGCCCCAGAACTGCAGGCAGGCGTCGGTCAACTCACGCCCGAGCCGGCCGGCCTTCAATTTCGCCATGGTCGCCAGCCGCGTGACGTCCTCGCCCGCCACCAGCGCCTCGCCGGCGCGGTAGATCAGCGCACGCAACAGCTCGACCTCGGTCTGCAGTTCCGCCAGCTTGAAGTGGACGATCTGGTTGTCGAGGATGCTCTGGCCGAACGCCTTGCGATTGCGGGTGTAGTCGATGGTCTCGGCGATAATATACTCGTGCGCCTTGAGACAGGCGGCCGCGCCCCACAGCCGCTCCTCCTGGAACTGGACCATCTGGTAGGTGAAGCCCATGCCTTCCTCGCCGATCCGGTTGCGCTTCGGCACCCGG
>Ga0307297_10000251_pt1 | contig 13001 bp, 15 predicted proteins | sample ER_DNA_157_FD_194464 | JGI IMG/M metagenome (GOLD analysis project Ga0307297, IMG submission 194464) | Bulk soil microbial communities from the East River watershed near Crested Butte, Colorado, United States - ER_DNA_157 | ecosystem: Environmental > Terrestrial > Soil > Floodplain | place...
TACTCCCGAAGTAGACCAGGCGGAACTTACCGATTTGCACCTCGTCACCGTTCCGCAGCAGGCATTCGTCGACCAGGTCCCGGTTCACGTACGTGCCGTTGAGACTGCCCACATCCTTGACCTGGGTTCCCTCCGGAGTACGGGTGAACGTGGCGTGGCGGCGGGACACCGAGATGTCGTCGAGAAAGATGTCGGAATCCTGATGCCGTCCAACGCTGACGAGATCGGTGTCCAACAAAAACCGGCTGCCAGCGTTCGCGCCTCGTTGGACGATCAGCAGTGCTGAGCCGTACGGCAACGCATTGACGGCAGCCTCATCCTCGGCCGTCAGCGAGTCAGTGTCACGCTCCTCAACCATCGCGGGCATCGCCTTGGTCGTGTCGCCGGTCGGCACCTTCTCCGGGGTTGCGGCTCGGGCACCAGGGATCAGCGCCGAGCCACATTGGCCGCAGAAGTTACTCCCCTCTGGGTTCTCATGTCCACAGTTGGTACAGAACGGCATTGCTTCGACTTTCCTTTACAGCCTCGAAGGCTCGAGGCGTGCTGCAGAGTTTAGGACCAAACGCAAACCGGGACCTAGCTGGCCGTGGACTTAGCTTCCCACCTGTTCGGCGTAGGAATCAGCATCCAGTAGGTCGTCCAAATCCGCACCCTCGTCCAGCTCCAGCTCGAAGAGCCAGCCGTCCCCGTACGGATCGGCATTAATGGTCTCTGGATTGGCCTCGAGCAACGGGTTGACAGCGGTGATCACGCCGGGCACCGGACAGAAAATGTCCGACACACTCTTGGTCGACTCCAGCTCACCGCATGCGTCACCGGCCGAAACCGTGTCGCCCACCGCTGGCAACGAGACGAAGACGATGTCGCCCAGCTGGTCTGCCGCGTACTCGGTGATTCCAACGCGGACGCTGCTGCCGTTCCCACTGCGAACCCATTCGTGCTCAGTCGAGTACTTCAGATCTTCGGGATAGTCCGACATCAGGCTCCTCACGTTGACACGGTCATCGAGGGGTGGACGGCGAGGGTGCAGGACGAGCGTACTGATTCTCTCTCGACGTGTGTAACGATTCGATCACCACCCGGTCCTCTTGCTCGATCTGCACTTGTCCACCGATTCTTGGTCCAGTGATCTCGGAGACGATTCCACCCCGAAACCGCGCAGCTTCCTCCAAACTGTGCGGCTCCCCGATGACCTCGAGGGTGATCGGCCGACTGACCAGCTTGCCGTCGATGAGGAGTCCACGTGCATCCGAACCAAACCACGTTGATCCGACAACACGGATCGTGTTGTTCACCTCGATCACCTCAGCACCAGCGTCACGCATCTCCTCAACCGCGTCGAGAAGCACCCGGGCGTCCACCGCTGCCTTCGGATCGGCGATCCGCATTCGGATACCCTGGCCCGCGGCGGGAGAGGTGCCGGCCAGGATCGACAACTCGGTGAGATGCCGCTCTGCTTCCGACCGCGCCACTCGTTGGGTGTCGGCACCCGACTGCAGATTGCTCCTGGTCTGCTCCAGCTGCGCAATCTCTCCTTCCAGCCGTCGTGACTCCGCGCTGAGCCCATCGAGCAGCTGAATCAGATCCTCACGTCGCGCCGACGCATAGGCGTCATCGGCTGTGTTGACGTGGATCTGCATGGCACCGGCGACGCCCACAATGAACAAGATGATCGCCGCCAGGATCTGTCCGCGACCGGGATGCAACAGTGATGCTCGCAGTCGGGCGCGGGTGCTCCGTGCTGCGTCGGCCGCCTCTGAGGTTCGGCCCGCAGGCTGCGCAGCGGGCCGTGCTTCATCCACAGTTACAGCTCTCGGATGCTCCTCGCCAGCCAGCCGTCGTTGGCTGCGCCGCAGCGAGCTCACACGGCGGGACGCTGCGTTGTGTGACCGGCTGCGAGGGCGCTGTCGCCGTGGAGAGGGCTCCGCCGCCCGTACGTCCGGGCGGACCTCGTCAGGCATGGAACAGGGCCCGCCTGATGGCAGCAGCATTAGTGAAGATGCGAATTCCCAGAACCACGACGACCCCGGTCGCTAGTTGTGAGCCCACGCCAATCTGATCACCCACGTAGACAATTGCGGAGGCGATCAAGACATTGGAGATGAACGACACAACGAAAACCCGATCAGTGAACGTGCCCTCCAGGTACGCCCGGAATGCCCCGAACAGGGCGTCCATGGCGGCGACAATGGCGATCGGAAGGTACGGCTGGAGCACCTGGGGAATCGATGGCTCCAGCACGATGCCGAGCACGATCCCCGCAAGCAAGCCCACCAGCGGGATCATGAGGTCGCCCTCCCCGCGTGACGGAGCACCATGCCAGGATCGGCTGCCAGATCGAGCTGCTTCACGTCACTGATCTCGTATCTCATTTGCCGGTTCTGGGCCAGGTCATTCCACCACGCCCCAGCCGAAGACTCAACAAAGCCAGCCTGCAGCGTACGCAGATCGCCGATCGCTTCAACGCGATATGGGCGAGTGAGTGAGCGATAGTCGACCGTGATGGCGTCACCCGCACTCCGGATTGGCGTCAGATTTGACAGGCGGTGCCCGTTGATCGAAACGGCCTCTGCGCCCGCCTCCCAGAGCCCGTTGGCCAAGATCTGGAGATCGATGTCGAGAACCCTGTCTCGAGCGTCGGCCGCGGCCGACGGTGAATCGTCCACGACGATCAGTACTCCAGGGCCGCTGACGGGGACAGTGCCGACAACTGGGTCGAGTGCATTGATGCGAGTCTCCAGGGTATGGGCCGCGTGATCATCACCTAGGGCCGCGGCCCTCAGCGTTGCGATTTCCTCGGTCAAGGCGGTGACTCTCCCCCGCAGCTGGTCCTGCTCGCGTTCCGCGCTGTGTACCCGATTGATCAACTCGGTTCGCTCCAACTGAAGTGCAGGTGCTGTCCGGGTGGTTTGCAATGCCGCGACTGCGAACAGCGCGCCGATGATCATCGCTAACACCCCGAGTGTCCATCGTCCCTGGGCCGGTTGGTGTTCTCGGGCGGCCGCGATGGCATAGTCCGGATCGACGGGCTGACGGATGATCTGATTCAGCAGGTCCATGCTGGCATCCGGTGCCTGACCCGTCGATTGCCTCGGCGGTTGGGTCGCTGAGTTTGCGGCGTGGCTGCGACGGACACGGCGTCGTGCGGAGCTGGGTGTCATCCGGCTGTGGAACGGGTCCGCGGCCTCTCTAGCGGGTCACGCTAGAGCGACGGCGGTCATGGATCGGCGGTGTGGAGCGGAGCAAACGTACGGTCTGAGCAATGTAGAGGCCTCCGGCGTACCAGTACAGGACCGTCCCCCAGATGGCGAATGCCCATCCCAATACCCAGGCCAACTGAAGCCAGCCCTGCTGGCCTGAGCCAAATAACACGAGGGGGAATGCGTAGAGCAAGCTGAAGGTTGCAACCTTGCCCAGGAAGTGCACGGGCAAAGACGAATAGCCTCTCGTCTTGAGGACTGGGACGAGCACTGCGACGAAGACATCTCGTCCGACCACGATCACAACCAGCCACCACGGCACGATCTCCCGCAGCGCGAGTCCAATCAAGACCGCAAGAATATAGAGGCGATCTGCGATCGGATCCAGCATCTGTCCGAGCCGGGAGGTCTGGTGCCACGCCCGCGCCAGGTAGCCATCCAACCAGTCGGTGATCCCGCCGAGCGCGAGAACGAGTACGGCCAGACCATCGGCCTGCGGGCCCAGAATGAGCCACAGCACGAGGGGAGCCCCGGCTAATCGCAGGAAGCTCAGCACATTCGGCAGGGTCCACACACGATCGGTGTCGTACAGCGGAACCTCCCTCAATGCCATGGACGGCTCAGCCGACAATCCGGTGGCCCTGGTGATTGGTGGGGGTGTTTCAGGATCATGCGAAACGCGGGTACCCGAGATCCGCCGCTCGCTACTCACAAGGCCAGCCTAGTTCTCGGCCGCTCGCACTATGACCGTTGGCGGCTTCGCCGACTGCAGGAGCTCGCGGCTCGGCTGCATAGACGGCTGGGCGTACGCGAGCGACGAAGGAGGCGAATCCGGCGGGCCAGCCGTCAAAGTGCAAATCGAACCACCTGCACTATGACGGTTGACCCGCTTCGCCGACTGCAGGAGCTCGCGGCTCGGCTGCATAGCCAGCTGGACGTACGTACGCAAGCGACGAAGGAGGCGAATCCGGCGGGCCAGCCGTCAGAGTGCAAATCGAACCATCTGCCATTTCGAACGGACGGGGCTCGTCCGTATGCCCCGCCAACCGCAGGATTCGTACTGTGTATCGGCGCCGGAGCGACAGGGCCGTCGCCACAGCATCGTTGTGCAGCCGGCGGCAGATGCTGGCTCGCGCTCGCTCCGAGGCCAGCTCGCTGGGGCTGGCCGGGAGCATCGGATCGACCGTATCCAGGACATGGCTCAGGTCGCTCTCGGCCCGCTCACGCTCGCCACGACACAAGTCCGGCTCGAGGGCAGCGGCCGCCGCATCCAGCACAAGTAGCGCTGTGGCCGGGTCGATGCCGGGCAGCATCACAAGATCGGCGGCGCGCTGAGCGCGTCCCACCAAGGCAGCGTCGAGCGTGATCCACGCCCGTTCCGCGCGCGTGGTAGCCCGCTGGACTCGGCTGGCCAGCCAGCTGATCCGCCAGACCAAGAGCACCACAACGATGATCATCAGGGCCAGCATCTCCAGGGTGCTCATCCGATCGCTTCCCTCATCCGCCCAGTAGGCGCCGCGGAAAGGGCCGCTCGATAGGTGGCCAGGACAGCCGTGCCCACGCTCGACCAGTCGTAGCTGCGGGCTGCCTGTTGCGCCCTTGCTTTCCGCAGTGGGTTGGCGTAATGGAGAACCTGCAGCACTGCGCGCGCGAGCGCACGGTGGTCGCCGACGGGGAAGACTTCGCCGAGTCGCCGTTCGTCCCGAGGCGGACCGAGCAGATCCACAAACGAAGGAAGATCAGAGGCCACGATTTGGGCCCCGCTCGCCATCGCCTCCAGGAGCACAATGCCGAAGCTCTCTCTGGCTAGCTGCGGCGCGACGAAAACGTCGGCAGAACCCAGGAGCGCGATCTTGGCCTCGTTAGTGATCGTGCCCAGACTGCGGCACCAGGATGGAATCGGCCGGCTTCCCTGACCAGCGATGATCACCTCGAGATTCGGATGAGTCTGTCTGATCAGCGGAACCGCGGCGAGCAGCACCTCGAGCCCTTTGCGCGGCTCGTCGAGCCGACCGATGAAAACCAATCTCGGCTGCTGGGATGGCCGGGGCGATCCAGAGATTGGCCGTTTGCCGAAGTCGTCGAACCGGATCCCATTGGGAATGACCACAGCGTCTCGACCCAGATGCTGGACCACGACGTTGCGGGCCGACTCCGACACCGCAATGCCTGCATCGATCTTCTCAATCGCCGCTCGCAGCACTCCACCGGCCAATTGCATCGATCGGGATCGCGGCGTTGCAATATGAAATGTGGCCACTACTGGCTGTTCTGCTGCCCACAGAGCCAGTAGCGAGATGCTCGGCGTGATGGGCTCGTGGATGTGAATGAGATCGAACTTCCCGTTTCGAAGCCAGCGGCATACGCGCGCGGCGCTGAGCGGGCCGAAGTTCACGCGAGCTACAGACCCGTTATAAGGGACTGGCATGGCCGCACCGACGCTGGCAAAGTCTTCGAGATCAAGGGCCGCGGCTGAGGGGCCCAGCTCGCCCGGAGCCAGCACGTACGGCCGATGCCCGGCTTGACGCAGGTAACGCGCAAGGCCGAGGACATGGTTCTGCACTCCCCCCGGCACGTCGAACGAATAGGGACAGACCATTCCAATGCGCAGGGAACGGCGCGGGTCGGTCACCGAGCCTCCTGGGATGATTCCCGGTCGGAGAAGAAGGGTTGCATCATGTGCCAGTCCTCTGGCTGCCTGGCGATCGTATCGGCAAAGAAGTCGGCGACCTCCTGCATCATCGCCGTCAGTCCATCCCTGCCCTGGCGGGGTGCGATGGGCTCTCCAATGATGATCGCCATGCCGTCCTCGCTGAATTGGCAAACGGCTGGCACCAGGGCTGCTCCAGAGCGTCGGGCAACTATCGCTGGGCCGGCTGGCATGGTGATGGAATGCCCCCGCCAGGACACCGGTACGCCGGTTCCCGACAGGTCCCGATCCGCCAGCAGGCAGACGACCCGTCGGCAATGGATCGCGTCGATGAGTGTGGCGAGGGCGGCCGGGTCTCGATGGGAGACCACCCGCAGGCCGAGGCTTTCCCGGAAGGCAACGAAGGTTGCGTACTCAGCATCGGAGAGCTGCTCGGCGACGGTCGTCACCGGCATTCCGGTCGCACATGCCCAGGCGCCCGCCAAATCCCAATTGCCGCTGTGCGGCAGGGCGACGACAAGCCCCGATCCGGCGTAGGCCTCCCGGACCACCGGCTCGTTGACGGCGGCGACACGACGGCGAATTTCGGTCTGGGACCAGGCGGGCAGCGCCAGGACCTCGTAGAAGTTGCGCAGGTAGGACTTCAGGGCTGACCGGACAAGGTGATTGTGGACGGGCACTCCCGTCGTAAGCGCCAGATTGCGACGCAGCGTACGCACATGGATGCCGTCGTGCCGCAAGGCGACCCAGCTGCCGGCGGAGATGATCAAGGCAACCGACCGAGGCGGGAGCCGGGCCGCCACTCGCCAGCCGAAGCTGTAGATCCCTCGCAGCAGCCAGTTGCGCAGCAGCTCGCGCCATTGTGCCGGCACAGGTGTGACCACCGCCTCAGGCCGACCGAGCATTCGCTGCCTTGGCCTGCTTGCGGACCTGGGCGATGCGCTGCAACACCGTGATCATGCTTGTCACGGCCAGGGCGGCAACCGCGATCTGCAGCACGTACGGAACCCCGAGACCTGCGAGGAAGGCCCCGGCGAGGATGATCACGAGCCGATCCGCACGCGCTGCCAGGCCACCCGTACAGACAAATCCCAGGCTTTCGGCGCGAGCTTTCACATAGGACGTCCACTGCCCGAAGACCAGGCCGGCCAGGGCGATGGCTGCCCATAGTGTCGAGTCCTGCCGGTACACGAAGTAGAGCAGAATGCCGCCGAAGACCGCGGCGTCCCCCAGGCGGTCTGAGGTGGAGTCCAAGAAAGCGCCCCAGTTGCTGGTCTTGCCCGTGATCTTGGCCATCAAGCCGTCGATCATGTCGGAGATGACGAAGATCGTCACCACGACGACGCCTTGCCACAGCCAGCCTTGGGGAAAGCAGATCAGCGCGCCGATCGCCACTCCGAGAGTGCCGGCAATCGTGACGACGTCGGGTGAGACGCCAAGCCTGATCAGCAGCCGTGCGATCGGGCCGAGGACGGCGTGGGACATGCCACGAAAGCGCTCGAGCATCAGCTCATGCCTGAGGCGACGTAGGAGTCCCAGCTGGTGCGTACGATCTCCCAGGTCTGGTCCAGTAGCTGCGGCAATGCCTTCGTCTGCCCAACGACCGGAAGGAAGTTGGCGTCTCCGGCCCAGCGCGGCACCACGTGTTGGTGCAGATGGGCGGCGATACCGGCCCCGGCAACCGCGCCTTGGTTGATCCCGAGGTTGAAGCCGTGCGGCGCGCTCGCCGCACGCAGGACGTGCATGGCGTCCTGGGTCAGTTCGCCGAGGGCGCAGAGCTCGTCGTGGTCTAGCTCGGTCAGGTCCGCGACATGCCGGTATGGGCAGATCAGCAGGTGTCCGGGCGAATAGGGATAGAGGTTGAGCACGGCGAAAGCAAGATCGCTGCGATGCACGATCAGCCCTTCCCGGTCGTCGCGCAACTGCACCGCACAGAACGGGCAATCTTGCTCATCAGAGCTGGCCGGCTTGCTCTCACCCTTGATGTAGACCATCCGATGCGGTGTCCACAGCCGCTCGAATCCGTCGGGAGTGCCTGGATGCGCGGCTAGGTCCTCCGGCTCTCCCACTGCCCAACCTCCTCCCGAGTTGTCAGAACCGAGTTGACGGGCTCTAGCTCAATCAGATTCTGACAAGTCGGTGACTCAGACTTGGCGGCGCGCCGCGATGTCGTCGGTGATCTCGCTGATCGCCGCATCGACCGGGATCCCATTCCTCTGCCGTCGGTCGCGGTAGCGGAACGAGACCGCGTGAGCGGCGGCGTCCTCGGCACCGGCAATCAGGATGTACGGGACCTTGATTCGCTCGGCGTTGCGGATCTTCTTTTGCATGCGGTCGTCGGATGTGTCCACTTCGACCCGGACCCCCGCCGCCCGCAACCGATCGGCGACGCTCAGCAGGTAGGCGTCGTGCTCCGCCGCCACCGGAATGCCGATCACCTGGACCGGCGCCAACCAGGGCGGAAAAGCACCTGCGTAGTGCTCGACCAGCACGGCCATGAACCGCTCAATGGACCCAAAGAGCGCGCGGTGAATCATGACTGGCCGCTGCCGGCTACCGTCGGGGGCGGTGATCTCCAGATCGAACCGGTCCGGCAACATCAGATCGACCTGGATGGTCGACATCTGCCAACTACGACCGATCGCGTCGTGGGCTTGAACCGAGATCTTCGGCGCGTAGAAGGCCGCCCCACCAGGGTCGAGGACTAGCTCGAGGCCGGACGCCTCCGCTGCCTTGCGGAGCGCATCAGTCGCTCTCTCCCAGTCTTCGTCGGACCCGACAGACTTCTCCGGGTCGCGGGTCGACAGTTCCAGGTAGAAGTCAGTCAGCCCGAAGTCAGCGAGTAGATCCAAGACGAACTGCAGCAGGGAAATGAGCTCATCTTGCATCTGATCGACGGTGCAGTAGATGTGAGCGTCGTCCTGGGTCATGCCGCGGACCCGGGTGAGCCCGTGCACCACCCCTGACATCTCGTACCGGTACACACTGCCGAACTCGAACAGCCGTAGCGGCAGCTCGCGGTACGACCGCCCCCGGGACCGAAAGATCAGGCAGTGCATCGGGCAGTTCATCGGCTTGAGGTAGTAGTCCTGGCCCTGCCGCTTCAGGCTGCCGTCCGCGTGCCGCTCCTCGTCGACGTGCATCGGCGGGTACATCAGATCTGCGTAGAAGCCGAGGTGTCCGGAGATGTCGAACAGCTCGGCCTTGCTGATGTGTGGGGTGTTCACGAACTCATACCCAGCCTCGAGGTGGCGCTGCCGGGAATAGTCCTCCATGATCTTGCGTACCAGCCCGCCTCGGGGGTGGAAGACCGCCAGACCCGAGCCGATCTCGTCCGGGAAGGAGAACAGATCGAGCTCGAGACCAAGCTTGCGGTGGTCTCGTTTGGCCGCCTCTTCCTGCCTGGTCTGGTAAGCCTTGAGCTCCTCGCGGCTCGGCCAAGCCGTGCCATAGAGACGCTGCAGTTGCTTGTTCTTCTGATCACCGCGCCAGTACGCCGCCGAGTTCCGGGTCAGCGCGAATGCCGGAATGTAACCGGTGTGCGGCACGTGCGGGCCTCGGCACAAGTCCCTCCAGGCAATCGAATCATCGCGCCGCAGGTTGTCATAGATCGTGAGCTCACCCGCGCCTACCTCGGCGCTGGCTCCGTCGACCCCTGCGGCCGAACTCTTGTCCGTGATCAACTCCAGCTTGTACGGCTCCGTTGCCAGCTCGGCGCGGGCCTCCTCGTCGCTGACGATTCGGCGACGGAAGCGCTGCCGCTCCTTGATGATCTTGGTCATTGCTTTCTCGATTTCGCGAAGATCATCAGGCGTGAAGGGTGACGCCACGTCGAAGTCGTAGTAGAAGCCGTCGGTGATGGGCGGGCCAATGCCCAGCTTGGCGTCGGCATGCAGCGACTGAACGGCCTCCGCGGCGACGTGGGCGGTGGAGTGCCGCAAGATATTGAGCCCGTCCGGGCTACCGATCGTGACCGGCTCGACGACGGCGCCTTCGGGCAGCGTACGGTGCAGGTCCCACAGATCGCCATTGACCCGCACTGCCACGATCGCGCGGTCGTCACTGAAGACATCGAGTCCAGTGGTGTTGGTGTCCGTCACTCGCTGCTGGCTGACGCCATCTGCTTCGATCGTGATGGACATGCTGGACACGATTGGTTCCCTTTCTACCGGCGAGCTGTCTCTGACCGAGATCCCGGGTAAGCCTAGACCTGGCAACCTTGGGCCTGGATGGGGTTTCGCGACGGGTCGGACACGGTTGCCAACTTGGCTCTGTGATCCCAACTCCGCCTTGAGATATGGTGGGCGTCGCTCAAGCGGGCGATTGGCGCAGTGGTAGCGCGCTTCGTTCACACCGAAGAGGTCACTGGTTCGAACCCAGTATCGCCCACTTAGAAGGCCCTGGTCCGGAGCATGTTTGGTCGACGCGCTGGAGGCGCCGGACAGAGGTACAGCAGCAAAGTACAGCAGTGCGTGTCAATCAGGCCTGTCAATCCAGGCTCTCGCAAGCCCATTTGAGTCCAGTCAGGCAGAGCTCACATTCGCGGAAATAACAAAAGCAGCGGCCTTCACTACAGGATTCAGCCGACGCGGGCCATCGCACTGGGAAGGTCGGCTGTCAGTCAAGGCTGTCTCCGAGCCTGCGTAAGGCTTCGCGGGTCTTGTCCGAGCTGGCCTTCGCATAGATCTTCATCGTGACACCCTGGTCCGCGTGCCTAAGAATGCGCATGATCACTCGTGGGTGCACGTCCAGGTCGACGAGCAGGGTGGCGCAGGTCCGGCGAGCGTCGTGAACGGTGAGGTGGCGAACTTCGGCCAGGTCGCATCGGGCCGTGAACGCGCGGTTGAAGGTTCGCGGATCGATGGGGGTGCCGTACCGTCCCGTGAACACGAGGTCGACGGGCTCGCCCTGGGGGTCCTCGAACACGCGCCACGCCTCCCTAGCTCGCTCCCTAGCACTCTCCTGCTGGGAAATGCGGAGCCTTAACGCCGTGCACGCGATGTCCGGCAACGGGAGCGAGTCGTCGGAAGCTTCGGTCTTGGTCTCCCTGTAGAGCAGCTGTCGGCGGACCCGCTGCAATTGGTGGTCCACGATCAGCTCGCGGTGATCGAAGTCGACGGCGCCCCAGCGCAGTCCGAGAACTTCCCCTTTCCGCATACCGAGCACTAAGACCAGGACGTACGCGGCGTAGAGCCCATCCGCGTCGGACCTGGCAGATTCGAGGAAGCGGCGTGCCTCCTCGCTGGTCCAGGGCACGACCTTTCGCTTGCGTTGCTTCGGAGTTGTGACGAGCTCGGCCACGTTCCGCTCGACGAGCTCGTCACGCATCGCGGCGGACAGGGCCGAGCGAAGCACGGCACGCACGTCCTTAACGGTTCTTGGCGACGGGTTGCTGTGACAGCACTTGCCAGCAGCGCAGCACCGCGCCTTGCCGTCGGCCCGACGGGCGTCCTTTCCCTGAGCGCAGCACTGACAGATCGTGGGCAGACGGTTAAGCCAAGACTGAACATCGCTCACCCGAAGACGGTCGAGTCGCACACCGCCCAGGGCCGGCTCGATGTAGTGGCGGACATGGCTCTCGTACGTGGCGTGCGTCAGCGGGGCCAGGTTGGGCGCCACCGTCTCGTCGAGCCAGCGCTGCAGGAACTGACCCACTGTCGGAACCTTGGTCACCACTGGGCCACGCGCCGCCTCCCGGGTCAGCTGAACCCACCTGGTGTGGACGACCTCACGTGTCTTGCCGTATACGTACTTTCGCTGCCGGCGACCGGCCAGGGTGGTGATCCATGCATAGGCCGCGAAGCCGTTCCGGTTCGGGTAGATCGAGCCCTCACCGTTGTGCCGGCGAGTCACTGCGACCACCAGGTCGGCTCAGCCTGCGACGCACGCATCTGGACGTACTCGTCGACCCACTCGGGCAGGATGCGACGGGATCGACCGTCTTTCAGCGAACGGAGGTCCCCACCGATGATCAGCATCCGCACTTTGCTTTCGCCATAACCCAGCAGACTCGCCACCTGAGCGACGGTGTACCACTTCGGCACGAGTGCGAGTCCGTTGCCGTTCATGATCATCTCCTTCCGATTGTGCGGTTGCGGAGGTGGGGTGGGTGTGGGTGCCGCCGTCGTAGCTGAAGGGTTCGCGGCAGGTGATGCAGGCGGCGGCGTCGGGGAAAGGGGGAGCGCATCTCTCGCCCAGCGCCACCAGCTGCCGCGGAGACCGCCGACCCTCGACTTCTGCGCGAACCCAGGCAAATTGTCCGCCCCGCCACAGCAACCGGACCACATCGGCGAGGGTCTCCGCCGTCTCGCCGTCCATCACCACCCCTCCCATGTCCCGAACGTCAGTGCCCTCATGAGGCCAGACGGAGCGCGCATCCGTCGCGATGCGGGGGAACCTGTGGATAACCCTCGACCCCGGCGTGGGCTCTTCTGCCGTCATGCGTCCTTAAGGACGTGGGGTGCTGCTTGGCGGTCAGTTGGCTCGACACAATCTGAGGAGGGCCGTGCGTCTACAGTGGCTGTGGCTAGCACACGGCAGCGACTCGCTGTCTCGTCTGGCTGCGCTCGTTGAACGAGCCGGGTCGCTCCGGATGGGGATGGTGCCGCCGAGCCAGGCGACCGCTGGCGTAGCGATAGCTGTTCGCGGTCGATCATGGTCTGCAGGAGCTGCCCGGCTCGGCGTTCGGCGGCGTCGCACTCACCGAGGGCGATGAGCACGGCTAACGCGTCGATCCCTTGTCGCGTTCCTGCCGGTCCCGTCGCTGCCCTGCTTGGGCGTCCAGCGCCGCCCTTCGTGCCGCCTGACTCACCGACTGCTGACCAATCTGACATGCCTTCGCCTCGCTCGAATCCCATCACTTGACCTAGGACAGACAGCCTCGATCGGGGTCAAGCCTCGCGACTCGTTTCATGTACCCCCGCCGATTTCTGACGAACCCAACTTCGACACACCTCTTTGCATCGCCGGTACGTACCCCGGCTTGGCTGACCGCGAGGTTGACCCGATTCGCCTTTAGTGGTTGTTGACGATGAGCATTCATAAGCTCAGCGCCGGATCGGGGTACGACTATCTGACCCGGCGGGTAGCGGCATTGGATGCCACCGAGAAGGGTCATGTTGGGCTGGCTTCCTACTACACCGAACGGGGTG
>Ga0307297_10000252_pt1 | contig 12938 bp, 10 predicted proteins | sample ER_DNA_157_FD_194464 | JGI IMG/M metagenome (GOLD analysis project Ga0307297, IMG submission 194464) | Bulk soil microbial communities from the East River watershed near Crested Butte, Colorado, United States - ER_DNA_157 | ecosystem: Environmental > Terrestrial > Soil > Floodplain | place...
ACGTGTTCCAGCAGCGCCTGCCCGATACCCTGCACCACCCCGCCATGCACCTGCCCGAGCGCCACGCGCGGGTTGATGAGGCTGCCGAAATCATCCGAGATCGTATAGCGGTCGAGCCGCACCACGCCGGTTTCCGGATCGATCTCGACTTCCGCGACATGGCAGCCATTCGGAAAGGTGTAGAGGTCGGACGTGTTCGCCGCATTGCCATCGAGCCCCGGCGTCAGTCCCTCCGGCAGGTTGGTCGGATCCTTCGCGGCCTCGGCCACCTTGCCGATCTCGATGGCGCGCTCGGTGGATTGCACGACGAAGCGGCCGGCGGCGAACGCTACCTGATCGGCCGGCGTCTGCAGCAGATGCGCGGCGATCAGCCGGCCCTTCGCGATCAGCTTTTCGACCGCCATCACCAGCGCGGTACCGCCCATATGCATCGAACGCGCGCCGCCATGGCCGCTGCCTCCCGGCAGAAGGGCGGTGTCGCCCTGGTGGAAGCGGAATGCGGCAATCGGCAATCCCAAGAGATCGGCCGCGACCTGCGGATAGGCGGTCTCATGTCCCTGGCCGTTGGACTGGGTGCCGACCGCCAGCGATACCGTTCCGTCGGCCTCGAATGCGGCCCGCGCGAATTCGCTCGGCGCGCCGCGGGAAGTTTCGAGAAAGCAGGCAATGCCGATCCCGCGCAGCAGGCCGGCCTTGCTCGATCGGGCGCGGCGCTTGCGAAAACCGTCGCGGTCGGCGAGCGCGATCGCTTCGTCGAGGCCGGCCCCGAAGCGGCCGCCGTCGATCTTCATGCCCATCGCCGTGCGGTGCGGAAACCTGCTGATGATGTTGCGGCGGCGCAATTTGACCGCATCGATCCCGGTCCTGAACGCTGCCAGGTCCACAAGCCGCTCGATCAAATAATTGGCTTCGGGCTTGCCGGCGCCCCGATAGGCGTCGATCGGCGGCGTGTTGGTAAAGGCGCCGCGCACCTCGACGAACACCGCGGGAATGTCGTAGACGCCACCCATCGCGGTGCCGGCGGCATTGGTGGAACTGACCGGGCCCATGGTCGAAAGATAGGCGCCCATATTGGCGACGGCCCGGACTTCCAGACCGAGGAACCGGCCATCCCTGTCGAGCGCGAGTTTTGAGCGGGCAAAAAAATCGCGGCCGTGCGCGGAGCTGACAAAGTCCTCGGCGCGTTCGCAGACCCAGCGCACCGGGCGGCCGAGCTTTCGCGCGGCCCACAGCACCAGCACATATTCGGGATAGAGATAGTTCTTCATCCCGAAGCCGCCGCCGACGTCAGGCACCACCACGCGGATGCGCTCGGACGGAATTTTGAAGATGGTATCGGCGAGCTGGCGACGGATATCGTGGACGGCCTGGCCGGTTAGCGACAGGCAAAACCCGCCGGTCTCGCGGTCATGAAAGCCGATCGCCGCGCGTGTCTCCAGAGGGGCCGCGACGACGCGGTTGTTGAAGAGATCGCATTCAACGACGTGCGCCGCCGACGCCATCGCGGCGGCAACCGCCGCGGCGTGGCCCTTGCGGAACAGGAATGCGGAATTGCCCGGTGCCTCCGGCCAGATCCGCGGGGCGTCCGGCTGCAACGCCGCGGTGGCCATGGTGACGCATGGGAGTTCCTCATAGGCAACATCCACCGCCTCGCCGGCCGCCATCGCCGCCTCCGGCGACTCCGCGACAATGCAGACGACGGGATCGCCGACGTGCCGCACAACACCGCGCGCCAGCGCCGGGCGCGGCGGCACGATGATCGGCTCGACCGCCTCGATGACAGTGATGCACGGCAACTCCCCGATGCCGTCGGCCGCGAGGTCGGCTTCGCTATAGACCGCCACCACGCCGGGGAGCGCACGCGCAGCTGCCAGCTCCAGCCGGACGACCCGGGCGAAAGCGACGGGAGAGCGAAGCACATAGGCATGCAACACCCCGGGCACGTGGTCGTTGGCGACATATGTCCCGTGGCCGGTGAGGAAGCGGTGGTCCTCCACCCGGTTCAGGGACCGTCCTTGATAACGCTCTTGCAACCGATCACCGTTTCCGAAGTACCAGGGCGCTCAATATCGATCCGCAGCGACGTCCTGTCCATTCAAGCGCCGCCGCGCTCACCCGTGCGCTGCCCCCTAGCAGCGACGCCAGTGGCAAGCGCAGGCTTTGAGCCTCTGCGGGAAGGCTCGACTTGATGCCAGATGCTGGAATTGCGGGCTAAATCCGCACAAAAAAGTCCTCGAAAACAGCGCGTTTTCGAGGACTTTTTAGCTTGGTTGCGGGGATAGGATTTGAACCTATGACCTTCAGGTTATGAGCCTGACGAGCTACCGGGCTGCTCCACCCCGCGATAAACCCTTGCGTGCCTTCAAGAAAACGATACCGAAACGAATCTGGCCAACGCCCGAAGGCGCCGATCGATCCGATCCGGAGGCTTCCTGAGAAGGCTGCCCTTGGCTGACGCCAATGGGTGCGAGCGGTATGTACCAACGACAACCCGCTTTGGAAAGGCCCATCGGCGATCTTTTGAGCTTTTTATGACGGCTGAAACGCGCGTTTGTTGCGCCCGATCGGCCCGACAGGGGCCGCTCTTGCCAGAAACTTCGCAAACGGCCAGCTTTGGAACCTGGAAGCGGGGGAACCCGTGGGAGACCGTCATTCCGAGGCGATGCGAAGCATCGAACCTCAGGTGCGTTTTTGCGCACCGGGGAATCTCGAGATTCCGGGTCTGGTCCTTCGGACCATCCCGGAATGACGAACAAGAACCGGGGGGAATACGCGTGACGGATACATTCGATTTTGTCGTGGTGGGCGGCGGTTCCGGCGGCTGCGCGGTGGCGGGAAGGCTCTCCGAGGATCCCGGCACGTCGGTGGCGGTGCTGGACGCCGGCGGCCGCAACGACAATTGGGTGGTAACGACGCCGTTCGCGCTGGTGCTGATGGTCGCCGGCAAGGTCAACAACTGGGCCTTCGACACCGTGCCGCAGCAAGGCCTCAACGGCCGCATCGGCTACCAGCCGCGCGGCAAGGGGCTCGGCGGCTCCTCGGCGATCAACGCCATGGTCTATATCCGCGGCCACCGCAGCGACTACGATCAATGGGCAGCACTGGGCAATCCCGGCTGGTCCTATGCCGACGTGCTGCCCTATTTCAAGCGCTCGGAGGACAACGCCGATTTCGACGGCGAGTACCACGGCAAGGGCGGCCCGCTCGCCGTCAACAAATTGCGCACCGACAATCCGGTGCAGCAGATTTTTCTGCAGGGCGCGCGCGAGGGCCAGTTCCGGATCCGCGACGACTTCAATGCCGAGGACCATGAAGGCCTCGGCGTCTATCAACTGACGCAGAAGAACGGCGAACGCTGGAGTGCAGCGCGTGCCTACATCCATCCGCATATGGGCAGCCGCGCCAACCTCCGCGTCGAAACCAAGGCGCACGCCACCCGTATCCTGTTCGAGAGCCGGCGCGCGGTCGGCGTCGAATACCGCCAGGGCAAAGAGCTGAAGCAAATCCGCGCGCGGCGCGAGGTGATCGTCTCCTCCGGCGCGTTCCAGACCCCGCAACTGCTGATGCTGTCCGGCGTCGGCGACGGCGCGGCGCTCGGCCAGCACGGCATCGAAACCGTCCATCACCTGCCCGGCGTCGGAGCGAATCTGCAGGACCATCCGGACTTCGTGTTCGGCTACATGTCGGACAATCCGAATTTCAGCGGTCTTTCGCTGAAGGCCATGCCGCGGCTGTTGCGCGCGATTGGCCAGTACCGCCGGGAACGCCGGGGGCCGATGACCTCGAATTTCGCCGAATGCGGCGGGTTCCTGAAGACCAGCCCCGACCTCGACGTGCCCGATATCCAGTTGCATTTCGGCATGGCGATGGCCGACGACCATGGCCGCAAGCGCCACAATGGCACCGGCTTCTCGCTGCACGTCTGCCTGCTGCGGCCGAAGAGCCGCGGCAGCGTCGCGCTCGGCAGCGCCGATCCGTTTGTGGCCCCGCTGATCGATCCGAACTTTCTCGGTGATGCCGCCGACCTGGAATCCATGGTCGCGGGCTTCAAGGTGACGCGGCGGCTGTTGCAGACGCCGGCGCTGCGGAGCTTGCAGAAGCAGGATATGTTCACCGCAGGCATCGAGACCGACGAGCAGATCCGCGCCTTGCTGCGCCAGCGCGTCGACACCGTCTATCACCCGGTCGGTACCGCCAGGATGGGCAGCGACGCGACGGCCGTGGTCGACGCCAAGCTGAAAGTCCACGGGCTGGAAGGCCTGCGGGTCGTCGACGCCTCGGTGATGCCGACGCTGATCGGCGGCAACACCAACGCGCCGACCATCATGATCGGCGAGAAGGCGGCGGACATGATCAAGGCGGAGATGCGGGGCTAGTTCGATCGCGACACTTCTTCCTTCTCCCCTTGTGGAAGAAGGTGGCGCGGACATCGTCCGCGCCAGATGAGGGGTCTCTATCCGCGGAGACAGACCCCTCACCCGTCGCCGGCATTTTCCCCAACGCCGAGAGGCGAGCGATTTCCGCCTGTAGGCTGGTCTGGGCGGAAATCCCCAAATGCGGAGGCTGACGCGCGCCGGGTAACGGCCAGACGCGTTTCTGCACAGCCTGGACCCCAAAGCGAAGGTCGTTTTCCGGGCGTGTCCTTAATTCCGGTCATTCACCTGTGCGTTCATTCGCTGGATCAGATGCCTCGCGGGGCGGTATCCGGGTTCGACGCCACGTACTCGATATCGCCATGGGCAATGCCGATATCGTGCAGGTCGCGGTCGTTCAGGACGTACAAGGCGGCCCGCACCTTCTCGCGTCTACGTCGTTCCTGAAGCGCACTCCAGCATCGCCTGATGAAGCCAGGGACTTGCCGGGTCGACAGGGAGGGCTGTCCCGATACTGTTATCGTGCTCATGGCGGTTTCTCCTGGGGTGTTGTGTGCCCACAGGATGCCAAGGCCTCGGCTGGCGCGCTTTACTTGCTCCTTACATTTTCGTCACCGGCAGCTTAATCTTTGCCTTACCGGCGTGTTTGAGCCCCGACGTTCGGCGGCTGCTTGGGGGACGGCAGTTTGCGTTACCTGTTCGAGAACTGCGCTTTGGACACCGACCGCCGCGAGCTTCATCGCGGCGCTGACCTGGTTGCTATCCCGCCGCAGGTCTTCGACTTGCTGTACTACCTGATCTGCAACAGGGAGCACGTCGTCAGCAAGGATAACCTGATCGAGGCCATCTGGAACGGGCGTATTCTCTCCGAAACGGCACTCACGACCCGCCTGAATGCCGCGCGAAATGCAATCGGTGATACAGGCGAGGAACAGCGCCTCATCAAGACATTGCCGCGAAAGGGCTTTCGATTCGTTGGAACAGTGCGGGAAGCAGAAGGTGCAGCAACCGCGACTGCCGCCGACGACCCGGAAGAGCCAACCCAACCAGCCCTTGCGCTTCCCGACAAACCCTCGATCGCCGTGCTTCCTTTCCACAATATGAGCGATAGCGCCGAGGATATCTATTTTGCCGACGGCATCGCCGAGGACATCATCACCGAGCTGTCGCGTTACCCGGACCTTTTCGTTGCGGCCCGCAATTCCTCGTTCACCTATCGAGGAACGGCCGTGCGGATCGCGGATGTGGCGAGGGAACTCGGCGTGCGGTATGTCGTGGAAGGAAGCGTGAGGCGCGGCGGTAGCCGCGTTCGAGTTACAGCGAAGCTGATTGACGCCCTCAACGGCAAGCACCTTTGGGCGCAGCGCTATGACCGCGAACTGCAGGGCGTCTTTGCAATCCAAGACGACGTCACGAGTAGTATCGTGGCGGTGCTGCCCGCGCGGATCGAGGCCGCGGCGGTCGAGGAGGTAAGCCGGAAAGGCAGCAATTCGCTTGAGGCATACGATTACCTGTTGCGCGGCAAATACTACTATCATCGCCACAGCCGAGAAGCCAACCAGCAAGCCCAACTAAACTTTGATCATGCCATCGAAGCTGATCCACGCTTCGCCACGGCCTACGCTTGGAGAGCCTGTACGCTGGGCCAGGCCGTGCTTCAGGGATTTCGACCTGTCACCGCCGATCTCCAGCAAGAAATCCGCCGTTTCGTGGAAACCGCGGCCCGGCTCGACCAGAACGATACCGAATGTAACCGCATCATGTGCCGCATGGCTCTTATTGAAGGGCAGTTTGCTAAGAGTGAACATCATCTGGAACGGGCGCTGGCCATGAATCCCAACGATCCCCGCCTCGTCGCTCAGCGCGGGATTAACCTGACCTTTCTGGGTGATTCAAGGGCAGCCATACCGTGGCTTGAGCGGGCGATGCGCCTCGATCCATTCTCGGCTGACCGTTACTATCTCGATCTCGTGCGCGCCCTGTTTATGGCCGAACGTGCGACCGAAGCGATCGCGGTTTTGGAACGGACGGAGCCGATTCACTACGAACACTATGTTTGGCTCGCCGCCTGTAACGTAGCTATCGGCGAAGACGCGGCCGCTCATCAGGCTGGAAAACGGGCGGTCGCACTGCGATCCGAATTGTCTATCACAGCCTACTTGACTGGGTGGTTTACCTGGAAGCGCCCCGAAGATAAGGCTCGCCTCTGCGAGGTTCTGCTTAGATCGGGATTGCCAGAATAATGCTGCTTCCGAAAACGTAGATCGAAACGCCCGTAATCACCGTGCGGCGTCCGGTGGATCGCCGCGCCGACAAGGTCTTCGATACGAGCTTCCGATTTCTCCTTTTTGGCACTCTTCGGACCTGAGCGTGTGGCCTGCCGAAGTCCGCTTCTGGGAAGAACGGACCTGCCGCATCGGCGGGCCGAGGTCTCAGTTTGACCCAAAACGGTCAGGCCGTGTTCTTGCCGAAAAACCGCCTCAACAGCTAATATCCGCGAAGCTGTCCGACCTAGGGGCAGCGGATGTTAGGCGGCCGCCAACTGGTCATGTCCCCGGGGGCGGACCTATTTTTGGACAGACATTGGGAGGACGAAATGCCGACGTTTATCACGTACGCCTCGTACTCTGGTGCTGGTGTAAAAGGGATGGTCAGTGAACCAACGGATCGCACCGCGGCAATCAAAGGGCTGATCGAGAAGTCCGGCGGCAAGTTGATCTCGGCATACATGACTACGGGCGCGAACGACATCGTGATCATCGCCGAATTTGCGGATGGCTCAGATGCTGTCGCTGGTGGAATGGCCGCGGCGGCGAGTGGGGCATTGGCAAAGGTGGAGACGGTGCGCGCTTGGACGCTTCCCGAGTTCAAGAGTATCGCGGAAAAGGCGGGCCGCATTGGTGCAGGGTTCAAGCCTCCCGGAACATAAGAGGAAGCAAAAGTTCTACGCTGGCACGGCTACCTGCCTTGCGTAGACCGAGACCGCCGCTTGTGACCCATGGCGAGCATGCCAAGGATCAAGACTGAACATGACTTCCTGTCGTGGTCTGACGGACGTTTCGTAAATCCAATTGTGGAGGCAAAGATGCAGAACGCCTTGTTTCGAACACTCAGCATTCTTTTAGCGATGACAACGTCGGCCTTTGCTGGTTCTAAGGAAGAGGCCTATGCAGTCGTCGAAAAATGGTCATCTGGCTTCAATGCGCTTGATGCAGAACAGACAGCTGGAATATATTCTCCGGATGCGATCGTCATCGGGACGTACGGGAAACAACTTACGACCGGCACCGCAGCCATCATGGCTTATTTCAAGGCTGTTGCTGCGAGCAAGGCCCAAGTGAAGCTTCAGGAGTGGTCAGCCTTTGAGCTATCACCTGACGCCGTCGCAGTTGCAGGGTTTTACGAGTTCTCTGTCCCCAAGGATGGGCAGGTGACGACTATCCCAGCCCGATACACCTTTGCAGTTTTCAAGCGCGATGGCGTTTGGAAAATCGGACATCATCACTCGTCACCGCGGCCGCAGTGACGGGACGTTGCTCGCTGGGCGGTGATGGCTTCGTGGGCTGCCTTGGCGAAACGTACAGGCGTCGCTCCCAACGCAGGCATCTGGTCGTTTTCGGTGCGGCTCGGGGCTTTGCGGCCGACCAGGTTCGACCTCGTCATCAATCTCAAGAGCGGGACGGCGCTTGGGCGGATCGCCCCGCGCGACATGTCAGGCGATGAGAGAGGGGAAGTAAGCGCCAGGTTTCCCGCGCCATTTAAGCTACGTCAGCAAAAACCCGCCGTCCACCGTCACTACGCTGCCGGTCATGTACCGCGAGGCATTCGACGCCAGCAGCAGGATGGCGCCGTCGAGGTCGGATTCGGCGCCGACCCGCCGCTGCGGAATCCGTTTTGCGAGTTTCTCCCCGGCCGGCGTCGCCCAGAATTCGTGGTTCATCTCGGTGTCGATATACCCCGGCGCCAGCGCGTTGACGCGGATGCGGTTGCCGGCCAGCTCCAGCGCCATCGCTTTGGTGGCCTGGATGATGCCCGCCTTGGAGATGGTGTAGGGCGACAGGAACTTCATCACGCCGAAACCGAGCACCGAGGCGACGTTGACGATATTGCCTTCCTGCTTGCGCGCAATCATCCGCCGCGCCAGCTCGGTCGCCGTGAAATAGGCGCCCTTCAGATTGGCGTTGATGACGGCGTCCCAGTCCGCTTCGGACTGGTCGACCGCGAGTTTTTCGATGGCGATGCCGGCATTGTTGACGAGGACGCTGACCGGACCGAGGGCGGCCTCGGCGCTGTCGATCGCGCTGGCGATCGAGGCGGTATCGGTGACGTCCATCTGCACCGCGACGGCGCGACCGCCTTTGGCGCGGATTTCATCCTCCAGGCTCTTCAGCTTGGCGGTCTGGCGCGCCGCCAGCACCACCGCGGCGCCGTGGGCGGACAGCACGCGGGCGAACTGCCGCCCCAGCCCCTGCGAGGCGCCGGTGACGAGAATGATTTCCTGGCTGACGTCGAACAGGCCGGACATGAGGATTCCTCGAAGCGGGTGCGCCAAAATGGATTGATACAGACGATTTTTGCGATCGCAAACCTGTTTCGGCAGCCAAAACTCCGGTCTTATCAGAGCCGCCTCGGTTCGCTACAGTGACGGGATCGACCTCAAAAAAACCTGACATAACGGGAGTGAGACAGTGGATCTTGGAATCAAAGGCCGCAGTGCCATCGTTTGCGCATCGAGCAAGGGCCTGGGGCGCGCCTGCGCCATGCAACTGGCCAGCGAAGGCGTGCATGTCACCATGACCGCGCGCGGCGCCGAGGCGCTGAAACAGGCCGCCGACGAAATCCGCAAGGCCAATCCCGGCGTCACCGTGACCGAAGTGGTCGGCGACATCACCACCCCGGCGGGCCGCGAAGCCGCGCTGAAAGCCTGTCCCAATCCGGATATCCTGATCAACAATGCCGGCGGCCCGCCGCCCGGCGATTTCCGCAACTGGACCCGCGACGACTGGATCAAGGCGATCGACGCCAACATGCTGACCCCGATCGAACTGATCAAGGCGACGGTCGACGGCATGATGGCCCGAAAATTCGGCCGCATCGTCAACATCACCTCGGCCGCGGTCAAGGCACCGATCGAGATTCTGGGTTTGTCGAACGGCGCCCGCGCCGGCCTCACCGGCTTTGTCGCGGGAATCGCGCGCAAGACCGTGATCGCCAACGTCACCATCAACGGCCTGCTGCCGGGCCCCTTCAACACCGACCGGCTGCGCGGCACCGCAAAGGGCGAGGCGGACAAGCGCGGTCTGCCGGTGGATCAGATTCTGGCGGAGCGGGCCAAGCTCAATCCGGCCGGGCGTTTCGGCGAAGCCGATGAATTCGGCCAGGCCTGCGCATTCCTGTGCGGCGCCAAGGCCGGCTTCATCACCGGACAGAACATCCTGCTCGACGGCGGCGCCTTCCCGGGCACGCTATAGATGAAGGCTGTCTGGTATGAGCGAACCGGCGCAGCACCTGACGTGCTGAGCTTTGGCGACATGCCGACGCCGACGGCCGGCCCGGGCGAAGTCCGGGTCCGGCTGGAGGCCTCCGGCGTCAACCCGGCCGATGTCGGCCGCCGCGCCGGCAGCTATCGCGCGATGGAATTCCCTCGTGTGATACCGAACAGCGACGGCGCCGGGATCGTCGATCAACTCGGCGACGGCGTTACCCGGCTTAGCATTGGTCAACGGGTCTGGCTGTTCAACGGCCAGCGCAACGGCCGCGCCTTCGGCACCGCGGCCGAATACATCGCACTGGCCGAACATCTGGTGACGCCATTGCCGGATGATGTGTCGTTCGCGGCCGGCGCCACCCTCGGCATTCCCGCCATGACCGCGTGGTGCTGCCTGAACGGCGATGGAGCTATAGCGGGCCAGACCGTGCTGGTCACCGGCGGCGCCGGCGCGGTCGGCCACTATGCGGTGCAACTGGCGAAATGGGGCGGGGCGCGCGTCATCGCCACTGTCAGTTCGGCCTTCAAGGCGGAGCAGGCGCGGCTGGCCGGCGCCGATCTCGTGGTCAACTACAAGACCGAGGACGTGGTCGCCAGGACGATGGCTTTCACCGAAGGGCGCGGCGTCAACCGCGTGGTCGATGTCGATTTCGGCGGCAATATCGCCACCACGCTGAAACTGATGGCGATAAATTCCACCATCGCCGTCTACGCCACCAACGGCAATCGCAGCCCTGTGGTGCCGATGCGCGAACTGATGGAGAAATGCATCGCGCTGCGTGCGCTGGTGCTGTTCGCTCTGCCGCAACCCTTGCTGGCAGCGGGGCAGGCCGATATCTCGAAATGGCTGGCGGCGGGCACGCGCATCCACCCCATCGCCGCCCGGTTTCCGCTGTCGGAAACCGCGCAGGCCCACCTCGCGGTGGAGAAGGGCGACAAGCTCGGGACCGTGGTGGTGGAGTGCGCAAGGTAGAGCGCAGGAGTTCGGCGGGCCGTTCTTACCCTCCCCTGGAGGGGCGGGTAAGCGCCAGCCATCACACCGGCGTCGTGCGCTCGTCGGTCCAGGTCAGGCCGAACGCATCGAGGCCTTCGGCGAGGTAGTCGCTGACCAGGGGTTCGCCGAGCAAATAGCTCGCGGTGCGGTTGTTGCCACCGTCGGCAGCCTCGCGCCGCAGATCGTCCCATTCCTCGATGCTGCCGTCGCCACGCCCGAGCCGCATCAGCGCGACCAGGTCGATTTGCTCGTCTTCGGTCATGGCATTGATAAAGCCGGTGATCTCCCGCACGACGGGATCATCGCCATCGTCCGTGAGCACATCGACCATATTGTCGTCGGCGCCGTTCGACCCGGAATCGGGATCGGAGGCCCCTTCCTTGACGTCGAATTCACGGGTCTTCTCGATCAAAAACCGAACCTTTTCGGCCGAAATGGCTAGCTCTGGCATGTCGACTTCCTCGCGTGGGTGCCCGACCAACGCGCAACCCCGCGAGATGATCCATTGCGCGGCGTGAGCGAAACCCGCATCTTTCCGCCCAAGCAACAAGACGCGGGGAACGCCGGATGCACTGGACGATCGGCAAGGTCAAAATCACCAAAATCGTCGAACTGGAGACGGTCGGCAGCACCCGATTCATCCTGCCGCTGGCCAGCAACGAGGAAATCCAGCAACTGCCCTGGCTGATTCCGCATTTTGCGACCGAGGAAGGCCGGCTCAGAATGTCGATCCATTCGCTGGTGGTGGAGACGCCGTCGCGGCGGATCGTGGTCGACACCGGGCTCGGCAACGACAAGCAAGGCCGCAAGGTGCCGACCTGGAATAACCGCAAGGAGCCCTTCCTCGAGACCATGACGGCGGCGGGCTTTGCGCCCGACAGCATCGACACCGTACTGTGCACGCATCTGCATGTCGACCATGTCGGCTGGAACACGAAGCTGGTCGGCGGCCAATGGGTGCCGAGCTTTGCCGGCGCGCGCTATCTGTTCGGCAGGACCGAATATGAGCACTGGCGCGATCACAGCGACGACAGCGACAAGCTGGCCGTCTTCAATGACTCGGTAAAGCCGATCGTGGACGCCGGCCGCGCCGACCTGGTCGCCAGCGACGCCAGGCTTGGCGACGAGATCACCCTGATCCCGACGCCCGGCCACAGCCCGGGCCATATGAGCATTCTGATCCAGTCGGAGGGCGAGCGGGCCTTGCTGACCGGCGACGTCGCCCATCACCCCTGCCAGATGGCGCATCTCGACTGGTCCTCGACCGCCGATTCCGATCCCGTGCAGTCGGCCGCGACGCGGCGCGAGCTGTTCGCGCGCTTCGCCGATACGCCGACGCTGGTGATCGGCGGGCATTTCAATGCCGGCCACATCAGGCGCGACGGCGAGGCCTTCAAATTCGTGGCGCTGGCGTGACGCTGGCATTGTAGGGTGGGCAAAGCGAAGCGTGCCCACCATGAAGCGCAACCAACTGGATCAATGGTGGGCACGACGCAAAGGAGCGCCTTTGCCCACCCTATGCTGCGGATCTGCAATGCAGCGCGCAGTCAGGCATTGAATTTCGCCGCGCGCTGTTCCATGAAGCCTCTTAAGTCAAGAAACCGCCAAGGGAGTGATGAGAATGAAGCTTGTACGTTACGGGGCCAAAGGCCAGGAAAAGCCGGGTCTGATCGATAAATCGGGTCAGTTGCGCGACCTCTCCGCCCATCTGAAAGACCTCGATGGCGAGGCCTATGCGCCGGCCTCGATCGCCAAGCTCGCCGCGCTCGATGCCGCGAAGCTGCCCGCCGTCGACGGCAAGCCGAGAATCGGGGCACCGGTCGGCGGCGTGCCCAAATTCATCGCCATCGGCCTCAACTATTCCGACCACGCCGCCGAAGTCGGGATGCCGATTCCGGCCGAACCCATCATCTTCATGAAGGCCATCAACAGCCTGTGCGGCCCCAACGACGCGGTCGAGAAGCCGCGCGGCTCGACCAAGCTCGACTGGGAAGTCGAAATCGCCATCATCATCGGCACCCGCGCCAAATACGTCACCGAGGCCGATGCGCTCAGTCACGTCGCCGGCTATTGGCGACCACCG
>Ga0307297_10000254_pt1 | contig 12889 bp, 6 predicted proteins | sample ER_DNA_157_FD_194464 | JGI IMG/M metagenome (GOLD analysis project Ga0307297, IMG submission 194464) | Bulk soil microbial communities from the East River watershed near Crested Butte, Colorado, United States - ER_DNA_157 | ecosystem: Environmental > Terrestrial > Soil > Floodplain | place: USA...
TTGTTGTTCGCCGAACCCCAGATCCTGATCTCGTGGGCGGCGGGCGACAATCGTCCGCAGATCAGCGGCGATACCTCGCTGCTGCTGGCGCAGGATTCGCCGCAGCGCATTCTGGCCTTTGGAACCTGGCTGCCGCCGGAGCCGGCGCTGCAGATGGACCATGCGGTCGACGCGCTGCGCGAGTCCGGCGAGGGCTTTCTGCTCAATCTCACCACCTCGAACGGGCACGCGCTGGAGGCCATGGGCCGCGCCATCGGCGGCCAGGCCGTTGTGCGGATCCGCGAACTCGGCGGGTTGCGCCGCGAACTGGCGGAAACCAACCTGCGCCACAAGGCGCTTGCCGAGGAAACCGAGATGCTGCGCGGCTTCGCCGCCGCGGCGCCCTGGCCGATCTGGGCCAAGGGCGCCAAGGGCGGTCTCCATTACGCCAATGCCGCCTATGCGCGGGCGACCGAGGCCAGCAGCGTCGCGGACGCGATCGATCGGGGCCTCGAACTGCTCGACAGCGACGACCGCGGCTCCATGGACCGGGCGTTGAAGGAAGCATCGGCCTTCACCGCGCGGTTGCCGATCGTGGTCGGCGGCGAACGGCGCATCTATGACGTGCGCGCGATGAATGTCGGCGGCGGCAGCGCCGGCATCGCCATCGACGCCTCCGAGGCCACCGCGCTGCGCGCGGCGCTGGAGCGGATGGCGGAGGCCCATCGCCGCACCCTCGATCAATTGTCGTCCGGCGTCGCGGTGTTCGACGGCCAGCGCCGGCTCGCCTTCTACAATGATTCCTATCGCCGGCTGTGGGACCTCGACCGCGCCTTCCTTGACAGCAATCCCGACGATTCCAGCGTGCTCGACCGCTTGCGCGCCGCGCGCAAGGTGCCGGAGCAGCCGGATTTCCGGGCCTGGAAAGCCAAGCTGCACGAAGCCTATCGCGCCGTGGAGCCGGACAAGGACACCTGGTATCTGCCCGACGGCCGCGCGGTCAGCGTCGTCACCACGCCCAATCCGGAAGGCGGCGTCACCTATCTGTTCGACGACGTCACCGAAAGCCTCGATCTGGCGCGGAGGTTCGACGGCCTGATCCGGGTCCAGCGCGAAACGCTCGACAATCTCGCCGAAGCCGTCGCGGTGTTCGGCAGCAACGGCCGCGCCCAATTGTTCAACCCGGCCTTCGCCAGGATGTGGAAGCTGTCCGCCGAGGCGCTGCGCGAACAGCCGCATATCGAGACCGTGGAAGGCTGGTGCAAGCCGCTGTTCGACGACGAGGCCATCTGGCGCACCATCCGCGAAGCCATCACCGCGATCGAGAACCGGGTCGAGGTGCCGCTGAAGCTGGAGCGCAACGACGGCAGCGTGCTGGACTGCATGACCATGCCGCTGCCCGACGGCGCCACCATGCTGACCTTCCAGGACATCACCGACACCGAGAATGTCGAGCGCGCGCTGCGCGAGCGCAACGAGGCGCTGGAGACCGCCGACCAGATGAAGGTCGATTTCGTCCACCACGTGTCCTACGAACTGCGCTCGCCGCTGACCACCATCATCGGTTTCGCGCATTTCCTCGCCGACCCCGTGACCGGCCCCCTGATGCCGAAGCAGGAGGAATATCTCGGCTACATCACCGCCTCGACCAACGCGCTGCTCGCCATCATCAACAACATCCTCGACCTCGCCACCATCGACGCCGGCGCGATGTCGCTCAATCTCGGCTCCATCGACATCCGCAAGACCATCGAGGCCGCCGCCGAAGGCATTCAGGACCGGCTCGCCACCGATCGTATCGAACTCAAGGTCGACGTCGACCCCAATATCGGCAGTTTTACCGGCGACGAACGCCGGGTGGTGCAGGTATTGTACAATCTGCTGGCCAACGCCGTCGGGTTCTCGCCGCATGACGCGACGGTCGGCTTGAGCGCGCGGCGCACCGAACACAGCGTGGTCTTTACCGTGACCGATTCCGGCCCGGGCATTCCGCCCGACGTCAAGGACAGGGTATTCGACTGGTTCGAGAGTCATTCCAACGGATCGCGGCATCGCGGCGCCGGCCTCGGCCTGTCGCTGGTGCGCTCCTTTGTCGAACTGCACGGCGGCAAGGTGAGCGTCGATTCGATCGTCGGCAAGGGCACGACCGTCACATGCGATTTTCCGATCGATCAAGCCGCGCATCGTCACGCCGCGGAATGACCCCTCCCACGACATTCTCGCTGGCGCTGCCGAACGAGACCGCGACGGCGCATCTGATGGCCGACCTCGCGCTGTTGATCGGCCCCGGCGACCTCATCACCCTGTCGGGCGATCTCGGCGCCGGCAAGACCGCGGCGGCGCGCGCCATGATCCGCTATCTCGCCGACGACGACGCGCTGGAGGTGCCGAGCCCCACCTTCACGCTGGCGCAAAGCTACGACCTGCCGTCGTTTCCGCTGGTTCATGCCGATCTTTACCGCGTCAACGACCCCACCGAGCTGGAAGAGATCGGGCTGTCGCCCTTGCCCGAGGGCACGGTGGTGCTGATCGAATGGCCGGAACGGGCCGCCGGCGCGCTTGCGGAAGACCGCATCGACATCGCGCTCAGCCATCGCCCGGCGCTGGGCTCGGCGGCGCGATCCGCCGAAATCACCGGCTACGGCAAGGCGGCCGCGCAGGTCGAGCGATTGAAGGCGCTGCGGCAGTTTCTCGACGGCGCCGGCTATCTGGAGGCCAAACGCCGGCGCATGGCCGGCGACGCCTCGACCCGTTCCTATGGGCGGCTGATCCGCGACGACGGCACCGTGATCCTGATGAACTCGCCGCGGCGGCCCGATGGCGGCAAGACCTACGCCACGGCGGTACATCTGGCCGATAACGTCAAGCCGTTCGTCGCCATGGCCAACGGGCTGCGCGAGCGCGGCTTCTCGGCGCCGGCCATCCACCATGCCGATCTCGACGCCGGATTCCTGATCACCGAGGATTTCGGCAGCGAAGGCGTCATCGGGGGCGATCCACCCGCTCCGATTACGGAGCGCTACGAGGCCTCGACCGACATGCTGGTGGCGCTGCATCGCGAACCGTTGCCGGGACAGCTGCCGCTGACGCCCGGGTCCACCTACGCGATTCCCGTTTTCGACACTGATGCGCTGCTGGTCGAGGTCGGATTGATGCCTGAATGGTACCTGCCGGATCGCGGCGCCGTCCTGGGCGACGAGCTGCGCGCCGAGTTCGTCTCGATGTGGCGCGATCTGCTGGTGAAGCCCGCGGCCGCCCCAAGGACCTGGGTGCTGCGCGACTTTCATTCGCCCAACCTGATCTGGCTCGGCGAACGTCAGGACATCGCGCGGGCCGGCATCCTCGATTTCCAGGACGCCGTGCTGGGTCCGGGCGCCTACGATCTGGTGTCGCTGCTGCAGGATGCGCGGATCGACGTCCCGGAGTCACTCGAGCTCGCGCTGCTGACGCGCTACATCAAGGCGCGGCGCGCGGCCGACGAAGGCTTCGATCCGGCCGGGTTCGCCGAGCTTTACGCCATCATGTCGGCGCAGCGCAACACGCGGCTGCTCGGCACCTTTGCCCGGCTCAACCGGCGCGACGGCAAGCCGCAATATCTGCGTCACCAGCCCCGGATCTGGACCTATCTCACCCGTTCGCTGGCGCACCCGGCGCTGGCGCGGCTTCGGGAGTGGTATGCCGCCAACGTGCCGCCGCCCCATGAATTTACGGGTTGTTAGCCAGCCGCGCCTAATCTGCAGGTGGAGCCAACTCCTGATCGCACGGGGGTGCGGTGGCTGTTGGCAGGAGCACATCGATGGCAACGGAGCGGCGCAAGGGCGAGCGCGTGACCTTCGAACGCGGCATTCCCGCGCAAATGATGGGCATCGACGGCACCTGGCGGCGCGATTGCACGATGGAAGACGTTTCGGAAACCGGTGCTAAGCTCACCGTCGAGGGCTCGGTCGAAGGGTTGCATCTCAAGGAATTCTTCCTGCTGCTGTCGTCCACCGGACTGGCCTACCGCCGCTGCGAGCTCGCCTGGGTCAATGGCGACCAGATCGGCGTCAACTTCCTCAAAACCGGCGACAAGCGGAAAAAGGTCGGCAAGCGCGCGCAAGTCGACGCCTGAGGGTGTCACCGCCGTCGTACGGCCGTCATGCCCGACCCCTATGGCGTCATCATCCATGCGATCGGCGAATCGCCGTGATATAATCCCGCCTCACCACAACCGTTCGAGAAACTTCCAAAAATGTCCGTCAAGCCCTCCAAAGCCATGGTCCTCGCCGCCGGTCTCGGCGTGCGCATGCGTCCCCTGACCGACAAGATGCCGAAACCGCTGGTGCGGGTCGCGGGCAGCGCGCTGCTCGACCATGTGCTCGACAAGCTCGGCGAAGCCGCCGTCACCGAGGCCGTCGTCAATGTGCATTATCTGCCCGACCAGATCATCGATCACACCAAAGGGCGGACCCGGCCCCGGGTGATCATTTCGGATGAGCGCGACCAGGTGCTCGGTACCGGCGGCGCCGTCGTCAAGGCGCTGCCCCTGCTCGGCAAGGCTCCGTTCTTCCATGTCAACGCCGACACCATGTGGATCGATGGCGTGCGCCCCAACCTGGCCCGGCTGGCGGAAACCTTCGATGCCGCGCGGATGGACATCCTGCTGTTGATGGCGCCGACGGCGAGCAGCATCGGCTATGGCGGCCGCGGCGACTACTCGATGCTGGCCGACGGCGCGCTGCGCAAGCGCCGGGAAAACCAGGTGGTCCCGTTCGTCTATGCCGGTGCGGCGATCATGTCGCCGTCGCTGTTCGCCGACGCGCCCACAGGCGAATTCTCGCTGACCCGCATGTTCGACCGCGCCAACGAGCAGGAGCGGCTGTTCGGGCTGCGGCTGGACGGCGTGTGGATGCATGTCGGAACCCCCGACGCGGTACAAGCGGCGGAACAGGCCTTTCTCGCCAGCGTGGCTTAGGGGGCGTGAGCATCCCGGAATGACGGCCGCACCAAATCCCGAAAACAACCCCATGCACAGAAACAGAAGCCTGCATATTCAATAGGATATGCACCGGGGAAGCGCCCATGCCATGATGCGACCTGATCCCGAATCAGGCAGCTCATGCACGTTCTCAGCGTTCCAGTTTCCGCGCCGTTCCTGCGCACCGTTGTCGCCGCCCTGGTCGATGGCAGACTGGTCGATGGTTTCGAGGCCCGCACCGATCCGGCCAAACTGGCACAGGTGACGCTGTATCTGCCGACCCTGCGCGCCGGACGCATGGCGCGGGAAATCTTTCTCGACGAGCTGAACACCGACGCGGTGGTGCTGCCGCGCATCGTCGCGCTCGGCGACATCGATGAGGACGAGCTGGCGTTCGCCCAGGCCACTTCGCCCGGCTCGGCCGCGCTGGAAATTTCCCCCGCCATGGACGGGTTGCAGCGCCGCCTGTTGCTGGCGCAACTGATCGCCGCTTGGGCCAGGCAGATCCGGCCGGCGGACGCGGCACAGGCGCCGCTGGTGACCGGCGGGCCGGCCTCGACGCTGGCGCTGGCCGACGATCTGGCGCGTCTGATGGACGACATGGTGACCCGCAAGGTGGCGTGGAGCGCGCTCGACGGGTTGGTGCCGGATGCGCTCGACCGGTACTGGCAGCTCACCCTGCAGTTCCTCGACATCGCCAAGACCGCGTGGCCGGCGATGCTCGCCGCGCACGACAGGATCGAACCGGCGGCGCGGCGCGATCTGCTGATCGAGGCCGAAGCCGCCCGCCTGACCGCCCATCACGACGGTCCTGTGATCGCGGCGGGCTCGACCGGATCGATGCCGTCGACCGCGCGATTGCTGCATGCCGTCGCCGGCCTGCCGCAGGGCGCGGTGGTGCTGCCGGGGCTCGATACCGATCTCGACGGCGACGCCTGGCAATTGATCGGCGGCGTCCGCCATGCGGATGGCAGGTTCACCACGCATCCGGCATCGAACCATGCGCAATTCGCCATGCACGCGCTGCTCGATCGCTTCGGCATCAAGCGCGGCGATGTCGAAATACTCGGCGAGCCGTCACCGCATGGGCGCGACGTGCTGGTTTCCGAAGCGATGCGGCCTTCCAATGCCACGGCGCAATGGCACCGGCGGCTGGCCGAGCCAGACATTGCCGGGAAGATCGCCGGCGGCATGCGCCATCTCGCCATCATCGAAGCCGCCAATCCCGAGATGGAGGCGCTGGCGATCGCTGTGGCGATGCGAGAGGCGCGGCATCTGAACAAATCGGCGGCGCTGGTGACGCCGGATCGCGCGCTGGCGCGGCGGGTGGCCGCTGCGCTCGGCCGCTGGAACCTGGAATTCGACGATTCCGGCGGCGACGCGCTGACCGACACCGCGGCGGGAATTTTCGCCCGGCTGGCCGCCGAGGCGGTAGCGAGCGGATTGGCGCCGCCGACCCTGCTGGCGCTGCTGAAACATCCGCTGTGCCGGCTCGGCGGCGCGCCAGCCGCCTTCAAGGATGCCGTCGAGGTGCTCGAACTGACGCTGCTGCGCGGCACGCGCCCGCCGGCGGGAAGCGGCGGGCTGGCGCATGACTTCGCGCGATTTCGCCAGGAACTGACCAGGCTTCGCAACCAGCAAACGTCCTCGCTGCACCGTTCCGAGCCGCGCGCCGGGCTTGGCGACGGGCAGCTCGATGGAGCGGGCCAGCTGATCGAGCTGTTGCGGAAAGCACTGCTTCCGCTCGAAAGCCTGGGCTCCTCGACACCATATGATTTTGCCGAGCTGGCAAAGTGCCATCGCGACGTGCTGATGGCGTTGTCCTGCGACCCGCACGGCGTCGCCATCGCATTCGAAGGGCCGCAGGGGTCGGCGCTTTCAGCCGCATTCGACGATCTGCTCGGTGCGGAGGCGCCAAGTGGCCTGATGGTCGAGCTTGGCGATTACCCGGAAGTATTCCAGACCGCGTTCGGCGACCGTATCGTGCGGCGGCCGGAATCGGCGCGGGCGCAGCTTCACATCTACGGCCAGCTGGAAGCGCGGCTGACGCAGTCCGACCGGGTCATTCTGGGTGGGCTGGTCGAAGGCGTCTGGCCGCCGGCGCCGCGGATCGATCCATGGCTGAGCCGGCCGATGCGGCACGAGCTCGGCCTCGATTTGCCGGAGCGGCGCATCGGGCTCTCCGCGCACGATTTTGCCCAGCTGCTCGGCGCCGACGACGTGATCCTCAGTCACGCCGCGAAAGTCGGCGGCGCGCCGGCGGTCGCCTCGCGGTTCCTGCACCGGCTCGAAGCGGTGGCGGGCGAGGAGCGCTGGAACGCCGCGGTCGCCGCCGGCCAAAAATATGTTGGCTACGCCGACCAGCTCGACAGCCCCGACAAGGTCGAGCCGATCAAGCAGCCCGCGCCAACACCGCCGCGCGCGGTCAGGCCCCTGAAACTGTCGGTGACGGCGATCGAGGACTGGCTGCGCGATCCTTATACGATCTACGCAAAGTATATTCTGAAGCTTTCCCCGCTCGATCCCGTCGACATGCCGTTGTCGGCCGCCGACCGCGGTTCCGCGATCCACGACGCGCTCGGCGAATTCACCCAAACTTTCGCCACCAGGCTGCCCGACGATCCCGCGCGCGCGTTACGCGGCATCGGCGAGAAGTATTTTGCTCCCCTGATGGAGCGGCCCGAAGCCCGCGCGCTGTGGTGGCCGCGGTTTCAGCGGATCGCGACATGGTTCGCGGCCTGGGAAACCGTGCGGCGCGCCGATGTCAGCGCCATCGAGGCCGAAATCAGGGGCGAAATTCCGATCCCGCTCGACAATGCGCGCACCTTTTATCTGTCGGCGCGCGCCGACCGGATCGAACGCCGCCACGACGGCAGCTTCGCCATCCTCGATTACAAGACCGGCCAGCCGCCGACCGGCAAGCAGGTGCGCATGGGCCTGTCGCCACAGCTCACCCTGGAAGCGGCGATCCTGCGCGAGGGCGGTTTTGCCGGCATTGCGGCGGGCGCCTCCGTCAGCGAACTCGGCTATGTCAGGCTCAGCGGCAATAATCCGCCGGGCGAAGCCAAGCCGCTGGAATTGAAGATCAACCAGCGCGATCCGGCACAACCGCCCGACAACGCCGCCGACGAGGCCCGCAACAAGCTGGAAAACCTGATCCGCGCGTTCGAGAACGAGGCCCAGGCCTATACCTCGCTCAACCTGTCGATGTGGTCGAACCGCTACGGCTCATACGACGACCTAGCCCGCATCAAGGAATGGTCCGCGGCCGGCGGCCTGGGGATCGAGGAATGGTGACCGCGCCGCGCCCGATTCCGCCCGCCGTCCGCGCCACGCAGACGCGCGCGTCCGACCCGGCTGCTTCCGCCTTTGTCTCGGCCAATGCCGGGTCGGGCAAGACCCATGTGCTGGTGCAGCGGGTGATCCGGCTGCTGCTCGACAACGTGCCGCCGGAAAAGATCCTCTGCATCACCTTCACCAAGGCCGCCGCGGCCAACATGGCGGAACGGGTGTTCTCCACCCTCGGCCACTGGGTCACGCTCGACGACGGGGCGCTGGACGCCGCGATCGTCGATGCGGGGATCGCGCGGGTCGACGCGCGCTTGCGGATGCGCGCCCGCGAACTGTTCGCCTCCGCGCTGGAAACGCCGGGCGGGCTGAAGGTGCAGACCATCCACGCGCTGTGCACCCGGCTGCTGCAGCAGTTTCCGTTCGAGGCCAACGTGCCGGCGCGTTTCGCCGTGCTCGACGACCGCGACCAGACCGAGATGATGGAGCGCGCCAACCTCCAGGTGCTGCTCGAGGCGTCGCGCGATCCCGACAGCGCGGCCGGGCGGGCGCTGTCGGTCGCGATGGCCAGCGCGGCCGACGTCACCTTCAAGGATGTGGTGCGCGAGGCCTGTCTGAGCCGCGATCACTTCATGGCATGGACCGACAGCGCCGGCTCCGCCGATGCCGCGGCGGCGCAGACCTCGGCCGCGCTCGGCGTCGACCCCGGCGACTATCTCGAAGACGTCGAGCGCGAGATCGTCGACGGGCCGCATCTGCCGCGGTCGCGCTGGGAGGAAGTCGCCGCCATCCTTGGCGCCAGCAGCAAGGCCGACCAGGACCAGGCGGGGCGGTTGCGCGAGGCGCTGGTGCTTTCCGGCATCGAGCAGGTGAACCGGTATCTCGACGTGTTCCTCACCGAGGCCAGCTCGCCGCGCAAATCGGTGGTGACCAAAAAACTTTGCGAGGCCAGGCCTCAGATCGGCCAATGGTTCGACGCGGAGGCCGGCCGGCTCGAAGCCCTGATCGAACGGCGCCGCGCGCTGACCACCCGCGACCGCACCAGCGCCCTGCTGCAGATCGCGACCGCGGCGGCGGCGAACTACCGGCGCGAGAAGCAGGAACGAGGCCTGCTCGATTACGACGACCTGATCGACAAGACCCTGGAAATGCTTGACCGGGTGTCGTCCGGCTGGGTGCATTACAAGCTCGACCGCGGCGTCGACCATGTGCTGATCGACGAAGCGCAGGACACCAGCCCGCGGCAATGGGACATCGTCGATCACATCATTTCCGAATTCACCGCCGGCGCGGGCGCGCGCGACGGCATCGTGCGCACGGTGTTCGCGGTCGGTGACGAGAAGCAGTCGATCTTTTCGTTCCAGGGCGCAGCACCCCGCGAGTTCGATGCCCGCCGCAGGTCCCTGCACCGGAAATTCATCGACGCCGGGCTGAAATTCGATCCGATCTCGTTCACCTATTCGTTTCGGTCCGGGCCGGCGATCCTGCAATCGGTCGATCATGTGTTTCGCGAGCAGGAGATCTACGGCAGCATTCATGCGGTCGAAACCGGCTATCCGATCCACCATTCGCTCGACGACGCCGGTCCTAGCCTGATCGACCTCTGGGAGTTGGCGGAAGCCGACGACCGCCAGGACATCGAGGGCTGGCGCGCACCGTTTGACGGGGTGTCGGCGACATCTCCGGAAGTCAAGCTTTCGAAGCGCATCCAGGCCGAGATCAGATCGCTGGTCGAGGGCGGCACCATGACCGGCCACGCCGGCAAGCGCCGCCCGCTGCGCTACGGCGACGTGCTGGTGCTGGTGCGGCGGCGCGGCAACGCCTTCGACGCCGTGATCCAGGCGCTCAAGCACGCCAGCATCCCGGTCGCCGGCGCCGACCGGCTGAAATTGACCGAGCATATCGCGATCATCGACCTGATGAATCTCGCCGACGCGCTGCTGCTGCCGCAAGACGATCTCGCGCTGGCTGTGGCGCTCAAGAGCCCGCTGTTCGGCCTTGATGACGACGACCTGTTCACGCTGGCATGGCAGCGCAAGGGTTCGCTGCGCGGCGCTTTAAGTTCTCACGCGGCGGCGGGCGGCAAATTCGCCGATGCACTGAAGCGCTTGGAAGCTTGCGAGCGCCGTTTTGCCACCGAGACGCCGTTTGCCTTCTACGCCTGGCTGCTCGGCGGCGATGGCGGCCGCAGGCGGATCCTGAAGCGGCTCGGCCATGAAGCCAATGACGCGCTCGACGAGTTTCTCGAACTGGCGCTTGGCTATGAGCGCAAGGCGCCGGCCTCGCTGCAGGGCTTCATGGCGTGGCTGCGCGCCGCCGACACCGAAGTGAAGCGCGACATGGAAATCTCGCGCGACGAAGTCCGCGTCATGACGGTGCATGGCGCCAAGGGACTGGAGGCGCCGGTCGTCTTCCTGGTCGACACCACCTCGTCACCGGCCGATACCCAGCGTCTGAAGCTGATCCACCTGCCGCAGGGCAATGCGCAGCCGCATGCGCCCGGCGTGGTGGTCTGGGCCGGCCGGAAGGCCGACGATCCCTCCGCGGTCGCCGCGGCCCGCACGGCGATGCTGGACGAAACCGAGGACGAGTATCGCCGCCTGCTCTATGTGGCGATGACCCGCGCCGCCGACCGCCTGATCGTCGGCGGCTGCATGCCCGGCAACATGAACAGCGTGCGGAAATTCTCCTGGTACGACCTGATCGTCAAAGGCCTCGGCAATTCCGGACTGCAGCTGCAGGACATCGAGACGGCGAACGGCGTTGTAAAGCGCTATTCGCGGCCAGGGGATGTCGAAACTCCGGCGGCCGGGGCCGCCGCGCCGGCGGCCAGCGCCCGGACCGAGCTGCCTTCGTGGCTGCGCAGGGCAGCACCTGCGGAAGCCGCTGCCGACAATCTGCTGCGCCCGTCCGATCCCGCTGCTGACGAGGCCCATCCCGTCAGATCCGGCGAATCGATCCAGCTGCGGGCACGGGCGCTGTTGCGCGGCTCGCTGGTGCACCGGCTGCTGCAATCCCTGCCCGACGTCGCCCCGGAACGCCGCCGCGATGCGGCGCTGCGGTTTCTCGCCCGGAACACCGGCGACGACTGGACCGAGGCTGACCGCGAGGTGCTGGCTGAATCGATGCTGGCCGTGATCAGGGATCCGCGCTTTGCGGCGGTATTCGCCCCCGGCAGCCGGGCCGAGGTCTCGATCGCGGGCAGGCTGGAGCGGCCGGGACGTCCGCCCGCGCTGGTTTCGGGGCAGATCGACCGGCTGGTGGTGACGCCTGCCGAGGTCCTGATCATCGATTACAAGACCAATCACGCCCCGCCGACCGCCGTGGCCGAGGCTCCCACGGGGTATATCAGGCAGCTCGCGCTCTACCGGGCAGTGTTGCAGAAGCTTTATCCCCAGCTGCCGGTCCGCGCCGCGCTGCTCTGGACCGAAACCCCTGATTTGATGGAGATTTCTACTCCTGCGCTGGACGCGGCACTGGCAACCATCGTCCAAAGGGATGAGCGAGCTTGACCCGGCAAGACCGCGTTCATAGGTTGATTGCAAGATCTGGCGGCGATTCTTTCGCCGCGTCTTCCCCAACCCGAACGAGGTATTCCCATGGCCGTTGGCAAGGTTTCTGACGCCGATTTCGAAGCCGAAGTGCTCAACGCGACCGGTCCGGTCGTGGTCGATTTCTGGGCCGAATGGTGCGGCCCCTGCCGCATGATCGCACCCGCGCTCGACGAGATTTCCGGCGCGATGGGCGACAAGGTCAAGATCGTGAAGCTGAACGTCGATGAGAGCCCGAAGACGGCCTCGAAGTATGGCGTGATGTCGATCCCGACGCTGATGATCTTCAAGGGCGGCGAGATGGCCTCGCGCCAGGTCGGCGCCGCGCCGAAGGCGAAGCTGCAGCAGTGGATTACAGCTGCGGTCTGATCCGTTCCGATCCGTTATTTTTTTAAAGCGGCCGGCGAATAGCCGGCCGTTTGCGTTGGGAGCATATGTCTCGCGCGCCCCCGAACATCCCACTCAAATCCGGTCGACTGACCGCGATGGAAGCTCGCTCCGTCGATGCGATCCCGCGCGGCGACGAATGGCAGTATGAGCCGAAATGGGACGGTTTTAGATGCCTGCTTTCCCGCCACGGCAGCAAGGTCGAGCTGCGCTCCAAGTCGGACGAGGACCTGACCCGCTATTTCCCCGAACTGGTCGCGGCCGCCCTCGAACTGAAAGCTGCGGAATTCGTGCTCGACGGCGAGATCGTGGTACCGCACGGCAAGACGTTTTCGTTCGACGATCTGCTGCAACGTATCCATCCCGCCGCGAGCCGGGTGAAAAAACTGGCGCAGGAGACCCCCGCGCTGTTTCTCGCCTTCGATCTGCTGGCGACGGCAAAGGACACCAGCCTTTCCGCGCAGCCGCTCGCCAGGCGCCGCCCGGCGCTGGAGGCATTCGCGAAAAGCCAGTTCAAATCGAATCCGACGTTCCGGCTGTCGCAGGCCTCGACCAGCCATGCCGTCGCGAAAAAATGGCTGGCCCAGGCCGGCGGCGGCTGCGACGGCGTCATCGCAAAACGCCTCGACCTGCCCTATCAGGCCGGCAACCGCGACGGCATGCAGAAGATCAAGAACTTTCGCAGTGCCGACTGTGTCATTGGGGGCTTTCGCTACGCCAGCAAGCT
>Ga0307297_10000256_pt1 | contig 12863 bp, 10 predicted proteins | sample ER_DNA_157_FD_194464 | JGI IMG/M metagenome (GOLD analysis project Ga0307297, IMG submission 194464) | Bulk soil microbial communities from the East River watershed near Crested Butte, Colorado, United States - ER_DNA_157 | ecosystem: Environmental > Terrestrial > Soil > Floodplain | place...
ATAAGGCAAGGTTTCGACGGACTATGTTGCTTTTTCCACATGAAAGCACCCTGGAACAGGCCACTCTGCGGCGAAACGCCCCGATAACAAGGCCGCGATCATAGCAAAACGGCCAGGCAATGCCTGGCCGTTTTGATAGGGGCGCCCATGGCGAAGCCGCGAAAGGCTACTTCGATGCGGTCGGCAGCGGCGCCGGGTTTTCCGACAGGGTGCGCAGATAGGCGATCACGTCGGCGCGCTCGCTGTCCTTCTGGATGCCGGCAAATCCCATCGCGGTGCCGGGAACGAAACCCTTGGGATTGGAGATGAACTTGCTGAGGTCGTCGTAGGTCCAGGTGCCGCCCTTGGCCTTCATGGCGGCCGAGAAATTGAACCCGCGTGCCGCGGAAGCCTTCTGCTCGTTGAGGACGCCGTAAAGATTCGGGCCGACGCGGTTGGGACCGCCCTTCTCGAAGGTGTGGCAGGCCGCGCATTTCTTGGCCGCGCCGGCGCCCTTTTCGGCGGAGGCGGTCTGCAGCAGCTTCTCGATCGGCTCGGACGGGGCGGCCGCGGCTTCCTTGCCACCGGCAGACGCGGCTTCCTTCACGGCAATCTCGTAACCCGGCGTTTTCGGCAGATGCGGCGTGAAGATCGCGTTGGCGGTGAAATTCATCACCAGCAACAACAGGCAGGTGGCGAGCAGCGCGCCGAGAACTTTATTGAGTTCGAAGGAGTCCATTTTCGGTCAGGCTCCAGGCCGGAAGGTCGACGTAAGGCCGAGGGACGGCCCGGATGAGCATCAGGAATCGGCTTTCGCACCGCACCCGAGCGAGGATGAGATATCGGTTTGCCCGCGCTCTGGCAACCCGTATAAACGCCCTAACTTGCCGCCAATCCCCACCCATTCCTGATCGATTGAGCCGGGTCTAAACCCTTGACCGAGCCCCGCATCCTGGTGCTGATTCCCGCCCGCATGGCGGCCACGCGGCTGCCCGGTAAGCCGCTGCTGGACATCGCCGGCCTGCCGATGATCGTCCATGTGCTGCGCCGGGCGCAGGCCGCCGGAATCGGCCGCGTTGCGGTCGCCACCGATACGCCCGACATCGCGGTCGCGGTGATGGCCCATGGTGGCGAGGCCGTGATGACGCGCACCGATCATCCTTCCGGATCGGACCGGATTTTCGAGGCGCTTTGCAAGCTCGACCCCGCCGGCGAGGCCGACGTCGTGGTCAATCTGCAGGGCGATTTTCCGACCATCCACGCCGACAACATCCGCAGCGTGCTGGCGCCGCTGGACGACCCGATGGTCGATATCGCGACGCTGGCAGCCCAGATCCATACCGAGGAAGAAGCCACCAATCCCAATGTGGTGAAGGCGGTCGGCTCGCCCGTCAGCGCAGGGCGGCTGCGCGCCCTCTATTTTACCCGCGCCACCGCGCCCTGGGGCGACGGGCCGCGCTACCATCATATCGGCCTCTATGCCTATCGCCGGGCCGCGCTGCAGCGGTTTGTATCGCTGCCCCCGTCCCCGCTGGAACGGCAGGAAAAGCTCGAACAGCTGCGGGCGCTGGAGGCCGGGATGCGGATCGACATCGGCCTCGTCGACACCGTGCCGCGGGGCGTCGATACCCCGGCCGACCTCGAAACCGCCCGGCGGATACTGGCAAAAGCCTGAACGGCTGATACAAGGCGCCTCATGACAAAACAGCTGAAAATCGCATTCCAGGGCGAGCCGGGAGCCAATTCCCACATCGCCATCGCCGAAGCCTATCCCGACGCGGAGCCGGTGCCCTGCCCGACCTTCGAGGACGCGCTGGCCGCGATCAGTTCGGGAGAGGCCGACCTCGGCATGATCCCGATCGAGAATTCGGTGGCCGGCCGCGTCGCCGACATCCATCATCTGCTGCCGCAATCCGGCCTGTTCATCGTCGGCGAGTATTTCCTGCCGATCCATCACCAGTTGATGGCGCCGCGCGGCGCCAAGCTCGGTGACGTCAAGACGGTCGAGAGCCACGTCCATGCGCTCGGGCAATGCCGCAACATCATCCGCAAGCTCAAGATCAGGCCGATCGTGTCGGGCGACACCGCCGGAAGCGCCCGCATCGTCGCCGAGCGCGGCGACAAGAGCTGCGCGTCGATCGCGTCAAAACTCGCGGCCGACATCTACGGTCTCGATATCCTGGCCGAGGACGTCGAGGACGAGACCCATAACACGACCCGCTTCGTGGTGCTGGCGCGGCAGGCATCCTGGGCGAAGCAGGGCTCCGGGCCGCTGGTCACCACCTTCGTGTTCCGGGTACGCAACCTGCCCGCCGCGCTTTACAAGGCGCTTGGCGGCTTTGCCACCAACGGCGTCAACATGACCAAGCTCGAAAGCTACATGGTCGACGGAGAGTTCTCCGCGACGCAGTTTTATGCCGATGTCGACGGCCATCCCGAGGACAAGGGCCTGGCCTTCGCGCTGGAGGAACTGAAATTCTTCTCGCGCGAGTTTCGGCTCGTGGGCGTGTATCCCGGGCATCCGTTCCGGGCGACGTTCAGCGGGAAGGCGGAGTGAACCAGCCGCGTCATTCCGGGGCGACGCGCGGCGTCGAACCCGGAATGACGGCGGGTTTAGGCCGCCACCTTCTTCGCAAGCCCAAACGCGTCCGCCAGCAGCGAGTACGACTTCTTCCGCGCGTCGTGGTCGTACACCGCGGTGATGACCATCAGTTCATCGGCCTTGCTTGCCGCGATCATCGGCTGCAGTTTTGTCATCACCGTCGAAGGACTGCCGACGAACAGCCGCGCGCGGTTGCGGGCGATCGAGGCGCGCTCGCTCTCGGTGTAGGGATAGGCCAGCGCCTCTTCGACTGATGGCAGCGGCAGATACTGGCCGCGGTCGCGGCGCAGCCGGTTGAGGTCCATCGATGAGGCCAGCCTGTCGGCCTCCGCATCGGTTTCGGCTGTGACCACGGCGACCGCCAAAATGCCGTGCGGCGTCGCGCGCCAGCCCGACGGCGTGAAGCGGTCATGGTAATTGGTCATGGCGTCGACGGCGTCATGCGACGCGAAATGATGCGCGAAGGCAAAGCCCATCCCGACTTGCGCCGCCAGTTCCGACGAGTAATCGCTGGAGCCGAGCAACCAGATCGGCGGCAGCGGGCTGTCGTCCGGCATCGCCACCACATTGTTGTAGGGGTGGCCGGGAGGAAACCCGCGGGTCTCCCACAGGATCAATTCCTGCAGCCGCTCCAGAAAATCGTCGCCGTCGCGGCGGTCGAGCCGGCTGCGCAGGGCGTGGGCGGTGGCGCCGTCGGTGCCGGGCGCGCGGCCGAGCCCGAGGTCGATTCGGCCGGGAAACAGCGCCTCCAGCATTTTGAAGCGTTCGGCTACCACCAGCGGCGCATGGTTGGGCAGCATCACACCGCCGGAGCCGACCCGGATGTTCCTGGTCACCGCCGCGATCTGCCCGATCATCAAATCGGGCGCGGGGCTCGCCACCGAGGCGAGGTTGTGATGTTCGGCCAGCCAGTAGCGGACATAACCCAGGCCGTCGGCATGGCGCGCCAGATCGATGCTGTTGCGCAGCGCCGCGGCCGGTTTTGTGCCCGTGGTGACGACCGAGAGGTCGAGGATCGAGAGAGGAATCATGGCGCCAGCCTAGTGGGCCTTGTCCGCTGCACAAAGGGTCTCGCAGCGCAGATCAGGGCCGCACCGGCGCGGATGTGGAATCAGGGCCTGAGCGCCGCGAGTGGGACGACAATTTATACTTACAATACGTCCTGGCTACCCACTCCGAACAATTCAGGGTCACGGGACATCGAAAATATCATAACTATCTAATATATATAACATATCTACGGAATCTTGGACTCTAGGTCATGTGCCCTGATTTGGCCCACCCACAGAATAATCCAGTCGTTATTTCCAGTTTTCTGGCGATAGTGGGCAATTTCCCATCACTAATGGGCTGTTTGAACGACCCTGCTTGGCTTATTTTGGCTTCACTGCAGCCAAGGCTGCCTGCCCCCGAACTTGCGTGGAGTTTGTGTTGCCATGACCGAGGTTACGCCCCCCGCGCCAGACGGGCACCGCGCGCTGAAATCGCCGGCGATCTCGTTCGAGTTCTTCCCGCCGAAGACCGATGAGATGGAGAAGAGCCTGTGGGAGACCATCAAGCGCCTGGCGCCGCTGTCGCCGAGCTTCGTCTCCGTGACCTACGGCGCCGGCGGATCGACCCGGGAGCGCACCCATGCCACCATCACCCGCATCCTGGCTGAAACCAGCCTGCTGCCGGCGGCGCACCTGACCTGCGTCGGGGCGGCGCGTGGCGAGATCGACGAGATCGTCGGCCGCTATCATGACGTCGGCGTCCGCCACATCGTTGCCCTGCGCGGCGATCCGCCGGCCGGCATCGGCACCGCCTATTCGACGCATCCCGACGGCTACCAGACTTCGGCCGAACTCGTGGCCGGCATCAAGAAACAGCACGGCGACATCGAGATTTCGGTTTCCGCCTATCCCGAAAAACACCCGGAAAGCCGCGACTTCGACGCCGATATCGACGTGCTCGCAGCCAAGGTCGATGCCGGCGCCACGCGCGCCATAACGCAAGTGTTCTTCGATAACGACCTCTACTTCCGCTACCTCGACCGGGTACGGGCGCGCAGCATCACGATTCCGATCGTGCCGGGCATCATGCCGATGCACAATTTCAAGCAGGCGAGAGCCTTCGTCACCCGCGCCGGCACGTCGGTGCCGGACTGGCTGGCGCAAAAATTCGACGGCCTCGACGACGACGCCGAGACGCGCAAGCTGGTGGCCGCCACGGTCGCGGCGGGCCAGGTGCAGAAGCTGGCGAAACAGGGCGTCGACACCTTTCACTTCTACACCATGAACCGCGCGGACCTCGTGTTCGCGATCAGCCATTTGCTCGGTATTCGCCCGCAGGGCGCCCAGAAAGCCGCTTGATCCGATGACCGTTCCAGTCTCTCCGAAACGAATTGCCCTGCTCGCGGCGGCCCGCGAGCGCATCCTGGTGCTCGACGGCGCCATGGGCACCATGATCCAGGGCCTCGAATATGACGAGGCTGCGTTTCGCGGCGCGCGTTATGCGGATTTCCACCGCGACCTCAGGGGCAACAACGACCTGTTGATCCTGACGCAGCCGAAAGCGATCGAGGACATCCACGCCGAATATCTGCGCGCCGGCGCCGACATCGTCGCCACCAACACGTTTTCCTCGACCTCGATTGCGCAGGCCGATTACGACCTCTCCGGCATCGCCTATGAGATGAACCTGGAGGGCGCCAGGCTGGCGCGCGCCGCCGCGACCCGCGTCACCGCCGAGGACGGCAAACCGCGCTTCGTCGCCGGCGCCATCGGGCCGACCAACCGCACCGCCTCGATCTCGCCCGATGTGTCGAGTCCGGGCTACCGCGCCGTGACCTTCGACGATCTGCGCACCGCCTATGGCGAACAGATCAACGGCCTGCTCGACGGCGGCGCCGACCTGCTGCTGGTCGAAACCATCTTCGACACCCTCAACGCCAAGGCGGCGCTGTATGCGATCGCCGAAATCGCCGAGGCCCGCGGGATCGACGTGCCGGTGATGATCTCGGGCACCATCACCGACAAGTCCGGCCGCCTGCTCTCGGGGCAATTGCCGGAGGCGTTCTGGAATTCGGTGCGGCACGCCCGCCCCATCACGGTCGGCTTCAACTGCGCGCTCGGCGCCGAGGATCTGCGCGCCCATATCGCCGACATCGGCCGCGTCGCCGACACGCTGGTGTGCGCCTATCCCAACGCCGGCCTGCCCAATGAATTCGGCCAGTACGACGAAAGCCCGGAATTCATGGCGGGGCTGATCGGCGAGTTCGCCGCTTCCGGCCTCGTCAACATCGTCGGCGGCTGTTGCGGCACCACGCCGGACCATATCGCGGCGATTGCCGCCGCCGTGGCAGCGCACAGACCGCGCGCGATTCCGGCGATCGAGCCGCGGCTGCGGCTGTCGGGCCTCGAGCCGTTCGAACTGACGCCCGCGATCCCCTTCGTCAACGTCGGCGAGCGCACCAACGTCACGGGATCGGCAAAATTCCGCAAGCTGGTCACCGCCGGCGACTACACCGCGGCCCTGCAGGTCGCGCGCGACCAGGTCGAGAACGGCGCCCAGATCATCGACGTCAACATGGACGAAGGCCTGCTGGATTCCGAAGCCGCGATGGTGACGTTCCTCAACCTCGTCGCCGCCGAGCCCGATATCGCCCGCGTCCCCGTGATGGTCGACTCCTCGAAATTCACCGTGATCGAAGCCGGCCTGAAATGCGTTCAGGGCAAGCCGGTGGTGAACTCGATCTCGATGAAAGAGGGCGAGGAGAAGTTCATCCACGAGGCCACCATCGCGCGGCGCCATGGTGCGGCCGTGGTGGTGATGGCGTTCGACGAGGTCGGCCAGGCCGACACCTTCGCGCGCAAGACCGAGATCTGCAAGCGCGCCTACGACATCCTGGTCAACCGGCTCGGCTTCCCGCCGGAAGACATCATTTTCGATCCCAATATCTTCGCCATCGCGACCGGGCTGGAAGAGCACAACAATTACGGCGTCGACTTCATCGAGGCGACGCGCTGGATCCGGCAGAACCTGCCGCACGCGCATATTTCCGGCGGCGTCTCCAACCTGTCGTTCTCGTTCCGCGGCAACGAGCCGGTGCGCGAGGCCATGCATTCGGTGTTCCTGTATCACGCCATCAAGGCCGGCATGGACATGGGCATCGTCAATGCCGGGCAGATGATCGTCTATGACGACATCGATCCCGAACTGCGCCAGACCTGCGAAGACGTCATCCTCAACCGCGATCCCGGCGCGTCGGAGCGGCTGTTGCAGCTGGCCGAGAAATTCCGCGGCAAGGAGAAGCAGACCAAGGAACAGGATCTGGCCTGGCGCGAATGGCCGGTCGAGAAGCGGCTCAGCCACGCGCTGGTGCACGGCATCACCGAATATATCGAGGCCGACACCGAGGCGGCGCGGCTGACGGTCGAGCGCCCGCTGCATGTGATCGAAGGCCCGCTGATGGCCGGCATGAACATCGTCGGCGACCTGTTCGGCGACGGCAAGATGTTCCTGCCGCAGGTGGTGAAGTCGGCGCGGGTCATGAAGCAGGCGGTCGCCTATCTGATGCCGTTCATGGAGCAGGAGAAGGCTGACAACCTTGCCAACGGCATCACTGGTGACGGCCGCAGCTCCGCCGGCAAGATCGTGCTCGCTACCGTCAAGGGCGACGTCCACGACATCGGCAAGAACATCGTCGGCATCGTGCTGCAATGTAACAATTTTGAAGTCATCGATCTCGGCGTCATGGTGCCGGCCTCGAAGATCATCGAGACCGCCAAGGCGGAGGGCGCCGACATCATCGGGCTGTCCGGCCTGATCACGCCGTCCCTCGACGAAATGAGTTTTCTGGCCGGCGAGCTGGAACGCCAGGGCCTGACCGTGCCGCTCTTGATCGGTGGTGCCACCACCAGCCGGGTCCATACCGCCGTCAAGATCGATCCGAATTACCGCAGCGGGCCGGTGGTGCATGTCAACGACGCCAGCCGCGCCGTCGGCGTCGCCTCCTCGCTGCTGTCGCCGGAGCGGCGCGAGGCCTATGCCGCCGAGGTGCGCGCCGATTACGCCAGGATTTCCGCGGCGCATTTCCGCGCCCAGGCCGACAAGAAACGGCTGAAACTGGCGGATGCGCGCGCCAACGCGCCGACACTCGATTTCAGCAAGACGCCGCCGAAGAAGCCGGCGTTTCTCGGCATCCGGAGTTTTGCCGACTACAACCTCGCCGAACTCGCCGACTACATCGACTGGACGCCGTTCTTCCAGACCTGGGAGCTGACCGGGCGATATCCTGCCATCCTCGACGATCCCAAGGTCGGTGAAGTCGCGCGCTCGCTGTATGACGACGCCCGCAAGATGCTCGACCTGATCGTCAAGGAGAACTGGTTCCAGGCGCAGGCGACCATCGGCTTCTGGCCGGCCAATGCCGACGGGGACGATATCGCGGTTTATGCCGACGACAGCCGCAAGCAGAGGATCGCGACCTTCCACACGCTGCGCCAGCAACTGGAAAAGCGCGAGGGCCGCTTCAACTCGGCGCTGTCGGATTTCATCGCGCCGGCCTCCTCCGGCGTGCCGGACTATATCGGCGCCTTCGTGGTCACCGCGGGGATCGGCGAGGACGCGGTCGCCGACCGCTTCAAACATGCCAATGACGACTACTCCTCGATCCTGTGCAAGGCCTTGGCGGACCGTCTCGCCGAAGCCTTTGCCGAGCGCATGCATGCCCGCGTGCGCCGCGAATTCTGGGGCTATGCGCCGGACGAGGCGCTTTCGCCGGACCAGCTCATTCTCGAACAGTACCAGGGCATCCGGCCCGCGCCCGGCTATCCGGCGCAGCCCGATCACACCGAGAAGGCGACGTTGTTCGCGCTGCTCGATGCCGAGCGGACCGCCGGCGTGCAGCTGACCGAGAGCTATGCGATGTGGCCGGGCTCGTCGGTGTCGGGCCTGTATTTCAGCCATCCCGAGAGTTTTTATTTCGGCGTCGGCAAGATCGAACGCGACCAGGTCGAGGATTACGCCGCGCGCAAGGGTTTTAGCGTGGCGCAGACGGAGCGCTGGCTGGCGCCGGTGCTGAACTACATTCCGGCGCAGGACCGGTCCGAGCAGGACCGCCGCGTCAAGGAGGCGATGCCGACGCTGGCGCCGGCCGCGACCGAACCCGCCAACGACGTGGCGTCGCATCCGCCGGGCTGCAACTGCGCGGTGCATCTGGCCTATCGCAAGAAGGCGGCGCGGGGGTAGCTTCTTTCTTCCTTCTCCCCTTGTGGGAGAAGGTGGCGCGCGCAGCGCGCCGGATGAGGGGTCTCTATCCGCGGGCACACAGTCCGTTGAACCAACCCCTCACCCGTCCGCGATGCTTTCGCATCGCGTCCACCCTCTCCCACAAGGGGAGAGGGGAAGAAGTAGTCGCCGCCACCCCACCGCTCGTCATCACCGGGCTTGACCCGGTGATCCGTCTTCTCGAGACTCTCCTGTGAAGATAGATGGATGCCCGGATCCGCTCCGGGCATGACGTGCGCGGAGCCCCCGATGAAATTCTTCTCCTTCTGGCGATCGCTGGCGAGTTTTCGGGTTCGCATCGCGCTCAACCTCAAGGGCCTGCCGGCCGACGTCACCTTCGTCGATCTCGACGCCGATGCGCATCGCGCCGACGCCTATCGCGAGATCAATCCGCAGATGGCGCTGCCGGCGCTGCTGCTCGACGACGGCACCACGCTGTTCCAGTCGCTCGCCATCCTCGAATATCTTGACGAGACCCATCCCGCCCCGCCGCTGCTGCCATCCGATCCGCGCGGTCGCGCCCGGGTGCGGGCGCTGGCGCTGATGGTCGCCTGCGAGGGCCATCCGCTGCTGGTGCCGCGGGTGCGGCGCTATCTCGACCACGAGCTGAACTTGCGCGATACGCAGCAGGCGGCGTGGCGGCGGCACTGGACCGTGGAGACGCTGGCAGCGCTCGAAGCGCATCTCGCCGGTCACGCGGATACCGGGCGCTTCTGTCATGGCGATACGCCGACGCTGGCCGACATCTGCATGGTCGGCCATGTCACCGTGGCGATCACCCAGCAGATCAACCTTGCGCCCTATCCCACCGTAAAACGCATTTTCGAGGCCGCGATGGCGCTGCCGGAATTTGCGCGCGCGCATCCGCTGGCACAGCCGGATACGCCGGAGGCGATGCGGGTGAAGGGGTAAGTAGCGACGCGAGCGCGTTTCTTCCTTCCCCTCTCCCTTGTGGGAGAGGGTGGCTGCGATGCGCAGCATCGCAGCCGGGTGAGGGGTTGCCTCAACGGGCACGGTGCCTAGGGACAGAGCCCCCTCATCCGGCGCTTCGCGCCACCTTCTCCCACAAGGGGAGAAGGGAAGAAAGTCACCCCTTCGGCGGATCGAGCTTTTGCACGATCTCGCGGAACGGCGGCAGCGCTTCGCAGCGCGCGGCGTGCGCCGTCAGTGCCGGATGGCGCGCAGCCGAAAACAGCGCCGGATGCGCCTCGCTCACAAAACGCAGCGCGCAGGCCACCATGATGTCGGCGTGGCCGATGCGCTCACCGAACCAGAACGGCGTCGCGACGTCGGCGCGTTCCTTTTCCAGCACATCGAGCACGCCGCCGATCTGGGCCTGGCAGCGCTCGACCCACATCCGGAGCTGCTCCTGGCGCAGCACCCGCTCGTAGATCAGGATCACCGCCTTGTCGGCGAGCCCGCTGCCCAGCGCGCATATTTTCAAGGCGCGTCGGCGCGCCGGCCCGCTTTCGGCGATCATCGCCTTGTCGGGCCCGACCAGTTCGTCGAGATGATCCAGGATCGCGCCGCTCTCGATCAGCACCTCGCCGCCGTCGAGCACCAGCGTCGGCACCCGGCGCAGCGGATTGAACGCCGCCAGTTTTTCCGCGTCGCCGAAGGTTGACCATGGCCGCTGCTCGTAGGGCAGATTGTAAAACCGCAGCGCCAGCGCGACGCGGCGGACGAAGGGGGAGTCGTATTGGCCGATCAGGATCATGGGAGTTCAGTACCCTCTCTCATCGTCATGGCCGGACTAAAGGCGAAGCGCGTCTTCGCGCAGATGATCCGGCCATCCACGTCTTTATCTCGCCCAAAGAAAATAAGACGGAGATCACCGGGTCAAGCCCGGTGATGACGGCTGAGGAAGTGCGCGCCGTCGTCACTCGATGATCGGCACATGCCTCGCCGCACTTCGCGGCAGCGTCCCATCCAGCCGCGGATCATCCGCAATCTCAACCTGCCGCCGGAACGGACAAAAACCCGAGCGCTGATAGAACGCCACCGCCCCGGGATGATCCAGCGTGCAGGTGTGCACCCAGACCCGCGCGACCGGCCGCGACCACATCAGCTCCAGCGCGCGATTCATCAGCCAGCGCCCGGCGCCGCTGCCGATCAGTTTTGCGGTGACGCCGAAGAAGGACAGTTCGCAGTGGCCGGCCTCGCGAAAATCCAGCTCCAGCAGGCCTTCGTCGCTGCCGCGCTCGACCAGCGCGTACACCTCCACCAGCGGTGAATGAACGATCGCGGCGAGGTCGGCGTCCGACATCTGCAGCCGCGAAAACCACAGCCACTCCTCGCCGACGCGGCGGTAGAGATCGCGAAACCAGTCGAGGCCGGGTGCCTCGACCCGGCGCAGGGTCCAGGCGCCCGGCGGATCGGGGCGAAGTGCCGGGCGCGCGGTCATCTCCAGATGCGTGACGACGGCGGCGATCTTGCCGGCGGGAACGTCGGAGTAGCCGTCGGGCAGGGTCATGCGGCGCTATTCCCCCTCATCGCTCGCCAGCACCCCCTTCACCGCCCTTGCCCAGCCTTTCAGCTTCCGCTCTCGTGTCGCCGCGCTCATCGCCGGCTTGAACCGCCGCTCCAGCCGCCAGTTGTCGGCAAACTTTTCCGGTCCCGGATAGACGCCGGCGGCGAGGCCGGCGAGGTAGGCGGCGCCGAGTGCGGTGGTTTCCTGGATCATCGGGCGGTCGACCGGCGCGTCGAGCAGGTCGGCGAGGCGCTGCATGGTCCAGTCCGAGGCGGTCATGCCGCCGTCGACGCGCAGCACGTTGGCGGCCTTCTCGCCCGGCCAGTCGGCCCGCATCGCCTCGCGCAAATCCCAGGTCTGGTAGCAGACGCTTTCCAGCGCGGCATGGGCGAGTTCGGCCGGACCGGTGTTGCGGGTGAGGCCGAACAGCGCGCCGCGCACCCGCGGATTCCAGTAGGGCGCACCGAGGCCGACGAAGGCCGGCACCAGATAGACTGATTGCATCGAATCGGATTTGTCGGCGAGCGGGCCGGTCTCGCCGGCCTGCTTGATGATCCCGATTCCGTCGCGCAGCCACTGCACCGCGGAGCCGGCGACGAAGATCGAGCCTTCCAGCGCGTAGGTGCGTTTTCCGCCGAGCTGGTAGGCGATGGTGGTGAGCAGCTTGTTCTTCGAGGCCACCGGCGTCGTGCCGGTGTTGAGGAGGGCAAAACAGCCGGTGCCGTAGGTCGACTTGATCATCCCCGGCGCAAAGCAGGCCTGGCCGATGGTGGCGGCCTGCTGATCGCCGGCGATGCCTGAAATCATGATGCTGCCGCCGAACAGTTCCGGCACGGTGTCGCCGAAATCGCCGGAAGAATCCTTCACCTCGGGCAGCAGCGAGCGCGGCACCCGCAGGATTTTCAGCAGCTCGTCGTCCCACTGCCCGGTGTGGATGTTGAACAGCAGCGTGCGGGAGGCGTTGGTGGCGTCGGTGGCGTGCGACTTGCCGCCGGTCAGCCGCCACAGCAGGTAGCAATCGACGGTGCCGAACCTGAGTTCGCCGCGCTCGGCTCGTTCGCGCGCACCGGGGACGTGATCGAGAATCCAGGCGACCTTGGTTCCGGAAAAATAGGGATCGATGATCAGGCCGGTTTTGGCCGTGATCGCCGGCTCGTGGCCTTCGGCCTTCAGCCGCGCGCAGACGTCGGATGTGCGGCGGTCCTGCCAGACGATGGCGCGGTGGATCGCCTGCCCGGTACCGCGGTCCCACACCACAGTGGTTTCGCGCTGGTTGGTAATGCCGATCGCGGCGATGTCTTTTGCGGTGGCACCGGCGTTCTTCAGCGCCTCGCGGCAGACCGCCACCGTCGAGGTCCAGATGTCCTCGGGCTCGTGCTCGACCCAGCCGGAGGCTGGAAAATGCTGCGGAAATTCCTGCTGCGCGGTGGCGGCGATCGAGATGTCGCCGCGGAACACGATGGCGCGGGAGGAGGTGGTGCCCTGATCGATGGCCAATACGAAGGACATGATGCGGATTCCTGGCGTTGCTTCCCGGTGGTT
>Ga0307297_10000257_pt1 | contig 12848 bp, 13 predicted proteins | sample ER_DNA_157_FD_194464 | JGI IMG/M metagenome (GOLD analysis project Ga0307297, IMG submission 194464) | Bulk soil microbial communities from the East River watershed near Crested Butte, Colorado, United States - ER_DNA_157 | ecosystem: Environmental > Terrestrial > Soil > Floodplain | place...
GAGGTGAATGAGGCGCTCCGAAAGGACGCTGCCACGGGGACTCTATGTAACCACGCGTCAGGGAGATGTTAGTCCGCCACCGTATATTGGCTCCTGGAAATTGCTCTGGACTTCGAATTGGTCAACGATATCAACATATGACTACGGAAATTAATTTGTCTGGAACCGGACATACTTGGTGATTCCGCGCTGTGTTGGGCTTACGCTCTGTCATCGCCGAGCGGTTCGAGGCAACAATCGGTGACTGAGAGTGTCGCGCTCCCGCCTGATCCAAGGGATGCGTTACATGTCATCAAATCGGCTTTCACTGCTCGACGGCCATATGCACTACACTGTCGAGGAACTTCTTGAACTGCGCCGCCAGATGCTGCGGTTTGCCCGGTCAACGCCGCCCGGAGCTGAGCGGAATCGCCGAAGGCAAATCGCCGCTTCGTTGCGTCGGCTTTTTAAGAACAAGGAATGGTTAGACGTCCACCTCGTTGACGGTTCGGCGACTGAGTACCAGGTGAACACCGTGGACGCCGACGGCAGCTCCAACAAGGCAATTGCGGTAGATTGCCCCGACGATGCCGCCGCGATTGAGTACGCAAAACAGTACATCGACGGCAAGGACATCGAACTTTGGCAGAGTAATCGCAAGGTTGCCGCATTCGAGCACAAGCCGGAGTAAGGCCGCCTCAGTTTGAGGTCTCCTTATGGGTGCACCGCGACATTGCAAGTGGCGCACTCGAAGTCGGGGACATACGAGGTTTGAACGACCTTAAAGCCGCCCGGATGATTGGCGTTTCGCCGCGCTCCCTTGAGAGACCCTGGCCACACCAGTCTCATGAGCTCCGGAACTTAATATCGTCTCAAAACGTCTCCTATTGGAGCATCGTGCTTTCGTCCCGAACTCGCGCGTGCCTCAATCGGAGTGAGCAATGAACATTTTTTACATCATCGGCGTCGTGGTGGTCATACTCTTTGTTGCCGGATTCCTCGGGCTGCGTTGAACAAACCATCCGATATGATTTTGACCTGATCCCTATCATGGCTGGCCAAAGGCAGTAGTTACTTAGAGCAATCCGCTTGCGTTGGTACAACTTTCGACCGCAAGGACGTCGTCCACGCCAGTTGAATTGTTGATGCTGCCCTCCGGCTCAGGTCAAACCGGTGACAGAGCTCGCCATAGCCAACACCGAGCCCCGGCATCCTCTCGCCCGAGGTTGACCGAAGCGGTATAATTCCTGTCTGGCACGAGGAGGTTTCGCGTCCGGGAGGGAGAACAATGATTGCTGCCTCACCGCCACCACAGCGGCCCCCTGTTACGCCCGTCTCAGACGACCATCTGCCAGAGCGAGATGCCGCAGCGGCGGAAGCCGCCGACGAGACGGAGATGCCGCTGCCGTCCGATCCTCGGACATTCTTCCTCGGCGGTTTGTTCGCGTTGGGTGTCTTTGCGGTGCTCTACGTGGCAAGCGCGATCATCCTTCCCGTCGTACTCGCCTTCGTGTTGAATCTCCTTCTTCAACCCGCTGTCCGTCTTTTAGGGCGTGTGCATCTGCCCCGCGCTGTCGGAGCGCTCTTGACCGTCCTCCTGGTTATTGGAGTGCTGGTAGGTCTTATGGCGGCCTTATCAGTACCGGCCGCCACTTGGGCTGAGCGGCTGCCGGAGGGCATACCGCGCCTAGAGGCACACCTTGAAGTTATAAAAGGGCCAATCGAAGCGTTGCAAAAGGTTATCCAACGGTTCGAGCAGGTTGCAGACGCTCCCCCAAGCCAGGGTTCGATCGTTTCGGTTCGCCGCGATCTTGGCCTGACGGGTGCCCTTTTCGCAGGGACGCGGTCAGTGCTCGATGGCCTGTTTACGACTGTCTTGGTGCTCTATTTTCTTTTGATGGCGGGCAATATATTCCTTCGACGCATCGTCGAGATACTGCCGACGTTCAGCAACAAGCGACAGGCCGTCGATATCTCTCAGCAGATCCAAGAGGACATATCAGCCTATCTGGTGACGATCACGGCCATGAATGCCGCGGTGGGCGCCACGACGGCGGCAGCGATGTATCTTTGCGGCGTTGGAGACCCCTTGTTGTGGGGCACCACAGCCTTCCTGCTCAACTACATTCCAATTTTGGGGCCGTTTTTCGGGGTCTGCATCTTCGTACTGATCGGAATGCTGAGTTTCGAAAGTTTATGGTGGGCCTTGCTGCCGCCGGCCCTCTACCTTGGCATTCATCTCGTCGAGGGTGAAACACTGACGCCCATGCTGCTTGCGCGGCGCTTCACGCTGAACCCGGTGTTGATCATCTTGTCGCTGGTGTTCTGGTTCTGGATGTGGGGCGTGCCTGGTGCGATCTTGGCCGTTCCCATGCTGGCTATCCTGAAGATCATTTCTGACCGGTTGCGCCCGCTGAAGGCTCTGGGGCACTTTCTCGAGGGTGAATAGCGCATCGGACCCGTAACAACGCAAACGCTTTGTAACGGCTTGAGCTTGGGCAATCGGTAAGGGGCTATGTCGCCTTTGGCGCCGTGACTGACCGCTTCTGGCGCAAAGCTGTCGTTGGGACGTGCGACTTAGATTTCGCTGGCCTTCATTGGCTGAACCTAGCTCAAACCTCCCCATGATGAATTGGAACGAGAAATTAGTCTTTTCAAATCGTTGGTAGACGGCGTGTGCACGATGTGTGCACCGAGAATCGAAGAGAACTAGAGACAGCCAACGTGAGCATCCTTTGAGCTGAAGTGCGGTGCGTGCCCGTCGCGGCAGATTGCTTCGAGAGAACGTGCGTTGATCTCATTCGGAAGTTTGCATCGCAAGCTCAGCCATCAAGACATTGGTGTTCGGAAATCTAGGGCCGATGGTCAAGTACGGCATTGATGATCCTGCGTGCGGTCTCAGATTTTTCGGAGCAGGAGCGCGACGTTTTCCGATCCGGTTCCGATCCGGCCGAAAGCCTTCTTGCAATGTTTAGTAAACCGTGGTTTACTAAACAAATCGGGCTCACCGGTCCTTAAGAATCCGGGAAGCGCGAGGGAACGCTAGTTTAGTGAATCAAACCGTTACGGACTGTGTCGCACCGCTCGAAGCATTCGCGCGGGCAGGAACGCCGCGCCATGTCGATGGCCGGCCAACGGAGGGAAATGCGCATGAACCATCGTATGAAGGCGCTTTTTGCTGCGGGCGGCGCTTTTGCCGCCGCGCTCGGCATCGGAGCGGCAACCACGCCCGCGCACGCGCAGGGCAAGACGATCACGCTGTGCTGGGCCGCATGGGACCCCGCCAACGCGCTGGTCGAGCTGTCGAAGGATTTCACTGCCAAGACCGGGATTGGCATGAAGTTCGAATTCGTCCCATGGACCAATTATGCCGACCGCTTCCTGAACGAACTCAATTCGCGCGGGTCGTTGTGCGATCTTCTGATCGGCGATTCGCAGTGGATCGGCGGCGCCGCCGAGAATGGCCAGTACGTCAAGCTGAACGACTTCTTCAAGAAGGAAGGCATCAGCATGGACGACTACATGCCGGCGACAGTGACCGGCTATTCGGAATGGCCGAAGAAGACGCCGAACTATTGGGCGCTGCCGGCGATGGGCGACGCGGTAGGCTGGACCTACCGCAAGGACTGGTTTGCGCGGCCGGACGTGCAGAAGGACTTCAAGGCCAAATATGGCCGTGATCTCGCGGTGCCGAAAACGCTCGACGAACTCAGCGACATCGCCAAGTTCTTCCAGGGCCGAGAGATCGACGGCAAGAAGGTCTATGGCGCGTCGATCTATACCGAGCGCGGTTCGGAAGGCATCACCATGGGCGTTTCGAACTATCTCTACGACTACGGCTTCAAATATCAGGATCCCAACAAGCCCTATGCGATGGACGGTTTCGTCAACTCGGCGGGGGCCGTCAAGGGGCTCGAAGCCTACAAGGCGCTCTACAAGTGCTGCACGCCTCCCGGTGCCTCCAACTCCTACATGTCGGAAGGTCTTGATGCCTTCAAGTCCGGCCAGGTTGCGTTGCAGATGAACTTCTTCGCCTTCTTTCCAGGTCTTTACAAGGATCCGAATGTCGGCGGCGACAAGATCGGCTTCTTTAGCAATCCCGCCGGCCCCGCGACACAGGCGACGCAGCTCGGCGGACAGGGGATTTCGGTTGTTTCCTATTCCAAGAACCAGGGCGAAGCGCTGCAATACATCAAGTGGTTCGCCGGTGGCGATGTTCAGAAGAAGTGGTGGGCGCTGGGCGGCTATTCCTGCGCCAAGTCGGTGCTGAATGACCCGAGCTTCCCGAACAGCGCCCCCTTCGCCAAGGAGTTCCTGAAGTCCATGGGCATGGTGGTCGACTTCTGGGCCGAGCCCTCCTACGCGCAACTCCTGCAAGCCGAGCAGAAGCGCGTCCATGACTACGTGGTCGCCGACAAGGGTACCGCGCAGGAAGCGCTCGACGGGCTGGTGAAAGACTGGAAAGCCATCTTCAAGGAAGAGGGCAAGAAGTTCTAGGATAGCCGGCCTGGAGCGCGGTTCGTCAGCGCTCCAGGCCATTCTCTTTGCAATACCGATACCTTTTCGAAGCCGGCAATCGCAGTGCATCAGGATCAGCCTAGGCCATGAATGATTTGAGCGCCCCATCGCGGATCACCTACGGTGCTGTGCCCGTGCAGCCCACCGCGGTGCGTCGTATCCGGGGCTTGTCGGACAAGGCCCTCGCATGGCTCTTCATCACCCCGACGATGCTGTTGCTGCTGGCGATCAACATCTTCCCGCTGATCTGGACCATCTATCTGTCATTCACCAATTATCGGGCCAACCGGTCCAATGCCCCGGTGAAGTGGCTGGGGATCGACTGGTACCAGACCATCCTGACCGATCCGGATATCTGGGCGGCGATGCAGGTGACGGCGCATTTCGTGCTCTGGACCGTCGTCATCGAGACCGTGCTCGGATTTGGCCTTGCCTTCCTTATCGACAAGAAATTCCGCGGCCATGGCGCGTGGACCACGATTATCCTGCTGCCGATGATGCTGTCACCGGCCGTGGTCGGAAATTTCTGGACCTTCCTCTATCAACCGCAGATTGGTCTCTTCAATTATGTGATTGCTTTCTTCACCGGCCGTCCCGCTTCGTCGTTCCAGATGTTGGGCGACGTGACGCTCAGCCCTTGGGCGATCGTCATCGTCGACGCCTGGATGTGGACGCCCTATGTGATGCTGATCTGCCTTGCCGGCCTGCGATCGATTCCCGACTACATCTATGAGGCGGCGGAGGTCGACCGCGCGTCGAAATGGCGGCAATTCTGGTCGATTACGCTGCCGATGGCATTGCCGTTCATCATGCTCGCCGTCCTTTTCCGCGGCATCGAGAACTTCAAGATGTTCGACATGGTCAACCTGCTCACCGGGGGCGGGCCGGGTTCGACCACGGAGGTTGCCTCGATCACGCTCAAGCGCGCGGCGTTCGAGAGCTGGAGGACGGGCTATTCCTCGGCCTTCGCGATAATTCTGTTCGTGACGGTGTTTGGCCTCGCCAACATCTACGTCAAGGCGCTGAACCGGGTGAAGAGCCGATGAGCATTGCCAACACCGCCCATTCCGTCGTCGAACCATCGCCCAATACCAGGCGATTGGCTGGTTCGCTCGTGGTGCTCTACGCCGTGATCACGATGATCCCCCTGGTCTGGATCGTTCTCACCTCGTTCAAGTCGCCGGACGATGCGATTTCCTATCCGCCCAAGGTCTTCTTCAAGCCATCGCTCGAAGGCTTCTGCAATCTCTTCACCACGCGCTCGCGCCAGACGCCGGAATTCATCCGCACGCTTGGACCGCCGCAGGGGTATTGCGACGACATTGCGCGCAGTCGCAACATGGTCGTTGCCGGACCGTCGAATTACGTACCGCGTTTCGTCAATTCGCTGATTATAGCCTTCGGTTCGACCGTGCTCGCCGTCGCCCTCGGCACGTTGGCGGCCTACGGGTTCTCGCGGTTCCGCGTGCCGCTGAAGGACGATCTGCTGTTCTTCATCCTTTCGACACGAATGATGCCACCCATCGCGGTCGCGATCCCGATCTATTTGATGTACCGCAGCATCGGGCTGTCGGACACGCGGCTCGGCATGATCCTGCTCTACACCTCGGTCAACGTCTCGCTCGCCGTCTGGCTGCTGAAAGGCTTTATCGACGAGATCCCGCGCGAGTATGAGGAAGCGGCCATGATCGACGGCTATACCCGCTTCGAGGCCTTTGTGAAGGTGGTGCTGCCGCAGGCAACGACGGGCATCGCGGCAACCGCGATCTTCTGCCTGATCTTCGCCTGGAACGAATATGCCTTCGCGGTGCTCCTGACCTCCGGCAACGCGCAGACCGCGCCACCCTTCATCCCGATCATCATCGGCGAGGGCGGGCAGGACTGGCCCGCTGTCGCCGCCGGCACGACGCTGTTCCTGGTACCGATCGTCGTATTCACGGTGCTGTTGCGCAAGCATCTGTTGCGCGGAATTACCTTTGGAGCCGTTCGCAAATGAGCCTCGATGCAAATTCCCCCATGACGGTTGGCAGCCTCGCGGACAGAGTTCTGCGACGCGGTCCGCTGGAAGCCGTCGCGACGACGATCATTGCCGCGGGCGTCGTCATGCTGATGCAACCGTTTTTCCTGACGCTGTATTCCTGGTCGTTCGCGACCACGCTGTTCGGCACCGCGATGTTCATCATCGTCTCAAAGGTTAGGGAGTAGGTCGGATGGCACACATCCGGGTCGAAGCGCTCGACAAATCCTTTGCCGATTTCCATGCCGTCAAGGCCGCCAGCTTCACGGTCGAGGATGGCCAGTTCCTTTGCCTGCTGGGGCCCTCGGGCTGCGGCAAGACGACGACGCTGCGCATGATTGCAGGACTGGAACTGCCGACGGCCGGCACGATCCGGCTCGATTGTGAGGACGTCACGATGAACCGCGCATCGGCCCGCGACATCGCCTTCGTGTTCCAGCTGTTCGCCCTCTATCCGCACATGAATGTCCGGCGAAACATCGGCTTTCCCCTGAAATGCGAGGGCATCGGCGCCGCCGAGTCCGAGCGGCGGGTGATGGAAACCGCGCGCATCTTGCGCATTTCTCACCTTCTCGACCGTCCCGTGTCCGGCCTTGCCGGCGGTGACCGCCAGCGCGTCGCGCTCGGGCGGGCGATTGTGCGCAAGCCGAAATGCTTCCTGATGGATGAGCCGCTCGGTGCGCTTGATACCGAAATGCGCGAGGCGATGATCCATGAATTGCGCGCGCTGCATGACCGGCTCGGGGCGACGACGGTCTACGTCACGCATGATCAGCTCGAGGCCATGGCGATGGCCGACATGATTGCCGTGATGAACAACGGCGTCGTTGAGCAGGTCGCCAGCCCGAGCGACATCTATGATCGGCCCGCGTCGCTGTTCGTTGCAGACTTCATCGGCTCGCCGCCGATGAACTTCCTGCCGTTCCGCGGCGGCCTGCAGGCCGGCGCGCAGGCGATCCGGCTCGGCGAGCGCGAGGTTGCCATCCCAGCGGCGCGTGAGGTGCTGCCGGAAAGTGACCTGGTCCTCGGGGTCAGGCCCGAGCATGTGCGCTTTTCCGAACTCGGTGTCGTGCGGGGCGAGGTCTATGGGGCGGAATATCTCGGCACCACGCAGATTGTGACCGTGACCACGCGCTATGGGGCGCTTAAGGCCCGGTCGCCGGCCAATGTGACCTTCCGGACCGGAGAGCAGGTCGGACTCGACTTCCGCCCCGACACGCTGTCGATCTTCGACAAGGTGTCGGGCCGGGCGGTCCGTACCGCATTGCATGAGGGAGGTGCGCATGGCTGAGGTCGAGATCAGGGCGGTCTCCAAGGCGTTCAAGAAGACGCAGGCGATCGACGGTCTGTCGCTGACCATCGCAGACGGCGAATTCGTTGCGCTGCTCGGGCCGACGGGCGCCGGCAAGACAACGACCTTGCGCCTCATTGCCGGCCTGGAGATGCCGAACCGTGGTTCGATCCGGATCGGCGGCCGCGACGTGACCGGCGAAGCGCCGGCCGACCGCGACGTCGCTTTCGTGTTCCAGCAATATTCGCTGTATCCGCATCTGAGCGTGTTCGAGAACATGGCTTTTGCGTTGCGCGCGCCGATCCGTCGCGTCCCGGAAGCCGAGATCCGCGCAAAAGTGCGCGAGGTCGCGCGTCTTCTCCACATCGAAACCAAGTTGGACAACAAGGCAACGCAGTTATCGGGCGGACAGATGCAGCGGGTTGCGATCGGCCGTGCCCTGGTGCGCTCGCCCGCGATCTATCTGATGGACGAACCGCTCTCCTCGCTGGATGCCAAGCTGCGCGGCGAAATGCGGCTTGAGCTCAAGCGCATCCAGACCGATCTCGGCGCGACCATCCTCTATGTCACCCATGATCAGACCGAAGCGATGACCATGGCGTCGCGCATCGGTGTCATCGAGGGCGGGCGGCTGCTGCAGATAGGAACACCACGCGAGATCTATGAGAACCCGATCAACGCCCATGTCGCCGCGCGGCTTGGCCAGCCGGCGATCAACCTGTTGCCGGCGGCTCTCTTTGCCGGCGCGCCGGCCGGTGCGAGGACCGTCGGTGCGCGTACCGAGCATCTTACAATCGCGCGCGGCGGCGGCGATGTTCAGGCGACCGTCAAGCGGATAGAACATCTCGGCGACCAGAGCCACCTCCATCTCGACCTTGGCGGCCAACCTGTTGTGACGCTGTCCGACCCCGAAGCGAGGCTCGGTGCTGGCGATATCGTCTCGCTTCGCCTCAACAAGCCGCTGTTCTTCGATGCTGATGGCGGGAGGGTCGCGGCATGACTCTGGATCGGGCAGCGAGGGAAAAATTGGTGCGGGCGCTTGCAGCGTCGATGATCGAACACGCCGAGGAACTAACCAGTCTGGACCAGGCGATCGGCGACGGCGATCACGGGTTGAACATGAAGCGCGGTTTCGAGGCCGTGCTTGCGACACTGCCTGGCCTTGCGGACAAATCGTTGCCGGAGATGCTGAAGTCGATCGGAATGACGCTCGTGATGAAGGTCGGCGGTGCTTCCGGGCCTCTGGTAGGCACCTTCTTCATGGAGCTTGGCAAGGCACTTCCGGAACAAACGGCACGGGCCGATCTGGTCGCGGCCACGGATCATGCGATCAACGCTGTCAAGGCGCGTGGGCGCTCGGAGGCGGGACAAAAAACCCTGCTGGATGTTCTGGTGCCGGTGCAGGCTGCGCTTGCCGGGGGATGCCATGCCAAGGCGATTGCGGCCGAGGCGGCGCGGGCCGCCGATCGGACCACGCCGATGCTGGCGACCCGCGGCCGGGCGTCCTTCCTTGGCGAAAGGTCCATCGGTCATATGGATCCGGGCTCGCGCTCGGTGTCCCTTCTGATCAGCGCCGCCGTTTCGGCACTGGAATTCGAGGCAACTTCATGAGCAATTCAAGTACCGGCAATGTCGGGATCGTCATTGTTTCGCATTCCTCCAAGATCGCTGAGGGGGCGGCCGATATGGTGCGCCAGATGGTAGGCAATGCCGTGCCGCTCGCGTGGACCGGCGGCGATGTCGATGGTGGACTCGGCACGAACGTCGCCGGGATCGTCGAGGCGATCGAGGCGGCGTGGTCGCCGGCGGGCGTGGCTATCCTGGTCGATCTTGGCGGAGCGGAGACCAATTCGGAAATGGCGGTAGAGATGCTGGCTGAAGATCGACGGGCGCGCGTCGTTGTCTGCAATGCGCCGGTAGTGGAGGGCGCCGTGATCGCAGCGACCGAGTCCTCGGGCGGGTCGTCACTTGCTGCCGTCAAACGAAGCGCGGAGGAATTTTATGCATGATGTTAACACCAGCCGGCCGGCTAACGCCTTTGTGCCGCTGACGGCCGCGGCGCTTCTCGTCAATCCGGTCGGTCTTCACGCGCGGCCATCGGTCAAGCTCACGCAGCTCGCGAAGAGTTTTGCCGCGAAGATCGAACTCGCCCTCGCGGCCGACGGCCCCTGGACGGATGCGAAGAGTCCCGTGAAGGTGATGCGCATGAAGGCACCGCAGGGCGCGACGGTGTATTTCCGCGTCAAAGGTCCCGACGGCGAGGCGGCGCTCGCTGGCATGCTGGCGCTGGTGCATGACGGTTTTGGCGAGGTCTGACACGGTGACCGAGATTCATCGCACCGGCCGTGCCGCCTCACCGGGTCTCGCCATCGGACCGGTCACGATGCTGCCTGCGTCTGTGGCTAGGCGGACGGCGAGCGACGATCCCGCGCAGGAAGCGGCGGCGCTGCGGACGGCGATCGAAGGCGCGAGGGCAGAGATCGCCGAGCAGATCAAGACGATGCAAGGCGAGGTGGCCGACATTCTCGAATTCCAGGTCGCCATGCTAGAAGATGATGCGCTGGCGGATACGGCCTATGAGGTCATCTCGGCGGGGGGCGCTGCCGACCATGCATGGCGCCTGGCACTCGACATAGAGATAGAAGGCTATCGCGCGGCTGAAGATGAATATTTCCGAGCCCGTGCCGCGGATATCGTCGACATTCGCGACCGCGTGCTCGCGCATCTGAGTGGCGTGGACACGGTCGACAGGATCAGCGGTGGCTCGGTCGTTACGGCTGACGAGATTACGCCTTCCGCCTTTCTCGCCGCCGACTGGACGCGCGGCGGCGCCATCGCGCTGGCCGGAGGCTCACCTTCCTCGCATGTTGCGATGCTGGCGCGGTCGCGCGGGGCGCCCATGGTGGTCGGGCTCGGCCCGTTGTCGTGGAACGGGCAGCCACCGGCGCTGGCCCTGGTCGATGGCGACGCCGGCACCGTGATCTTCGATCCCGAGCCGGAGACGCGCCGCCAGTTCGAGCAGCGCATGGCGGCTGCGAACGCCGCGCAGGCTGCCGCCGAGGTCGGCCGCGTTGCGCCTGCCTGCACGGCCGACGGACGGCGGATCACGGTTCTGGTCAATGTCACGGCTCCCGAAGACCTTGCAGGTCTCGATCCCGCGATCTGCGACGGTATCGGTCTCGTACGCACGGAATTCCTGTTCGAGGCGTCCCATGGCCTGCCGGACGAGGACACGCAATACGAAGTCTATCGGCGCATCCTTGAGTGGGCCGAGGGAAGGCCGGTGACGATCCGCACCCTCGATGCCGGCGGCGACAAGCCGATCGCGGGCCTGACGGTTGACGGCGAGAGTAATCCGTTTCTCGGTCTTCGCGGCATCCGCCTCTCGCTGGCGCGGCCGGAGGTGTTCCGCGTGCAACTGCGGGCGCTGGCGCGTGCGGCCGTGCACGGGGTCCTGAAAGTGATGCTGCCGATGATCGCCGTTCCCTCGGAATTCGATCGTGCCAGCGTCATGCTTGATGCGGAGGTCGCAGCACTCGGGGCGAAAGGGATCGCCTGCGCCCGCCCGCCACTGGGTATCATGATCGAGGTTCCGGCAGCGGCGCTCTGCGCCGAGGATTTCGGCGCCGCGTTCTACTCGATCGGTTCGAACGACTTGACCCAGTATACCATGGCGGCGGCGCGCGATATCGGCGCGGTGGCCGACCTCAACGATGCAGGCCATCCGGCAGTGCTGGCGCTGATCGCCCGCACCGTGGAGGCCGCGCTCAAGCGCGATGTCGAGGTCTCGCTGTGCGGCGACGCGGCGGCTGACACCCGCCTGACGACAGCGCTGCTTGCGACGGGCTTGAGGAGCCTCTCGGGGGCGCCGTTGACCGTAGCGCGACTCAAGGCCGCGATCGCAAAGGTAGGTTCATGACGGACGAAGCAGACGAAGACACGCGCGCACCGGGCGACAGCAATGTCGCGGACTACAAGGTCATCCTGCGCCGCGTGCTCGACAACCGTCCGTCGGGGACAAGGCTCAAGCTTGCGGCGGCGCTGGGCAAGAACCGCTCCTTCGTGACCCAGATCACCAATCCGGCCTATCTGGTACCGATTCCGGCAAAGCATGTCGCGATCATTTTCGAAGTCTGCCATCTGTCGGGCGTCGAGCGCGCGGCGTTCCTGGAAGCCTATGGACGCGCGCATCCCGGCCGGCTGCGCGCATCTCATCGCGAAGCGCGCACGCGTACCATCGCGGTCACGGTGCCCGACCTCGGCGACGACAAGAAGAACCGCGCGCTCGAACAACTCGTGATCGATCTGGCAGCGCAACTCGCGCGTTATGCCGAGAGCGTCGGCTGACGGATTGATCCGAACCGCAACTGAACCATCGGGAGGGCGTTTATGAAAAAGCTGATCAATGGCGCCGATACAGTACTCGAGGAGAGTCTCGACGGCTTTGCGGCCGCGCATGCGGATATCCTGCTGCTGGGTGCCGAGCGCAAATTCGTGCGCCGCCGCACGTTGAGGCCGGGCAAGGTCGCGCTGATTTCAGGCGGCGGTTCGGGACATGAGCCGCTGCATGCGGGTTTTGTCGGCCGCGGCATGCTTGACGCCGCCTGCCCCGGCCAGGTCTTCACCTCGCCGACGCCGGATCAGATGATCGAGGCCGCCGAGGCCGTCGACACCGGCGCCGGCGTGCTCTTTATCGTGAAGAACTACGAAGGCGATCTGATGAATTTCACCATGGCCGCCGAGATGGCCGGGCGGGAAGTGGCAAGCGTGGTAACAAACGACGACGTGGCGGTCGAGAAATCGACCTACACGACCGGTCGTCGCGGCGTCGCGGGTACGCTGATCGTGGAAAAGATGGCCGGCGCCGCGGCCGAGGCCGGAATGCCGCTGGCTGCCCTCAAGGCGCTTGGCGAGGAAATCAACCGGCGCACGCGCTCGATGGGCGTGGCGCTGTCGCCGTGCACCGTTCCGGCGGCAGGACGGCCGAATTTCACGCTGGCTGACAATGAAATGGAAATGGGCGTCGGCATTCACGGCGAGCCG
>Ga0307297_10000260_pt1 | contig 12780 bp, 13 predicted proteins | sample ER_DNA_157_FD_194464 | JGI IMG/M metagenome (GOLD analysis project Ga0307297, IMG submission 194464) | Bulk soil microbial communities from the East River watershed near Crested Butte, Colorado, United States - ER_DNA_157 | ecosystem: Environmental > Terrestrial > Soil > Floodplain | place...
CACGCTAGCGTAGTCCATGAGTCATTCCCGGGCGATGCGAAGCATCAAACCTCAGGTGCAATTGCGCACCGGGGGACTCGCGGTGCGATAACTCTCACTCGCCAGCGCTAAAATCCGGGTCTGCGCCGATCGGCGCATCCCCGGAATGACGAGACAAACTACTCGGGCTCAATAGCGCCAGCGCGGCGGCGGCCGGCGCGGCGGACGCGTCATCAGCAGCGCCAGCGCGAAGCCGATGCCGCCGGCGATCAGCAGTGAACCGAGTGGATTGTCCTGCACCTTTTTCGCCACGGCCTCCGAACCCTCACGCAGCGTGTCGCCGCTGTTCTCATAGGCATCCTTGGCCATACCGGCGGCGGCATCGGTGACGTCACGCGCGGCATCCTTGGCCTGGCCGTACAGGTTCTGCACGGTACCGGCAGCTTCGCGAATGCGGCCCGAAGCTTCGGTCTGCGCATCACCCGCAAGCTTGCCGGCGGCGCCCTCGACCTTACCGGCGAAATCCTTGGTCGTTCCGGCAATTCGATCCTTGTCCATCGTCATCACTCCTGAGCTGATTCTCGCGGAGCTAACTGACGAAACTCGTTCGGGTTCCTAGAGAATAAGTCCACCATCGACGATGAGCGTTTGCCCGACGATGTAGGACGACAGCGGCGAGGCCAGGAACATTGCGGCGCCTGCCATGTCGGCCGGCGTACCCAGCCGCTTCAGCGGAATCCGCTCGATCGCGGCCTCGAGCCGCTTCGGATTTGATGTCGTCACCTTGGTCATCTTGGTGTCGACCAGACCGGGCGCGATACCGTTGACGCGAATGCCATCCTCCGCCCAGGCTTGCCCAAGCGTCCGGGTCAGTCCCATCGCGCCGGTCTTGGAGGCGTTGTAGGCCGGATTGCCTTTGGTCGAGTGGTAGGCGGCGGTCGAACTGACGATGATCAGTGAGCCGCGGCTCGCGCTCAGCATGTCGTGGAATTTGCCGGCGCAGGCCATCAGGCTGATCAAATTGACCTCGAGCACCTTGCGAAAGCCGTCCATCTGAAACTCGCCGCGCCGGTAGATCACCGCACCCTGCGCCAGCACCAGCACATCGAGCCGGGCGAACGGCGGTTTGAAATGCTCGATCGCGCCGGGATCGCCGACGTCAAGCCTGATGTAATCGAGACCCTCGAGATGCGATCCCTCTTCGGGCGAATAATCCCTGGGCGAAGCGCGAGTGCCGCAGACATGCACGCGCGCGCCCCGGCTAACGAACGCCTGGGCGATGCCGTTGCCGATGCCGCTGGAGCCGCCGACCACGAGAACCTGCTTGCCGCTGAAATCCAGTTCGTTCATCGCGCGCGCCTCCTGTCTGGTTTGACCTCTCTGGGGATCGGTGCCAGCCTTGTCAATCCTGCGGTCCGCGCGGCCTCATCATCAGCGAGCATTGCAATGTCCGACTTCAAACAGCTCAGCCGCTCGGTCCGGGGATTGACCGTTCTCGTCACCGGCGCGGCCAGCGGCATGGGCCGCGCCACCGCGCTGGTGTTCGCGACCGAAGGCGCCAAGGTCGCCGTCACCGACTATGCCGCGGATGGTGCGCGGGCCGTTGCCGGCGAGATCACGGAACGCGGCGGCATCGCAAGAGCCTGGACGCTGGATGTCGCCAGCCGCGACGACGTCAACGCCGTCGTCGGCGCCGTCGCTTCGCATTTCGGCGGGCTCGATATCGTCGTCAACAATGCCGGCATCTCGGTGCGGGTGGCGATCGACGATGACGGCTACGAGGAAGCCTGGGCCAGGGGGCTGGCCGTGATGCTGACGGCACATCCGCGCATCATCCGCGCCGCGCTGCCCTATTTGCGCCAATCGAAAAGCCCTCGGATCGTCAATATCGCCTCCACCGAGGCGCTCGGCGCCACCGCATTGCACAGTCCATATTCGGCGGCCAAGGCCGGCGTAGCCGGCCTGACACGCTCGCTAGCGGTGGAACTCGGTCGCGAAGGCATCACCGTGAACTGCATCTGCCCGGGCCCGATCCGGACCGCAATCACGGAGCGGATTTCGGAGGAGCACAAGACGATCTACGCCAAGCGCCGCACCGCGCTCGGCCGCTACGGCGACCCCGAGGAGGTCGCCCATATCACGCTGAGCCTGTGCCTGCCGGCGGCCTCGTTCCTGACCGGCGCCGTCATCCCGGTGGACGGCGGCCTGATGGCCCGCAACGCCTGACGGAGGGCATGCGCAGGGCGACGTTGACATCATCGGGTCAGGGAGTAATTTTTTGCCCAACAGGGCGGAATAACCGCTCGCCTCGATCAGGAGAAGACGCGCCATGGCCATCACCATCCGCCAGCTGCATCCGCATTTTTTCGGCGAGGTTTCAGGCGTCGATCTGCGCAAGCCGCTGACGCCGCAGGAAGCGGCGGACATCGAGGCCGGCATGGACAAATACGCAGTGCTGCTGTTTCGCAATCAGGACATCACCGACGAGCAGCAGTTGGCGTTCGCGCTGAATTTCGGCGAACGGGAAAACCCGCGCGGCGGCAGCGTGGTCAAGCCGGAGGATTCGCGGCTGCAGACCGGGCTCAACGACGTCTCCAATCTCGGCAGGGACGGCAAGCCGCTGCCGCGCGACAGCCGCATCAATTTGTTCAATCTCGGCAATTGCCTGTGGCATTCCGACAGTTCGTTCCGCCCGATTCCGGCGAAGTTCTCGCTGCTGTCGGCGCGCGTGGTCAACCCGAAGGGCGGCAACACCGAATTCGCCGACATGCGCGCGGCCTATGACGCGCTCGACGACGAGACCAAGGCCGAGATCGAGGACATGATCTGCGAGCATTCGCTGATGTATTCGCGGGGATCGCTCGGCTTCCTCGATTACACCGATGAAGAGAAGGAATTGTTCAAGCCGGTGCTGCAGCGGCTGGTGCGCACCCATCCGGTGCACGGCCGCAAGTCGCTGTATCTGTCGTCGCATGCCGGCGCCATCAAGGGCATGACCATGCCGGAAGCCCGGCTGTTGCTGCGCGACCTCAACGAGCACGCCACGCAGCCCGCATTCGTCCACGTCCACAAATGGACGCTGCATGATCTCGTGATGTGGGACAACCGCCAGACCATGCACCGGGTCCGCCGCTACGACCAGTCGCAGCCTCGCGACATGCGCCGCGCCACGGTGGCCGGGACAGCGCCGACGGTGGCACAGCAGGCGGCGGAGTAAGCGGCTTCCTGCGGGAATCGGTGAACCGGTTCACCAACAGCCGTCATCGCCCGCGAAGGCGGGCGATCCGTATTCCAGAGACGCTAATGATTGAACCGACAGGCTGCGCGTACTGGATGCCCCGCCCTTCGTGGGGCATGACGGTCATTTTTGAAAACGCAGCTTAACTTCTACGCGTGCCCGGCTTCGTTCGAGAGCATACCGGGATCGATCCCGATCTTGCGCAGCGCGCGCAGGTATTTTTCCTCGACGTCGCGGCCGAAGATCAGATCCGGATCGGCGTCGCAATGCAGCCAGCCATTGTCCTGGATTTCGGTCTCCAGCTGCCCCGGCGCCCAGCCGGCATAGCCGAGCGCGAGGATCGCGTGCTTCGGCCCGGCGCCCCTGGCGATGGCCTTGAGAATGTCGACGGTCGCGGTCAGGCAAATGCCCTGGTCGATCTGCAGCGTCGCATCCTTGATGAAAAAATCGCTCGAATGCAGCACGAAGCCGCGACCGGTCTCGACCGGACCGCCCTTCAGTACCTTCATGCTCTCGGCGTTTTCAGGCAGCTTGATCTGGTCGGTTTTCTTGATGATGTCGAGTTGCACCAGCAATTCGGGAAAGTCGATGCTGCCGGCCGGGCGGTTGACGATGATGCCCATGGCGCCTTCGGATGAATGCGCGCAGAGATAGATCACCGAACGCTCGAAGCGCGGATCGCCCATCACCGGCATCGCGATCAGGAGCTGGCCGTCGAGATAACCGTGACCTTCCGAATTGTCGCCTGTGCCGGCGGCGCTGCGGCTGGTCGTCCTCGGTGTTTTGCCTTCAGGGTCCATCCGCAAAGGACTCTCTTGTTACCGCCCATCCTGATATTGGGTGGGCGTTCTGTCAATCAAGCATCGCGCCGGTTTTTCGGTGCACATCACAAGCAATTCAATGGTTTGCGGTTTTGCCTGGCTGTAAAGACGTCTCATGACCGTCATAGTTCCCCTACGGGCTGCGTTCGGCCTGGCCGCCGCCATATTGGCCTCATCGCTGGCGGCCGAGGGCCGTGCCGAGGATTCGTCGCCATGGCAGCGGGACGACCATTCCGCGGTCCGGCTGCTGGCGGGCTCACGCAGCGGCGCGGTGCTGCTCGGCGGCATCGCTTTTCAGCTCCAGCCGGGCTGGAAGACCTATTGGCGGACCCCCGGCGATTCCGGGGTGCCGCCGCGTTTCGATTTCTCGAAATCGGAAAATGTCGAATCCGTCACGGTGCTGTGGCCAGCCCCGATGAAGTTCGATGACGGCGCCGGCGGTCAATCATTGGGCTACAAGACTCAGGTCGTGCTGCCCTTGCGCATCGTCGCCAAAAGCCCCGACCGGCCTGTGACGCTGCGCGCCGATATCAATTATGCAGTTTGCGAGAAACTCTGCATTCCCGTCGAGGCCAAGGCCGAACTCGCCTTTACCAGCGTGGCCAGCACCGAGGACAGCGCGCTGTTCGCCGCCCTCGACACCGTGCCGAAGCCCGCCACGATCGGCGATCCCAACCCCCTGACCATCCGCGACGTCCGACGCGACGGCAAATCCGCCGTGCTGGTTGATGTGGCGGCGCCCGATGCGCGTCAGGTCAGCCTGTTCGTCGAGGGACCGACGCCGGACTGGGCGCTGCCGGTCCCGAAGCTGATCGAGGGCGGTCCGTCAGGGGTCAAGCGCTTCAGCTTCGAACTCGACGGCTTGCCGCCGGGGGCGAAACCCGAGGGCGCGGCGCTAAAGTTCACGCTGGTCGGCGGCGACCGGGCGTATGAGTTCAATGTGAATTTGAACTGACCCAGAGGGTCATTCTGCGGCGCGCGTAGCCCGAACCTCAAATGTGCAATTGCACATTGGGGAATCTCGAGATTCCGGGTTCGATGCTTTCACATCGCCCCGGATTGACGCACCCAACCGATTCTTAACGAATAGTTGATAGGTAGGCCCAGACATCGCCGCGCCTTCCGCGGCCTCAGGATTTCTGACCGTGGCCGTGATGGACTCTGAATCCACGCTCGACTCGCCCGCAGGCCCGATCGCGCGGCTGCGATCGATGCTCGGCCGCCTGCTCGGCGGCAGCAGCGAAGCTTCCATCACAAGACGCCTCGCCGGCACGGTGTTCATCATCCGCGTCGTCAGCGCGGCCATGGCGTATCTGGCGCAGATCCTGCTGGCGCGCTGGATGGGCGGCTCGGATTACGGCGTCTATGTCTATGTCTGGACCTGGGTGCTGCTGCTCGGCAGCATGATGGATTTCGGAATTTCGGCGTCGGCGCAGAAGATCATCCCGGAATATCGCACTGGCGGCGAGCATTCACTGCTCCGCGGCTTCCTCTCCGGCAGCCGCTGGATGACCTTTGCGGTGTCCGCCCTCGTCTCGGCGCTGCTGGCGGGTGTGGTAAAACTGCTGTCGCCGCATCTCGACGCCAACACGATCGTGCCGTTGTACATCGGCTGCATCACGTTGCCGGCCTTCGTGGTCGCCAACACCCAGGACGGCATCGCGCGCTCGCATGACTGGATGCGGCTCGGACTGATGCCGCAATTCATCGTGCGCCAGTCGCTGATCATCGGCTTCACCGCCGGCGCCTTTGCGCTCGGCTTCAATCTCGGCGCCATCGCCGCGATGCTCGCCAGCGCCGCCGCGGTATGGATTGCCATGATTGGGCAGATGGTGGTGCTGAACCGCAGGCTTCGTGGCCATGTCGAGCCTGGCCCCAAGGCCTACGACTTCCGTGGCTGGCTCGCGGTCTCGCTGCCGATCCTGCTGGTGGAAAGCTTCTATCTGCTATTGTCCTACACCGACGTTCTGGTGCTGCAGCAGTTCCGCTCGTCCGAGGAAGTCGGGGTCTATTTCGCCGTGGTGAAGACGCTGGCGCTGGTGTCCTTCATTCACTACGCGATGTCGGCGACAACGGCGCACCGCTTTGCCGAATATCACGCGCTCGGCGACAACGCGCGGCTGTCGGCCTATGTCGCCCACGCGATCAAATGGACGTTCTGGCCGTCACTGGCGGCGACCATCGCGCTGCTGGCCCTGGGCAAGCCGCTGCTGTGGCTGTTCGGGCCGCACTTCGTGGTCGGTTACGACATCATGTTCATCGCCGCCATCGGCCTCGTCGTGCGCTCCGCGATCGGCCCGGTGGAGCGGTTGCTCAACATGCTCGGCCACCAGATGATCTGCGCGCTGGCCTATGCGCTGGCATTCGCGGCGAATCTCGTGCTCTGCATCCTGCTGGTGCCGAAATTCGGTGGCCACGGCGCGGCGGCCGCAACCTCGATCGCACTGGTATTCGAGACCGTGCTCTTGTTCTGGATCGTGCGGAAGCGGCTCGGACTGCACGTGCTGGCGTTCGGGAAGTAACCCGCCCGGCTGTCATCACCCGCGAAAGCGGGTGATCCAGTAATCGCAGTCGCCGAAAGCTCAACTCCAACGTCACGGCGTACTGGATGCCCCGCTTTCACGGGCACGACGGGGCTGCCTATCCCGCGGTCCAGCCGCCGTCGATCGACAGGTTGGTGCCGGTGATCTGCGCGGCGTCGTCGCCGCAGAGAAACAGCGCCAGCGCCGCCACCTGCTCCGACGTGACGAACTCCTTGGTCGGCTGCGCTTCCAACAGCACGTCGCGGATGACCTGTTCCTTGGTCAAACCACGCGCCTTCATGGTGTCGGGGATCTGCTTTTCCACCAGCGGCGTCCAGACATAACCGGGACTGATGCAGTTGCAGGTGATCTTGTGGGTGGCCAGTTCCAGCGCCACGGTCTTGGTCAGGCCGTCGATGCCGTGCTTGGCCGACACGTAGGCCGATTTGAACGGCGAGGCCACCCGCGAGTGCGCCGAAGCGGTGTTGATGATGCGGCCCCAGCCGCGCTTCTTCATGCCGGGCACCGCGGCGCGGATGGCATGAAACGCCGCCGACAGGTTGATTGCGATGATCGCGTCCCATTTTTCGATCGGGAATTCCTCGATCGGCGACACGAACTGGATGCCGGCATTGTTGACCAGAATATCGACCGAGCCGAAGGTCTTTTCGCCGAGCGCGATCATCTCGGCGATTTCGGCGGGCTTGCTCATGTCGGCGGGCGAATGCACCGCCTTGACCTTGAAGTCGGTCTCGATGCCCAAGCGTTCCTTCTCGATGTCGGCGGGCGCGCCCATGCCGTTGAGAACGATATTGGCGCCTGCGCCGGCGAAGGCGCGCGCACATGCCAATCCGATGCCACTGGTCGAGCCGGTCACCACCGCGGTCTTGCCTGTCAACGTAACCATTCCATCTACTCCTTGTTGCCGTTGAGGGTACCGTCCCTCGCCAGATCATAAGTCACCATGGTTTCACCGGATTGTGGCCGCTCCAGCAGGTCTTTGTGGCGCATCGACAAATGCACGTCACGCTCGCCTGAACCCCAATGCTCGACCATGCCGACGCGTGAAAAATCATAGTCCTTGGAAGACGATTCGTGGACCTTGCTGCGGTAGATCAGATGCACCACCGTAACGGTGTTTTCCTTGGCAGCCTTGCAGAGGATTTCGACCGCTGGGTCGTTCCTGAGATCGTCGGGCAGCTTGTCCATCAATTCGCGCAGCGCCTTGCGGGTGTTGTGCACCTGCTTGTTCTTGTCGGTATTCATGCGGGTGCGGCTGGAAAAGCGGATGTCCTTCTCGCGTTCGGCGGCCTCGAGCAGCGAGACCGGCAGCTCGCCGCGCGCGCTGAACAGGTCGACCTGGAAGATCAGCAGATCGCGGCTGGTTTCCTCATCCAGCACGTAATCGAGCGGCGTGTTCGAGGCGATGCCGCCATCCCAGAAATGCTCGCCTTCGATCTCGATCGACGGGAAGCCCGGCGGCAAGGCGCCGGATGCCATGATATGCTCCGGCCCGATCTTCTTGCCGAGTTTCTTCATCTCGTAATTGTCGAAATACTTGAAATTGCCCGACGCCACGCCTACGGCGCCGACGCTGAGCCGGGTCTTGCCGTCGTTGATGCGGTCGAAATCGACCAGCCGCTCCAGCGTCTGCTTCAGCGGCGCGGTGTCGTAGTAGCTCTGCGACTGCGGGCTGCCCGGCGGCCATAGCGGCGCCGGCGGAACACGCGGCTTGAAGAAGCCGGGCACGCCGAAGGTGGCGATCAGGGCCGCGCTGGTCTCGTTGAACAGCGATCGCACGCGGTCGCCCTTGCCGACCGGATTCCAGGGCACCGGCGAAGACACCATCTCCCAGAATTCCTTGAGACGTCCGACCCGCTGCTCGCGCGGATTGCCGGCGATGATCGCGGCGTTGATGGCGCCGATCGAGATGCCGGCAACCCATTCCGGCTCGAAATCGTGGTGACACAGCGCCTGATAGGCGCCGGCCTGATAGGAGCCGAGCGCGCCGCCGCCCTGCAGGACCAGCACGCGCTGTGCTTGTGCAGGGGTGCTGGCTGGCGCGGGATGGGAATTGTCCGTCATGAGATCAGATCAATCATCAAAAAGAGATTGTACCGTGGCGACAGTTGGCGACGGCGTCAATCAGCCAGCCGCCGCTGCGGATCACGCCGAGGTTATCGCTTTTCCGATGACGCAAGAATGAGCGTCCAGAACACCTTGTATTTGGTGTTTGGAGCATATGTCGCCGCGATGCCCAAATTTGTGACACCAGTTTTTAGCATATTCGCCTTGTGCGGCGGTGAATCCCGCCAGCCTGAAAAGGCCTCGGCCATGGTGTGATAACCGGCGGAGACGTTTTCAACCGCCACCGTCGCAGGATAGCCCGACGCGTTCAGGCGTTTCGCCAGCGGTCCCTTGACGTCGTGGTCGAGCTTGTTGCGGCTGGCCATGGCCTGCGACTGCTGCTCGGCGAGCTTCATCAATTCGGGATCGACCGTCACGCCGCCGAGCCCGTTATTCTGCCGGTAAAGCGAGATCATCGAGGCCGCGGCCTGCGGATCGAGCCTGGCGCCGGCATTGGCCATGCTGAGATACATGGTGGGCTGCTCGGTGACCGGAGCGACGTCCGCGGCACAGCCGCCCAGCGCCAGCAGCCCGATGATCGCGACCGACGCGCGCGTGATTCGAAGGTTCCCCATGGCAAGGGTTGTTGCACAGGAACCGTGGCTGAATGGTGAACGGCGCCGCAGTTTACTCGGCCGTCGTCACCCGCGAAGGCGGGTGACCCGGTACGCCGGGAGGCCAACGTTTGAGGACGGTGATTACTGGATGCCCGCCAGGACGATCCGGGTGGTTGGGCGACCGGGCTCCGAATGACGGGACTAATGCTGCCCCGCAAAAATCCGGTAGCGCCTGGGGTGCAGGCCGATGATATCGCCGGGCTGCAGTTCGCGGTCGCGGGGCGCGTCGATTTCGATCACGGTGGTGCCCTCGCCGGCCGAGAGTGCTACCTCGGCGCGCTGGATCGGGCCGAAGGTTCGGACATGCCGCACCGCGCCCTCGAAGGCGCCGCTGCCGGCCACCCCGATCGCCATATCGTGGCGGCGGACGAACAGTTTTGAGGCACCGGAGGTGACTCCATCCGCTGATATGTTCAAGGGCTTGCCGCCGAGCTCCACGCAGCCGTTGCGCACCTCGACCGGCAGCACGATGGATTCACCGATAAAGCCGTGCACAAAGGCGGTCGCTGGATTGTCGTAGACGTCGCCCGGCGTGCCGATCTGCTCGATGCGGCCCTTGTCCATCACCACCACGCGGTTGGCGACTTCCAGCGCCTCCTCCTGATCGTGGGTGACGAAGATCGAGGTCACGTTGATCTCGTGGTGCAGCGAGCGCAGCCATTGCCGCAGCTCCTTGCGCACCTTGGCATCGAGCGCGCCGAACGGCTCGTCGAGCAGCAGGATGCGCGGCTCGATCGCCAGCGCGCGGGCCAGCGCGATGCGTTGGCGCTGGCCGCCGGACAGCTGGCTCGGGTAGCGGCTGGACAACCAGTCGAGCTGCACCAGATCCAGCAATTCCTTGACCCGCGCGCGGATCGCGGCCTCGTCCTTGCGGACCGCACGCGGCTGCACCCGCAGCCCGAACGCGACGTTCTCGAACACCGTCATGTGGCGGAACAGCGCGTAGTGCTGAAACACGAAGCCGACGTGGCGCTCGCTGGCGCCGTGCGCCAGCGCGTTCTCGCCGTCGAACGAAACCTCGCCCGCGTCGGGCCAGTCCAGCCCCGCGATGATCCGCAGCAGCGTGGTCTTGCCCGAGCCCGACGGCCCGAGCAGCGCCAGCAGCTCGCCATTGGCGACCTTCAGGTCGACATTGTCGAGCGCGGCAAACGCACCGAACTTCTTCACGATATTCTTGACTTCAATCACTGGGAAGCTGTCCTTCGTCCAGATGCCGTTCGAGAATCGTCTTCGCCACCAGGGTGATCAGCGCCAGCATGGCCAGCAGCGAAGCGATCGCAAACGACGCCACGAATTGATACTCATTATAGAGGATTTCGACCAGCAGCGGCATGGTGTTGGTCTCGCCGCGAATATGCCCCGACACCACCGACACCGCGCCGAACTCGCCCATCGCCCGCGCGTTGCACAATAGTACGCCGTAAAGCACGCCCCATTTGATATTGGGCAAAGTGACGCGGAAGAAGGCCTGCAGGCCCGAGGCGCCGAGCGAGATCGCGGCCTCTTCCTCCTGGGTACCCTGCTCCTGCATCAGCGGTATAAGCGCCCGCGCCACGAATGGAAATGTCACGAAAATGGTGGCCAGCGCAATGCCCGGGACGGCGAACAGGATATGTACGTCATTGGCCTGCAGCCATGTTCCCCAAAAACCCTGCGCGCCGAACAGCAGGACGAACACCAGGCCCGAGATCACCGGGCTGACCGAAAACGGCAGATCAATCAGCGTGATCAGGAACGTCTTGCCGCGAAACTCGAACTTCGCGATCGCCCAGGCCGCAACCACGCCGAACACCAGATTGAGACTTACCGAAATCGCCGCCACTACGAGCGTTAGCCGGATCGCCGACAGCGCCTCCGGCTCGGATAGCGCGCTAAAATAGGCGGCAACCCCCTTGGAAAACGCCTGCGCAAACACCACGACCAGCGGCAGCACCACGAACACGGTGAGGAATGTTGCGGCAATCGCAATGATGACGACGCGAATGATCCTTGGCTCGGTACGCAGGTCCTCCCGTGCCGTACTCATTGAAATTTGCGGAAGATTCATTTCATCCGCCCCTAATGCGCCGGGATGCGGGTTTGCGCCCAGCGCTGCAGGCGATTGATAACGAAGATGATCACGAACGATGCCACCAGCATGACGACCGCGATCGCGGTGGCATCGGCATAGCGGAATTCCGAGAGCCGGATCACGATCAGGAGCGGCGCGATTTCCGAGACGTTCGGCAAATTGCCGGCAATGAAGATTACCGAGCCGTATTCGCCGACAGCGCGCGCGAAGGCCAGTGCAAACCCGGTCAGCATCGCCGGAATCAGACTCGGCAGGATCACCTTGGCGACCGTGTGCCAGCGGTTGGCGCCGAGGCTGGCGGCAGCTTCCTCGATTTCGGCGTCAAGGTCGATCAGCACCGGCTGCACCGTCCGCACCACGAACGGAATGCCGATAAAAATCATCGCGACGAAGATTCCCAGCGGCGTGAACGCCACCTTGATGCCGAGTTCGGCCAGCGGCGCGCCGAGCCAGCCCTTTTCCGCGAACAGCGAGGTCAAGGCGACGCCGGCCACCGCGGTCGGCAAGGCAAAGGGAATATCGACGATGGCGTCGAAGATCCGGCGGCCCGCGAATCGGTACCGCACCAGCGCCCAGACGATGATCATTCCCATCACCAGGTTGACGGTCGCGGCGGCGAAGGCGAGGCCGAACGAAATCTTCAGCGCATTCAGGGTGCGGCGGCTGGTGAGGATGCCCCAGAACTGGTCGAGGCTGAGCTCAAAGCTCTTGAGGAAAAGCCCCGCGAGCGGGATCAATATGATGACGGAGAGCCATGTCAGCGTCAGGCCCATGGTGAGACCAAACCCCGGCAGGCTGCTCCGCCCTCCCCCTTCTCCGCTGCTCACAATGCCCCCTGTCCCCCGCGACCAGATCAGTTCTTGTAAATCTGGTCGAAAATGCCGCCTTCGCCGAAGTGTTCCTTCTGCGCCTTTGTCCAACCGCCGAACACGTCATCGATGGTGAAGAGTTCGAGCTTGGCGAAGGATTTTTCGTATTCCTTGGCAATTTCCGAATCGCGCGGACGATAGGAATTGCGTGCGGCAATTTCCTGACCTTCCCTGGTATACCAGTATTTCAGGTAGGCCTCGGCCGCGGCCCGGGTTCCCTTCTTGTCGGCGACCTTATCGACGACCGTCAGCGGCGGTTCCGCCAAGATCGACAGCGGCGGCGACACGATCTCGAACTTGTCCTTGCCGAATTCACGCTGGGCGAGAAACGCTTCATTCTCCCAGGCCAGCAGCACGTCACCGACGCCGCGCTCGACGAAGGTGACGGTCGAGCCGCGCGCGCCGGTATCCAGCACCGGCACATTCTTGAAGATGGCGCCGACGAACTGCTTTGCCTTGTCGGCGGAGCCGGATTTCTTCAGCGCGTAACCCCATGCGGCCAGATAATTCCAGCGAGCGCCACCTGAAGTCTTCGG
>Ga0307297_10000264_pt1 | contig 12647 bp, 10 predicted proteins | sample ER_DNA_157_FD_194464 | JGI IMG/M metagenome (GOLD analysis project Ga0307297, IMG submission 194464) | Bulk soil microbial communities from the East River watershed near Crested Butte, Colorado, United States - ER_DNA_157 | ecosystem: Environmental > Terrestrial > Soil > Floodplain | place...
CACCTGATCAGGCGCGCTCTCGGGATCACTCGTTCGGTGATCATCTACTACGGCCCGGCCTGGCGCCGGCGCCGGATGGATGCTTTTTATCGGCAATTCCTTCAGGCCGGTGACCTGGCTTTCGACATCGGTGCCCACGTCGGCAATCGGGTACGCGTTTTCCGCCAGATCGGCGCCCATGTGGTGGCGGTTGAGCCGCAGCCTGACTTCGTTGCGGTGTTGCGGCTGCTCTATGGGCGTGACCCGGCGGTCACCATCGAGCACAGTGGCGTAGCGGCAGAAACGGGCCAGGGGAATCTCCATCTGAGCAGCCGTACGCCGACCGTCTCGACTTTCGCCGATTCTTGGATGAGCGATGTCCAGTCGGACCGACGATTCCAGCGCGTTCAGTGGGACTCAGTCATCAGCGTCCCGTTGATCACCCTTGACGATCTCATCGCGCGGCACGGTGAACCGCAATTCTGCAAGATCGACGTCGAAGGATTCGAACACAAGGTGCTGAGCGGCCTCAGCCGGCCCATTCCGGCGTTGTCCTTCGAATACATCCCCGTCGCGGCGGAACACGCGATCGCTTGCGTCGAGCGAATCAGTGCTCTCGGTGACTATCGCTATCGACATTCGCGAGTAGAGACTCACCGGTGGGCCGGGCGCAGCTGGTCGGAGCCGGGGACCATGATCAACATCTTGCGAACCTTGCCGACCAGTGATGATCGATCCGGAGATGTGTATGCAGTCCGCAGCGATCGGCTACCCAGAAGCGACGTGGATGACCAACCGGACCGTTAACGAAAGATATTCAGGGTGCGGGGACTGTCGAACTCCGAGCCTGGAACCCGAGGCAGGTCGAGCGCATCGGTAGCCAGGTTTGCAAGATCACCATTCCGAATGGGTTGCTTTCCGTGATAGCTGGTGCGACTACCGCCGGGGCTGCGGAAGCTGGGACTGAGGCCATAGAGGTTGCGGCCGGCAGCGACGCCTGGACCCCAGGCCATAAAAGGGATCCGGAAGTTCTGCAGCTTGCTGGCCCCATAGTGCGCTGCGCCCCGGCCACCGTGGTCGGCGGTCAGAATCACCAGGGTGTGGCGCCGTAGGCCGGCGACAGTGTCGAGAATCCGTCCGAGCAGCCGGTCAGTGCGTCTGACAGCGTCAAGGTATTGCGGGCCCATGAAGCCAGAGGCGTGGCCAGCACGATCAGGTAGCGACAGGTGCACAAAGGTGAAGTCTCGCGGGTTCCGGCGCAGTTCTGCGGTGACCTTGGAAACCAGCCGCGTGTTGTTGCGATCGATGGTGAATCTATCGATCTTGGCTCGGCCATCGTTACGCCCGACCCGATCCTGAGCGCCATGAGTGTTCCACGTCCGCTTGTAGAGCCTGAACTTGGACTTAGCGCCGAAGAAAGCCGTCGAGCCACCGTGGTCGTGCACTACGTCGAACACGCTGGCCACGTAGTGCCCAGCGGCCTTGTGGACGGTGCTGCCGTTGTCGAAATTTTCGGTGTAGCCATGGCCCCCATGCTTGGCGTCTACTCGTCGGCCGGTAAGCATCGCCGTGTGATTGGGCGTGGTGCTCGTCTTCTCGCGGACGGTACGGGCGTTCAATGTGAAGGCGCCCTCGCGCATGAGCCGGTGAAACGCCGGGGTTCGGGACTTGCCAAGTTCTTCGATGGCCCGAGGGTTGAGACCATCGATTGAGATGGCGATCACGTGGTCGATCGGATCGTCGGCAGACTGATCATCGGGAGTGTGAGGCAGGATCGACGTTTCCGCTGCTGATGGCGTAATCGGCGGCGGCGCGGGTGATACCACCACGGGAGAGGCACCGCTGCTTGGTGGTGTGGCGTGACATCCCGCGGCCAGGACGGCAGTCGCGATCAAGATGGCCGGCCATGACGTCCGGAGGCGTCGAACGGTCATGAGCTCGACCCTAGTCGCGGCCACTCGTGCTTGGGAATGTGACGCGCTGCGCTACTGGGCAAGGAGTGTGCGAGACAGCGGCGTGTATCAGTTCGAGCCGGCGCCCCGCGCCGCAAGGAAGATCGCAAAGATCACCGCCGCCGCAGTCGCAATACCAAACGCCATCGGAGCGCTCAGTCTGTTGATCAAGATCGCAACCAGAAAGCAGAACAGCGCGAACCCGTCGAGGCCCGGGACGATTCCGCGCAGCAGTGCAAGAATCCCGGCGTGACCTGCCTGTGCTGTCGTGAAGGCGCAGACCACGCTCAATGCGATGGGAAAGGGCGCCAGCACTCCCGTCAGCGCAGGGCCTAGCATCTCCGCGAGACCGGTCACCAGCAGAACCAGAAGAGCAGTTGCGACCGCTCTCGCTGGGAGATCCCACCACGGTGTGGGGACAAGTGACGGAGGCGGTTGGCCCAGTCGGCGCAGCAGTGCGCCGGCTCCGTGCAGAGCCAGCAGGGCGAGCAACAGCGCACCTATCGCTGGCACATGTATCTGAGCCAGAGCGAGATCCGCGAGAAGCACCGCGACCCAACTGGCCAGCAAGGTCAAGAGCCAACCGTGATTCCTCGACACGTAGGCGAAGATCAACACGAACAACGCCAGCGGCACGATTGCAAGTGTGGCGGCGCGGGCCGCAGCGGCGGCGAAGCGGCTGCCATGATCCAAATACAAGATCAGCAAGATCGGGCCGGCGACGATTGGCAGTACGACGAGAATTCCGGCCAGTCGCGGACCCCAACGACGCCCGGCGAGTGAGGAAGCGACCACCAATAGCGGGGCAAGCAGTAGCTTCAACGCCAAGACGGTCATGGGTGCCGAGTATCCCAGGTGGCTGCTCGTGGCGACATGTTGATCTTGGGGGCCTTACCTCGCAAGACTAGCTGCTTGATGCAGGAGGGGGACACTGAGCACATGGCGCCACAGCAGGTTCGCGTCAGGCTGCTGGGCGGCTTCGACGTCCAGGTCGACGGCGTTGCCGTTCCGGCAGGAGCCTGGCGGCTCGGCAAGGCGCGCTCGCTGCTGAAACTGCTGGCTCTCGCTGAGGGCCATCGCATGCACCGCGATGCGGTTGTCGAGGCGCTTTGGCCAGACCTCAGGGCTGCGGCGGCGACCAACAATCTGCATCAGACACTGCATTCGGCGCGTCGTGCGCTGGCGGTCGCCGGGGCGAGGGCTGACGTGCTTCGACTGCGAGACGGCGTTGTCACTCTCTGCCCCGAGTGCGTGTTGGGCACCGACGTCCAAGACCTCGAAGCAGCACTCGACAAGGCCTTGGCTGCGGACGACTCTGACCTGTTGCTCGATGTCGCCGCGCGGTGTGCTGAGGGACTGCTGCCTGAGGACCGTTACGAAGACTGGGCGGGTCGGTACCAAGATCACATTGCGGACCTGTGGCGCACGGCTGTGCTTGCTGCGGCAGCCGGTCTGATTGCGCAAGGCAAGGCGTATGAAGCGGCCAGCGCTCTCGAGCTCGTGGCGGAGGCTCGCGCCACCGACGAGGAGGTTCATCGCGCCCTCATGCTGGCCTACGACGGCGCCGGACGCCGCTGGGACGCAGTCGCGGTCTGTGAGTTGTTACGCAGCCGCCTGGACCAGGAATACGCCGCCACACCCGACGTGGAGACCACGACTCTCTACCGCCGCCTACTCGCCGGACAGACAGATGCGAGCGCTAGCGCACAGGTTTACCTGCCAAGTCCAGCGACGCGATTCGTAGGACGTCAGCGAGAGATTGAGGAGCTTGTCGCACTCTGTGCCAGGAATCGCCTGGTGACGCTCTGTGGGCCGGGCGGCGCCGGCAAGACTCGGCTGGCGGTCGAGGTGGCGCGGGCAGTTGGGAGGACATCGTCCTACGCCGATGGACTCTGGACAGTAGACCTCTCCGGCGTACGAGATTCCGCGCTCGTCCCGGCTACCGCTGCATCGGCGTTGGGGCTGACTTTGTCTGGTTCGCGGCCAACGGTGGCCGCCCTCGCTGCCCAGCTCGCCTCCCGGGAACTCGTGTTGGTCTTGGACAACTGCGAGCATGTGATCGATAGCGCGGCCGCATTGGTACGGGCGATCATGAACGACTGCCCAGGCATTTCCGTCCTCACCACAAGTCGTGAGCCGCTCCACCTGCCAGGCGAAATCGCATGGCGCGTGCCTTCCCTTCGCCTACCTGATCAATCTGACTCCGTCGACGCCAGCCGGTTGATCAAGTATGAGTCGGTGCAGCTCTTCGTCGCGCGCGCCCAGGAGGCGGCTCAGGCCTTCCGACTCACCGACGACAACGCACCGGTGGTTGCACATATCTGCCATCGTCTGGACGGCATGCCGCTTGCTATCGAGCTCGCCGCAGCACGCGCGGCATACCTCTCGCCGGGACAGATCGCAGCACTGCTCGACGACGCGCTCACTGCACTCGGTTCCCGCATTCGCGGAACTCCCGACCGGCAGGCGACGCTGGCGGCGACCGTTGCCTGGAGTTTTGACCTCCTCGAGGCTGATGAGCGCCAGCTGTTTCCCCGGCTGTCGGTGTTCGCGGGCGGATTCACCCTGGACGCCGCAGAGCAGATAGCGTCCGGCGGCCTGACACAGCCGCTGCCCGATGTGCTTGCCGGGCTCGTGGACAAGTCGCTGGTGCTCGCAGACACGCTCGACGCAGCAACGGCCCGCTATCGGCTGCACGAGTTCGTGCGACAGTACGCAGGACAGCGGCTGGAGCAGTCCGGTGAAGCAGCGAACTGGCAGAGCCGTCACGCTGTTTGGTACTGCGGTCGGGCTGAATCGCTGGATCCAGACCGCGGGGAACCCGTAGTCGGCGAGCCGAGCAAGTGGTTCTTGATCGAGCGGGAGAACCTGCGTATTGCATTGGCTAACGCGCTGGAACATATGCCGGAGCGAGCGCTGCGGGCGGCCGTCGCGGCCTGGCGTTCATGGATGGCGTCGGGCATGCACGCCGAGGGGCTGCAGTGGCTGCGCCGCGCCCTCGCGGCGTCTCCGGAGGTCTCTTCAGTGCACGTACGTGCGCTGTTTGCGACCGCTGTGTTCGAGGCGCGCTTGGGCAGAATTATGGCGGCGCTGCCACTTGGCCGTTCGATTGCCGAGATCGGCCGCCATGACACGGATCCGGTGAGACGGGCCGAGGCGGCGCATCTTCATTGTGTGCTCGCATGGCTAGCCGGCGAGTGGGACACCATCGACCAAATCCTTGACGTGGCAGAAGTAGATCTTCATAACGTGCCATCCGTACTGGCATCTCATGATCATCTGCGAGCTTTGCTGGCTCTGTTCCGCGGCGACCCCGACGTCGCGCTTTCCCGTCTTGAGGCCGCATTCCGCTGGCTGGCTGAAGCGCCGTCCGACGCGCCGCCATTCTTCTCGGTCTGCACGGTCGCGTTCTCCATCGCTCGGTACGACGGGATTATTACGCCGATCTTTGAGGAGACGCAGCTCGTCGGACGCAGCGTCGGAGTGGCGCAGGCCGAGGCCTACGCGTTGTGTACATTCGCCTACGCCGCCCGGGCCGCTGGCAGGTTCAGCGACGCAGCCGAGGCGCTCGACCGTTCAGTGCGCATCTTCCGGTCGCTCAACGACCCGGCGGGCGAGGCCTTCACGCTCGCCCAGCGTGGACATCTGTATCGGGTACTCGGCGAGAGCGCCGCGGCCATCGGTTGCTTCCGGCGATCGGCCGACCTCAGATTCGCGATTCCGGACCAGCGCGGTTCCGCCATGGCGCTGACCGGAATAGCCCTTGCCGAGGCAGGGCAAGGCAATGTTGTGGCCGCCCGAGGGCTGGCCGGTGAGGCTGCGCGGCTGCTCGACCGCTCCGGTGATCGGCCTGGGCTCAGTGGCGCGCTCAACAATCTCGCCGCGATCGAGGTCATCTCGGGTCGACCTGGGCAGGCCGCTCGGACGCTCGAACGGCTGCTGGCCTTGCGGGCGGTTCCCGACTCGCATCGCTCAGTCGGCTGGCAGCATTTGTTGCTTGCACAGCTACGGAACCGGATAGGCGACAACGTCGGCGCTGAGGCGGCCTGGCGCGCGGCTATTGCTGTATTCGAGCGCATCGGCGAGCGGGAGGGCCTCGCGGCCGTCGCCGAGAGCACGTCAGCGCGCTAAGGGATTGCAAAGTGGTGAATGTCTAGCCTCCTTGAACGTATATAGGCCACAACGGAGGTACTACATGACCATGACAACAGCGCTGGGCGATGCGACGGTCGCTGAGTTGCGATCAGCAGTCGCTGGCACAGTGATCGTGCCAGGAGATGACGACTACCAGAGTGCGCGCCGAGTGTGGAACTACGCAATCGATCGGCACCCGGCGATGATCATCCGGTGCGGCGGCACCGCCGATGTCGTCGCCGCCGTACGCTTCGCACGGAGCGAAGGCCTGCCCATCGCGATACGTGGTGGCAAACACAGCATTGCGGGATTCTCGACTTGCGATGACGGTCTCGTCCTTGACCTATCTGAAATGACCGCTGTACACGTCGACGCCGCCACGGGCCGTGCCCAAGCACAGGGTGGCACTGTATGGAAGCAGTTCGATCGCGAGACTCAACTCTTCGGCCTAGCGACCACGGGCGGTCTGGTCTCTTCTACCGGCTTAGGAGGGTTCACGCTGGGTGGTGGGATCGGACACCTGGTACGCAAGCACGGACTCGCCAGCGACAACCTCGTGTCGGCCGACGTTGTCAATGCCGACGCTCAGCTTGTGCGTGCCTCGGCTGAGGAAAATCCAGAGTTGTTCTGGGCGTTGCGCGGCGGCGGCGGGAACTTCGGTGTGGTGACGTCGCTGCAGTTGGCGGTGCACCCCGTCGGCCCAACGGTCCTCGGCGGTGTCATTTTCTACCCAGCCGACCAGGCTGCGCAGGTGATCTCCGGCTGGCGGGAAGTCACAGCGGACGCGCCTGAAGAACTTACATCCATGATCAATCTCACAGCTGCCCCACCGCTGCCATTCCTTCCCGAGTCCGTGCACGGTAGCCGTGTTGCTCTCGTGATCGCCTGCTACGCCGGTGACCTCGACAAGGGCGAAGCAGCAGTAGCCGGGCTACGTCGCCTCGGCGACCCAATCGCCGATGTCTTGGCACCAATGCCCTACCTTGCCCTCCAGCAGCTGGTTGACCCTCTGTGGGAGCCCGGGGCAGCCAACTATTTCACCTCCGTGTTCCTGGAAGGAGTCCCCGATCTAGCAGTGAACACGCTCGTCGATGCACATAGACGCTCAGCCGTACCGCCGGCAACCTGCGAGCTGCACGTGCATCATCTCGGCGGAGCCATGCATCGCATTGACGAGGACGCCACGGCCTTCCCGCACCGTCGGTCACCCTTCCTCTTCAACTGCATTGTCCGAAGCCAAGACCCGGCCGAATTGCCACCGCTGGTGGAATGGGCGCGACGTACCCGTGAGGAGATGTCGAGATTCGGTGGCGGTTTGTACGTGAATTTCTCGGGCGAGGGAGGAGCCGAGCGGGCTGCTTACCCACCTCAGACATATGCGCGGCTCGCCGAGGTCAAGCGCAGGTACGACCCGGACAACGTGTTCCGGTTCAACCAAAACATTTCGCCCTGAGAACTGATCGATGATCAAGGTGTGGGATGTCGCCGTAGTAGGCGGCGGCGCAGCCGGTTGTGTCCTGGCGAGCAGGTTAAGTGAGACGGCTGGGAGGTCGGTGCTGCTTCTCGAAGCGGGTCCGGATCTGAGGGCGCCGATGCCCGATGACGTACGGGATGGCCGGAGGCCGACCTTCGCCCATGACTGGGGATACCTGTCTGAGCAGATCTCCGGAGGGTCGGTGCTCTCGCTCTTCCGTGGCAAGCTGCTCGGCGGCTGCTCGTCTACGAATGCGACCTTCGCACTCCGTGGACATCCAGCGGACTACGACGGCTGGACTGCCGCCGGGAATACCGGATGGTCGTTCGCCGATGTCTTGCCTTACTTCAGCAAACTCGAGACCGACGAAGACTTTGGGTGGGCGCCGTGGCACGGCTCCAGCGGCCCGCTGCCGATCCGGCGGTACGGCGACGGCGAACTCACTGATGTCGCTTGGGCGGGCCTCGAGACGCTCCAGGAATGCGGATTCCCGAGGATCCCGGACGCCAATGAGCCTGGTGCCGTCGGTCTTGCCCGCATCCCGGTCAACACCCGCGCTGGTGAGCGGATCAGCACCGCACTGGCCTACCTGGCGCTCAGTGCGGGCCGACCGAATCTGACTGTTCGATGCGATGCACAGGTTGCCGAGCTGATCTTGAGCGGTGCTCGTGCGGTCGGCGTACGGCTGCTGTCAGGGGAGGAGATCCGCGCTCAGGAGGTCGTGCTCTCGGCGGGCACGTACGCCAGCCCGGCACTCTTGATGCGCTCCGGGATTGGCCCGTCGGCAGCCCTCCGCGCGCTCGGCATCCCGGTCGCCGCGAACATTCCCGGTGTCGGACAGAACCTGATCGACCACCCAGCCGTGTCGATCGATCTGCTTTACGACGGGCCGGTCGAGCCGGTCGCGGTCTTCCAGGTCTGCGCCACGTTTCATAGTTCTAGAACCGATTCTGGCGGCGCACCAGACCTGCAGTGTCTCGTGTCGGGACCGTACCAAGGTGATCCCAGCAAATTCTTCCTGGGCACTGCGCTGCTCAAGCCGAGGTCGCGAGGAAACCTCACCTTGCACTCGATCGATCCGACAGCACCTCCGCGCGTCGATCTCGGCTACTACTGCGAGCCCGATGATCTTGACCGGATGGTTGAGGGACTGCAGCGAGTTCGCGAGCTTGGTCACGTCGGCGCTCTTAAAGAGTTGTCAGGCGGCGTTGAGTTCGGGCCCGGCCCGGAGGTCGACCTGCGATCTTGGGTGCGCAAGCAGACATGGACATACCACCATCCGGTCGGCACCTGCGCAATGGGTGTTGACCCGCCGGCTGGGGCGGTCGTCGATTCGGAATGCCGAGTCCATGGGGTGACCGGTCTGCGTGTCATCGACGCGTCGATCATGCCCGACATCCCATCGGCGAACACGCATATACCTACGGTCATGATCGCGGAGCGCGCGGCGGCTCTGATCGGCTGAGCGGCCAGAGCGCTCTAGGAGCCCCGACTTCAGTTCCCCGCTGACGCCCCACCTTCTCCCGCGACGCCCCACATATAGGTGGAGCGTCGACAGCAGAAGTGGGGCGTCAGCAACCGGGCATGAATGGAGCCAAAACGTGGAGGTCGACCGCCAAGGCGACTATCCGGTGGCGCGGCCAGTCAGCTTGTCGCGTAGCCGGTCGACGAGGCCTACTCCAGGGCCGACGAGCTTATGGAAAAGCTCATTGTTCGGTGCGAGCGGATGCGGCCGGGTCGGTGCCAGTTTCTTCGCGTTCTCGACCTTTTCTCCGATCTCGATCAGTTCCTCCCGAGGCACCTGGGCCCGCAACTGCGGAAACTGCTCGTCCTCCTCGTCGCTGACATGATCACGCAGAATGTTCTCCAGCTCCGCGAGCAGTTGAGCGAACTCCGGACTCTGGGCGTCGACCGACTCGAGTTTCTTCATCGTCTGCTCGAGTTCCTTGTGTTCGGAGACGTCATGTTCGACAGCCTCGTCGCCGTCCGGTAGGTACTTTTTCATGGCGGGGTAGACGTACATCTCCTCGGCGACCGAGTGACGCACCAGCTCACTGATCACGGTGTCGGTGAGATCCCGGCGCACTTCGGCATCAGTGGTGATCTTGATCTGCTGTAGCAGGGCTAAGACCTCGTGGTGATCGGTCATCAGTATGTCAACGACGTCTTGATCAACGGGTGTGTCGGTCATCTTCGCTCCTCATGTAATTGGTTCGATGAGCCCCGCGGACCCTACCCTCAAGCGGCGTTCTCAATCCATCGGCATGATGACCGTTACGGTGACAGAACGACCTTGACGCAGTCGTCTTGCTTTTGCTTGAACACCTCGTACGCGTCCGGCGCCTGATCCAACGGCAGACGATGGGTGATGACGAAGCTCGGGTCGATCTCGCCGCGTTCGATCCGGTCGAGCAACGGCTTGGTGTAACGCTGGACGTGGCATTGGCCAGTCCGGAGCGTGATGGAGCGGTTCATTATTGACCCGATCGGGAACTTGTCCATCAGTCCGCCATAGACGCCAACCACCGAGACGATGCCGCCATTGCCGCACGCCAGAATTGCCTGCCGTAACGCTGCTCCGCGGTCGGTTTCTAGCCGCACGGCCTGCTTGACCCGGTCATAGAGCTGCAACGGGCCGAAGTCCGTATGGGCCTCGAGGCCAACGGCGTCGATGCAAGCATCCGGCCCCCGCCCGGCCGTGATGTCCCTCAGTACTTCCAGGACGTCTGCTTCTTCGTAATTGATCGTCTCAGCACCGGTCTTCTCACTGGCCATCTGAAGCCGGTAGTCGAACCGGTCAATAGCGATGACCTTTTCCGCACCGAGCAGAAAGGCGCTAGCCATGGCAAGCAGTCCGACCGGCCCGGCACCCCATACCGCGATGACGTCACCCGGCTTGATGTCGCACATCTCCGCTCCCATGTACGCGGTCGGGAAGATGTCGGAAAGGAAGAGCACCTGGTCATCTGACAGGTCGTTTTCGATCTTGATAGGACCCACGTCAGCGAATGGGACTCGGGCGTACTCGGCTTGGCCGCCGGCGAACCCGCCTGTGAGGTGTGAGTAGCCAAATATGCCGGCGCCAGCGTGGCCCCAGAGCTTTTCGGCCATCCCGGCGTTCGGATTGGAGTTCTCACACAGCGAGTAGAGCTCGGCGTTGCACGAGTTGCAGGCTCCACAGGCTATTGGGAAGGGTACGACGACTCGGTCGCCGACTGACAGATTGCTAACGCCGGGACCGACCTCGACCACGTTGCCCATGAACTCGTGGCCCAAGATGTCGCCCTCCTCCATGGTCGGGATGTAGCCGTCGTAGAGGTGGAGATCGGAGCCACAGATAGCGGTCGAAGTGATCTTGATAATGGCATCGCGCTGATTCACGATCACGGGATCCGGAACGTCTCGCACCTCGACGGTGTTGCGCCCCATCCAACAATTGGCACGCATGGCAATCTCCTCCTCAGTCGCTACTCGTCGGTGCCACGGGCTCGGCAGGGCGCTGCTTACGCTGCTGCTTCGCGTCGGTGCCTTCAGGGCTTCCCTCCGAGCGAATGACTTCGCCCGCCTCCAGGACTTGCTTGAACCGGCGCAGTGCATCATCAAGCTGACGCTGCGGATCTGTTCCGACTGCCGCAGCCACCTTTTGGCCTAATCCCCCGCCCGGCGCGGTCTTGTCGAGAACGACGCGAACCTCGGTGCCGCGATTGCCGGGCGCTGGGGCAAATGAGGCCTGCGCCGCCTCATCGGACAGCGGTGGCTCTGCCTCCGGTAGTCGAGCCATGATCTCTTCCTGAGAGCGGTTGATGGTCACCGCCGATGCTGCGCTCATAGAATTCCTTTCGCCGATGCCTTTTCGTTGCAGGCCATCATGATGCGGTCGCTGGTCGGCGATGCTTGCTCGACGGGCCACACGTCAACGGTGGTCCCTGCAGCCCCGCAGGCCAGCTTCGGCCACTCGCGAGCCGTTACCCAGACTGGCTGTGGGGAAACGAGCCGCGCATCGATTGCTTGCAACGTGGCTGCTCGCCAAGGGTTTCGACTGGTCCACGTTCGCGACCTGCGAGTGATCATTCGACGGTGTATTTGTCCCGCAGATGCACAGGTTCGGGTTCGGGCGCTCGGTTCCGCTTGGCCTGTCGTGACTGGTAGGTGAGGTTCAGCGCCTCTACGCAGATGGCAAACGCGATCGGCCCATAGATGAAGGGTTTGTCGATGTGGAAGTCGAAGCCTTCAGCGATCAGGCTCGCGCCGATCAGCACCAGGAATGACAGGGCAAGCATTTTGACAGTCGGGTGACGGCTGACGAATCCGCTGATCCAGCCAGCGGTAAACATCATCAGCACGACGGCGAGCACCACCGCGGCGATCATGATGTAGAGCTCGTCCACCATGCCGACAGCTGTGATCACCGAATCGAGAGAGAACACCATGTCAAGCAGCAGGATCTGGATGATCACTCCGCTGAAGGTCGCCGTCCGCCCGGTTGATCTCTCTGCTTCATGCCCCTCGAGTTTCTCGTGAATCTCGGTGACTGCTTTGTAGACCAGGAAAGCGCCACCCAGGATCAAAATGAGGTCTCGTCCGCTGATCTCGAGTGCATCCCATGGTCCGATGCTGAACAGCGGCGCAGTGAGGCCGACGACCCAGGAGGCTGCAAACAACAGTCCGATTCGGAAAACCATGGCCAATGAGAGACCCAAGATTCGGGCCTTGCGCCGCTGTTCAGCCGGCAACTTGTCGGCCAGGATCGAAATGAAGACGACGTTGTCGATGCCAAGGACGATCTCCAGCAAGAGCAGCGTGACGAAGGCGATCCACAGGTCCGGGCTGCTGAAGAATTCCATGGCCCTCTGATACCCATCGGCGCACTTTTCGGCCCGTTTAAATGCCTGATGGGCGCGTCAGGCGACGACCTCGTAGTGTCGCACCGTCCGATCACGTTCGATCAGGAAGCGATCATCCTCGGGATAGAAGACTGCTTGATCAATGTCGTCGCCCGCGAACGCCCTGATGCTGTCTGGAGAATCCCAGAGCGAGAACGTGATGATCTCCGATCGATCGCCGTCATCGCGACGCAGCATCCAGGCCCCTTGATTGCCAGGTGTTGA
>Ga0307297_10000265_pt1 | contig 12624 bp, 8 predicted proteins | sample ER_DNA_157_FD_194464 | JGI IMG/M metagenome (GOLD analysis project Ga0307297, IMG submission 194464) | Bulk soil microbial communities from the East River watershed near Crested Butte, Colorado, United States - ER_DNA_157 | ecosystem: Environmental > Terrestrial > Soil > Floodplain | place: USA...
GTTGGGATGGCGTTGAAGGCGCCGTGCGGGCCCTCTTCGCCGAGGTAGACGACGCGGTTGGTGAGGTCGGTGCCGTAGAAGCCGTAGTTGGCGAAGCCGGCGGTGGTGCCGGCGAGGCCGATGCGGGAGCCCTCTACGTCGCGGGCCCAGCGGTAGGCCTTGTTCAGGTCCATCCCAGGGATCTGCTCTTCCTCTGAGCCGGCGTTCGCATATCGCCCCTCGAGGTAGTGGCGCTGCAGCGGGTAGGCGAGCGCGACGACCGCGACGAGGAAGGCGCCGGCGGCCGCCGCGAGGACAGCCGTGCCGGTGCCGTGCGAGCGCGCGTAGAGCAGCAGCGCCGGCACGCCAACCGCAAGGACCACGAACAGCAGCGCGAACGCGCGCGCCTGGTCATGGAGCGCCTCGTCAGGGCGATTGGTGACGAGGAAGACGAGGACGAGGACGCCGAGCAGCCCCCACTGCGCCCGCTTGCCGTCGAGCCAGCGGTCCAGCGGCACGAGGACGATGCCGGCGAGCAGGGCCGGGATCACGTAGCGGATGTTGATCCCGAAGCCGACCGGTTCCCCCTCTGCGCCGGCGGCGCTCAGCGGCGTGAAGAGGTAGGCGAAGAGGCCGAACAGCGCCACCCCACCGATCCAACGCACTAGCCGGTCGCGCCCGTGGAAGACGGCCAGCAGCGCCGCTGCCGCCGCGCCAAAGACCACCAGCGGCCACAGCGCCCCGAACGCCTCGTGCAGCCCCGGCGAGAAGTAGTGGCGCCAGACGCCGGTGTCGGTCGCGTAGTGGGCGATGCTGAAGTCCGGCCTCCCTTCCTGCAGCCGCTCCGGATGCGGCAATGCGATCGGCCCCAGCTTCTCGACCTCCGGGATCGGGTTGCCGGCCACCACCAGGTTCCGCAGGTACCAGAACCCCCCACCCGCAAGCGCCGGCAAGAACCACCACCCAAACGCCGCGAGGCGCCTCCCCCGCGGCGCCAACACCACCACAGCCACCGTCAGCGCCCCCGCCATCGCCAGCCCCGTAACCCGCGTCCCCGCCGCCAACCCCGCAGCAAGCCCAGCCGCCGCCAGAGCCCAACGCTCCCACCCATCCCGACGCTGCGCCCACCCCTCAACCAAGATCGCGATCGAAGCAAGCAGCAGCGCAGCGGCCGCCAAATCGTTCTTCGCAGCTCCCGGATCACGGACGACCAAGGTGTGACAAGCCAGCAGGATCGCGGCGGCGACCGTGCTCGCCGCCCCTCGCCCGTACGGACGACCAACGCAATACGCGGCCAGGAACGCCATCGCCAGCCAGCCGAAGTTCAGGAACAGGCTCAACGTGTCCCTGCCCGTCAACAGGATCCCCATCCCGTGCAGCAGCTCCGAGTTCTGCGGATAGAACCAATTCGTGAACACCGTCTCGACGTGGTGCATCCCGACGACGGAATGGCTCTGCACCATCTCCACCGCGAACGGCATGTGGTACCAGAGCGAGTCGAAGTTGAAGATCCCCCGATCAAGGGCATGCTTCGTCGTAACCGCCCAGGTGAACACCGTGATCCCGATCACCCCCCACATCACAAGGTGGGACCAAGACGATTCTCCGGCGGGTGGCACGGTAGGGGGAACCGCCCCTGAGGAAGCTTTAGCTACCGGAAGGGGTGGTGGGTCCCCTGCCGTGACAGGACCCGCCGGCCAGAACGCCACCGTCCCTGCAACCAAGAGCGAAGCTGCGATCAGAGCCCCCGCATAGAAGAGGCCAAAGGTCCCCAACGCCTCCGAGATCCAAATAACCAGCGCAACAGCGACGACCGACTCCACCAACCGCGCCGGCGCCCCAGTCCACCCCGGCAGCAACCGCCGCCGCAACCGCCAAGCAGCGAAGCAGAGGGGAACCAGCACCAGCGCCAACTGCACAACCCCCAGCAGATAGGAGCCAGCGCTAACCATGTGGCACCCCGACGGGGTGGCTCAGCCGCCGATGATGACCGGCGTCTCGCCTTCGGCGACCATGCCCTGGCCGCGCGCTTCCCGCTCGATCACCCGAGGGTCCTTCGAGGACTGGATGCGCTGGTGGAGGGACCGGTTTTCCTGCAGCAGCTGGTGGCGCTTGGACTTGGCGGCGCTGGTGCCGGTGTAGGTCTCGAAGAAGGAGATCGTCGGGTGCAGGTAGGAGTAGAGGACGGCGGCGAGGACCAGCGTCAGGACGACGCGGCCGAGGCGGTCCCACTTGATCCGGCTGGGGCTGCGACGGGCGCCCGGGCGGGCTCTGCGCGCGGCGGGCCGCCTGCGGGCCGTCGAGGGCCGCCGGGCGGCGTGAGCGCTGGCTGCCATACCCGGAGCTACGCGGCCGGGCCCCGCTTTCCTGCATTAAGAGCGGCGCTGGACGAACGCGTTCAAGCCCGGGAACTGCGCGGCGTCGCCCAGCTCCTCCTCGATCCGCAGCAGCCGGTTGTACTTGGCGACGCGATCGGAGCGCGAGGGGGCGCCGGTCTTGATCTGGCCGGCGCCGGTGGCGACGGCGAGGTCGGCGATGGTGGTGTCCTCGGTCTCGCCCGAGCGATGGGAGATCACCACGGTGTAGCCGGCCTCGCGAGCCATCCGGATCGCCTCCAGGGTCTCCGAGAGGGTGCCGATCTGGTTGACCTTGACGAGGATCGAGTTGCCGACGCCGAGGTCTATGCCGCGCCGCAGCCGCTCGGGGTTGGTGACGAAGAGGTCGTCGCCGACCAGCTGCACCCGCTCCCCCAGCCGTTCGGTCAGCAGCTTCCAGCCGTCCCAGTCCTCCTCGTCCATGCCGTCCTCGATCGAGACGATCGGGTAGCGCGAGCAGGCGTCCTGCCAGTAGCCGGCCATCTCCTCGGAGGAGAGGGTGCGGCCCTCGTGCTCGAGGTTGTAGGAGCCGCCCTCGAAGACCTCGCTGGTCGCTGGGTCAAGAGCGATGAAGACGTCCTTGCCAGGCTCGTAGCCCGCCGCCTCGACCCCGGCCAGCACCGCCTGCAGCGCCGCCTCGTTGGAGTCGAGGTTCGGCGCGAAACCGCCCTCGTCGCCGCCGGCCGTGGAGAGGCCCTGCGAGTGCAGCGACTTCTTCAGCGCGTGGAATACCTCGGCACCGACCCGCAGGCACTCCGAGAAGCTGCCCGCCCCGGCGGGAACGACCATGAACTCCTGGAAGTCGACCGAGTTGTCGGCGTGGGCGCCGCCGTTGAGGACGTTCATCATCGGCACCGGCAGCACGGTCGGCTCGCCGCCGCCGTAGAGCTCGGCGAGGTAGCGGTAGAGCGGCTGTTGAGAGTCTGCAGCGGCCGCCTTGGCAGCAGCCAGCGAGACACCCAGCAAGGCGTTGGCGCCGAGCCGGCCCTTGTTCGGGGTGCCGTCGAGCTCGATCATCGTGCGGTCGAGCGCCCCCTGCTCAGAAGCGCGAGCCCCGGTCAGCGCCTTGGCGATCTCGCCGTTGACGTTGGCGACGGCCTGCGTGACGCCCTTGCCGGCCCAGGCGTCGCCGCCGTCGCGCAGCTCGACCGCCTCGAACTCGCCGGTCGAAGCGCCGGAGGGCACAGCGGCCATGCCCCGCGCTCCCGACTCCAGCACGACCTCCACCTCGACGGTGGGATTGCCGCGCGAATCGAGGATCTGGCGCGCGTGAATGGAGGCGATCGTGCTCACGGGCGCGCCAGTTTATTCAGCGGCAGCGGCGGTTTGCCGTGCGCTATTCGCCGGTTTCGGCCGGGGGCGCTTCCGCGCCGGCTTCGCCTGGCGGCACGGCGCCGCCGGGGACTTCGGTGCCGGTTTCTTTACCGGCCGATTCCGGCTGCGGCCGCTGCGGGAACGGTTCGCCTTTGGGTTTCTGCGGCGTGACGGTGCCGGGCAGAGCCGGTGAGATCGGCGTCACCGGGGCCGGGCATTCGGTGGCCGGCGTTTTCGGATCGGCTTCGTAGCAAGCGGGCGGCGCGTTGGCGGGACGGCCGTCGCCGGTGAAGTTGGCGCAGCGTTCGATCACGTAGCCGTCGGCGCAGAACGTCCGCGACTTCCACGTGGTCTGGTAGTCGCTGACGAATTCAGCGAAGAATTCCTGCTGCTTTTCGCCTTTCAGGGTTTCTTCGATCTGAGCCTTGACTTCCGGCAGCGTTTTCACTTTCGCGGCGTTCAGTTTCGTGACTTCGACCAGGATCCAGTTGGTTTCGAATTTGACCGGGCCCTTGAGTTCGCCGGTGGCGCTGCCGAAGATCGCTTCTTTCAATTCGCCTTTGAGGAATTCTTCGGTGATCCCTTCCTGCAGCCCGCCTTTGGCTTTGCTGGTCGGGTCGCTCGAGTATTTCGGCGCCACCTTTTTCCAGCTCGCGGGCGAGTTGTCTTTTTCCAGCTCCTTCTTCGCCGCTTCGACCTTCGCTTTGTCTTTGTTGATGATGAGGCGAACGTCGCGGCTTTCTTTTTCGGTGAACTGGGTCGCCTTTTCGGCCTCGAAGTAGTCGGAGATCTCCGAGGCCGAGGGAGCCGGCGTTTCGCCGTTGACCTTTTCCTGAATCGCCGTGCTCAGCACCTGCAGTTCGACCCGGTCGTTGACGTCCTCCTCGGTGAACTTCGATTCTTTGAGGAATTTGTCGAACGAGCCTTTGCCGGGGAAGCTCTGTTTTTTGATCTGGGCGAGTTCTTCTTCCACCTGTTTGTCGGTGACGGTGATTCCCAGTTCTTCGGCTTGGCCTCGGATCCAGATCTGGTCGAGGAGTTCGCCGAGGGCGGCTTCCTTCAGTTCTTCGAATTTGTCGCTGTCGCGGGCGGGCGTTTTTTTCAGTTTCGCCTGCGCGACCTGCTGCTCCAGCGCGTGGTCGAATTCCTCCTGGGTGACGTTGGCGATTTCGTCGGGCACGTCCTCGACCTTCGCCACGTCGCCGGAAGGAACGCTCGGCGCGCCGATCCCCTGCGCTACCGCAAAGCCGACGAAGAGCGCGACGAACAGCAGGCCAAAGAGGATCAGCCCCAGGCGCTGCCGGCCGGCTGCTCGATCCCGGTCTCGATCCCTTCCGGGTTTCCCTCTCTGCCCAGCTTTAGCTCCCACGCAGCGGGCAGCATAGTCAAAACACCTCCCGCAAGGATTAAAAATCAGCTTAGGCGGCTGCCGGCTCGGTCTCGCGGCGCGCCTCGCGGAGGCCCTCGGCCAGCGCCAACACCGCCTCCAGGCGCGCTTCCGGATCGCCGTCGACCCGCATCGCCGCGGTCTGCTCGCGCCATTCGTAGAGCGCTCCCTCCACCTGCTCGGCGAGGACGCCGGCCTGGGCGGAGTCCAGTTCGACCCCGGTGACAGTGAGGCGGCCGCTGCGGAACTCGACGCTGCGCGCACCCGCCAGGCCGAGCTGGATCCGCGCCTGCTGCAGCCGCAAGAGGTTCTCGGCTTCTGCCGGCAGCGGCCCGAAGCGGTCGCCGAGCTCGTCGCGGATCGCCCGCAGCTGGCCCGGCTCGCGGGCGGCGACGATGCGGCGGTGGATGTCGATCTTGGCCGCCTCGAAGGGGACGTAGCTGGCGGGGAGGTAGGCATCGACGGGAACGTCGAGGCGGACTGGCTCCGGCACCTCTTCGCGGACACCCGCCTCGTCGGTCCCCTCGGCCGCCTCGGCGACCGCTTCGTCGATCATCTGGCAGTAGAGCTCGAAGCCGACCGCGGCGACGTGGCCCGACTGCTCGTCGCCGAGCAGGTTGCCGGCGCCGCGGATGTCGAGGTCGCGCATCGCGATCCGGAAGCCGGAGCCGAGCTCGGTGTGGTCGGCGAGGGTCGAGAGCCGGGCCGCCGCCTCCTCGGTCAGCGCCTCGGCCGAGGGGTAGAGCAGGTAAGCGAAGGCGCGCTCGCGAGAGCGGCCGACCCGGCCGCGGATTTGGTAGGCCTGCGAAAGGCCGAGCTGGTCGGCGCGCTCGACGATCAGCGTGTTCGCGGTCGGGATGTCGAGGCCCGACTCGATGATCGTCGTCGTCACCAGCACGTCGGCGTCGCCGCGCAGGAAGGCCAGCATCGTTTCCTCGAGCTGGTGCTCGTCCATCTGGCCGTGGGCTTCGAGGAAGCGCGCGCCGGGAACCAGCGCCCGCAGCCGCTCAGTCGTTTCCGGCAGCGAGTCGATGCGGTTGTGGAGGACGAAGGCCTGGCCCTTGCGCTCGAGCTCGCGGCGGATCGCCTTGCCGACCAGGTCCTCGTCGTAGGGGCCGACGTAGGTGCGGACCGGGCGGCGACCCTCGGGCGGGGTCTCGATCACCGAGATGTCGCGGAGGCCGGCGAGGCTCATCTGCAGGGTGCGCGGGATCGGCGTCGCCGAGAGGGCGAGCACGTCAACCTTCAGTTTCAGCTGGCGCAGCAGCTCCTTCTGCTTGACCCCGAAGCGCTGCTCCTCGTCGACGACGACGAGGCCGAGGTCCTTGGCGCGGACGTCGCGGCTGAGCAGCCGGTGGGTGCCGATCAGGACGTCCACCTTCCCCTCGCCGAAGTCTTTGAGGATCGCTTTGACCTCGGCCGGCGGGCGCAGCCGCGACACCCCCTCGACCCGGAACGGCAGGTCGGCCAGGCGCTCGCGGAAGGTGCCGTAGTGCTGCTGGGCGAGGATCGTCGTCGGCACCAGGACCATCACCTGCTTGCCGTCCGAGGCCGCCTTGACCGCGGCCCGCAGCGCCACCTCGGTCTTGCCGAAGCCGACGTCGCCGCAGACCAGCCGGTCCATCGGCCGCTCGGCCTCCATGTCTCCCTTGACCGCCTCGATCGCTTCGATCTGGTCGGCCGTCTCGCGGTAGGGGAAGGCGGTCTCCATCGCGATCTGCCACTCGCTGTCGGGCGGGAAGGCGTGGCCTTTGCGGAAGCGGCGCTCGGCGTAGAGGTTGAGCAGTTCGCCGGCGAGGGCGCCGGCGGCTTTGCGCGCCCGCGCCTTCATGTTCTGCCAGCGTTTGCCGCCCAGCGCCGAGAGGGTCGGTTCGCCGCCGGCGCCGACGTAGCGGCTCAACTTCGCCAGCTGGTCGGTGGGGACGTAGACGCGGTCTTCGCCTTTGTATTCGAGGTAGAGGTAGTCGCGGGTGACGCCACCGACCTCGCGGGTCTCGAAGCCGGCGAAGCGGGCGACGCCGTGGTCCTCGTGGACGACGTAGTCGCCGACCCGCAGTTCGCTGAAGGCGAGGCGGCCGCGGCCGGCGCCCGGCGCCGGCTCCTCGGTGCGGCGGCGATGGACGAGGCGGCGGAAGGGGTAGACCGCGAGTTTCAGCTCCGGGCTGACGAAGCCCTCGCGCAGGCGCGCCTCGGCGAAGGCGAGGCCGGGATCGGGGGAGATCCGGCCGCCTTCGAGGATGCGGGCGTCGAGGCGGTCGAGCCCGTAGCGGGCGCGGTCGGCCTCGCCGCGGCTGTCGAAGGCGACCACGGTGCGGTAGCCCGAGCGGATCAGTTTCTCCAGCTCCCCCTCGGCCTCTTTGATGCTGCGAGCGGGCGACTCGGCGCGGGCGGCGCGGAAGGCTTCGTCCCCCTCCTCATCGTCGCCTTCGCCGGCACCGACCAGCGTCAAGGCGGCGCGAGCGGCAAGCGGCTCGGCGACGTCCACGTAGAGGTGCTGGGCATCCTCGGCGTGCATCGCCGTGGTCGCGTCCTCCCAGTGGTCGCGCAGCGCCGGCTCGATCTCCTCCTCGCCGACCAGCACCACCGCCGCTGACTCCGGCACCAGCTCCAGCGGCGCCCGGAAATGCTCCAGCGGCAGCACCTCGGCGAGGTTTGGCTGCTCCGTCCCCTCCTCCTCTGCGGCCATCGCCGCCAGCTCGGCCAGCTCGCGGTGCTCGGCATCCATCTCCGCCGCCGGCGCCAGCTCGACCCGCTGCGCCTCGCCCAGCGAGCGCTGGGTGAAGGTCGAGAACCAGCGCATCGACTCGATCTCGTCGCCGAAGAGCTCGATCCGCACCGCCCGTTCCTCGGTCGCGGGATAGACGTCGAGGATGCCGCCGCGGACCGCGAACTGGCCGCGCTCCTCGACCTGCTCGACCCGTTCGTAGCCGGCGCCGACGAGGTCGGAGGCGACCGAGTCGAGGTCGATCTCCTCCTCCAGCTCGAGCGCGAACCCGGCCGGACGCAACGAGGCGTCCGGGACCGCCTCGGCCAGCGCCGTCGCCGAGGCGACGACGATCGCGTCGTCTTCGGCTCCGAGCGCGTCGAGCGCGTCGATCCGCAGACCCACCAGGTGCGCCGGCGGGCTGACGTGGGAGGCGTAGCCGGTGCCGCGCGAGGGATAGAAGCGCACGCGGCGGGGCGCCAGGTAGGAGCGCAGGTCGACGGCGAGGTCGCGGGCCGAGCGGTCGTCGGCGCCGACCAGCAGCGCCGGCCGGCCGGCGAGGCCGCGGTCGTCCTCGAGCAGGGAAGCGAGCAGGAGCGGCCGCAGCATCGTCGAGGCGCGGGCGCTCGCGGCCTCTCCCCCTTCCGCCGCCGCGCGCACGCGTGCGGCGAGCGCGTGAACGCGCTCGTTCTCGGCGGCAATCTCGATCAGCGGACGCAGACTCATCAATTCGCGAGTCTAGATAGACGCGGCACGAAGCTCCTGAGGTCGGCAGTCAAGGACGCAGGGAGCGTGGCGTGCTCTGCACGCGAGCGACGGAGGACGCCGGATGCCGGCCTCAGAGGCCTCCGCGTTGGGCGGCGCAGTCGGCGAGGAGCCGTTCTGCGTCGCCGAGCCTTTCCGAGCGGGAAAGGCCGGACTGGTCTGCCCTGGGCAGTGCCACCCTGGTTGCCGCCCAGGGGCAGGCGAAGCGCGTCTGCGTGCCCGGCGAACGTGGGCTCGCCTCCCCGTGGGCAACCCCTTTGCACCCCTGGTAGCAGGTGCCGCCCCAGCGGCCGAGCCAACCGGCCCACGCCCCGGCCAGGGGGAGCGCCTTCTGCCCCGGCTTCCCCAACTCGGGGAAGGGTCGGACGCATTCGTATTTGGCGCATTCGGCGTCGGAGTTGCCACCCCAGGCGACGGCGCCATCGTGGTGGGTCTCGGGCAGCCGCTCGCCGCCGCCGATCGCCTTGTACTGGCGACAGCTGCCCGCACACCAGAACGGATAGGAGGCGTGCGTCCCCTTGGCGACGAAGACCAGCGGGTGGTTGCCCGCTTTCGGCAGCCGCGGTTCGTTCACCAGCACCCGTTCGGAATGAGCGGCGTAGATGGCGCCGATCGGTTCGGGCGGGAGCGTCGGGGTGGTGATCACGGTGATCCCCTCCCAGTCGCCCTCGTGGTCGCCGCAGAAGATCGACTCGCAGGTGTCCCCGATGCCTTTGTAGTCGTTGTAGCGGAGGAACCACCAGTAGTCCCAGTACCAGCGCCCTTCGTGGCTGGTGCGGCGGTAGTACATCGCCGCCCCCGGCCCCGCGTTGCAGTCCAGCACCGCCCGGTCCTCTGGCCGGTCGCCGTGGACGCAGGCCTGCTCGGCGGCCGTGTAGCCGTTTCCGTTCTTGCCGTCCCCGTGGATGTCGATGTAGCCGGCTGATCCTGGCTCGCGCAGGAGCTGCTCCGGCGCCCGCAGCGGGGTGCAGGTGCCGCTCGCACCCTTGTCGCAGAGCTGGTGCCGCTCGCCCCGCGGGAACTCCTCGGCGAGGAAGGCATCGACCGAGATCGGCCGCCACGGCTCTTCGCTGTCGAAGCGCAGCCGCGGGCGCAGGCGGGTCGCGAGTTCCTGCTCGAGCTCGCTGCCGTGGCCGCCGAGGTCGGGTTCGGAGGTTTCCTGCTCGGGGCTTTCCCCGTTCGGCGGCGGGCAGGCGAACAGGGAGGAGAGGTCGCCGTATTCGCTCAGCGTCACGTCGTCGGCCGCCAGTGCCACGACCGCGGCCTCCTTGCCGAACTGTTCCTCGAGCAGGACCCGGCTATCCCCTTCGCCGATCAGCTTCCCCCGCACCGGCTCGGCGACCCCGCGGACGCAGACCTGCGCGCGCTCGAAGGGCAGCGCGGACGAGATCAGCAGCATCGGGATCAGCGCCATCGCCGCCCAGAGGCAGCCGGTCGCAAGCGAGCGGGGGATCCGCGGCCAGCCGCTGTCGGCGATGCGGCGGCGCAGGTACCACCAGGCGAGCAGGATCGGCGCCAGCAGCACCGCGGCGACCATCCAGCGGCCCACGGGGGCGGGGCCTTCGTGATCGAGGGCGACCAGCAGGCCCGGGATCGTCACCACCAGCGCCACCGCCAGGGCGGGGAAGAACTCCCAGGCGCGTGGACTCCTGCCCGGCTTCGGGTGCTCCCGCGAGAGGCGCGGCCCGCCGGTGACCCCATGGAAAAGCGCCGCGACGAGGCCGATCGCCACCGCCGGGCCGATCACGTTGACCAGCGCGGTTGCGACCACCGGCGCACGCGGAAGCTGGCCGATCGTGGTGACGACCTCGCTGAAGGAGAGGTGGTCGAAGAGGAGGCGGAGCGCGATCACCAGCCCGCCAAGGAGGTAGAGGCCGGTGATCAGCCCCGCCAGCAGCCCAACCACCGCAGTAGCGGTCGCCAGCGGCGTCTGTCCCCTCCCCGCGTCCAAAGCGGGAGGAACCTACCCGATTACTCGGGAGAGGGGTGGCCTTTAGGGCTCAGCCGGACGAAGGCAGCCCTGGGCCGCTGCGCTGCCACTCGACCTGCCCGCGACCCTCGGCGGCGGAGCGGCCGACGACGTCGTCCCACTCGTGCAGCATGCGCTTGAGCTGGGCGACCGCCTCCGGTGGGTGGGCGGCGACGCCGGCGGCGAGCTCGAGGGCCGCCTGCTCGGTGCCGGCGGCCGGGGCCACGCGGTTGACGAGGCCGAGGCGCAGGGCCTCGTCAGCGCCGACCGTCCGCGAGGAGAGCAGCAGGTACTTGGCGGCGGCGAGGCCGCAGAGGGTTACGAGGCGGGCTGGGCCGACCGGGACGCCGAGGGCGGCGCCGGGGAAGCGCATCCGCAGGTTGGCGCCGCCGACGCGCATGTCGCAGGCGACGGCGATCTCGGCACCGCCGCCGACGACGTCGCCGTGGCAGGCGGCGATCGTCGGCTTCGGGAAATCGACGACGGCGTCGTAGAGGTCGGCGAAGAGCTGCATGCGCCGGACCTTGCCCTCGTCGTCGAGCTGCTCGCGGACGTCGGCGCCGGCGGAGAGGCCGAGGTGGTCGGCGGAGCTGATCACCAGCACCCGCACCGCCTCGTCGCCGCGCGCTACGGCGAGGTGCTCGAGCAGCTCGGTCAGCATCTGGGTGTTGATCGCGTTGCGCGCCCGCGGGCGCTCGAGCCGGATCAAGGCGATCCCGCGCTCGTCGACGGAGTAGCTCGTGACCTCGCTGCCGGAGGTGCTGCCGTTGTCTGCGCTCATGCCTCGGAAGCTATCCGTTCGACGAGGCGCTCGGTCTCCTCGGCGGCATCGGCGATCAGCCCCTCCACCTCCGCCTGCGGCTCGCGGAAACGGCCGAGCACGTAGGCGGCGACGACCTCCGGGTCGGTGGAGTCGGGCCGCCCCACCCCGGCCCGGACGCGCCAGAACTCGGCGTCGCCGAAGCCCTTTTTCAGGCTCTTGAGGCCGTTGTGGCCGGCGAGGCCGCCGCCGATCCTGGTCTTGATCTCGCCGAAGGGGAGGTCGATCTCGTCGTGGACGACGATCACCCGGTCCAGCGGCACCTTCAGCGAGCCGCGCGCAGGGCCGGCCGAGGTGCCGGAGTCGTTCATATAGGTCAGCGGCAGCAGGATCGCGACCCGCGGGCCACCAGGGCCGCTCCGCCCTTCCCATAGCCGCCCGCGGAACTTCTCCCGCGGCTTCCCCAGCTCCCAGCGCCGGGCCAGCTCCTCGCCGACCATGAAGCCGAGGTTGTGGCGGTCGTTCGCGTGCTCGGGCCCGGGGTTGCCGAGACCGACTATGAGGATGCGATCGCCCTCGCCGCCCTCGCGGCGGCGGAACAGCGACAGGAGCTACTCGCCCTCGGAATCGCCCGAGTCGCCGCCCTCGCCCTCGGACGCGCCCTCGTCGTCACCCTCGCCCTCGCCGACCAGTTCGGTCTCCTCCTCGACCTCAGGAGCGACTTCTTCGACTCGCGGCGGCGAGACGGTGACGATCGTGATCTCCTCGGGCTCCTCGGCGAGGAAGGTGACCCCGTCCGGAGCGGTGATGGCGGCAAGCGAGAGGGTGTCGTTGATCTCCATCGTGGAGACATCGACGCAGATGTTGTCGGGGATGTCGGTCGGCAGCGCTTCGACCGCGATCTCGCGGGTGACGTGCTCGAGCACGCCGCCGCCCTTGACCCCGGGAGCGTCCTCGACGCCTTCGAGCTCGAGCGCGACCTCGGCCTGGATCGCCTCTTTGAGGTTGACCTGCATCAGGTCGAGATGCTGGAAGCTGCCGCGCACCGGGTGGTGCTGGGCTTCCTTGATCACGACCGGAACGGCTTTGCTGCCGTCGATTTCGAGGTCGAAGAGGGCTGCACCCTCGTTGACGATGGTGCGCACGTCGCGTTCGGAGACCTGGAAGGGCTGGGCATCGGAACCGCCGGAGTAGACGACGCCCGGCACGAAGCCCTCGCGGCGCATGCGCCGCGAGCTGCGCGAGCCGAAATCCTCGCGCGGAGCTGCCTTCAGAGTTGAACGATCGCTCGCCATCGGACGGGAGAGGATAGAGAAATGGGCCGCAGAGGGCTTGCCCCGGCGGCGCCTGTGGCAACCTAGAGCCGTGGCC
>Ga0307297_10000266_pt1 | contig 12606 bp, 27 predicted proteins | sample ER_DNA_157_FD_194464 | JGI IMG/M metagenome (GOLD analysis project Ga0307297, IMG submission 194464) | Bulk soil microbial communities from the East River watershed near Crested Butte, Colorado, United States - ER_DNA_157 | ecosystem: Environmental > Terrestrial > Soil > Floodplain | place...
GGCGACGCCGGATGCATTGTGTGTCGACGAGTGCCAACGTCGACCGGGGGACCCTAGCCCCCCGGGGTCGAGGGGGAGGGGACCTACCCCAGGGGTGCTACCCCAGGGTCATGCCCCAGGGGGTCATGCCCCAGGTCCACGCTCCTCCCGGAGACGCCGTAGCGCCCGTTCCAGTTGGTCCGCCATCTTCAGGTCCATCAACAGGAACAACCGGACCTCGTCATCCCGGAACTTCCCCTCGACCTGAAGCCCCACGAACGGGAGGATCTGCCCGCTTTCGACGGCCACCGACTGACCGTTGCCCGCGGCGATCGACCCGACGGCGAGGGCTTGGTCGGGATCGATGGCCACCAGTTCGGCGTCGTCGCTCATCGGCTGCTCCCCTTACGAACGGTATCCATGCGGTACTTGGTGTCGATGAAGACGAGCCGCTGAGCCAGAGCGTCAGCGATAACCACCGCCAGCTCGGGTGTCAGATTGACGTGGCCCTTGACGAGCTGATTCAGGTGCTTGGCCGAGATGTCGACGTCGGAAGCGAAGCTCGCCTGACTGACGCCGATGGCTGCCAGCATCAGCCCCAGGGCTTCGCCGCCAGTCATGGACTCCGTCATCACAGGATCGTCCCGTGGCTCGCGTCGGGCAGGTCGTCGTCGGGGTCCGCTCTCTCGATGTCGAGCAGGGGCCACGAATAGCCGATGAAACCCATGTCGTCCTGAGTCACGAACTCGCCGGAGTCGGCGATCCGCAACAGCCGGCCCGTGACGACGACGGCAGGGTCCTCCCCCCCGCGTGCGATCGTCACCTTGACCTGTTGGCCGAGAAAGGATCGCTCACGCGCCATGTGATCGTCGTCGCCCATATTCGGGCTTACGTCAAGTGCATCGCGTGCATAGCGATGCGCCAGCGTCGCCGGCTCCGTCGAGAGCATCACCGCTCCCAACGCCCTCCGCAGCCGGTCCCGCTCGGCGCGAATGTTACCGAGCTGCGCGTGCGCTTCGCGTTGGGTGATGCCGTGCAATTCGATCTCGGCAGCCAGCTCCGTCCGCAGCCGGTCCCGCTCGGCGACGACCTTCTCGTAGGCCAGTACTAGCCGACGCCCGGTCTCCTCGGTCCACTCATCCATCGATGGACTCCGCGCTTACGTCAAGTGCAGCGATCGTGTCGAAGAACGTGGCAAACCTGCCTGGCATGTCTGCGTGGCGGCGGCATTCATCGACCGCCACCCGCACGGCGTCCACGACCGCCCGCAGACGGTCCCGCTCGGCCTCGACTAGTCCGATCTTGACCAGCGCGGCGAACTCGGGCCCCTGCTCTCGGATGAACCGATCCAGATCGTCGACCTGCGCGTAGGCGTGGTGAACCTCTTCACGGTCATCCTCTATCCGGGCGACGTACTCGGCGTCGGTCTCGTCATTGGGACCGCTTGCGTCAAGTGCCGCACGAGCGTAGCCATGGGCAACGTCGATGTCCGTCACAGACTCGACCATCTCCAGCCCCGTTCGCAGGCCATCCACGATCGCCCGCAACCGGTCCCGTTCCTTCACCGCCTTGAGCAACGCCTGGTCGTTGATCCGCTTGACCATCCGCTCGCGGTGCAACTCATCGCCTAGGTGGTCCCGCTCCGCTTCGGCCCGTTCGGCGCGGGCCTGCCACTTCTGGCGTTCCCGCTCCTGACCAACCGACAGCCCTTCGAGCTGCTCGATGTACTCGGCGTCGCTCGCGATTCGCTCGCCGCGGATCGACGACAGATCAGGCACGTCACGGTCGTCACTCATCAGCCACTCCTCATCACAACGTCGGCCCTCGTACGGATCACCCGGGGGCCAACCCCCACAGTCACAGCACGACTCGTAGCCGCCGGTGCGCTGATGGTCGGGGCACACGTAGAGGTCCATGGTCGGCTCCTTCGCGGCTTCACTCATCGGTCACCTGCTGGGCGCTCCAGTCGAGGATGTCCAGGAACCGTTCGATCACGCCTCGGGTGCCGGCGCGGGGGATGGTCACGGTGAACTTCTCCGGGCCACCCGGACCCGACCACCGGCCATCGAGGTGCAGAAAGATGCAGACCTCCTCGGGCTTGTCGGGATCGAACTCCAGCTTCCCGGCCGAGAACGCGTAGCCCTTGGGCAGAAACAACGAGGCGTCGTACTCGCTCACGTCGATGTCGGTGGGTTCAATCATCGTCACCCTCTTCCGCGAGCCGGTACAGGCCGTCGCCGACGTGCTCGTAGGACTCATCCACATCGGCGGTCTCCCACCAGTCGGGCCAACCGACCGTGCCGGGGAGGCATCGCCATTGGCCGTCCATGGCACCGCCCTCGAAGCGCGCCCAGCTCAAGCTCGACCCCATCTCCGTCTTCAGTCGCTCCACGTCCTCCTCGCTCATCGGCCGCCAATCCTTCCGTAGTTCGTTCGGGTCGAACTCATCCATTGAGCCGCACTCTCTCTGCTTCGGTGACCTCATGGTCAGGTATCCACCACAGCTCCTCGCACCACGCCTTGGCCAACTCACCGAGGCAGTGGGCGGTGCCGCCGCTGGTGTTGATCAGCTCCGCCGGATGCTCACTACTGACGCACAGCGCCTCGGTAGCACGATCGACCATGGCGACGTTGCGGGTGAAGTTGTCCAGCCACCAGCGCTCGTCGTTCCAGCGCTGGCGCCACGTGCCCACCAGGGGACGGTCGACGACGTAGACCACCTCATCGGCCCAGGTATCGGTGGGGCCCGGATGCAGGTTGTAGCGCTGGCGGTACCACCGGTTGGGCAACATGATCGTGAGGGGGACGGCCTGGTTCATGGCCCCGATGGCCACCAGGTCGTCAGCCCCCCGTGCGCCTCCGGCGATGACCCGCTGGGGACGGATGCCGGTGAGCAGGTCGGCGATGGCCTCGGCGATGGCCTCGGGGTGGTCGAGGTCGCGGTGGCCGGTGGCCATGAGGATGGGTCGGGCGGCGAGGGTCATGGCAGCATCCCCTCCATCCAGAACCGATTGGCCCGGCTCATCCCCGTGAAGCGGGCCATGGCGTACGCCAGGCCCACCAGCAGGCGATCCTCGGCCCGTTCGGTCTCCCGCTCGGCGTCCTCCTGGCACTCGATCTGCCAGCGCTCCCACTCACCGGTGACCTCACCCCTGGCCGGATGGCAGGTCTCGCACCAGGTGGCGGAGTGCTCGATGTCCTGCCCGCAGCACAGGCACCAGGAGGGCTCACGCCGGCCGAAGGTGACGGTCTCGGCGGCCCAGCTCATGGTTCACCCCCCGACCAGCGCTCGGCCTCGAAGCTCACGTACACCGCATCGACTCGTCGGGCCACGCGCACCTCGCTCACCCGGTAGACGTAGCCCCGGTCGCGGACGAGGTCCCCGACGTCGGGGAGCAGGGGGGCAAGGTCGTAGGCATCCTTCGGATTCGGGTCCATGGTCGGAACGCTAGTTGGTCCGACCTCGACCATGCTCGATGTGCTTGGCTGACGGGATGGACCCGAACCCTGCTGAGATCGACGACGCCGAGACCTTTCGCTTAGAGCACCCCTCCACGCTGTGGGTGGGCGCCAAGGCGTACCCCGCCCAGGTCTACTCAGTGACCAAGGAGTACAGCCAGGAGGAGCTGGGCGAGTGGGCGCTCTACCGGCGCCAGGCTCGGGTGTGGTTCGAGAACCGGTGGGGCCTCTCGGTCATCTGGGGATCCGGCACCTACAGCACGAACGACTACTACCGTCTCGACATCAAGGGCCTGCCCTTCGTCGAGGAGCCCACCACCGTGGAGATCGGCCTGCTCTACGACGATGGGCTGGTCTCCGACGTCGTCGGCTACCTGCCCCCGGCCGTGGTGCGCCTGGTGCTCGACGACGTGGCCCAGTGGTCCTCCGTGCCGAACCAGGAGATCCCCGTGCGCTGGCGCAGCCTGGACCGATCGCTGGTCCGCCTGCTCGATGCCGGCGATGACTGAGCCGACCTGCCACGTGCTCGCCGTGGCGGCCCTGGCGGAGATCAACCCCCGGGTGGCGGCCACGATCGACGCCATCGGCACCAACGCCACCGGTCACCCCCTGCCCGGCCTGGCTGGCTGGTTGCCCTTCCAGGATCGCCTGGACCTCGCCCGGGCGCTGATGGTGGTACACGCCCAGCCGAGGGGCTGTGGCTGGGAGAACGACACCGACGCCGAGACCTTGGCCAGGGACATCTGGCTCACGGGCGCGTGGCGTTGGCCTCGATCCGGGGAGGACCAGCGTCGGATGCACGCCGGGATGCTGGCGTACCTCAGGGCCTGAGGTCACTCCTCGTCGTCAGGCGGGTCCACCGCGTCGCGCACCAATGCCGCGATGGCGGCGACGCACAGGCCGACGGCGGCCACCACCCAGCCCCATCCCTGCCCGTAGAAGCGATCGACGGCGAAGGCCGTTGACGCCAGCGCCCCGAAGGCCAGCACCACCGGCCGGGCCCGGTCCTCGTTGACATCCGGGCTCTGCACCTCGACGAAGACCCGAACCCGTCGACCTCCGACCCGCATTAGTCCTCGTGCTGGTCGATGCACTCCCGCAGCCGGACGAGGGCATCATCGTGGGCGGCCAGCAGGTTGCGCAGCAGGCCCACGGTCACCAGCGCCAGGAGCTTGTGGCGGAACTCGTCCTTGTGCTCCTCGTCGGCCCGGTCGTACTCGTCGAGGGCGAAGCGCAGTTGGTTCATTTCGAGGGTCATGGACTACTCCGGCGCCGTGGGGAACGAGTCCAGGATGCGGGGGTCCTTGGTGACATCCATGACCCAGTCACTGGCGATCGCCCTGGCCACCTTCAGGGCGTTCAGCTCGTCCGGCGACTTGATCCGTCGCTTGATCCGTTGACCGTGACCGTTGAACGTCACCTCGTACTGGCCCTTGCCGTCGGTCCACATCGAGTTGGTGGCGATCTTCTTGTTGTTGTTGGCCAGCTCCTCGCGGACGATGCGCCGCAGGTCGTCTTCTGACGCCATTTCAAACCAGTCCCTGTTCTGCCAGAGGGGTGCTCGCTCGAAGTACCCCGTCGGGTCGATGACGGCGCCGTGTTCCCACAGCTCCATGTGTGCGTGCGAGCCCGTCGAGGAGCCCGTCGAGTTGATGTAGGCGATGACCGTTCCCGCGCTGACCCAGCCCGAGTGCACCTCGGCCATGTCGTGGTGGAACGACTTGAACATGTCGGGGCCGTTGCACACCCACGACCAGTTCCCGGCCCCCGACTCGTAGCCGGTCGTCACCTGCCCGTCGAAGGGGGCGATGACCGGAGCGCCCCAGGGGGCGCCGTAGTCGATGCCGTTGTGGAACTTGGAGGGTGCCCCGGTGATGGGATCGACCCGGTACCCGAAGGCACTGGTGACGGGGTACCGCTCCAGCAGGGGGAAGTAGGTCATCTCTCGCACGGCTACTCCGGGACGGTCGGGAACGAGTCGAAGATCGTCGTGTCCCCGGTGACGTCCATGACCCAGTCGCCGGAGATGGCGCGGGCCACCTTGAGGGCGTTCAGCTCATCGGGGGACTTGATCCGCCGCTTCACCCGCTGGCCTTCGGCATTGAAGGTGACTTCGTACTGGCCCTTGCTGTCGGTCCACATGGCGTTGACCGGCAGCTTCTTGAGCGCCTTGTTGACCTCGTCGGCGACGATCGCCCGCAGCTCATCTTGGGTGGCCATATCGAACCAGTCTCCTTCCTTGCCCCACAGGAACGTCAGGTCGGCGCTCACGAGGGAGTTGTGGTCGGAGGTGTCCCCGAGCACGTAGCCGATGTTCTGGAGCATGTGGGCGTAGGGGCTGAGGATCAGGTTGTAGCCCCCGTCGTAGATCGGTGAGCCCTCGGCCGAGCCGGGGTAGGACCAGGCCGCGCACTGCCAGGCGCTGGACATCATCGCCAGGTCGCGCACGAGGTGCTGGACGACCATGGCGCAGCCGTAGGCGTTCATCGGCCGCCCGCCCATCGACTGCACGCCCCGGAAGTAGTCGGCGATGGGCCCGGTCAGCTGCGAGCTGGAGGGGGCGAAGTCCACGGCGTAGTAGATGGGGACGTGCGGCGCCCCGAGGTTGTCGGCGTAGGTGTTGGCCGAGCGAGCGTCCGCCTGGCCGGCGCCGTAGCCGTCGAGGGGCCGCTGGGCCGTGGTCTCCCAGATGAGCCCGATGCCCAGGCCGGCACCGAGGAGCTGGTCGCGCTCGGAGGCTCCGATGCAGCGCCCGTCGTTGCCCAGGTAGCGCATGGCCCCCGCCGCGCCGTAGTCCTGGATGGACTGCATCGACGGTCGGCCGTAGGAGTAGTCGACCACTGCGGGGAAGGACATGGTCACGTTGTTCAACCTAGGCCCACAGCTTGAAGTTTCACTGAAGTCCTTCAAGAACGACTGCAGGGCGCCGATGGAGGGGCATGACCAACGCCTCCCTGCCCCAGACCCCCGCCGCCGAGGACGCCTCCGAGCGCCTCCTGCAGCTCCACCGCCGCATCATCGCCGTCACCATCGTCCTGCTCTCGGTCGGCGCCTGCTGGTTCGTCTACAACAACCACCAGGAGACCAGCGAGCGCCGGGCCGACCAGCTCGAATGCCTGGCCATGGGCGGCTACCGCTACAACGTCTGCTAGCCCCTGCGCTAGCCTCAGGTTCTCCTTTGGTAGGGAGTGAAGACCCACCGTCTCCGGGCGGTGGGTCTTTCATTTTTCAGGATCTTCAGCTACTCAGCGTGAAGGGCCTCTGGGGGATTCCGTGGCTCCCAGATGACAGCTACAAATGCCACAAGTCGCTATTTCGATTTGTAGCTGTCATCTCGTTAATACGAATTATTCCCGGAGGGGGTTCACGGCGTACCGCTGACTCGGCGGACGGCCACGGCCTGTGGTCGGAGTTGGCTGCCGTCGGATGTACCCGTGGGCCTCCAGCAGGTCGAGCGCCTGCTGCAGTTCTTCCACGTCGCGGAACCGGCCCTGGTGGTTCCGGTGGGCGTCCCGACGGGTGAACGACTCTCGGCCTCTGGCCCAACCGAGGATCACCCGGGCGTGCTCCCGTTCCGGTCGATCGGCCATCGCCTCGAACACGACCAGGGCATGAGGGATCAGGTAGTGCTCGCCGATGTAGCAGGCGTCCATGGCCACCCGGCCGTCCACTGGGGTGCGCCACGCCTGGGTGTGGGTGGCCAGGTGCAAGAGCGTGGCGATGCGCACGATGTGGCCGGTCGCCTTGGCCCCCCAGTCGGCGATGTGGGGCAGGTCCCCCTCGGGCTTCATGCGCGTCTCGATCATGGTCTGGAAGCGGACGATGGCGGCCACGGCCTCGAAGCTGAACGGGATGGGCACCGGCTCATCCCATTGGGCGAACTCGTCGACCAGGGCGCCGATGCCCTCGGCGTAGGTGGCGGCCACGTCCGCGGGGATCGGGTCGGGTTGGGAGATCCGGTAGCCGATGTTCGACGGCGGCACGGCCCACAGGAACCGACCCAGCAGGCCCCGGCCCTTCGCTCCTTCGATGGTGGCGATCTTGGCCAGCATGGCGGGCTGGATGGTGAGCGCCATGGTGAGCGCCGGCCGTTCGACGTACTCGGGGTCTCGGCCCTTGCGGTCCACCCGGATCTGCGAACCGGAGTGCGCCTTCAGGTACATCCCCAGGTTGGCGCCGCCGCTGGAGTACCGCCCGGCCATGATGGGGAACACCTCGCCCTCGTCGGAGAACATGGCGAGGCGGCCCTTGTGGTCGTGCAGCAGGGACGCCAGGGCTTCAGGCGTGACGTCGTCGACGAGCAGCCGGGGCGAGAGGGGCACCTCGATGGTCTCGGCCAACTCCGCCATGGCCTTGGCGAAGTGGACGGCCTCGTCCTTGGCCTCCTCCTTGGCCCGGCCCACATCGTCCTGGGCCTTGTCGGCCCGGTACTTGGCGTCGTTGTAGCGCACCCGGGCGTCGATGATGTCGGGCCGCGCCCGCTCGACCAGTCGCTTCTCGGCCGCCTCCAGGGGGGCCACCACCCGTTTGAAGACCGGTGTCTTACGGGACCCCGGGGGCATGGCCGTGGCGGTGTACAGGTTGAGGGGCTCCCGCCAGTCGGCGTGCACCTCCGCTTCGGCGTGACCCCCGATGGCGGCGGCCAGCGCCCCGAGGACCAGGAAGGCCGGCAGGTCCGTGGGGACCTGCAGGGTGACGGCGAGGGCGTTCACGTACTCGGCGAGCCAGGGAGGCAGGCGATGCGCGGGGAAGACGGGGACGGTGCCGGGCTTCTGGCCCAGGGGGACGGGCTTCTCCCAGTTCCGTGCGCTCTGGCGCTGGATCTCCTCCACGAGGCGATCGGCGTACCGGCCCCTGCCGTCGTCGGTCATGACTCCTCCGATGGGTCAGCAGCGCTCGCCGCGATGGCGACGCCGACTTCGTCGTGTTGCAGGCCGAGAGCCACGCCGAGGTCGATCACGGCGTCGACCACATCGGCAGAAGAAGCCCGGGATCCGATCAAAGCACCCAGGACTGTGGCCACCCTGAGGACGTGGTCGGAAAGTTCCCGTTGGCGATCGTCGTGCTCGGTGAGGATGGAGACGTCGACCCCGAGGTCGTCGAGCTGACCGATGAGCGAGGCGATCTGGAGGCGGGCGGCATGGGCGTCGCGCAGCCGCACCCCCAGCCAGTGCTCGTAGTGGGCGCCCGGTCGGGCCGCGATCAACTGGCGCAGCAGGGCCAGGGGCTCACCGGTCTCCTGCTCGATCAGCGCCATGCGCTTCACGCACCCCTGCACCAAGATCTCGAAGCCGAGGTCGGTGCCCTCGCTCCACTCGGCATCGCCGTCCTGGACCTCCGGCCCGATCGCCGCGGCCGCCCGGATGATCTTGGCCAGCCGGGCGTCGTAGAGGAGGGGGGCGAAGTCGCGGGCCTCCTGGGCATCGGCGTCGGTGGCGATGGCCAGACCGGCCACCGCCCACTCGGTCGCGGTGTCGACCGGGATGAGGTGGGGCCCGTCCGCGTAGGTCCAGTGCGGGCTCACTGTCGCTTCATGATCATCATCGCCACGATCTGCAGCGCCTCTTCCCGGGCGAAACCGGCTTGCACGAGGGAGGTGAAGATCTCGTAGACGGCGGCCGCCATGGCCCGCAGGTCGGCGTTGGGTTCGACCGGCCCGTTGGTCATCGTCGCTCTTTCGGCTTGGCCACATCCGCGGGCCACGCCACCCGCTCACCCCGGTGGTGGCGCTCGACCTCCTTGAGGGTGGGGATGCGCCCCCACTTCGCCACGCACCCGTAGCACCAGTCGCAGAGCCACATGGCGGCCTCCAGCCGGCCCCCGCAGGTGGTGGGGTTGGCCAGGTCCGAGCGGGGTGGTTCCCACCGGGGGGCGCCGGCCACCCCGGTGGTGCGCACGCAGGACTCGCAGCCCGGGTCCGGCTTGGCGTTGGTGCGCCCGAGCGCCAGGCGGTCGGCGTCGTTGGGCAGGTGCGCCGGGGGGTAGCGACCGACGATCTCCCATAGCGCTTGGGTGCTCGTGGAAACGAGGCGCACCAGGCGCACCAGGTCAGCTTCGTCCTTGACGGCCGGGTCGGTCTGGTTCACCTGGGCGAAGGTGGCGTCGTGGCGATGCGTGCCGTTGGACGCATCGAACGCCTTGGCCCGGATGCCGCCCTGGGCGTCTCGCATGCGGCCCATCACGGTGATGCCCTCGGTGGTGGTGTCGAGGGCGCGGGCGAGCAGCTTGAGCCGGTCGCCCGCGGCCTTGGCCAGCTGGATGAGCTGTCGGTCGTTCATGTGCTGCCGAGTACCTCCGCCAGCAGGCGTCGTTCGTCGGGCCCCATGTGCTCCACGGGGATGTTCAGGGCCATGGATTCGACGAGGGCCCGCAGGCGGTCGTTCTCATCGAGGAGATGGGCGCAGCGGCGCAGCACCATGGCCAGGGCGGCGTCGGAGTACAGGTCGGCGCTCACGCCGTCGCCTCCTCGTCCTGGTGGTTCAGCACCAGCAGGGCCTCGGCCACGCGCATCGTGGGGTGCCGGCGCATCACCGGGCGCAGGACGTCGAGGGCGTTGAGGTACGAGACCGTTTCGGCTTCAAGGTCCTTGAGCGCCTTGCGACGCACGTTGGCCGAGCGCACGAGCTGGGACCAGGTGGCGTCCTTGATGCGCACGAACCCGGGGTCCTCGTCGGCGCCGATGACGACCGGCAGGTCGAGGGAGTCGGTGGAGATCATGGGGGGCTCCTAACGCTGAGCTATCGCTTGGGGAGGGCGCCCTGGTACAGGCCGGGGCGCTGCTTCATGTACGGCTCGGGGGCGACGAGGACCAACCAGCCGAGCGTCAGGGCCTGCTCGGCGGCGTAGGCGGCCTGGGGGGCCGAGCTGTCGGCGAGCACGGCGAGCTGGTGGGCGCTGAACGCCACCCGGCTGTGGCCCATCTGGTGGACCGCCCGCCACAGGCCGATGCGCACGCCCTCAGGCGGCGTCAGGTACTCGCAACAGGTCATCCGCCGGGGCGGGTCGAGGTGCCGGTCGGGGAACAGGTCGGGGAACAGGCTCCGGTCCATCTCATCCCCAGAGGCGTCCACAGAACGGGCAGATGTCCACTGAGTCGACCTGGCCGAGGGTGATGTAGATCGGCTCGGTGTCCATGTCCTCGGCGTAGGCGCCCTCAGATTCGTTGTACGCCTCGACCAGGTCGGAGGCGCTGAGGAACACGTGGCCGCAGTGGGGACACGCCTGGAAGGCGTCGGAGGTGACCACCTCGGCGATGTCGTGGACGGAGCAGATGGAGTACTCGCTCACGGCCAGTTCCTCAGCTCGACGATGAAGGCCCCGATCAGCAGGACGACGCCGACGACGGCCATGGCGTTCGCGGCCGTCGAGTCGACGGTGGCTAACCACACGCTGGCCAACAGGGCGGCGACGGCCAGGCCCACCAGCAGATCCCGGCCACTCATCGCATCACCGGCTTGACGTGGGTGAACCGGTCGAGGGCCCGGCGATGGTTCTGGGGCAGTTGCGCCACGGGGACGCCCAACAGGTCGGTGCCCATGGCCCGCAGCCACAGGGCGTCGGCCTCGTCGTGGTTCCAGCCCTCGTAGCCGAGGCGCTTCTCCGCGGCCTTGGTGACCTCACCCTTCTCGGCCTTGCCGTTGCCGGTGGCGTAGACCTTCAGCGTGGTCGGGGCCACCAGGTAGAAAGGGATCTGGGCCTGGAAGAGCGTCATGCGCACGATGCCCTGCAGCTGGGCCAGCATCCGGTTGGTGTCGTGACCGTCGTAGGCGATCGCCTCGATCATCACCAGCTCCACCTCGTCGGGGATGTGGCCGAAAATCTCCACACAGATCTCGTCCATGGTCTCCAGCCCCACGTTGATCTTCGGGCTGATGGTGGAGACGAAGGTGGCCGGCGTCCCGTCCGCCAGGGCGATGCCCGATGACTTGATGGCCAGGTCCAGGCCGACGACGGAGGGCTCAGCCGACATTGTTCCAACCCAGGTAGCGCACACCGGTCGGGGTGAGTTCCCACTGCAGGGGGCGCTGGGTGGACAGCACCTGGCAGGCGAACTCCCCGGCCGCCATGAAGGCGTGGTCGTAGATGCCCTTGGCGTTCTCCACGTAGAGGTACTGCTCGACCATCATCTCCAGGCCATCGAGGGCGTCCTCCAGGAGGACCGCCAGCTCGGTTTCGGCATCGACGTCGGACCGGCGCCGGGTGAGGAACTTGCGGTGCAGCATCAGGTCGTCTCCTCGGTAGTGGATCGCTCGGCGAGCAGGCCGGTGTTCTGGTCGTAGGTGAGCGCGCCCTCCTCGATCTTGGTGAGGGCGTCGATGAGCAGGTTCGCCTGCTTCGAGTTCAGGTCCGACCGGCTGGTCATCTCGGGCATGCCCAGTGCCGTGCACAGCCCGAGGGTCGCTTCTCGGCGGATGGTGCGCACCACGTCGGACGGGGTACCGGTGGCGACGGGGAACGCCTTGGCCGTCATGGCCATGATCTTGTTGTGCTGGCCGACCGACATGGTCTCGCCGATGATGCGCCCGGTGACGGGGGGAGGTTCAGCGGTGGCTCGTGGACCATCGCTAGACGTGCTCCCCCCGTCGCCAGGGTCAGGGTTCGGGTCCTGATCATCGAGGCAGCGCTTGTGCACGTACTTCGAGCAGCCCTCCAGTTGCACCGGGTTGCGCGTCAGCGGGTCGGCGCCGTAGGGCTTGTCGCACAGGTCGCAGGTCTGCTTGGGGACCTCGGCCGCCTTGCGAGGGGCCCTGCCCGTGGGCTTGAGGGGCTCGGCGGCGTTCTTGCGGGGGGCCCGCTTCTTGGGCGTCTCGATCTCCTTGAGCTGGCTCTCCAGCGACAGGGCAACCGGCGCCTCGTTCGGGGTGTGGCTGATGGGTTGCCAGCCCTCGGCGCTGGGCTCGGGATCGTCGGCTTCGGGCAGGGCCACCTGTCCCCCGGAGGCCGTCAACGAGCGCACCGCCATGATGGAGACGTCGAGGTCGATGACGGGCACGGCGAACTTGCGGGTCTCGGGCTTGCCGTTGACGAGCTTGCGCTGCTCGCGTTGGTCGAGGCGCAGCCGGGCGGGGATGATCGAATGCGCTCCCGCGATGGCCTCGATGATCTCCAGGGCGCCGGCCAGTTCGACCGCGGCGTAGTAGCCGTGCGTCTCCAGACGCCACACCCCCA
>Ga0307297_10000267_pt1 | contig 12600 bp, 11 predicted proteins | sample ER_DNA_157_FD_194464 | JGI IMG/M metagenome (GOLD analysis project Ga0307297, IMG submission 194464) | Bulk soil microbial communities from the East River watershed near Crested Butte, Colorado, United States - ER_DNA_157 | ecosystem: Environmental > Terrestrial > Soil > Floodplain | place...
GAAGGCGACACCGCCCGCGATCCAGGCAATCCGCCGCGCCCGTGCTACCCGCCGCGCGCCGATCGCCATCCCGACCATTGGCACCGAGGCGATGCCGACCGCGAACGCGATCGAGGTCAGCATGAATTCGAGCCTGGCGCCGACGCCGTAGCCGGCCAGAATTTCGGTACCGAATTGCGCCAGCATGTGGGTGAAGATGGCGACGGTCAGCACCGACTGCAGCGGCGAGAAACAGGAGACCGCGCCGACCTTGAGGATATCGAAAAACATCGCCCATTGAATGCGAAGGCCCCTGATCCTGGGAACCACTCGCGCCCGTCCGGAAAAAATATACCAGGCCATCACCGATACGCTGATCACGTAGGCGACCAGCGAGCCCGCGGCGACGCCGCGCATGCCGAAGGACGGGATCGGCCCGAGGCCGAGGCCGAGCGTGCCGCCGAGAATGATCTGGCAGGTGGCGGACGACAGCATCAGCATCGACGGCAGCTTCATGTTGCCGGTGCCGCGCAAAATTCCCGCGAACGTGTTCATCAGCCAGGGCACCACCGCGCCGCCGAAGAAGATCTGCACATAGCCGATGGCATAGGCCAGCACGTTGCCGCGGCCGCCGAGCAATTCCAGCAGCGTGGGGCCGAAGATCAGCATGCCCAGCATGAACACGAGGCCAAGGCCAATGCCGATCAGCAGGGCGTGCGCCGCCAGCGTCGAGGCGCGGTCGAGATCGCCGGCGCCGATCGCACGCGCGATCGCCGACGCCACGCCGCCGCCCATCGCGCCGCCCGACATCGTCATGGTCAGGATCACGAACGGAAATACCAGCGCCATCGCCGCCAGCGACTCGACGCCGAGCCGGCCGATATAGGAGGTCTCCGCGATCACCACGCAGGTGCCGGCCGACAGTGCGATCACGTTCGGCCATGCCAGCCACAGCAGCGTGCGCAGGATCGGCCCCTCGACCAGCGCGTTCTTCACCGGCGCTTGCGGCGGCGGAAGCGGGCGCTCGTCGTCGTCTACGGGAATCTCGGCGACACCGATATCGGACATTTCTTCTCCCGCGCGCTACCGGCGCCGCAGCCCGATCTAACTGCCGTGCTGGCCGCTTCCTAGCACCGATCCGGCCCGATTCCATGTGCGCCGGGCGCATGGGCCGCCTGCGCCAGCCCGACGCTGCAGAGTTCGCGCGGACGCTTGCTCAGCCGATCGACCAGACGAACGGCGGCATGCCGCCCGGCGAGGGCTTCAAATGCACGGGAATATGCCGCCCGCAGCCGGCCGCGAGGCCCTCGAACAATCCTTCGAGCACCCGTGCACAGGCTGGATGATAGTCGCTGACATCGGCCAGCAGCTTCCAGCTCTGCTGCCGGACTTCGAACGCGCCGCCGGACTCGCTGATATCAGCGACATCGTCCTGCGCGTCGAACAGCGCGCGCAGGAACGCCGCGAAATCGCCGGCCGATCCACGCGTCGCGCCGAGACCGCGCGCGATCTCGTCGAAATACTGCATGCCGATCAGTTTGCCGGTGAGATGCAGGAGGTAGCCGGCATTTTCGGGACCGAATACCTGCACCATCACGGGGGCTGCGGTCCGCACATATTCCATGGCGTAGTTGCGGTAGGCTCTTTCCAGCCGCGGCTTCGGCCAGCTCGCGACCGGTAAAGCCGGCGCTGCGGCGGGATCGAACAGTGGCGCTTCGAGATGGCGCGCGAACACCATGCGCTGATCGATCTCGAGCGGATGGTCGTATTCGCAGTAATAGCCTTCCAGCCCATCCTGGCCGTCGACGCTCTGCTTGGTGCAGACGAAGCCCAGCCGGAGATCGCCGAGCGCGGCGCCGTTGTTGGCGTGCCAGCCGCGCAGCATCGCGCGCGACACTTCGCCGGGCACGCCGCAGATCGCGGTGCCCTTCCAAATCCAGCGCGGCGGCGGATAGCGGATCCAGGCCTTGCGGTCGCTCTCATACATGTATTCGACATGGACGCCGCCGATCCAGTTCGAGAGATAGTGATACTGCGCCGCCGCCACCGCCGGCGGCAGATGGCTGAGGCCGAGCTTTTCGAGGCCGGGCAGGAAGCGCTCCTGCTGCTGGCGGCGAAACACCCGGAACATGAATTCCGCGGCATCGGCGGTGCCGCGCCGCGTCACCACGGTGAGAATGAGCCCGGTGAAATACGCATGATAGAGATCGGCGACGCTGCGCCATTTCAGCCACTGCGCCTCGCGCCCGCCGTCCGTCGTCCCGTCCATGGCGATCTCCCGAAACCCAAACCATCGAAAACAACCCCATGCACAGATAGCAAGCTGTTGTTTTGGCACGATTTTCCATCACGCGAAATTCATGGCGGAAGCCGTGAACAACGACAGGACTGCCGCATTGTACAGGGCAATTTCCGGGGAACCATCATGCGCAGCCCCATCCTGCTCGGCATCTGTCTCGGAACGCTGGCGCTTGCGCTCGGCGGCTGTGGCGAACCCGCCAATACCGCCGTCGCCGAGCAGACCTTTGGCCCTACGCCGACCCTGCCGGCCCCGGAAAAATCCTGGATCCCGACCATCAATATTGCCAATGCCACCGGCTGGCCGGCGGGCGGCAAGCCCAGGGCTGCCGGCGGCATGGCGGTCAATGCTTTCGCCACCGGGCTCGATCATCCGCGCACGCTCCATGTGCTGCCGAATGGCGACGTGCTGGTGGCCGAAAGCAACGCGCCGCCGAAGCCCGACGGCGACGGCGGCGGCATCAAGGGCTTTGTGTTCAGGCAGGCGCTGAAATGGGCCGGCGCCAGCGTGCCGAGCCCGAACCGCATCACGCTGCTGCGCGATGCCGACGGCGACGGCGTCGCCGAATTCAAAAGTGTTTTTCTCGCGGGGCTGAATTCGCCATTCGGCATGGCGCTGGTCGGCGATGATTTGTATGTCGCCAATTCCGACGCCGTCGTCAAATTCCCCTACCGTGCCGGCGATACCAGGATCACCACGCCCGGGGTCAAGCTGGCAGAGCTGCCCGCCGGCAAGATCAACCATCACTGGACCAAGGATCTGGTCGCCAGCCCCGACGGGACAAAGCTTTACGCGACCGTCGGCTCCAACAGCAATGTCGGCGAAAACGGCCTCGAGGCCGAGGACAACCGCGCCGCCGTGCTCGAGGTCGATCGCCTGAGCGGGGCGACGCGTGTGTTCGCCTCGGGCCTGCGCAATCCGAACGGGCCGGCCTGGGAGCCGAAGACAGGCGCTCTGTGGGTGGTCGTCAACGAGCGCGACGAACTCGGCAACGACCTGGTGCCGGATTACATGACCTCGGTGAAGGACGGCGCATTCTATGGCTGGCCCTACAGCTATTTCGGCCAGCATGTCGACGACCGCGTCAACCCGCAGCGGCCGGACCTGGTGGCAAAAGCCATTGCGCCCGACTATGCGCTCGGCGCGCATACCGCTTCGCTCGGGCTCGCCTTCAACACCGGCAGTCTGTTTCCGCCCGAGTTGGCCGGCGGCGCCTTCGTCGGCCAGCATGGCTCGTGGAACAGGAAACCGCGCGCCGGCTACAAGGTGATCTTCGTGCCGTTCGCCGATGGCAGACCGTCGGGCAAGCCGCAGGACGTGCTGACCGGCTTCCTCAATGACAGCGGTGAAGCGCAGGGCCGGCCGGTCGGCGTCGCGCTCGACAAACAGGGTGCGCTGCTGGTGGCAGACGACGTCGGCAACGCGGTGTGGCGCGTGACGCCGGCGGCGCGGTGAAAAACGGGTGTAATGACGGCACCCCGGATGGAGCGTAGCGCAGTCCGGGACATTTTGTCAGCTTGCGAGAGGACCCGGATTTCGCTGCGCTCCATCCGGGCTACAATGCCATCACACCCGAAAATGCTTGCTCAGCTTCAGGCCCTGGGCCTGGTAGTTCGAGCCGATGCGCTGGCCGTACATCGCGTCGGGGCGCGAGAGCATTTTCTCGTAGACCAGGCGGCCGACGATCTGGCCGTGTTCGAGGATGAACGGCACTTCGCGCGAGCGCACTTCGAGCACGGCGCGAGAACCTTTCCCGCCGGCGCCGGCGTAGCCAAAACCGGGATCGAAGAAGCCGGCATAGTGCACGCGGAATTCACCGACCAGCGGATCGAACGGTACCATTTCCGCGGCGTAATCCGGCGGCACCTGGACCGCCTCTTTCGAGGCCAGAATATAGAACTCGCCGGGATCGAGGATCAGGCTGCCGTCGGGCCGTGCCGCGATCGGCTCCCAGAACTCGCCGAGCGCGTAGCCGCCGCGGCGGTCGATATCGACCACGCCGGTGTGACGCTTGGCGCGATAGCCGACGAAGCCATCGGAGTTTGCGCCCGAGAGGTCGACGCTCAGCGCCACGCCGTTGACGAGGTCGGCGTCGTCGATATCGACCAGCCGCTCGGCTTCATGCAGCGCGTCGAGTTCGTCGGCGTTGAGGATGGCGTCGCCGGTGCGGAAGCGCACCTGTGACAGCCGCGAGCCCTCACGCAACAGCACCGGAAAGGTCTTCGGGCTGATCTCGGCATAAAGCGGGCCGTGATAGCCGGCGCCGATCATGTCGAAGCGCCGTGTGCCGTCGGCGATGACGCGGGTGAAGACGTCGAGTCGCCCGGTCGAACTTTTGGGATTGGCGGCGGCGACGATCTCGGGCGGCAGGGCCAGACTCTCCAGCAGCGGCACAATGTAGACGCAGTTGGTCTCCAGCACCGCGCCGTCGGTGAGGTCGATCTCGTGCAGTTTCAGTTCGTCGATCCGCTCGCCCACCGTGGCGCCGGGGCCGGGCAGGAAGCTCGCGCGAACGCGATAGGCGATGTCGCCGAGACGCAAATCGAGGCTCGCCGGCTGGATCTGGCTTTCGACGAAGGGATAGGCCGGCAGAATGAGGCCGGCATCCGCCATCGCCGCGATCATGCGGTCGGGCAGAATGCCATTGGCGTCGGGCGAAAGCGTGAAGGTCACGATGGGGTCCTCAGGAAGGGCCGGGCTTTCCGGTCATCCAGACGCTGAAAATGCGGACTTTTACCGGTTATCCGATGGCCGCCTTGACGGAAAGGGCGCAAGGGAATATCAGCATGACTTATCCCGTGGTGATTTGAGCCGGCCGGCTTGCAGCCACGTTAAACAAGTCGCTAAACAGGCCGGGGACATGTGTGATCCCGGCTTGTGGAATTTTTTCCAGGCCGGTTTTTTTGTGACCATTTTTCAATGGTGGTCACGACGGAGGTCACATGTCTGAGACGAAATCCACCGCCTGCTACCGTCCCGAAACCCGGCTGGTCCATTCCGGAAGCCTGCGCTCGCAATACGGAGAAACCTCCGAGGCGCTGTTCCTGACCCAGGGTTTTGTCTACGACACCGCCGAGCAATGCGAGGCGCGGTTCAAGGGCGAGGAGCCCGGCTTTCTCTATTCGCGCTTTTCCAATCCCAACATCTCGATGTTCGAGCGCCGCATGATCGAGCTCGAAGGCGCCGAAGCCGCGCGTGCCACCGCCACCGGCATGGCCGCGGTGACCACGGCGATTCTTGCTCCGTTGAAGGCCGGCGATCACGTGGTAGCGGCAAAGGCGATGTTCGGATCCTGCCGCTACGTGGTGGAAGATTTGCTGCCGCGCTACGGCATTTCGTCCACGCTGGTCGACGGCCTCGATCTCGACCAGTGGCAGAAGGCGATGCGGCCGAACACCAAAACCTGCTTCCTGGAAAGCCCGACCAATCCGACGCTCGACGTGCTCGATATCGGCGGGATCGCCGAGATCGCCCATGCCGGCGGCGCGCGGCTGATCGTCGACAACGTGTTCGCGACGCCGATCTGGCAGAGCCCGCTGACGCTTGGCGCCGACGTCGTGGTGTATTCCGCCACCAAACATATCGACGGCCAGGGCCGCTGCCTCGGCGGCATCATTCTGTCGTCGGAAGCATTCATCGCCGAGCACATCCACAATTTCATGCGCCAGACCGGCCCGTCGATGTCGCCGTTCAACGCCTGGATCCTGCTGAAGGGGCTGGAGACACTGGCAGTTCGCGTCCGTGCCCAGACCGAAACCGCTGGCGCGATCGCCGAGGCGCTGGCGCAGCATCCGAAGATCTCGCGGCTGATCTATCCCGGCAGGGCGGATCATCCGCAGGCCGCAACGGTGAAGAAGCAGATGCGCGCCGGATCGACGCTGGTGGGCTTCGAGGTCAAGGGCGGCAAGGCGGCGGCGTTCCGCACCCTCAACGGCCTGAAGATCGCACGGATCTCCAACAATCTCGGCGACGCCAAGAGCCTCGTCACCCACCCAGCGACCACGACGCATCAGCGGCTGAAGCCGGAGGCGCGCGCCGAACTCGGCATCAGCGAAGGTTTTATCCGGTTCTCGGCCGGGCTCGAACACCGCGACGATCTGATCGAGGACCTCGTGGCGGCGCTGGAGACGGCGTGAGGTTTTCGCTTCACCCTCCCTTGAAGGGGGAGGGTAAGTGATCACATCGGCCGGTAGGTCAGCACGTTGGCGGGCACGTTGACGCCGAGCTTGATCTGGCCGACCGACCGGATGATGTCGTCGCCGAGCAGCTGGGCGAAGCAGGCGTAGCCCCAGTCGCTCATGTGCAGGCCGTCGGCGATGACGAAATTGTCGATCGGGATCGACTGCCTTTCATGCCAGTCGCGCATCACCTCGAAGCGCGGGAAGATGCCGACATGGCGCAGCTCGGCGACCTTGCCGAGCAGGTTGATCAACTTGGTTGCGCTTTCGGCGCGCGCGTTGACGGCCGGCGAATATTGCGGATCGACCAGCACCAGGTCAGCACCGGTCGCCTGAATCCGTGCGATGCCTTCTTCGACCAGCTTGACGGTTTCGACGGGATCGAGGTTGCGCAGCACGGCGTTGGTGCCGACCTGCCAGATCACCATATCGGGATTCCTGTCGAGCACGGCGGTCTGCAACCGCTTCATCATTTCGGGCGCGTCCTCGCCGCCCTTGCCCGCGTTGATCACCGTGATGTCGGCGGTCGGATATTGCCGGCGCAACTGCGCCGCCAGCCGGTTGGGATAGGTGAAGTCCGGCGAGGTCGAGCCATGGCCCTGTGTCGAGGAAGAACCGAATGCCACGATCACCACCGGCTCACCGGCGGCGAGTTCGCTCGCCACGCGCGGCAGCGACGCCATCTTCCTGACCCCGCCCTTCGGCGGCAGGCAGGGCACCCGGCTGAAAATGTCGCCGGCGGATTTCGCGACTTCCTTGACCTTGTCGATCGCCTTGGAGGTGAGGCTCTTCTGCTGCGGATTGGCCGGTTCGCCGGCGGCGACATTGCCGCCGGGCGGCGGCGCGGGCGGCTTCGCCGCATCGGATCTGGCGGTGTCGGAAAGGGTGGCCTGCTGGCCAGGCTGAACAGCTTGCGCCCGCGCAGGCGAAATCGGCGCCGACGCCAGCAGCATGAATGCCGCGACGGCGGGCAGGACCAGGGACGCAACGCGACAAAAAGGGTAGTGAGAACTCATTAACGCTAGATTCCTAATTCTGCGGCGCCGGGTTAACGCGAGCCGCCTCGATCACGAATTTGGCCAGCGCGCGGCCGATGCAATCATGGACCCGCTTGGCCAGATCGAGACCGTGCGAGGCGCTGTACAGGTCGAAGTCTCCCTGATCATTCCAGTGACGCATGAGGGTAAAGCGGTCGAACAGCGGAACGTCGTGCTGCTGCGCCACCACGCGCATATTATCCAAATAGGGCGGCGCGGAAATCATGGCTTCCGTGCGCGGGCTGTATTGCAGATTCATCAAGACCACGTCGGCTCCCGCTTCCTTCAGCGCCACAACTCCTTCGCCGACCGCGGCACGAAAATCCTCAGGATCAACGGATCGCATAGCATCGTAGGTGCCGGTCTGCCAGATGACCAAAGTAGGCTTTTTTACTTCCACCAGCTTAACGAGGCCGGCTGCGACTTCCTCGGCGGTCTTCTTGATATGTAGTTCTACGGACACGGTGACCGGGACTTTGGGCAGCGTCTGCTTCAGCATCGCCTGCAACCTGAGCGGCCAGGCGCTACCTTCGGATGTGCTGATGGATGACGACCGGCTGCCCACCACCAGAACATCCAGCGGACGACCGCCTTTGACGGCATGCTCGACCTTGGGCAGCGTGCTCTCGGTGGTCAGCAGGTAGGCCGGGACCTCGCAATTGGCCGGGGCATCCTGGGCGCGCGCGGGCGCGACCGCCAAAAGGCCGGCAAGCAAGGTCAGGCCCAAACGGGCCAACGGAATGGACTTCATGAGCCCCCTCCTGCCATATCGGCATTGCCAACGGCGCCTTTTTTCCGCGATGCACTCTTGTCGGCGGAATGTTTGTACCACGAAATGATCCACGCCATGCCAGACATTATGAGGATTCCGGCCAGGCTGACGACGAGCTGCAGGACCGGACCGCCCCCGGATGACTCCGCCAGCACGAAATGTCCGGCGAAGGCCAGGAACACGCCGAGGCAGAAAATCTCGAGGGAATGCTGCCCGCACAGGATCAGCGGCCGCAGCCAGCGCGACTTCAATCCGGGCCAGTCTTTCGGCAGCAGGCGCACCGTAACCGCCGCCAGCGCCAGAAAGTGCGCGAACCTCAGCACGTCCATGTCGGTCTTGGTGATCGGATACATCCACTGCTCGACCAGTTTCGGCATCAGGAATTTCAGCTGCGGCAGATGCCAGGTCAACGTGACAAAAAACGCAAAAAGCAGATAGCCGAGACAGATCCACATCGTGACCGGTGACGACAGCACCCGCGACATTCGCCGGGCGCCGCCGAGCGCGCACCACGCTCCGAACACGAACAGCAATTGCCAGGCGAACGGGTTGAAGGCCCAGAAGCCGTTCGGATAGGCCGACAGATACAGATCGAACTGCCAGGTGACGGCATAGAGCACCACCGACAGCGCCAGCGTGACGTCGGCCCGCCACTTCATCAGCCAGATGATGAAGGGCAGAAACAGCATCAGCACGATATAGAGCGGCAGCACATCCATGTTGGCGGGACGGAATCGCAGCAGCAGCGCCTGGATGATGGTGACATCGGGCTGCTTGAGGAAATCCATTATCCCCATTTCTTCCGAGTACAGCGGATTGTCGAACCTGGCGGCGACGTAGGAAATCTCCGCCAGGAAGATCGTGAACAGGAACACGTGCGCGACATAGATCTGCCAGACCCGCCGCAGGATGCGCGCGGTCGCGATCACGAAGCCGACATCCAGCATGGCGCGGCCGTAAACGAACGCCGCGGTATAACCGGAGATGAAGATGAATATTTCGGTGGCGTCGCTGAATCCGTAGTTGCGGAAGGTGAACCAGGTCAGGATATTGTTGGGCAGATGGTCGATGAAGATCAGCCACAACGCCAGCCCGCGAAACAGATCGAGCCGCAGCTCGCGCTCGGCACCGGCGGAAAGCAGGATGGCCGGCAACGCCACCGGCGCCGCGGCTGCGTCGCGCGCGGCCGCATCCGCGTCGTCCGCAAGCGGTGGTCCGGCAACTCGATCGGCAATGGACGTCATCTGGCACCGTCTGGCGATGAACTTTACCCGCCTGCCCGACACGAATGACAGTATCGGCACGCGGGTTGCAAGCAAGATACGCAGGAAGCGCCCGCGCGGGTGCGCTTTAGGCCGGAACTTTGTTGAAACCGCGATTGGAATCGGACTTGCACAGCTGCCGTCCTGGTCGTCCGGAGGTTGGTTCCAGCAGGAGTCTTCGATATGATGCGCCCTCAGGGATTTTGGAAGACCGACGACATGTACCGCGCCGTCACCCGCCAGATCGAGGTCACCGTCGAGCCGAACTTCCTGCCGGAACGCTCGGTCGAAGGCGGTCAGTATTTCTGGTCCTATACCATCGTCATCACCAATACCGGCGAGGAGACGGTGCAGTTGCGCACGCGGCACTGGATCATCACCGACGCCTCGGGGCACAGCCAGGAAGTCCGCGGCGAAGGCGTGGTCGGCGAGCAGCCGGTGCTGGCACCCGGCGAGCGCTTTGAATACACCTCGGGCGTGCCGCTGCCGACCGCTTCGGGTTTCATGAGCGGCCGTTACCAGATGGTCAGCGAAAGCGGCGAGCAGTTCGAGATCGACGTTCCCGCGTTTTCGCTCGACAGCTCCGACGGCAAGCGGGTGTTGAATTAACGAGGCCTTCTCATCGTCGCCCGGATGGAGCCACCGGTTAATCTTAATTGGCACGCTAGGTAGTTGTGCGGATTCGAATTTCGCGCTGCAGCATGTAGCTTTTCTGGCATGCACCCCACTTCAAAGCCGATGCCGGTCTGCCAGCAATGCCGCATCGCCATGATCCTCGACCGGATTATCCCCTGCGCCGCGGACTACGACATGTGGTCCTACATCTGCAGGGAATGCAGCGGTATCTTCAGCATGGTCGAACCGCGGACCGCCGATCGCACCAAGGTCGATGAACGGCGGGTGGTGGTGCGGCACGCCGTCACCACGCCGGCCACGATCGCGGCCGGCCGCCGGGAGATCGCCTGCACGGTTCGCAACCTTTCCGCCACCGGCGCCAGCGTGAATTTGACCAGCCGTCCGCGACTGCCGAAGAACTTCACCTTGATGACCGCTGGATCGACCCTGTCCTGCCGCGCCGTCTGGCGCCGCGGAAAACAAGTGGGCATCGCGTTCGATTAGCGGCAATTTGCGCCGGTGCCATTCAGCATTCGCTGCTCAAGCAGGATTGCTTCGCAGCTGCGCTCATCGCAATGTCGGGATTGACGCCTACCTCGTTGCAGCAAGGGCACTGTCCGTGCGCAAAGCCAATCAGGCGAGCAGCCTCGCGCTGGTGATTTGCCTGGTGCTATCAGGCGGTCCGGCCAGCGCCCTCGTCGGCGCCGATGTCGCCGACCGCACGGTGCAGCGCTTCACCGTCATCGTGGCCGGTGCGAAGGGCCGCTGCAGCGGCGTGGTGCTGGCGCCGGACATCGTGCTGACGGCCGCGCATTGCGTCAAGCCGGGCGAACGCCTCCAGGTCGGCGGCAATCTCGGAGGTGGATTTCAGACCCTGCCGCCGTCCTTGCTCAGCCCCGTCGCCGAAATCGTCCAGCATCCGCTTTATGCCTCAAAAGATTCCGGCTCGCCCGATCTTGCCATCCTCAAACTGGCAAAGCCGTTGCCGGACCGCTTCATCCCGGCCGTTCTCAACCCGCGGATTCCCAACCCCGGCGACGACCTGATCGTGGCGGGATACGGCAAGAGCGCCGCCAGGAATTCCGAGGTGGTCCTGCGCATGGTGTTGCAGCGGGTTTCCCAATCCTTCAGGGGCTGGGTGGTCCTCACCGCCGTCGGCGACGACGGCGCCGGCGCCGCCCCGGGCGACTCCGGCGGACCGGTGTTTGCCTATCGCGGCATGCACAGCCTCGTCGGGTTGATGGTCGGGGTTTCGGAGAAACGGACCAAGGCGGTCGCACTGGCGGCGCATTACGACTGGATCAGGGAGACGATGCGGAAACTGGCGGCGCCCTGAGCGCACCGCCGCCCTACTCCACGCCGGCTTCCTGCGGCGTGAATTCATAGACCGACGAACAGAATTCGCAGGTCACCACCACCTTGCCGTCCTTGACCATGTCGGCACGGTCCTTCGGCTCGAAGCTGTTGAGCATGCCGGACACCGCGTCGCGCGAGCACGAGCATTTTGCGCGCAATGGCAATGGTGCGAAGACGCGGACTCCGCGCTCGTGAAACAAGCGGTACAACAGCCGCTCGCCGCTCAGATCGGGATCGATCAGCTCGACGTCCTCGACGGTCTGTAGCAGCGACTGGCCCTCGACCCAGGCGTCGTCTTCCGCGACCTCGTGGGTTTGCACGCCTTCCGGCGCGTCGCCGGGATGCAGGTCGGCCTGCCGCGCCCGCTCCGGCGCCTTCGGCAAAAACTGCAACAGCATGCCGCCGGCGCGCCAGCGATGCTTCGGGCCATCGCCGCCGCCGCGCCATTCCTCGCCGACCGCCAGACGCACCCGCGTCGGAATCTGTTCGGAGCGCAGAAAATATTCGTGCGCGGCGTCTTCCAGATTGCCGCCTTCCAGCGCCACCAGTCCCTGATAGCGGCTCATGTCCGCGCCCTGGTCGATGGTCATGGCGAGATGGCCGTGGCCGAGCAGCGCGCCGGAATCCTGGCCGTCCCTGAGCCGCTTGGCGTCGAAGCGGGCATAGGCGCGCAGCCGGTCCGGCGCCTGAAAATCCACGATCAGGAACGACACCGGACCGTCGGTCTGGGTCTGCAGGATGAAGCGGCCGTCGAATTTCAGCGACGAGCCGAGCAGGGTGGTCAGCACGATGGCCTCGCCGAGCAGCTTGCCGACCGGCGCCGGATAATCGTGCCGGGTCAGGACCTCGTCGAGCGCCGGCCCGAGCCTTGTCAGGCGGCCGCGCAAATCCAGCGACGCAACCTCGAACGGCAGCACGGCATCGTCGACCGGAACCGCCGACGGGGCGCGGATCGGGGTTTCCGGGGTGATTTTGATGTCGGGGGATGGTGATGTCATGGCGCTTTATCTGGGGTCGGGAGGTGGAGAACGAAAGGGCTTGAAACCAAGTCTATCGTCGTCCCCGCGAACGCGGGGACCCATAATCCGCGGCCTTCATGTTG
>Ga0307297_10000268_pt1 | contig 12585 bp, 13 predicted proteins | sample ER_DNA_157_FD_194464 | JGI IMG/M metagenome (GOLD analysis project Ga0307297, IMG submission 194464) | Bulk soil microbial communities from the East River watershed near Crested Butte, Colorado, United States - ER_DNA_157 | ecosystem: Environmental > Terrestrial > Soil > Floodplain | place...
CCTCTGCTCGGACCTGCGCCAGGGTATGCGTCCGCGGGAAGGTGACTGGATAAGGATCGACGCCCTCCTCCCGGAGCCGTTCGAGCTTCTCGCGGCGTACCCGGACCTGCTCGGGCAGCCCTTCGATGGCCAAGGCCTCGCTTAAAGCGTCGGGTTCTTCGGGAATGTTGGCCGTCACCTCGGCCACATATTCTTCGCCTGCGCGTTCCAGGGAACCTGCTGCTGGTTCCTTGCCGTGTCGGCTCAACATCGCCAGCGATGGTCGCGTGAGGAAGCCTTCGGCGCTGCCAGCCGCCGTGCCGACCCGGGGCAGGTCGGAGGTGTACTCAAAACAGATGTATCGCGGTTGCCATTCAGGCTGGTATTTGGCGTTGGATCGGTAGAGGGATTCCAACTGCCAGTTGCGGCTGGCGAGGAGTAGCGCCTGGCGCCAGAGGCGGGCGATTGGGCCCGCACCTAGCTCAGCGCCACGCTCGAAGGCCTCGCGGAACATGGCGAAGTTCAGCGACACTCGACCGATGCCGAACACGGCAGCGCGTTCCGCCAGCGATGCCACCATCAGCTCCACTAGACCGTTGTCAGCGGTCGGATCTCGGCGCATTAAGTCGAGTGAGAGACCATTGCGACCCCAGGGCACAAAGCTCAGAAAGGCACGCAGTCTGCCGCCTTCGTCGTGTGCCTCGACAAGCACGCATTCAGAGTCCAGCGGGTCGCCCAGGCGGCCGAGCGCCATCGAGAACCCGCGTTCGTCGCCGCCATCTCCTCGCCACAGGGAGGCGGAGTTGGACAGCTGTTCGAAGTGTGCGGCGTCCACATCACCGTGACGGGTCACGATGGTGGTGTATCCGCGGCGTTGCAGTCTGCTGACAGACTGGCGGACCGACTTCATGCCTGGCCCGTTGAGCGAAAATGACCGGATGTCGAGGATCGCCTCATCGCCGATCTCGAATGCCGTCAGACCCGCCTCGTTATATGCCTCCGCGCCTAGGTCGCCGGCTCCCATCACTGCCAGCGACCATCCGTGTGTGCGAGCCTTCGACCGCCACTGATCGATGGCAGATCGCCAGTGCTCGGGATCCCCCACCGGGTTTCCACTGGCCAGACTCACTGATCCGATCACCCGATATGAGACCCCGGCTTGTGCCGTCGCTGGGTTGCCGGTGTTCCACACGATGGACTTGTCCCGCCGAGTGGCGAAGTAGCCCAGTGAATCCCACTCGCCAAATGAGCGCAGTAGCGTACGTACCCGTGCCTCATCCGCGGCACTGAGCATGTGGGTCTCAGGCGGAGGCCTGAAGAACAGATACGTAGCGGTGAGGATGACGGCCGCACCCAGCACATCCAACAAGATCGTGACCCAGAGCGGAGACCGCACTACGTCGGTCCGTACGAGACCGACCTCCCCCAACATCTTGTCTATTACGTGGAGTGTCGCCGTGAGCAGATCCGGTGTGGTGCCGAACGTGCTCACCAACCAGGTGCCCAGGATCAAGATCACCAGGCTGCCGACCACGAAGCAGATGATCGCGGCGAGGAGGTCCTTTGCCCTGCCACGCGCCTGGAACTGCGGCTTGGCACGCCAGAGGACCACCAGAACCGCACTCATGATCACAAAGCCGGCGATCTGAGGCAGCACAGGACCACCGCTGATGATCGAAAAGATCCGCCCCAGCTGGGGCAGGATGATCCACCAGATGACGAAGATCCACCAAGCAGCCCGAAGCCTGCGGCGTAGCGCGACGCCCACCGCGATGAGCACTGCCGCGTAAACCAGATTCGGCACAATGGGGATCGTCAACATCGAGACGATGTCGTGCCACTGCCTGAAGTACCGCCGCAGCGGTGGAATAAAAGTCGCCACCACAACGAGTGCCGAAAAGATGAACATGGCCGTCGCGAGCCGGTCAGGCCAGCGATCATCGCGAATGGCTTGAATTAGAGCAGGTTTTCGTGCAGCCGACTCAGCTTCGACGGACGTACGGTCCGCTGAGGCATTGAGATCAACAGCCATATGTGCTCGCTCTCCAGTTATCCCGGAATACGGGACAAGCGGGTCGTCCCCCGACGCTCGATATTTGGCAAATTCTCTCACGGTTGTGCAGCTAGCTTCGATGACGAATCTTGAGGACCGTTTCTAACCGGTGGGTGGCAGAAGGCATGCGGTCAGGCGGCGGTTGGTGTTTGTCGCCGTCGGTTGCTGTCGAGTTGTGTTGAGCGTTGAGCCGCCTAATGCGGGCGTTGATCTGGGGTCGTTGATCATGGCCGATCCAGCGGGGCGGGATCCATTCGGGTAGCCCGTCGCTGTTTATCCTGCCGCAAGTGCCATTCGCAGAGACACTGACTTGACCCTTGGCCCGGTCATTGACAAACGAGGACAATCGCCGCCATGGGCAAGCCATTGAGGTGCCGCGTGCGACTCCACACATGGGAGTATCGCGAGAACAACGAGACACACGAGCACTACCAAGTCTGCGTACGTTGTAACGCGTATCGAGACAGAGGGACCTCACCATGGGGTGGTGGCGGAGGAGCCTGGGGAATCGGTGGTTGAACGCATGGAAGCGCCCGCGGCCAAGAGATGAGTGCCCTTCGACAAGCTCAGGGCACAATCACGGTCAGGTCGCATCAACAATGATCGACAACAAGACGGCGACAACGACCGTATTCATCAGCAGGCCGAGCACACTGTGCACACTGACGATCCGTCGCATCGAGCTAGTAACCACGGTCGTATCAGTAGTCCCGAATGTCGCCGAACAGCCAATCGCCAGATAGTTGTAGTCAGTGAAGATCGGCTCTCTGGAACCGGGGAACTTCAGCCCGCCTCGCTCGATGTCCCGACGCGCATATTGCAGAGCAAAGCTGAAAGTGATCACCATCCAGCAGGTCACGACGGTAAGGGCGGCAAGCCCCAGAACAAGCGCCGTACTTTGGCTGCGTTTGAGCACCGCAGTGATGATCGTGAAAAATGCCACCGATGCGATGACGATCGGCCAACCGATACCGCCTCCCCCAGCGAGCAACCATCTCTTAATCCGTGATGGCGGCAGCGGCGTTGCTCGGACACGTCGCACAAGCTCCGCCCGATCGCTTCGAGCGAAAGCGTGCAATCCCAGCGCAAGGTAGGTAATCGCGAACCCCAGCCAGATAGTTAGCCTGGCACCGAACCCGAGGTCGAGCTCGAACTTCTCATCAGAGTGCACTGTCCGAGCCCCCGTGACCTGCAGTGCAATCACGACGATCTCGAACCCGAGTGCGACAAGAAGCCCCATCGCAATCGATATCCAGAACCGGAAGATATCCGAGCAGGCGCGCGGCACCTTGGTCTTGGTGCGTACGGCCGCTTCGGTCATTGCGGCTCCTTCGAAGCATTGGGGCTGAGATCTGCCATGCTCGCGTCGAGTAATGACCTGGTCAAGCATGATAGGAAGTCGGTCGTGCCCATAATTTTGTACGCCGAGTTCACGGCCAAGCCCCGCTCTGAGGCTGAGGTTGGAAGGCTAATCTCCGGCCTGGCCGAAGACGTCCGACGCGAACCTGGCAACACTGAGTTCACCGTGTACAGGGAACGCGACAATCCGCGCAAGTTCTTCGTCTTCGAGCAGTATCTGGATGAAGCCAGCTTCGAGGCGCACATCAGCGCTGAATACGGAGTGATCTTCAACGAGCGGCTCAGCAGCCTTATCGAAGAGGGTGAATCACAACTGACATGGCTCACGAAGTTCGACCCAGCCTGACGTCACATCGGCGGGAGCCAGGTGAGGCTGAAGTGAGCAAGATCGAGTCCGCAGTCAGTTACTTCCGGCTGCGACATCTGGCCAACCTTGTGTGGCCCGGCCACCCCAGCCGCTGGCGCGACGTGCCGCGCCGCTTGCGGCCTAGCGCAGTCAACATCCTTCGGTTGACTGCGGCGGCGGTGTTTTCCTACCTGCTAACCCTGGCCATTACCAGTGGCGCAGTCGACCTAACGGGGCCTCTTACCGCATTGCTGGTCATGCAAGCCTCGGCGTACTCCACCCTCAAGATGGGTGCGGTTCGGGTTGGCGCAGTGCTAGCAGGCGTCTTTGTTGCGATCCTGTTCTCCCTCTGGGTCGGCCTGACGTGGTGGAGTCTCGGCGCAGCGATAGCGGCCTCCCTCGTGCTCGCCAAGATCTTTCGGCTGGGCGAACAGGCAGTGGAGGCGCCCATCAGCGCAATGTTGATCTTGGGCGTGACCAGTCCAGATGTTGCGGCAGAGATCAGAGTCTTGAACACTTTGATCGGCGCCGGGGTCGGCATCGCCTTCAATTTCATCTACCCGCCTGCGCTACCCACCCGACGAGCAGGTCGCGCGATCATTGACGTCGCCGAAGCAACGGCAACGCCGCTTGACGCTGCCAGTGCGGCGTTGACAGAGGGACCTATCAGGGGCGAACAGGTTCAGGACTGGCTCGACCGGGTACGCGCTGCCGCTCGGCGACTGACTTCTGCCACTGAAACTGTGGCGTCATTGAAGGACAGCCGCCGTTTCAATCCCCGCGCAATAGCAACGAATGACATCGAGCCAGTCTTGGCCAGCGGACTTCATACGTTGGAAAGCTGTCAGCTGGCGATTCGAGCGCTCTTCGTGGTGCTGCTCGCCGAGGTTCCCACCGAGGACCGACCTGACGATCCTTACGGTGAGGAACTGCGCGGCGCATTTGCCGTCGTGCTACACGACGTCGCGGACTGCATCCGAGCGTTCGGGAGCCTCGTACTTGCCGAAGTCGAAGAGCGAGAAGAGGAGGCTGAGCGGTCACTCGATGAAAGCCTCGAGATCCTTCGCGAGACGCAGGCGATCTTGAGTGAACTGATCATGGTCAACGCCCAAGAGAACAAGTCATCATGGCTGCTACGTGGGTCGATCTTGGCGGCGGTAGAGCATGTGCTCAATCAATTGAACCTCGAGGATCGCGCACGCGCTCGTCAGCAGTGGAAGAACCAACAACGGACCAAGCCCCTCTCCCAGCTGCCACCGATCGTTCAGGCTGCTCTTCCGCACCCCGACCGACCATCGCTCCGCGGACTTCCACCCGGCACCAGCTGGCGCCGTCCGTTTACCAGACAAGATGACGAACAAGATCATCCCGAAGACACCATTGAGGGCGAAGACTAAGTCGGCTGTCACGAAGCATCGAACGCTTGGAACGCCATGCTGTGATATCGCCGCAGAGTCGCGATCAATAGGACCAGCGCGATGATCTGCGTGATCACCACGGCCGCAACGAGTATCGGCAGTGACCGCTCATACAGCGCACCTGCCATCACTCCACCCCCGATAGCCGCGGCACCTTGCACATCGGCAAAGACCCCGTAGGCGGTGGCGCGCCTGGAAGCCGGCACCAGGTCGGCAACCAGCGCCTTGACGGTGGAATCCAGTACGCCTCCGGCGGCACCCCACAGCACTGCGCCGGTAATAGCCGTCAGTGGAGAACCGGCAAACGCCAGAACCGGGACTGCGGAGATCACGAACGGCAGGCCTATGAGAACGGCGCCTCTGGTGCGATCGAAAACCCAGCCGGATCCGAGAGCAGCGAACGCTTCTGCGGCCATAGCCGCCGCGTAGATCACCGGAACAGCCGCCACAGATACGACATGATCTTGGGTGAGGTGAAAAGAGATCACGGCGAAAGTGACGAGTCCTCCACTCGCCGCAGCCGAGGCAGCGGCGAACAGCCAGAACACACGAGGCAATCGGCCATGCAACCTGGAGAACAATGATTCCCGGCGTTCCGGAGCTGCGATCGGCTCGGTTGTCACTGCGTCCTCACCGCCCGCGACGGGATTGCCCATGCTGCGCCAGATGCGAGCCAGCATGAGCATCGCCAACGCGCCTGGAACGATCAAAATTGCCATTGCCGGCCAGATCGTTCCGGCCGCAGCGGCGACTGCGGCGACGAGCAGCGGACCCGCAACGGCACCGATTTGATCAAGCGCTTGGTGCACGCCGAAGCCGCGTCCGAGTCCGACTGCGGCGGCGGCGTGGGCGAGCAACGCTGTTTTGGCGGGGCTTCGGACCGCCTTGCCAAGCCGTTCTCCCAAGATGAGAACGCACGCCAAGGCCAGGCCGGCGCCGGCGAGAAATGGCGTGACGGCCAGGGCCGGTACGCAAACGGCAGTCAGGCCGTAGCCGGCGAAGGTGAGGGTCCAGTACCGCCGGCTGCGGTCTGCCCATGAGCCGAAGACCAGCCGCATCAGCAGCGCCGTAGCCTCACCGGCCCCGCTGATGAGGCCAACCAGGACTGCCGAGGCGCCCAGCGATGCCAGCAACGGTCCAGTGACCGACCGAGCGCCCTCGTACACCATGTCGGCAGCCAGGCTCACCACACCAAAGCCCACGACGGTACGCCACGGCGACCAGGAAAGTCGACCGATACTGGACTGGTTGGCTGCTGTGAGGTCAGCAGAGGCAGTTCGCCGCGCTGTTGGTTTCTTCACCGTTCCAAGCTTCGGGCCGGGTAATCGAGCCTATGCGAGCTTCCAATCATCACCCTGTGGCAAAGCTGAGTGCACCACTAGGTGGTCAAGCGGTCGGCCCCCTTGAAAATTCGGCTTGGCGCTCGCGATCGTGCGCTGCGTGTACGACGGACAAGATTGTTTTGGCCACGACGCGTGCGTGCTCGCGATCAGAGATCAAGGACTCGTGGCTGGCACCTTGCACGATCTCGAAGCTCGCGTTCTCGGCCAACTCGGCCAGGTCGCGCTGAAGGGCTGTCAGCAGCTCGGCTCCGACTGGCTGCTCGCTGACGGCAAGCACCGCTAGCGGCAGGTCGCCGAGCGGCGCGGCAGCGTTCAGCTGCTCCCGGCTGACCGACCATGATCGGATTTGCGCGGCCTCGGTCGCGACGGAGCCCGGCAACGCGGCGCCGGCACGCAACTCGGCCGCTTGGCGCGCCGGCAACCCGGCCGAGATTCCACGCGAAAGATTCAGGACACGCAGCAGCCCAAACCAGCCGAGCCAGCCCAATATTCGCTGCGACACCTCAAGGATCCGATCGGCATGCGGCGTCGGCCAGCGAACCCACTGATCGGGATGAGACGCATCCACCAGCACCAGCCCGGTGATCAACTTCGGATAAAGATCAGCAAACGCACGGACGGGCAGGCCGCCGAATGAGTGCCCGGCGAGCACATATGGCGGCTCAATGCCCGCCTCGCGAAGAGCGTCACGAAGCTCCATCGCAATCGTTTGGGCATCGCGTTGGCGCCGACTTGGCCGGCTCCAGCCCAGCCCTGCCCGGTCGTACGCCACGCTTCGGACGATCGGAGCAAGCTCATCTTGAACCCAATGCCAGTTCGGCGAGAAAGATCCCATTCCCGCCTCGAGCACGACGGTCGGGCCGCCGGAGTCAGGCCCTCTAGCCTGCAGGTGGATGGGATGACCGTCCACATTGACGAGCAACCCGGGCGGTGGGAAACGCCGACGATCACGAACTGTCAGGGCGTGTTGGACGGCAGCCGTCAAGCCCATGGCCGCGGCAGCAACGAGCCCGGCTCGGCCCCACTTCATGTGCTGTTCCTCATCCCGGCAAGCTACCGCGGACCTCCGACAAACCAGCTCGGATCGATGCGGAACCTGCGCCACTAACCGGCTGGGCCCGCGGCGACATCAGTCAGATCGGGGGCAATGCTGGCATCGTCGTAGAAGACCAGCCGGCGTACCCGACGCGGCGGGTCGAGCAGCAGATCAGCCACCAGCGCGGTCCAGCCGGTTTGATGCATGGCTCCCAAGCCGGCGCCGTTGTCGCCGTGGAAGTACTCGTAGAACAACAGGTTGTCTTTCCAAGCTGGGTCGGTCTGCATCCGTTCGACGCCTCCGTAGACCGGCCGCCGGCCATCCAGGCCGGGGAGCCAAATGCTGATCAGCCGATCGGAAAGATCCCCGGCAATATCACGCAGAGACAGCTGCTGGCCAGATCCGGTTGGATATTCGATCGTGAATTCCGGGCCAAAAAACTGGTCATACTGCAGGAGCGCTCGAATCACCAGATAATTGATCGGGAGCCGGCGCCGCAATACGGAACGCCCGGGTGTCCAACCCGGCCCCCCAAGTCAAGCCCCACAGCCTCTGGATGGTGCCGAATGAACCCCGACGCCACCTCATCGAGCTTTTTGGCTCGGAGTGCGACGTTGAGGACGAAATTCTTGTTTACCTTGAATTTGCTCGAAGTCGTAATCGATCTTGCGGACAATCTCGTCAGCCATTGCGTCGGAGAGGATTGGCTTCGGCAAGCGGTTGTCGAGTGCCCTGGCGTACAGCGTGAGAAGCAGACTGTCTTCAACCGGGGTGAGGGTTGGCAGTGTAGTCGCCATCGGTGCAGTCCTTTCCTTATTCCCAAGATGAATTGATCAATGCGGGGGCAGACAACCCTCAGCTGCTCATCGGACAGACTGGGCGCGTCGAGGCGCAGTGACACATTGGAAATTTGTTGCTCGAAAGATACTGCTGGTACTTATTGCGGCGCCAGATGCAATGCGCACACATGCCACATCTCCGCTCCACGGGCATTGATTTCCCGGGCCGCTGGTGAGTGGCTATTCAAACTTACTGAACGGTGTCGTCGTCGAGATCCTGGTCGTCATAGCCCGCCACTCGATCAGCCTCAGCCGAATCAACATCATCTTCGCTGGTTTCTTCGACAACGCGCTCTGGCGGCTTGTTCCAATCGGAGTCATCGTCGAAGCCGGACCGGACGTCGCTGCTGGCCGAGGTTTCTTCTTTCTCAAACTCGGTGTCGCCACTAAACGTTGATTCGCTCATGTGCATCCTCCGTTTCTCGGGGAGTGGGCAGCTCCACGGCGTACGACACTCGCAGCCAAGACTGCAAATACCCGAGTCTGGCGGATCTCAACCCACTAGCCTCGCGCGCCCCGCAGCTCCCGCAGAGTAAATCTGGGACCGCTCAGCGGCGGCTCCCCTGGGCGCATCCCGGCCAGCACCAGATCGAGGTGGCGATGAGCGTACGGCAGCTGCAACTCATCCTTCAGCCCAATGAGCGGCCGCGACAGTCTGACCAGCAGCAGACCGATGTCTGCGAACCTAAGTTCGTCTCGGATCAGGCCCTGATGACGGGCGTCGTTGATCAACTCCTCGATGATCGAGTTGATCGCGCTGCTGATCTCTAGACGCTGCGGATCATCCTCTGCCAGCTGGTCAAGCAACTCAGGCATCACTGCCGAGGTTCGAAGATCAAGTACCGCATGCATGTACGCCGTCAGCGCAGCTAGCGGGTCCTGATGGGAGTTGCGCGCCGATCTGGCTGCAGCCTGTGTCTGCTCAAGTGCGGCTAGAGCCACGGCGCGGGCGAGGCCCCAGCGATCACCGAATCGGCGATAGAGCGTCGCGATTCCGACGCCGGCGGCTGCCGCAATGTCCTCGAGTGGAACCTGTGCGCCACGCTCGATGAACAGATCGCGAGCCGCGAGGAGCAGCTGCTGCTCATTGCGGCGGGCGTCAGCCCTGAGTTGCCGCTTGACGTCCTCTCTTGTCACACGTGCACCTTCTTCACCGAGATCTCGCCACTCAGAGCTTATCGGAGGTATTTCCTCCGCTTAACCTTGTGCGCTCGGCCGGGCGGAGGCAAGATAGATGGAGGAAAAGTCTCCGTTTTGATGGGAAGGCGAGATTCATGGCAACGAGTGAAGAGCAGCAGATCCTCCGGCTCCAGGAGCGATTTGATACGGCCGAGCTCGACGACGACCGAGATGTGCTGGAGGAGTTGATCGCCGAGGACTTTCAATCCATTGGGCCGAGGGGTTTCGTACTGGACAAGGAGCAGTGGATCAACCGACATGATCATTTTCACTATGCCGCGCTGGAAACCAGCGAACACGAAGTCCGGCTGTACGACGGCGCCGCGATCGTACGCAATGTGCAACGCAACACTGGAATCCACGACGGGCAAGAAAGCCAATACGTGATGCGCGTGGGTCAGATTTGGGTCAACCATTTAGACCAGTGGCGATTGGCGGGCATTCAGTTCAGCCCATTGGCTCAATGATGACGAAGGCCCTCAGCTGCGCTAGGTCGCTGGAGTCACCGTTCCAGACCAGCGATGTGCCAGGACACGCCGCGGTGCTGGTAGCTCAACGACATACCCTGTGCCTGTGCGGTCTTGATCATTGCGGCGGGCGGATGCACGAATGCGCGGAAGTCGCTTCCGCGTAGGCGATGCAGCAGGTTCTCGCAGCGGATGATCATTCGGCTGAACAGGTTCCGCGGCGGATAGGAGAAGACCAAGAGCCGATTCGCGTGGTTGGCGGCTGCCGAAATCAGTCGCTCGTAGTCGGGGTAACAGCACACCACTCGGTGCAGCACTACGACGTCTGCTGATTCGACCTCGTCCGGCGAGCTCGCAATATCGACAAGCCGACGTTGCACCCGATCGGCTAGCCCGGAGCCTCGCAGCAGCGCCGCAGCCTCCGCCTCGTAGTTGCGAGAGATCTCGAGGTTAGTGGCCTTCCCTGCGCCGCGAGACAACAGCTCTATCTGGATCTCCCCTACTCCGCCACCGATCTCCAGTACTGAGGCGCCACGAATATCGCGATCGTTCAGGAAGGACACCAAGCGGTGCTCAGTCTGATCCAGACCGCGCTTGCGATATGTACGGGCGACCCGTTTGGCGAACCGATCACTGAACACCGTCTGGTAGCCAGTGCCGCCGCAACAGTCGCTCATGCATACAGTGTGCTCGCAACCGTTCGCCACGTAGGGCATGATCACTCAAAACAGCGAGCGGAGGCGCAATGGCGGAGAACCCCCTAGAAGACCTGGCGGAAAGCGCATGCCTGGAGCTGTTGAGGGACCATCACTTCGGTCGAGTGGCTTTCGTGGAGCAGGCCGACGGCCCGCCGGTGATCATGCCCGTGAACTACTTGATGCACCGCGAGGCCGTGGTTTTTCGAACCGACCCGAACAGCAAGCTGGGCCGTGCGATGCGCTCGGCAACGGCTGCGTTCGAGATCGATGGAATTGACGAACGCGAGAGAACGGGCTGGAGCGTAGTGGTGTCCGGACGGGCCGAAGAAGTCGTGGACCGCAACGAGCTTGATGAGCTCCGTCAAACCCCGCTGCTGCCATGGGCGCCGGGGGATCGTTCTCAGTACGTCCGGATTACACCCGAGCTGGTGACCGGCCGCTCTATCAGCGTTGCCGAGCTGCCCTCGAACTGGTGGGGCTAGCCATGCGATACCGGAGTGTCCTAGCGCTGCTAGCAGTTCTGCTATTGGCCGGGTGCACAATCACCAGAGGCTCCGGGCAAATCAGCAGCGAGTCCCGTCAGGTCAGCGGCTTCACCAAGGTCGAGCTCAGCGGATCCGGAGAGCTCAAAATCGAGCAAACCGGAACCGAGTCGCTCACCATCTCGGCTGAAGACAACGTGATGCCCAAGATAAGCAGCGAGGTATCCGGTGGCACCCTCATTCTGGAGGCCAAGAGCAACGCCAAGATCATCCCGACAAAGCCGATCAGCTACTCGTTGACCGTGAAAGACCTTACTGGCCTTGCTGTGTCCGGGTCCGGCAGCGTCACCATGTCAAAGCTGGCGACTCCCGGACTGAGTACCGACATCAGCGGCTCTGCAGCGATCACCGCCAGTGGCACCGCTGATGATCAAGATCTGAAGATCTCCGGGTCCGGCCGGTTCGAGGCCGAACAACTGAGAAGTAAGACGGTGAAGGTAGACATGTCAGGTAGCGGCATCGTGAGTGTTTATGCCAGCGACGTGCTGGACATCCAGATGAGTGGCAGCGGGACACTGACCTATACCGGAGATCCGAAGAAGGTCACCCAACAGATCTCCGGGTCTGGGAAGTTGATCAAGAAGTAGTCGAGTCCCGGACTTCTGCTCGAGGCGCAGCTACCGGCTTTCGCAACGCACTCCTGGCTAGCGCAATGGCGGCAATGATCGCAGCAACGCCGTACACGATGGACAGCAACCAGTACCTGGTGGCTCCGTCGATGCCACCCACGAAGAGGCCCTGAGAGAGGTTGATAGCGCCGTGGAACAAGGTCGCGATGAGAACGCTGCCGAGCGTATGGATGAAAACCCAGGTCATCAAGATCGAATACTCGATAGTCAGTAGGACGAAGGCGGTCAAGGGCAACCCGTACTGCGGCGTGCCAGGCACCAGGAACGTAGGCAGATGCCAGAGGCCCCAGAGCACACCTAAGATCAAGCTCGCCGTCAGGGCGGATCGCTTCTCCAGCAACCGCGGCAAGGCGTAGCCACGCCAGCCCAGCTCCTCGCCGACGACAAGTACGAAGAGCACGAGCTCAATCGGTGCCAGCGCGCCGACACGAATGAACTCGGTCGCACCCGCCAGGTATGCCAGAGCCGCGGTGGCAAGCGACAGAATCGTCGGCAGGCCGAGCGCGATGACGTACCAGGGCAATCCGACACGCCACAGGACGACCCGGCCCAGCAACGCCTTAACGCCCGATTTGCCGTCTGTCACTGCCGCCATGATGATCGCGGCAATGGCCGGGCCGAAGAGCCCAAAGATGCCCAGCAGCGGTGAGAACTTCAGCAGCGGGTAGATCCACCAGGTAAGCAGGTACGCCAGAAC
>Ga0307297_10000271_pt1 | contig 12512 bp, 16 predicted proteins | sample ER_DNA_157_FD_194464 | JGI IMG/M metagenome (GOLD analysis project Ga0307297, IMG submission 194464) | Bulk soil microbial communities from the East River watershed near Crested Butte, Colorado, United States - ER_DNA_157 | ecosystem: Environmental > Terrestrial > Soil > Floodplain | place...
AGTGTTTTAGAACCGCCAGGGGTACCGCTGTAATGCCACACCATCGAAACGGACAGCTGACGATTGATCCCTTAGTTCTGGTGTCACCAATACTGCCGTTGGCCTCACAAGGTAACTGCCAAGGTTAAGCCCTTTGCGTATGAGAGCAACGGTTAGTACGGCGATAGCAACCGCCTGATGAAGGAAGGAAGATGGCAACAGGGCAACCGCTACGCAGACAGGAAGCTAAGAAGCAGCGCAACCTTGAGCGCATACAACAGCTTAGGGCGCTGCTTGAGCGTAAGAAGGCTGAACGTGACGACATTCAAGAGCAGCCATAACGACAGGCATTACAGCAGCCCTGAATGGCGCGCCGTTAGGAAGCTGGTGCTCAGGCGTGACGCCTACGTGTGCCAGCTGAAGGGGTCTAGGTGCCTCGGTAAGGCGACCATGGTCGACCATTGGATACCTCGTAGCCGAGGCGGTAGCGATGCGCTCAGCAACCTCAGGGCCTCATGCAAGCCATGCAATACCCAGAAGAAAGACAAGATGCCGTTGCCCTTCGTAACGGTCAACTGGTGAAAGGACTAGGCAATGCCAATCGTATTTGAGGAACCGCCGGCGCAGGAAGGGCTTGCTGCTCGGTTTCGTGAGCGTTCCCCTGAGCGCAAAGAGATGGACGAGATGCTGACGCAGCTGGCGCAATACCCTGACCAGTGGGCGCGTCTCTACGACTTCGACAAGGACGACAAGGAAGGGGCAGAGAAACACGCGGGCAAGGTCCGTAGCGCCGCTGGTTACCTGAACACTGGTAAGGCCTGGTCGGTAGCGGTACGAGAGACAGGCCAGGGATGGTCTGTGTATGCCCGTATGTCGTCTGAGCCTGCCCGTAAGCGTGTCAGGAAGGACAAGGGCGCAGAGACGCAGGCGCAGCAGCCTGAGGCCGTTCAGGGCAATGCAACGGCCCCTGAGCCTGAGCAGGTTAGGGAGCCTACGTTTCAGTAGGTATGCCTGCGTTGTATGCGGCCAGGCCTACAGGCTCGTAGCCATTGGCAATGGCCAGGCCTACCAGGCAGTACCGCCATGGGTAAGCAGGATGTGCGGTAGGTATTGCCGTATAGATGTGTCCTAGCTAGGCACGAGCAGGTGACGGCCCTGTTGGCAATGCCGACAATGGGAGCGCAGAGCCTGCTCATTTGGCTGGCCAGGGTCAGGGGGTCGCCACCATCGCCACCTGACCCTGGCTGCCATCTAGCCGTAGCCGTAGCGTTAGCGCATAATGCGTGCGGTTAGGCTCAAAGCCGGCGGTACCAGGCTCAGCCCGGCCAGCTCGAGGTGCTTCAACATACACCTCCGGTCACCTAGACAGATGGTGCGGGTGCGAGACAGGCCAGCACACAGGCCTCTGACCAGGGCTTATGCAGCGAGGCACAGGCAACCAGGCCATGCAAGACCGGACTATTTGAGGCTAAGTGCGATGGGTAGACCACCGTTAGAGCTTTACCCAAAGGGGTTAGCCGAAATAGGTAGCGGTTTTTTAGAGGGTAAGGTAGGGGCGGGCGCCAAGCGCCAACCAGCTCAAAACTCTAAGCTTATTCCGCTAACGCAGGGATTTAACGCTAAGTCGTCCCTTAGAGGAAACCCATTTCCGAGAATTGCGCCGGAGCCTCAACCTCATTGGGACTACTCCGCCGGCCAAGACATCTGCAAATGGGCAAGGGATGTCCTTGGTATTCAGCTGTTGCCGTGGCAGGAATACATGCTTATTCAGGGCTGCGCCAGGCATGAAGGCCGCTTCCGGTACAGGACCATATTGGCTGTTGTTGCCAGGCAGAACGGTAAGACCTTGCTTGCGCAGGTTCGCATTCTTGGCGGCCTTTGCGTCCTAGGCGAGCGTTACGCCTTAGGTACGGCGCAGACAAAGAACATTGCCATGTCGACCTTTAACGAGGCCAAGGACAGGCTTGATGATGCCATGCGCCAGGGCCATCAAGGCGTGACCGTGACAAAGATACGCAGGGCCATTGGCTCAGAACATTTCATGGTGAATGGCAGGGGCCAGTACAGGGTTGTAGCAAGCACTCAGGGCGCCGCACGAGGCCTGTCAGGCGTTGACCTTGTTGTCATGGACGAGATACGGCAGCTGAGGGATTGGCAGGCGTACAGCGCCATAGACAAGGTGCGCAGGGCCAGGCCTGATAGTCAGCTATGGGCCATCACTACTGAAGGTGACCTGTCGTCTGAGGTGCTGAACAAGCTTCAGGCTCAGGGCCGTGAGGCCATCATTCAGGGCAGGGAAACGGCCCTTGGATACTTTGAATGGTCAGCACCGCCTGGTGCTCATCCTGGCAAGGTTGAGTCATGGGCACAGGCAAACCCGTCCCTCGGTTGGACCCTTGACGAGAGCACCGTACAGGCCGAATACGAGACAGACCCGTCTGAAGTGTTTGAGGTTGAGGTGCTGTGTCGCAAGGTCGCAGCTATTCAGGCTTGGGTGAAGCCCGCTGATTTCGACCAGTGCGCGACCGATAAGCAATTCCCCATAGACCAGCCCTTTGTCCTGGCCATTGATGCAGGCCCCGAGCTGCGCCATGCCAGCATCGTTGCTGGCGCCCTTGAGGATGACTTTCACCACGTTGAGCTTGTCGCCGAGTACACAGGCCCCGAGGCCCTGACGGCCGCTGAGCGCCGCCTAGATGCCCTTCTAAGGCGCTGGAAGCCCTACGCCCTGGTTTCCCTGCATCGCTCCCCCGCCGAGGCCGTAGCGGCCAAGCAGGCGCAGGCGCACGAGGTTGAACACGTGACCGTCAGGCCTGCCGATTGGGCCAGGGCCTGCCGGGCCTTCTATGCGGCCGTCAACCAGCGGACCCTTAGGCACCCTGGCGGTTCTGGCATATCGGCTGCATTGGCCTCAACCAAACGAGGCCCTGATGGCCTGGTTAGCAGCGTTCACAGGATTAACCCTGAAGCTGACATAGATGCGGCCGTGGCTGCTGTCCTGGCTATGTGGCTACCTACCCAACAGCCTGAGCCAATCAAATACCCTGAATGGACGGCCTTCTAATGCGAAACGTCATGCCTCAATACGTGCTATGGGTCCTTGAGATACTGAGCCTTATCGTTATTCTGTATACGTCCTGGCTACTGGTTGACAGGCCTGTGTTTGCCCTTATCTGCGCAGTTGTCGTCCTGTTGACCTGTATGTACGTAGAGCACCGGAGCCTTGATTACCTGCCTGAGGATGTGGCCTGATGCCCCTGCTGAAGGCCCTGAGACGGCCGCGTGTCACGGTCACCAGGGCAGCTAACGCCAATCAGAGCCTGCTGCCTATTGCGGCCTGGCAAGAGGCCCTGAGGCCTGGCACATGGGGGACTGCATGGGATGATCCTTTCCCCTGGCATTACGTGACTGAGGAAGAGGCCCTAGACCTTCCTGTCATTGCAGGCTTCATGCAGATTACGCAGAGCCTGTTGCTTCAAATGCCCTTACATGGCTATAGGAAGCCCTCAGCCATGGTTCCTCAGGTTCCCCTAGACGTAGAACCGCCAATCCTGCTGAACCCTACGCCTGGTGACGGTAGGACGTTCACGGATTTCATTGTGGAATACATGCAGGATATGGTCCTGTATGGGAACTATGTAGCCGTGCTAGGTCCGCCCAATTCGCAGGGCTGGCCTGACCTGATGGTTCCTATCCCTGTAGGGCAATGGCAGATTGTCGCCGATGGCAACGAGGGTAAGTTTCACTACCTCATCAATGGGATCAGGTATGAACAGCCTGAAATCTTCCATGTGATGATGAACAAGTCATGTAGCAACCTCGTGGGCAGGGGCGCCTTACAGCTGTACCGCAGGCTCATTGCTACCAGCGTTGCTGCTGAACGGTGGGCGGCCCTGTATTACGAAGGCGGCGCTGTACCGCCTGGTGTCCTTGAGCACCCTAACCCTGACCTAACACAGGATCAGGCCACCCTGCTTAAGGGCAAGATGAAACAGGTAGCCATGGCGCGAGAATGGGCCGTACTGCCTTCAGGGTCCAAGCTGCATGTCCTTGATGGCAACGCTGAGGAATCACAGCTGAATGAGACGCGCAGGATGAATGCTCAGCAGCTAGCCATGGCTATTGGCATCCCTGGCGCCCTGCTCGGCCTTGATGCCCCTAGCCTTACCTACCGCAATATCACGGACGTGTTTCAACAATTCATCACCACAACCGTCATGGCCTACCTCGTTCCCCTTGAGCAGCAGCTGTCGCTTCAGTGCCTGCCTCGGAACCAAGAGGCACGGTTCTTCCAAGCCAATGTTCTCAGGCCTGATATGGAAGCCAGGGTCAAGCTTGCCAACGAGGCTATGGGTTCAGGCCTGTTCACCAGGGATGAGGCAAGGGCATTCTTTGACCTTGGCGCCATCCATTTCATTGAAACCAGTAGTTCGCCTATGGGCGATGGACCCGAGCCGGCGCAGCCATGACTGTCATATACCGCAGTCCGCTGGCCATCGTATTTCAGGGTCGATCCGAGGATGTCTTGCCTACGCTGGCTAAGGCCTCGGTTGACTGCATAGTCACTGATCCGCCCTATGGGCAGGCGTACCAAAGCAATTTCCGCAGGGCCATCATGGACCGAATAGAAGGGGATGACGGCTTGACAGATATACAGGCCGTTCTGCGCAAGGCGTGCCAAGCCTTGAGAGGTGGCAGACACCTGTATGTGTTCGGCCCTGACCTGGCCGCTGGTTTGCCTGTGGGCGGAAGCACTGAGCTGATTTGGGCCAAGGGCAATATGTCCATGGGCGACCTGACGGCTGTATGGTCCCAGGCTCATGAACGCATTGGGTTCATGGTTCATGTGCCAAGCCAAGCCAATAGGGCTGATGGCAAGGGCAAGCTCGCGGCCAGGCTACGTAAGGGTTCCGTCCTGTCTGTGCCAAGGAAGAATTCAAGAGCCAATAGCAGGCACCCTACCGAGAAACCCGTTGCCCTACTCAGGCAGCTTATTGAGTCGTCTACCTCAATCGGCGAGGTAGTGCTTGACCCTTACGCAGGCGTAGGCAGTACGGCCGTAGCGGCCATTGCCTGCGGGCGCAGGGCCATTGCAATTGAGGTTGACCCTGGCTACTGCCAGACAATCGTCAACAGGGTCAAGGAAGCTGAAGGCCTGGCCCAAGAGATTGAGAGGCTCTGATATGAATGATGGCCTGTACCTCAGAGCCATTGATAGCCATCTATCACTGACAGGGGACGGCCGTACCGTCCTAGGCCTGCTGGCGCCATACAATCAGGTGACCAGGGTTGATGACGGGTTTGGCCCCTATTACGAGCAATTCGACCCTGGTTGCTTCGAGCGTTGCATCAAGGGCAATGCCAGCTATCTCAGGGTTCAGCTTGAGCACAATGGCCATTGGGTAGGCAGGGGCCAGAATTGGCAGGACGGGCCACCAGGCCTTGCAGGTGCCTTGCGCTTGGACGATACCGAGGCAGGCAGGGAAGCAGCGTTCAAGATCAGAGACGGGCAGACAACAGGCCTTAGCCTGGCCTTTAGGCCTTCAGCCAATGATCCTGTTATTGAGCATCCTGACGGGCGTCAGGTGGTCCATCGGCGCAGGGTTAAGGCCCTGCATCATGTGGCCCTGTGCCAATTCCCTGCGTACAACCAGGCGCTCGTTACGGCTGTCCGTAGCGCCCCTGACGGCCCGCCTGAGCGCCTTCAGTATTGGAAGAACTGGACAGCCAACGTCAGGCGTGTCTAAATGCGCTTGTGCGGGTTTGACGGCCGACAGCCCTATCGGTTTCACCCTTCCCCCTTGTTTGCATCGCAAGGCCGCGCTGAAACCTAGGGCTGTCGGCCTCACTTACGCATCGCATGACACCTGCTCTTGGCCCGAGCAATACCCATGCAGAGAACCTGAATCCTTCTCTGAATGAGGTTTGTCATGCCTACTGAAATTGCTGGAAGCAAGCGCCTTGATTGGCTCAAGCGCCAAATGGAACAGGCGCTAGGTGACGTTGAAAGCATCACCAATAGGGCCGCTGATGACGACCGTGACCTGTCTGATGCCGAGCAGCGCACCTGTGAAGCCAGGCGTTCACGCATCACTGAGCTTGAATCAGAGCTTGAGGTTGAAGCTGACCTAGCCAAGCGTTCTGCCTCGTATCAGGGCCTGGTCGCTCACATTGGCCCGCCGCAGGATCAGCCCATTAGGGGCCAGCTGGTTGAGCGCCAGGCGCAGGGGAACGCTGAGGTGCCCAACTATGCAACGCCTGGTGCCTACCTCGTTGACTTCCTGACACGCTCTGAAGACCCTGAGGCCGCTCAGCGGTTCAATCGGTACCTTGAGCGCGCCGTTGCCCATCAGACCACTACGCAGAACCCTGGCCTGTTGCCTGTGCCGATCCTTGGGCCTGTCTTCACTGAGCAGGCTCAGCGGCGCCCTGCCATTGAAAGCGCAACGCTCAGGCCCCTTCCTGGCGCAGGTAAGACCTTTCAGCGGCCGCAGATTAAGCAGTACACATTGGCAGGGCCTCAGTCCGCTGAGAAAGCGGAGCTTCCGTCTCAGCCAATGCTCATTGATCCCATTACTGTCACCAAGAGCACGTTTGGTGGCGTGGTCAATCTGTCATGGCAGGACCGTGATTGGACGGACCCGTCCATTATGGACCTTATTGTCGCCGACCTTGCGGCCTCATATGCGCAGGCTACGGACGCGGCTTTTGTGTCCTACTTCCTCGGTACGGTTACGCAGACTGAGGCCCTGGCGACGGGTGACAGCAAGGGCCTCTTGGGCGCCATCTTCGCCGCTACCGGAACCATCTTCAGTCAGACCAACACTATGCCTGACACCCTGTGGGTTGCCCCTGACGTTTGGGGTTCCCTTGGTTCCATGGTCGACAGCACAGGCCGTCAGCTGTTCGCTACGGTCAACCCTGTTAACGGCCTCGGTACTATCTCGGCTACGTCCATGACGGGCAGCCTGGCAGGGTACAGGCTTGTCATTGACAAGAACCTTCCCTCCGGTACTGCCGTTCTTGGTGACAGTACCTATGTTGAGGTTTACGAAACCATTGGTGGACAGGTGTCCGCTATTGAGCCTTCCGTCCTTGGTACGCAGGTTGCCTTCTACGGTTACATTGCCTGGCTGACGCTTGAGCCTAAGGCCTTTGTGAAGATTACGGGCGTGCCCGTTCTTCCGTTTGGCGCGACCAATGGTAACGGCGGTACTCCGGCGCAGCACAGCAGCAGCCATAGCAGCACTAGCAAGGCCGCAAAGTAATGGCTCTGCCGACAGGGCCTGGTTGGCCTGACATCGATGAATACAAGCAATGGTCCAGGGTCACGGATACCGTTGATGATGTCGCGATTGACCAGGCCCTGTCGGCTGTTAAGGGCGCCATTGTCTCAAGGTGTCCTGTCCTAGCTACGGCGCCCTGCCCGTTTGATGTCCTGTACGCCTGCCTCTTGTGGACCAACAGGTTGCTTGTGCGGCGCCAATCCCCTGAAGGGATCGTAGGCATTGCCGATATGGGCGCTGTAGCCATCAAGGCCTCAGACAGGGACATTGACCAGATGCTTGCCCCTTGGGTTGAGCCGGTAATTGCCTGATGGATACCTACGCCAGGGGCCTTGAGATTGTGCAAGGGCTTGAGGCCCTAGGCACAAGGGCCACAATGGACCCTGCCTTGGCCAATCCGCCTGTTGTATTGGTCATTCCACCCAACCTTACCTTTGACCTGAATTGTGATGCCGTAACAGCTGATTGGCAGCTTGTGGCCCTGTACCCCGCGACCAATAGCGCAGACAGGTCAACGTGGCAGGGCCTGAACGCAATGATTAACCATGCTCAGCAGGTCCTAGATATCCGAGCAGCGGACCTTGTTTCCTACGTTGTAAACGGCAGGACCTTCCCTGCCTACCTCTTGACCTGTAGTGAAGGGATTTAGCCATGGCTGTTACTGAGTCCAAGCTCAAGACCGGAAAGCTCTTGCTTGGTACGGCGCCAGGCGTTGACTACGCCTGCCAACCGACCAATGTGCGCGTTGTGCCTGAATTCAATGAGGAAGGTGACGAGGTTGAAACCCTGTGTGGTGACACCTTGACCGCCTCGGCTACTACCAGTTGGTCCCTACAGGGAACGTCTATTCAGGATTGGGACGCGCCATCAGGACGGGTTTCCCTGGTTCAGTATTCCTGGCTTCACAATGGGGAGACGGTTCCCTTTGTGTGGAACCCAAACAATGGCGCTACAGCTATCTCAGGCAACGTTACGGTGCGCGCCCTTGAGGTTGGCGGTGACGTCAATACCCGTATCACCTCAGACTTTGATTGGCCTATCGCAGGACAGCCTGTCGCTACGTGGGGCGCATCTACGCCTTCCACAGGCGCTACCGCAGGCACGCCAGGCAGCTGGACGCCAGCAGGATCTACGGCCCCTTCCTCGGTAGCCAACCTCATTGCCGGTACGCCTAACGCTGTTACGGCCTCACCAACGACAGCTTGGACGACAGGTCAATATGTTCAGACCGGTACATCAGGCGTTGGTGGCCAGGCCTATTGGAACGGCACAGCTTGGACGGCAGGCACAGCTGCATTGGCTGCTGACGACCAGGCCGCCGAGGATGATGACCAGGCCGACGAGGATGAGCCTGATACAGGTGATGATGGTCCTGAGACAGGTGAAATCACTACCTATTCCTTGCGCTGATGGACGTCAGGGTTACAGGCGTTGACGACATAACGCAGGGCCTTGAGCAGGTGCTGAAGGAAGCGCCAAGCCTCAACCCTCGTGAGGTAGGCGCCATCATCCTTCAGGCAGCCCGTAATAGGGCGCCTGTCGTCTCAGGGTCGCTACGGGCATCAGGTAGGGCCGATGGGGCCTCGGTAACGTTCCTGGCGCCCTACAGCGCCCCTATCCATTGGGGATGGCGCAAGCGCCATATCGAACCAAACCCGTTCCTTGTGAAGGGTACCGAGGCAGCTGCTGACGCCTGGCTTCAGGCCTTCGCTGATGCGTTGCAAGTTGAGCTTGACAGGAAGGTCTGATGAGCACCTTTAGAAAGCATTTCAGGGTTGTATGGAACGAGGGTAACCCTGTTGATGTCGTGACCAATGCCAGGGATGTCGCCGAGGCCGCAGAGCATCAAGAGGAAGGCGCAGGCCTTACCTCGTTCCGCCTGGTCTATTCAGCCCTGAAGCGTTACGGGCATGACGTTCCTTCCTTTGATGATTTCATGGATCAGCTAGACGAGATTCAGGCAACGCCAGGCAAGGCGGACTCAGACAATGTGGACCCTACGTTGCCCGAGGCATCTACCGCAGAGCAATTGCAATCAGTGTCCTGACAGGTACGGCCTTCAGCCAATGGCTTGAGCCAAGAGCATTGGTTACCGCTGAGCAGGTCCTAATGGAGATAGCAGAGGCACGCAATGCCCGCTAAATCAGCCACCGTAGGTATCAAGATTGAGGCCGATGCCTCTGATGCCCTGAGCGATGTGCGCAAGGCTGAGAACGCCCTTCAGGACCTTGAGCAGGCGGCCAAACAGGTTGGCTCAGGTGCCGACGGTATCGACTCGCTTACCGAGGCCGTCAAGGGCCTACAGGAAGCCACTGAGGCCGCAGCTGAAGGCGGTAGCGGCCTGTCTGATGCGTTCGCCGGCGGCCTTGCTGGTGGCGCCATAGGCGCAGGTATAGCCAAGCTAGGTGGCGTCGTTTCCGAGGCCTTTGGCAAGCTTGCTGAGATAGGTCAAGAGGCCTTTAGCGAGGCCATGACGTTTGACGTTGGCCGGGACAAGCTACAGGCGCAGCTAGGCCTGACAGCTGAACAGGCCAAGGTTATGGGCGGTATCGCGGGCGACCTGTATAGCGACGCCTATGGGGAATCTATTGGTGAGGTGAACGAGGCCCTGCGCCAGGTCACGCTGAACGTAGGCCTGAACGCAGACACACAGGCCGCTGAGCTTCAGTCTGTGACAGCTAGCGTCCTTGACCTGGCCTCGGCCTTTGACCAGGATTTGGCAGGCGTTACCAGGGCTGTTGGTCAGCTTATGAAGACAGGCCTTGCCAAGAACGCCAAAGAGGCAATGGACGTTCTGACACGCGGGTTTCAGATTGGCAATGATAAGGCTGAAGACCTGCTAGATACCGTCAACGAATACAGCACCAGCTTCAGAGACGTTGGCCTTGATGCCTCGCAATTTATGGGCATCCTCAAGCAGGGCCTACAGGGCGGCGCAAGGGATGCAGACAAGGTTGCTGATGCCATCAAGGAATTCGGCATCAGGTCAAAGGATGCCAGCAAGACCAGCGCCGAGGCCTTTGAAACACTAGGCCTGAACGCAAAGGAAATGACAGACATCTTCGCCAGGGGCGGCAAGGGCGCCGCTGATGGCTTGGACCTTGTTCTGGACAGCCTGAGGAAGATAGAAGACCCTGTAGCCCGCAATGCTGCTGCCGTAGGCCTCTTTGGCACACAGGCTGAAGACCTAGGCCAGGCGCTCAACAGCATTGACCCGTCAGAGGCCGTCAATGCCCTAGGTGAGGTAGGTGGCGCCGCAGAAAAGATGGGCAAGGACCTTGCCGACAATGCCGAGACAAGGTTTGAAAGCTGGAAGCGGACTGTCCAAACCAAGGTTATTACGTTCATTGCGGACAACCTGTTACCGGCTCTTGAGAGTGTGGGCGCTGAAGCCGAGGTGCAATTCGCGAGGATGGGCAGGGCTTGGGATGCCTTTGTCTTAGGCTTCCGAGGTGGCGTAAAGCTTGAGGTTGACAACGGTCAGCTAACCTCAAGCATCACAGCTATTGAGCAAATGAACCCTGAATCACCGTTCGCTGAGGGAACGGTGATGCGCGACATAGAAGACCTAGGCAGGACTGTTAGACAGCTATCAGATGAATGGCTCCCACGGCTCAGAGATGCCCTTGAGGAAGTACGGCTTAAGCTCAAAGAATTGAGCGATTACCTTGAGGACAATAAGACCGCAATGGAACTACTGAGAAACGTTGGAATAGCGGTCCTGATAGTCGGGCTACTGATCCTGGTTGGTGTCATTTCTACCGTAATAGGTTGGGTCATCCTCTTTGGTGTCGTGATGGGTGGGTTGCTTGCGCCCTTTGTCGCCGTCCAATTCGGCATGAATAGGCTAGGCATCACATGGGGCGATGTGTGGGGGACAATGCAAGCAGTAGTGCGCACGGCCGTATTCCTCATTTCCAATTGGATACGGGAGCTGGCGTTCATTGTAGGTAGCATTGTCGATGATGTATGGCCTGACGATTGGGCACGGCTTTGGGACAACATTACGGGCATTGTGCGCAGGGCAAAGGATGCGGTCCTAGGGTTCATCGGTGACATCAAGCGCGAGATAGACAACTTCCTAGGCCTCATCAAGAAGGTTAGTAACCCGTTCAGTAACCCGTTCGGTAACCCGTTTGCCTCAGGCAATATGGCGCCTGTGATGATGGCAGGCCCTATGGCCTCAGCCATGGTGGCCCCTGCCTCAGCTGGCGCAGGCTCAACCGTCATCAATGTGAGCGTGTCCCATACAGGCCTAGGTGTCGACAGCCCTAGGCTTCAGCGTGACCTTGTAGAGGCCCTGAGACGCTATGACAGGCGCAACGGCCGCACATAAGGAAGGTCGATCAGAATGGCAGATAAGAAGATATCTCAGCTACCGGCCGCAGGGGCTTTAACGTCAGCTGATGTCCTGCCGCTGGTTCAAGGGTCCGCTACTGCCAAGGTTTCCCTTACGCAACTAGATTCACGCTGGGTCAGCACAAGCAGCGGAGGCACCGTTACAGGCGGCCTGACGGTAAGCCAGTACGTAGCTGTAGGGACTAACCCAGCTACGGCCGGCGCACTCAGGTTGCCGAATAATGGGCCTATCTATGCTAGAGACTCAGCTAATGGTACAAACCTCAATATATTGAATCTTGGTGGGACTGACTGGGTTAACATTGGCAGTTACGGGTCCCCGTATCTAGCCTTTCAGGCCAGGGATGGTATCCAATTCAATTTGAACTCCGTTAATCAGATGACCCTGACAGCAAACAATCTGAACTTTAAGGATTCGTTCTTTATTGGGGCAGGGTCCACTGTTGGGCTGAGAATTGGTGGCGCCGCCACGCAAAAGCTTGGGTTCTATGGCGCTACACCAGTTGTCAGGCCCACAGGCACACCAGCAGCAGCTACAGACCCAGCCACGACTATGGCGCTGGTCAATAGCCTTAGGTCTGCGCTCATTGCCCTAGGCCTTATCAGTTGACTTGGGACCTATTGACTGAGGCAGGGGAAGGACTCCTAACAGAGTCCGGCGACAGCCTTGTCACTGAGGAAGCCTTAAGCGCCTGGCCTGGTACCGCTGGCGGTGCCTACAGCCCTTATTGGGGTGGAGATATCAAGCTGTACGTATGGGCGGGCATCTTCGCAGGGTCAACCTTCCTATGGGGCGACTCAGCTACGGACAACCTTGATGCAGGCAATGTATGGGGCGGCGGCCTCGTGTCACCTACGCCACCAGCAGGCAGGCTATGGGTAGACCTG